>Ga0307510_10004743_pt1 | contig 16085 bp, 19 predicted proteins | sample 12_EM_MG_FD_207224 | JGI IMG/M metagenome (GOLD analysis project Ga0307510, IMG submission 207224) | Populus trichocarpa ectomycorrhiza microbial communities from riparian zone in the Pacific Northwest, United States - 12_EM | ecosystem: Host-associated > Plants > Roots > Unclassified | place...
GCCGTAGCGTTCGCCACTATGTACACCCATCACGGCATAGCCAATGCATTTCCGATGGGCAGTGGTCATGGGCCACTAAATCACATGCACCCACTCCTCTCGCGCGCGTTACATAGGCCAGTATAACTCTCCCCCCCTCTACCTGCTCGTTTTCTGAGAATGAATGACGTAGCCCGACACGCAACGATCCTTACCCACTCGTGCGCATGCTTATCCGCTCCAATATGGACGTGTGGAAGCATTACGTCGAGCATGATTTCGTCAAGCAACTAGGCCAAGGCACGCTCCCGCGGGAGCGCTTCATCCACTTCCTCAAGTGCGCTTCCGTTGCTGTTCCCTCTGACCCGATGGGCTCCCTCATAAATATGGGTGACCACACTCATCGCGCAGGCAGGATTATCTCTACCTCAAATATTACGCTCGAGCAAACGGGTACGCATGCGACCGCCGATAACACAAATGCTCGCAGATATGAGCCCTTGCGCTGATCATATCCCCATATTCCCAACAGTCTCCTGGTGGCAAAATCCGCTGTGTATTCAGACTTTGCGGCTGCGGCAGAGACGGTTCTCGCGATCGTAAAGGAACACAAAATGCACGTGTCGTTCTGTGCGCAGTGGGGCGTTGACCTTGCCGAACTGGAGAGTACGCCAGAGTCACCTGCGTGCACCGCGTACGGAGCATACATCATGGATGTCGGGCTACAGGGTACGTTTGAAGCTTCCCTTTTTCCAGGGGTCTGTCGAGGTTTATAATCATATGTGTGAAGGAGATGCGGCGGGCCTTCTTATGGCGCTCGCAGCGTGTCTCCTTGGTTATGGAGAAGTTGGGCTATGGCTTCAGCGTGAGGCAAGGCGACCCAAAACCTGGGTTAAGATTGAGGAAAATCCGTACAAAAGTTGGATAGAGGACTATTCTGGAGAGGAGTATCAGGCTGCGGTCAAGGTTGGAATAGGTGCGTAGGTGGGGACACTGCTGCAGCATAATGACCATCATCGCTGGCTTAGAGCGCATCGAAACTCTGGCTATCCATGACCCCCCAACTCCCAAGAAACTAGAGCACTGGAAAGAGATCTGGGGAAGATGCACGCTCCTGGAGAAACAATTTTGGGACATGGCCATGGATCTCTCGTGAGGACGAAAGAAGTGCGAGGTGAGGTAAGTTAGCTAAATAGTATCTTGGTCAACAAAAGATGGCGTGATTATTCCCCGTGCATGGGAGATAGAGGTCCTTGAGTAAAAGTGCTTGAAAGTAATTTCCTGATAGTAGTAGTAACCTGAAGTCGATATACGCCGAGCGGATGGGTTCCAATGGATAATCGCATGGATTCAAGTTCACGTGACACTAACTGGTACGTAAGGCCACATTCAAGTTGTCGACCAAGTCAAACAGTGCCAACCGTCTATGCCCCAGCCGCTCCCTTCGCAGCTCCCAGAATCTCTAAACCAATCTGATATAATCTCAGAGATACGTTCTGCCTACTCTAGGGTTTTACTACTAGAGCAAGCGGCCGCTGATGCTGATCGCAACATTCGTGAACAAAAACTTGTCCACGCAAGGATTCTCGGATATCTCATCTGGGAAGGACCTTCAATGCGGGCCAGCGAATATGTAGCAAAACAGGTGAACTCGTGTCAGGGTAATGACCAGATGGACAAGATCGGTGAAATGTATCATCTTCATTTCATCCGTGGTTGTGAGCCATTGTCGCTATGTCGTTTTTGCCTGTCTGACGGCCTCTTGATAGTCAAGAAACGCGAAGGGGCCACACCTTCATCGTCCGCTCATCCTTCACGCCCTAATTTTGAAACCAAAAAGGAGATGATGAAAGCCATGCTTCGCCAGGGTGGTGAACCTCCTCAGCGTCATGCCCAAGCCAAGAAAAATGTGAGTCACGTCTGCACGCTACAGACCACAAATTTTCTCATTCAAAACAATCTCCAAGGCCCTCGTTCGGGATGGCTTCCGGTGCATTGTTTCTGGCAGATATGATTCTCCGTCTGTGCAGAAGAACCACGAGCTTAGGGAAGAAGCACTGAGATTCGGTTTGGCAACGACCGCCAGTCAGTGCGCGCACATTTTTCCTCAGTCGACCAACGTGGACATTTCTGGCTCAAACGAAGACGGTTCAAAGGTACGCATCCATGTGCCCCATCTCAGCCGTCGCCAACTTCTTGCTCCTAGCACGGGTATGCCACGACTGTGTGGACGATTATGAGGTGTTTCGGTTACGAAGACCTTCCCGAGAAACTGAATAGTGCCGGTATCCACGGTCTAGATAACATCATGACATTAGATTACAGTATTCAGGGTTGGTTTGATGGGCTGCAACTCTGGTTTGAGGCCGTCGTGAGTGGTTTGCAATTTTCAGTTCCTATGCTGAATGTCTGCAGGACGGCGAGGAAAACACCTATACTATTCATGTGACGGAAGAAACACACCTTTTATCGTGCAAGGAAAATCCAATCGTGTTTAAAAGTGCACACCCAGACCTTCCGTTACCAAATCCCGCCTATCTCGGGATTCACGCCGCGTGTTGTAGAGTTGCCCATTTATCCGGTGCTGGCGAGTACATGGACAAGATTTCAGAAGACCTAGAGGACATCCTAGTCCTGTCTGAGGATGGCTCATCTGCGCACCTCCTATCATTTGTCCTACAACCTTAGTCTAGAAATCGCCGGCCATACAAGCAGCGAGTAGGCAGATGACAATCCTCTCTTCCACTAACGCGACGCCTATTTCCGTGCTGGCACGCCTGCGGGATCATCCGTTTGCCCATATTGTCTCCCACAGAATACTCAATCCGGGGAAGCCACATGAGGCTTCGTTCAAACTTCACAGAGGGAGGCTCCCGTTGCTCGCCATTGTAAGGTCTCAATTCCTAGGTGCTGAGTTCGCGTCCCTGTCCGCTTGCCATACGGCGGAGCTGACCGACAAGAGCGTTGAGGACAAGGTGCTTCACCTCGCTGCAGCCGTGCGATTCTGTGAATTCCAGAGTGTCATTGGGACAATGTGAATTTGACAACGGTCGGGGCGCTAGGGCAGATATTCTCTGTACTCAATGTACAGAGGTCCAAAAATCGACATCAACAAGGACACGATCACAGGAAGATTCAGAGCATGAGAGTACACATATTCATCGATGGTCTTCGGCACATCCAAGTCAAAACTCATCTCGCAAGTGCTGCGCAGCCTGTTGGATATATCTAGGTTTCATATTTTTCTGTCAGTCATCCATTCCGCGAAAAATGAGAGGGAGGCGTGGGGACGAACTGTGTCTTGCGACGTCAGGAGCCTACGTTGCTGATGGCGTCTGCGATTACCTGCTCTTCGGTAGCTAACAGCATCGGGGTTGAACGTGCCGCCGAGCGCGGCGCGGAGGTTGTCCACGGCTGCGTCTGCCACCTCGTCGTTGGTTTGCGACGAGAGCATGACGCTGCATGAATAAAATGAGCATCGCAAATCGCCTATTCTGCTCTTCTCAAGAACAAAAAGAGACGACAGCCTGCGATACGGAGCATTTAGACGTAAGAGCGGGTCAGTCGAAATGTCGGGGACTCGAGCTAATGATAAACGCCTCGCGCACCCGAGGATCCGTCTCCTTTCACTTAGCCGTGTCGCAACCCATCGTGCCCACGGGTGCGTGGACCATGAGCGTATCTCCTTGATGGCGTCGTACACTTCCCACCAGTGCGCAGGTGCAGGGCGAGGCTTCTCATGAGCCTACTTGATTGCTTTGGGTTTCTTTGGTGACGCTGCGGATTCGGACTCGGACGACGGTGTTCGCGCTGGTTATCGTCTTGACGCCTTGCCCCTTCCCTTGCCCGTTGGCGCTTTGGTAGCTAGTCCAGGCATCTCTTCACCATCTCTACCAGAGGGCGCAATCCCCTCAATGTTGATCCTCGAGCTTGAAAAAAGTCACGGATGGGTCTAGTGCGCTCTGTTGAGGAATAATATGCGTCGTTTGCGTTGACGCACCGCTCACGGGCCGTCTCTTCATGAGTGCAAAGGATAGACGACGCGCGCAAGTCCAAAGTCCCAAGTCGTTGCAAATTTCGGAAGTCAAATTTCTGTTTCAATGATGCCGTAAACCGTGCTACTGTCGCGGTCACGGTACCGCCTTGCAACTGACAGTCAACGTCACTCGACGAGTCAGCGCGTCTTTGACTCACCAATACTGTATCTATCATACCCTGCTTGTTTTTCTCGCACACGAAATTTCAACAATATATTCCCTTGTACCTCTCATTTTTCTTCTCATACGACATCACCCAAAAGTCAGTGGTTTATCTTGTACGTGTTGAACGTTAAACTATGGGCTCTGTACAGGGTAAGTTGGGTTTATTCACTCTTGACATCTCCCACCGCCCATCAGACAGTGGTTATCCTAATTATCTTCATTTGTTTTTCAGCCTTTCTCCTTGACAGCATCGTTCGTCAAGTTCAAAATGACATGTTGTCATTACCCAGAACGGATCCTCGTCGTCTTTCCTATGTCCAGTGTCTGGCAATGGGAACAAGGAAGCGCTTCCTATTGTCAAGGCAACAAGGCGACCTCGAACAATCAATCCTCAGCTTCACTGAAGCAATATACCTCCTACTTACCCGGGATACACCTTCTCCGCTCCTAAACATTGTCCAGACATTCTATAACCTCGCACTCTGCGTTCTTTACCGCGTCAGGGAGTCAAGGCGGCCAGAAGATATCAGGTGCTGCATCAGATACTTCCGCTATTTGCATCGACAATGGCACCAAGTCTCCATGAAATTTACTTTTCCTGTCACAAAAGCTCTTGTCCATGCATTGGCCTTACAAGTAGACTTGGAACTTGGAGATGTGGATCAAGACCTCGAGGAGATAGCAGGCCTCTGTGACGAACTTCTCAACTCTGACATATCGATAGAATCCCTGACCGACGCCATCACGGATTTTTCCAGAGCTGTCCAAGCCCATTGCAAAGCACCCTTGGAATGGAAAGTCCATTCAGAGAAAACCATAGATTGCCTCCGAAAGGCAATTGTACACCTACCAGGTTTGCATGAAGTCTCCATCGTGCTTGCCCGGGCTCTTCATATTCGCTTTGTCGTTACTCCTTCGGATGATGATTACGAAGAGGGAATGGAAATCTTGGACAGAATTCTCACGTTTCGTGGCTCCGGAGGTTGGCCGAGTCCATACAGGAAGGAGGCATTGGGCTTGGCTGCAATGTTTGCCGACGTTCGTTTTGACGCGTATGGGAAGCCAGAGGATTTGGAGCATGCGATCTACCGTATTCGTGCCCAGCTCGATGGGACTTCTATTGAAGGTCCCGATCGTGTTGCGACCATCCGACGTCTCTCTTACTTTGAGGGATTGCGCTTGGATGGCACAGCAAGTACCCAAGACGCCCCATCCATTCATTCAGAATTTGCAGAGCTTCCATCGTTCCGCGACCTGATCGCCTCTCTCCCCCAGGCGATGGCCGTCCAGCCAAGTTCGATGAAGACACTCGGGAACCACATTTACGCACTTCGAGCTTCCTATGTCAACCAGCTTACTGACATAGCGAATATCGAAGATGGCATCATGTATTGTCGACACTTGCTCATTTCCTACCCCCGTAGTGAATTTGCTTCCAGCGCCCAGTCGACTTTAGGCCTCCTCCTATTTCGTGCTTTCCAATTCACTCATGAAATCGGGTATCTCGACGAGGCAATTTCAGCCACTCGGGATGGTATCAATACCGTTGGTTCACTTAGCTCTCGTGTTGCCTTACTTGTTGGGCTTATTTCATTTCTCACAAATCGTCTCGAACTGCTATGTCACGAAGAAGACTTGCATGAAGTTATGCAACTCTTCCCCACTGTGGCTGACTATAGCCTCGCGGACTCGCATCACAAACACCCCTTCACATGTGCATGGGCGTCAATTGCACGCCGGTATCGGCACCCCTCTACCTCGACCGCTTATGAGCATGCCATGTCGTCGATCCAAGCCTCTCTCACATTTGCCCCGACTCTTGACAGACAGCATTCCCGGCTCGTCGCAACGAGTAGTGATTATCAGACGATTCCGTTGGACTATGCATCCTATCACATCCGTAGTGGTCATCTCGAGCGGGCCATCGAGACCCTTGAACGAGGAAGGGCATTGTTATGGTCCGAAATGCGTGGCCTTCGTACCTCGATTGATCAAATTCGTTTGGCCGACTCCAATTTAGCAGACAAATTCTCTGCAGTCAACCAGGAACTCGAGACACTCACCCTGGCCTTCTCACTGAACAACAATTTTGACAGAAACAATACGCTCGGGGGGATGGATCCATATGGCCATAGCGTGATTCGGAAACAGAAGCTTTTGGACGATCGCGAGAAGCTCATTTCCCAGATCCAAGCCTTGTCAGGCTTTGACACTTTTTTGAAGCCGCCTTCCTTTGACACCCTCCGTTCCGCTGCATCTCGTGGCCCAGTTATCATTATCAACCATTCCAAGTGGCGATCGGACATCCTCATTCTCCTCCACAACTCCCCACCCTCCCTAATACCTACTTCAGACGACTTCTATCTCCGCGCGAACAAATTGCAGGATCAACTACTGGGAGAACGGAACAACGGCCTCGAGTCTGATGCATACGAGGACGCTCTACGTGCTGTTCTCAAGGAGCTCTATGAGCTTGTCGGCCGGCCAGTGATCAAAAGACTAAACGAGTTGAATATACCGGAACAATCTCGTGTGTGGTGGTGCCCAACATCTGTCTTTTGTTCGCTTCCACTCCACGCGATGGGCCCAATCCCATCAGATGTGGGCCCACCGCGATATTTCCTCGACATATACATTCCTTCATATACGCCATCCCTTTCCGCGCTCATCGACTCCCGTAACCCCAGCTCACAAACCTTCGAAAACCCCTCAATACTTCTCGTCGTACAGCCAGATGCGTCCATGGTACGGGCATTGGAAGAGATGAAAGCGGTACAGCGAGCCAGCTCTCGGACGACAGCCCTTATCGGAGCAACTGCGACGCCTAGTGCCGTGCTAGGACATCTCCGGGATCATAGATTTGTTCATGTTGTGTGTCACGGATTGCTCGAGCCCGGAAAGCCATTCGACTCTTCTTTCAAGCTTTATCAAGGCAAACGCCTGTCGTTGATCGATATTGTACAATCTCAGCTTCCAAATGCCGAATTCGCTTTCTTGGCGGCTTGCCACACGGCCGAACTGACCGACGAAAGCCCGGCGGATGAAGCGCTGCACCTTGCTGCTGCGATGCAATACTGCGGATTCAGAAGCGTCGTTGGGACAATGTGGGCCATGGCTGATGAGGATGGGCAGGACCTCGCGAAGAACTTTTACAAGTCCGTGTTCTCCGGCGGGAAGCAAGGGGTATATTATCATGAGAGAACGGCAGAGGCACTTCGAGACGCTGTGGTGAAATTACGGAGAAAGAAAAGGAGAGGTATGACATTGGAGCGTTGGGTGAACTACGTTCATTATGGTGCTTGAATTTGTGGTTGTCGATAGGTGGCCAAGTTTACCTTATAGAAACGTGGGCACTGACTGGTGACCTCTGGCTTTCGGCGGTGCGGTGAGGATAGTGTTATTGTCGGAAATTCTGCTGTCAAGATTGATTCGTTTAAACATGGGCAGAATTGTGACTAGTGAGAGGCGATAGACGACCTTGCGCCCGTCGATTTCTGACATTGGGCCCGCAACGAGATGTCCGCGGCCAAAGCCCAGCACGAAGGGGCTGACGCCGAGGATAGCAACTTCCTTGCTCACTTAGAATCGTCTCGCCACGGGAAGTTCCCAAATGCCGCCCATAAATACACATATCACAGCAGATCAGCTCAGCACCCTCGTCGAGGAGGCTTCCATCGCGACGCATCATGGAGGAGGCACAGGTGACGCAGATGGACGCGCTAGGAATGCAAAGCACGGCGAGCCACCGGCGTACAATGGACAACTCTTGCAGATTCTCCTCCGCGTCGAGGGAGAATTCGTAGGCGCTTAAAGTGTAGGAGCTTAGCGCCGAATCGGATGAGGGTAGTGGAGGATGGTCATGGACCCATGGACTGTGTCATGAGCGGTTGTGCCAAAAGTCGAAGGTCGCGTGATGGTGCCAGAAAAACTTCGGGGTGAGAGTTCGCTGTAGGAGGCTGAGTATTAGTGAGGAAGGGGGCAGAGCGTGGGTCGATAGATGGGCGGGGGTCCCGTCGGTCATGTTGCCCGCCGTGTGCGCGTCAGCGACTGCGTGAATTGTCCTTACTCAAAGCCGACTGGGAAAATAGTGTTGGGCCGCGGTCCGGTCCGATACTAGTATCGGTCCGGGTTTGAGTGCGGGAACAAGTACTGTGTACCTATGGCGTGAGCGAAACCGGTTTGTGAAGCGGCTTTCAATGGTCTCTAATATTAACGTCTGTCGGGGCTATGTACAAGTATTCTAAGTTTGGAGAGGAGGGACAGAGGGAGATGGCACGATTGTCGCCAGCAACGAGATCCATGCTGCGAGGAGAGGGAAGGGCGATGTCGCCCGATGGGTAAGAACTTCGGCGAAGGACAACAAATGATGGCGTGCCTATAAGCGGCGGGCACGAGGTTGACGAAGGCGGGGAAACGTTTCCGAGAATAAAATATGAAGACTATGATGAAGGGAAGATCCTGAATGAGGCCTCGATTTGGAAGAGGCAGCGCGCGATGACGCCGATGAGTGTGATGTCGGCCAGCGATATTCGGGTAGCGCATGCATGTGACGTCGGCCGACGGGTCTTAAATGCTACAGGGATGCGGCGGGCGGTCGGGTTCTGTCGGATTGGGCGAAAATGAGAGTCTTGAGGGCTTGAGTCTTGAAACCTTGCATGCGTTGCCAGTTGTCAGTCCAGATGCCGAGGGAGTGGACTTTGTCGATCCGGTCTTCCGGGTCGTCGTCTTCGTCATCTTCGCCGGGGATGGGTTTGTGTCGAGAGAGGCCGTCGGGGCCTTGATGCTTGTCTGCTGAAACGTGAACGGGCTTGAAGTCGAAGGGGAGAATTGCGGCGAGGGTACGGAAGAGGCCATAGAGTTCAATCTCTGGTTGGGAGTAGCGGCTTTCGCGGTCGTTCCAGGCGCTTCAACGCCCTTCATCTCAATCTCCGCATCACCGCTCACCCCCGATGGCCCAGCACCCGCCCCCTTCGAACTGATAACATAGTTGTCCTTGTCTGCGACCGAATCAATTGACATTCGAGATCCAATCTCCTTATCCCGCGAGCGTTTGCCAAGAAGTACGGAGGATGGTGATGCTCCTGGAGAACCTACCGGAGAACCTGTGGCAGGACCCGCACGAGGCAGCGCGTCTTCCACGAGCAAGGCGTCTGTATTATTTGACGAGTCCGTCGCGATCTGTTCTATGGACGTAACGAATACAGGCTTCGCCACTTCCACTGTCGGCGTAACAGAAGCATTATCAGCATGTTCGAGGTGCCAGAAGAGATCGGCAAGTCAGCTGACGGCTAGGGTTAAATGAGTAACAAGCCAAGCTAAAAGCGTAATCACACGAACGCTTCTTTGAGCGTAGGATCTCTTTGCGCATGACCAGGCGTCCACCTCATCCCCGCGATGACCGAGACAGCCTCGCGCATACTATCCACCTGATTCGACTGATCCTCGACCTATGCCACATATCTATTAAGGCACAGCTTTCCTTGCACCAGAAACGAACGACGTGCTTACCCGCATTGAGAAGGTGGTAATGAGTATCCCATGGTCGATCTCAGCAGGCACCTCGAGCGTCGAATACGCACGTTCGGGAGTCATGCCGCCGTCCTTCGCGTGTTCCCACTTCTTCCACAGCGCCTCGCTCCCGCGCATCTCTGTAATTCGCCGGAAGGCATCATTCGCGTTCGAAATCCGCCGCCCATCGTCGTCCTCGCGCCAAGCACGCCGAATGGCCTCCCGCCGCACATTCTGAACGAATCCATGTGGTACATCGCCACCATACTCGACGCCGAGGGTTCCATGGATGCCAAAACTAAGGATAGGTGGCGTTTCCTGGAAATTTTCATTCGTAAACTGGCCACGCTCGCGCTCGTCAAAGACGAAGGACTGGTGAGGTTGCGGCGGGTCAGCGCTCGTCGATCATATTCATGGCCATTTGGCAGACAATAAAGTAGGATATGAAGGACTCGGTGGTCTGTGCAGGATTGCAGCGGGCCTGAGCAAAAGTAAGCAAACGTGAGCAGGTCTGTGGGATTGACGTCAGAGGATAAGAACAGAATCATGTCTTTTCGATTCACCTAGAGAATATGTCATCTTTGATTCCTGGTGGGTTCATCGATTTTGTCATAGTCACTTAAATTTTGAAGGAGCTGCCCTGGAGCGACTGTAACGGTGAGGTCAAGGCCGTTATCTCCTGAGTAGGCAAGCTCACTTTGGTCTGGATAAGCAGCAATGGCGCGTTGGTATTCCTCATGTGCTCTATCGAGTTTGCCCCAAATCTTGTGCTTGCCCACGTGAATCTTGAGTCATAGATTGTATGCCAGAGAAAGTAGCACTGGTTGATCTTGAGGTCGTCGAGGCGCTTCTTGAGTGGGTCGAGAGCAGGGCATGAACGGAGGTGGATGCGTGGGGAGGGGTGGAAGGGAGAGGAGCAGATCTTCGGAGTGGCGTCGGATGATTCGGAATTCTTCGGGGAGGGTGGTAACGGGATGGACCTTTTTGGCGGCTTCTTGCATGCAAAGGTGGAGACGAGGGGGTCTTGCGAGGCGTCGAGTCACATGCTGTTGGTGACGCAGCGTTCGAGTGTATTCATGCGGGGTCGCCGTGGTGGAGGGCGGCTTCATAGGCGAGGGTCCGGATGAGCCCAACGTGCGTGCGCCATTCTCGTGATGAGATGACGCGTCGGGAACGGTCGCGGGGGGTCGCAGGCGATGATGTCGACGCGTCTGTCAGGGTGTTCGTTGAGGCTGAAGAGGACACGCTGGACTGCGCGTCCGAGAAGAAGTTGGAAGAGGGCGTGCTCGACGTTGTAGGCGTGGATCTTGAAGGGGATCTCTCTGGTTTGGAAGGTGAGGTACTCGACGCATCCAAGGGTGCAGTACTGGTGCAGTTGAGACGTTGAGGCCGTTGAGGGTTTATGGCAGCAGGGAATGTGGCTCTGTGGCTCATGGGCTAGCGCGTCATCGCGTCATCGCGTCATCGGTCACCGCGTCACCCATCACCACATATTATCATTCAGTGCACGCACATCTTTCCCCACTCGACCAACGTGAGCATTCCTGGCTCCAACGAAGTCGGTCCTAAGGTAATCCATGTGCCCTATCTCGGCCGTCGCCAACTTCTTGCTCCTAACTTAGCACGAGTATGTTGCGACTATGTGGTCATTATGAGATGTTTTGGTTACGAAGATCTTCCCGAGAAACTGAATGGTGCCGGTGTCCACAGTCTCGATAACATCACGTCGTTAGATTACACTATTCACCGCTGGTTTGATGAGCTACAACTCTGGCCTGACGCAGAGGTGCGTGGTTTGCAATTTTCAGTCCTTACGCTGAATGTCTGCAGGACGGCGAGGAGAACACCTATACTATGCGTGTGGCGGAAGAAACACACCGTCTCTTGTGCAAGGAAAACCCAATCGTGTTCAAAAGTGCATACCCAGGCCTTCCGTTGCCAAACCCTGTCTACCTCAAGATTCACGCCCATGTTAGTACATGGACAATTTTTTAGAAGGGCTAGAGGAGATTCGAGTCCGGTCTGAGGATGGCTCATCTGGGTGAGCCCTGTCATTTGCCCTACGGCCTTATAGACAAGAAGTTGTCGGCCGTATGAGCAGCCAGCACGCGGGCTACAAATCTCTCTTCGACTAAGGCAACGCCTATTTTTGTGCTGGCACGCCTGTGGATCATCCGTTTGCCCATATCGTATGCCACGGAATATTCGAGCCGGGAAAGCCAGTCGAGGCTTCGTTAAACATCACAGAAGGAAGCTCCCGTTGCTCGATATTGTCAAGTCTCAACTCCTAGGTGCCGAGTTCGCGTTCCTGTCTGCTCGCCATACTGCGGAGCTGACAGGCAAGAGCGTCGAGGACGAGGTGCTTCATCTTGCTGCGGCCATGCAAGTCCGCGAATTCAGGAGTGTCGTTGGGACAATGTGGGCCATGGCAGATACGGATGGACGAGATCTGGCTAATGATTTTTACCGGACGGTGTTCTCAGGCAGGATGCAAGGTGCACGCCAATATGAGAGAACGGCGGAAGCACTTCGGGACGCCGTGATGAGACTGCAAAGAAAGAGTGGGATGGCTTTGGAGCGGTGGGTAAATCACGTTCATTACAGCACATGATGCGTAGTTGTCGGTTCGTAATCATCTTAGCATAGTATGGCGGGGAGGGTGTTGTCGGATGTTCGGTCACTTTATTCAATTCGTTTAGACCACTCTGGCACATGTTCATCGACATGTATGCGTGGCCTGTAGTAACTGACCTATATACTGCGACTGCGGGCCACCTAGTAGCACCTAGTAGCGGCGAGGCGAGATGGCGATCTGAGGAAGACCCACCATAGCCCGTTCGACAATGCCAGGAATCTCTCGTTGGGATGAAATCACCACGCCTCGGTACAAACCAAGCCAGCCAGCCAGCTGTTAAGTAATAAGGCCTAAATATCTAAATGTGATTGTATCCGCGGGAGCCCTGGGCATCCGAGTCTATGCCCCAACCACTCCCTGCAGAGCTCTCAGGACATTTCAACATCTCTGACAAAAATGCAGAAGCCGAGCTACGTACTGCTTACTCCAGGGTCCTGTTGCTAGAACGAGCTGCCCATTCCGACACCAATCGCGAAATCCTCGAACAAAAGCCGCTCATTCACGCGAGGGTGCTCGGTTATCTCATCCTCGAGGGTCCTTCGATGCGGGCAATCGAGTTTGTAGCCAAAGAGGTGAACGCCTGTCGGAGCGAAGATCAACTGGACGAGTTGGGAGAAACGTACCTCCTCCATTACCTCCGCGCCCGTGAGCCATAATGCATAATTCTCCGTGATCATGATTGGTCGTCCCGGGCACAGGGCAGCCTCCGAGTCTGCAGTGTGCCTTCAAGTTTTGTCCCTTTCTGATGGCCAGCGCGACGCTACTTGACAGTTTGGAGATATGAAGGTGTCACTAGAACGCCTTCTCGATCGCCGTCCTCTTACCCTTCGTCACCCATTCCGTTCGAAACTATAAAGGAGATGGCGGAAGACATGCTTCGCCAGCCTGATAGACCACAAGCTGAGGGTGGTGAACCCAAGGGTGAACCTGAACCTCGGAATCGTCTGCGATGGTGCCTGGATCATGTGCCCGGGCGCCAACGCTGCGACTTCAAGGCCAAGAAAAACGTGAGCTGACACATCCACTGGTGCACTTTGCAAGACCCCCGCCAACTGCTTTTTTTTTTCAATGCAATGGCTCACGGACTCTCCCATAGGCTGCTCTTGTCCGGGATGGCTTTCGATGCGTCGTTTCTGGGAAATACGATTCTCGATCTGTGCTCAAGAACCGCAAGCTCATGGAGGAAGTGGTTAGATCTCACATGGAGATGTGCGTGGCTCAGTGCGCGTACATTCTTCCTTACTTGCAACATTCGACTTCGAGTCGAACCGATCACAGTTTGGATGCCGGTCCAGACGCCACGGAAGATGGCGCTACAACTGGTAGCAGTAAGGTGCGCTTTCAACGAACCCTTTCACTGTCTCCTGGACACGACTGGCAGCTGTCCACCCACTTGTTCTCTCTCGTAGCTCGAACACGAGCATGCCACGTCAATGTGGGCCATAATGAAGTGCTTCGGTTGCGGGGATTATCCCGAAACGTTGAAAGTAGCTGGTGGTACAACTACCCACGGTCTTGACAACGTCATGACATTAGACCAAAACATATAAGTCTGGTTCGACGCGTTATTGTTGTGGTTTGAAGCTATAGTGAGTGACAATTCGAAAATGTCCTATCCCTTCCGCGTGCACCAGCACTAAGGGTCCAGCGCGGCGGCGCCGCTGCACTCACAGGTGGGTGAGGAAAACACCTACACTACTCGCGCCACGGAAAAGATGCTCCTTCGTTCGTGTAAAGAGAATCCTATCACGTTCAAAAGCGCACACGCCAATCTTCCATTGCCAAACCCTGCCTATCTCAGGATTCATGCGGCATGTTGTAAGATCGCTCATTTATCTGGCGCCGGCGAGTACATGCGCCGGATGTCACAAAATCTTGAGGAAACCCGAGTCCTACGCGAGGATGGCTCGTCTGCCCACGCCCTCTCGTTTGCCTTACAACCGTATGGCTAAGAAATTGTACTCTATTATTGCTCATATCTTTCGACATTTATCGTTCACATGGACTCCTATCTGTCCCTTGTAAACCACAAGCTGTCCATTAACACACAATTATTTTCCCCCGATTGCCATACAATCAGCTTGTCCAAGCTAAAGACGCCGAGAATCAAGAATTGAATGTGGTGGGACGCACAAAGAAATGCCTCAAAAGCGAAAAAATAGACGACGGCGGGCGATATGGAGCATTTAGACGTAAGATTGGGGCAGTTGAAAAGTCGGGGACTCGAGCTAACTTGAATGATAAACGCGGCACGCACCCGAGGGTCCATCTCCTTCCACCAGGCTGTGTCGCAACCCATCGTGTCCACTGGCGCGGGGAATCGCGATCGCATCTCCATGATAGCATCGTGCATTTCCCGCCAGTGTTCAGGTGCGGGGTGAGGCTTTTCAAGAGCTTGCTTGATTGCTTTGGGTTTCTTTGGCGACGCCGCAGATTCGGACGACGGAGTTCGCGCTGGTGGTTGTCTTGCCGCCTTGCCCTTGCTCGTTGGCACTTTGGTAGTTAGTCCGGGCAACTCTTCATAATCTCTACCAAATGATGCCGTCCCCTCGGTGTTGACGATCTCGACGTTGTCGCGCTTTGAGCGGCGCTCTGGAGATTCCAGTTGTTGGAGTCCGGACTCGGGGCCGGTATCGGGCAAGCTGTGGTGATTCTCGGGCTTGAAGAAGTCACGGAAGGGTCCGCTGAGCTCTGTTGAGAAATAAGACGCGTCGTTTGTGTTGACACACCGCTCCGTCTCTTCATGAGAAAGACGACACGAGCAAGTCCCAAGTCCCAAAGTCTATGCAAATTGCGGAAGCGGGCGTGAATTTCGAATTTCGACGATGCCGTAACGTAACCGTGCGATCGTTTCTTGGGTAATTAGATTTAAGCCCACACCCACGCCTACAGTACTGTACAGTACTACTGTAGTAATCGCTCGCTAGCCACGCCTTAAGGCCTTAAGACTGACAGTCGATGCATCAACGCGTCGATACGCGTTTGACTCTTCAGTACCATCCCCCTGTTTGTTTTCCCGCCACACGAAATTTCAACAACATATCCCCTTGTACCTCTCATTTTTCTTCTCACACAACGCCATCCAAGTGTCAGTGGTTCGTCTTGTGATTATCGAGCGCTGAACTATGGGCGATGCACAGGGTAAGTTGGAATTCACTCCTGACATCCCCGAGCCGTCCATCAGGCAGTGGTTGTCATTACCCAGGGCTCATTCTCGTTGTATTTTCTATGTCTCACTGTCTGTCATTGGGAACAGGTTCGCACTTCCTATCGTCAAGGCAACGGGACGACCTCGAAAGATCAATCCTCAGCTTAACTGCAGCCATATTCCTCCCAATTGCCCCGGATACACCCTCCTCGTTCATCAACATTGTTGAGATATTCTACAACCTTGCTCTCTTCGTTTTGTTTCGCATCAAGGAATCATGGCGGCCCGAAGATGTCAAGTGCTCCATTCAATGCTTCCGCTATTTGCATCGACAATGGCACGAAATCTCCATGAAATTTTCTTTTCCTGTCACGACAGCTCTTGTCCATGGATTGGCCGTGCAAGTATTACTGAAGCTCGGAGATGTGGATGAGGACATCGAGGAGATGGCAGGCCTCTGTGACGAACTTCTCAACTCTGACATATCAATACAATCCCTGAAAAGCCCCATTGCGGACTTTGCAAAAGCCATCAGCCGTAGTTTCGAACATGAAGAATCCCTGGACTGGAAAATCCGTTCAGAGAAAGTCACAGATTGCCTACGAAAGGCAAT
>Ga0307510_10004744_pt1 | contig 16085 bp, 12 predicted proteins | sample 12_EM_MG_FD_207224 | JGI IMG/M metagenome (GOLD analysis project Ga0307510, IMG submission 207224) | Populus trichocarpa ectomycorrhiza microbial communities from riparian zone in the Pacific Northwest, United States - 12_EM | ecosystem: Host-associated > Plants > Roots > Unclassified | place...
GACCGAGACCCGGCAGGCCTCCAGGACACCCCGGGCGCCGGAGGCGAACCGCAGCAGGCAGTTGACGTAGTCCTCGTTCTCGACCGGGCCCAACTCGCCCCCGGTGGCCAGGGCGTGGCCCGCGGTCGCGCCGGTGGGACGAGCCCGCTCGGGCAGGAAGATCGCGGTGTCGGCGGTGAGGGACGCGATGTCGCCGAGAAGGTGGCGGGCCAGGTCCGCGCCGTGCGAGGCCAGGTCGCCCAGGACTCCGTGACCGCCGCGCTCCAGCTCGTAGCGCCAGGTCAGGGCGCCGTCCGGGTGGGCCGCGTAGTCGCTGAAGAGGCGGACGCGGATGTGCGTGACCGTGCCCAGCTCGCCGGAGGCGATCAGGTCGCGGGCGGCCTCCACGGCGGGCGCGTTGCGGTAGTTGAAGCCGACCGCGCCCTGGACGCCGGACTTGCCGACCGCGTCGGCCACGGCGGACGCGTCCGCCGTCGACAGGCCCACCGGCTTCTCGATCCAGATGTGCTTGCCGGCCTCCGCCATCGCGACGCCGATCTCGCGGTGCAGGAAGTTCGGCGCGGTGATGCTCACCGCCTGCACGCGCGGGTCGGCGAGCACCTCGCGCCAGTCACGGGTGGAGGAGGTGAAGCCGAACTGCTCGGCGGCCTGCTCGGCCCGCCCGGGGACCTCCTCGGCGACCGTCACGAGCTGCGGCCGCACGGTCAGCTGCGGAAAGTGATGCGGGACACGGGCGTACGCCTGTGTGTGCACCCGCCCCATCCATCCGAAGCCCACGACGGCAACACCGAGCGAGGTCACCATGACTGCCCTTCTTTGGACCGGTCCATAAACTGTCCCCGCCACACTGGAACCCGTTCGTCCTGATGTCAATACCTGGCTGTCAACACCGAGTGTCCGCGCCTTTGACAGGGGGCGCGACCGCATGGAACGGTCCAGCCATGAGCGCTCCGACCATCCGTGATGTCGCCGAGCGGGCCGGTGTGTCGAAATCCCTGGTCTCCCTGGTGCTGCGCGGCTCCGAGCAGGTCCGACCGGAGAAACGGCAGGCCGTGCTGGCCGCCGTGGCGGAACTCGGCTACCGGCCGAACGCCGCCGCCCGCAGCCTCAGCGAACGCCGCACCCGCTCGGTCGGCGTCCTGCTGAACGACCTGCGCAACCCCTGGTTCGTGGAACTCCTCGACGGCCTGGGCTCCCGCCTCCACGAGCGCGGCCTGCACATGATGCTCGCCGACGGCCGCCTCAACCGCCACCTCGGCGAGGACCTCACCCGCATCTTCACGGAACTCCGCGTCGACGGCCTGATCGTGGTGGGCACCCTCCCCGGCTCCGACGAACTCCTCGCCGCCGCGACCCACATCCCCACGGTGGTCGCGGGCGCGGTCGAGCCGGTCCTGCCCCACGTCGACGTCGTGGCCGGCGACGACTCGTACGGCGCCGCCCTGGCCACCGAACACCTCGTCGACCTGGGTCACCGCCGCATCGCCCACATCGCCGGCCAGGGCGTCGCCGGCGAACTCCGACGCATCTCCTTCGAAGAGGTCATGCACGACCACGGCCTGACCGACCTCGCGACGGTCGAACAGGGCGACCACACGGAGGAGGGCGGCTACCGCGCGATGGTCCGCCTGCTCACCGCCCCGCAACGCCCCACGGCCGTCTTCGCCTTCAACGACATCGCGTGCGTCGGCGCGCTCTCGGCGGCCGAGGAACTGGGTCTCCAGGTGCCTCGGGACCTGTCCCTCGTCGGCTACGACAACACGTACCTCGCGCGCCTACGACACCTCTGGCTCACCACCGTCGACAACGGCAGCCACGACATCGGCCGCCGTGCCGCGCAGCTCCTGGTCGACCGGATGAGGGACCCGAGGAGGATCGCGGAGACGGTGTTGTCGGAGCCGCGGATCGAGGTGCGGGGGAGTACGGGGCCGCCGCCCGCGACCATGACACCGTAGCAACTCGTGCGCATGGCAGTAACTCATGTGCACGGCGCGGTAGTTGACTGGCAGGATGGGCGGGCGTGAGTGAACGCAACGCCTTCATGACCATCGCCGGGGCCGCCGCGCCGCTGTACGTGAGCTTCCTCGCCGCGTCGGCCGGATCGCTCGTCGACACCGCGTTGTTGGGGCGGCACGCCACCGTCTCGCTGGCCGCGTTCGCCGTGACGATCGCCGTGTTCAGTCCGGCCACCGCCACCGTGGTGGGGGCGCTGCGCGGGGTGATGCCGTTCGTGGCGCCCCAACGGGACGACCCCGAGGGGCTGTTGCCGTTGGTGCGGAGCGGGATGTGGCTGGCGTTCGCCGTGGGCGGGGTGTGCGCGGCGGCGGTGGCGGGGGTGCCGCTGCTCGGCGGGGCGTTCGGGGTGCCGGGCGCCGTCCTCGATCAACTGGGCGTGTTTCCCTGGATGTTGGCGGGCAGCGTGCTGCTGATCGCCGTCAACTCGTCGGCCTCGTCCGTGCTGGTGGCGCTGGGGCGGTCGGCGCAGGTGATGCGGTCCGGGCTCGTGGGGACCGGCGTGTCCGTGGCGTTGTCGGTGGTGCTGGTCGGAGGACCGGGGGCGCTGCCCGGCTTCGGGCTGGCGGGGGCCGGGGTGGCCATGCTGGTGTCCAGCGCGGTCGGGGCCGGGCTCAATCAGTACGCGTTGCGTCGCCGTACCGTGCTCGCCGGTCGGCCGGTCCGGCCCGGGCGGCCCGATCCGCGCGAGGTGCTGCGGCTGGCCCGGGTCGGGGTGCCGCTCGGCGGGACCGTGCTGGTGAAGTTCTCGGTGCTGGGCGTGCTGACCTTCGCCGCCGCCCGGATCGGTACCGACAGCGCCGCCGTGCACGGCGTCTCCGAGTCCCTGGTGAACGTCGTCTTCACCGCCGCCGTGTCGGTCGGGCAGGCGACGGTGCCGTTGATCGCCGGATACGCCGAGGAACGCGACCTCGCCCGGATCCGGCGCACTGTGGATGCCGGGATCGGGGTCGCCCTGTGCGCGGTGGGCGTGCTGGGGGCCGTACTGGTCGTGCTGCGGGACCCGGTGATCGGCCTGTTCACCAGGGACCCGGAGCTCGCGGACCAGGCCGTACGGCTGTTGCCGCTGGTCCTCGCGGTGGTCGTCACCGATGCCTTGCAGGCTGTGGCGGGCTTCGGGCTCGTCGGGCTCAAGCGCACCGTGCCGAGCCTGGTGTCCACGGCGGTGTGGTTCGGTGTGCTCGCGGCCCTCGCCGTGCCGGTCGCCGACGCGGCGGGACTGGCCGGCCTGTGGACCGCGCTGGCCTGCGCGAACCTCCTCCAGGCCGTGACCAAGTTCGTCTCCTTCCGGCGGCACAGCGGGCGGATCGTCGGTGCGGTCGTTCCGGCGGGCGTGCGGGGCGGGAACACCGGCACGGGTGCGGCGCGGGAGCCCGGCCGGGGGCGCTGATCGGTCGCTGAAGCCCCCTGGCCGTCAACAGGGCATGCCCGCAACGGTCGTAGGGACCGGTCCAAGTCGTTGAACAGTCGCTGAACGTCCTTGGTCCGGGGCGTATCGGCGGTGTGCGGGACCCGGATGCCGGCAACGGACACCTGGTGCGACGCCCGTCCCGCCGGGCGTCCGCGCGATGTGACGTCACGCGGCGCGCCCATTACGGTCGTACGGACGACGGAGGCACCGGGAGAGGGGCAGCATGAGCAGCCGGGACCTGGGTGAGATCACGCGCGTCGAGGACGCGGCGCTCACCCTGGCCGCGCAGGCCGGCGACGTCGCCTCCCTGGGGTTGCTGCTGGAGCGGCACCGGGCCGGGATGCGGGCCGTCGCGGTGAGTGTGCTGGGGCCGGGCCCCGATGTCGACGACGTGGTGCAGGACGCGGCGGTGACCGCGCTCCGGCGCGTGGGCGATGTGCGGGACCCGGAGGCCGTAGGGGCCTGGTTGCGGATGATCGTGCGGAACCATGCCCGTTCGTTGCTGCGGGGAGCCGTCGATCTCCGGCCGCTCGATGATCTGCATGTGCCCGTCACCGAGTCCGGTCCTGAGCGGTGGCTGGAGCGGCACGCCATGCGGGACTGGATCTGGGAGGCGATCGAGGAGCTGTCGCCCGCGCTGCGGTTGCCGCTCGTGCTGCGGCATTTCAGTGTCGGCGTCACGTCGTACGAGCAGATCGCCGAGGCCTGCGGGGTTCCCGTTGGAACGGTCCGCAGCCGACTCAGCCAGGGGCGGGCCAAGCTCGCGCTGGCCCTCGCCGCCACCGCCGACGCCCCGCACGGTGACGTCGGACGGCGCACCCGTGCCAGCCGGGTCGAGGCGCGCGAGACGCTGGACGCGGCCGAGAGCGGACACTTCGGCAAGCTGCTCACCGAGCGCTGGTCGCCCGAGGCCGCGCTGGTCCGGGGAAGCCAACCGGTGGGCGGCAGAAGCCTGTTGGTGCGCGGGATGGAGTGCGACCTGGAGGCCGGCGTACGGCAGCACCTCGTGCACGCCGTGGCCGGACGGTCGCTCGTTGTCTGGGAGATGGACATCAGCAATCCCGACGACGACCCCGAGCACTGCCCGCCCGCCGTGGCCTGGCTCATGAGTCTGGACGGCGCCGGGCGGGTGCATCGGCTGCGTCTCGTCCATCCCCGGCCGGTGCCCATCCCCCGTTCCCTTCTCGTGTGACCAGCGTCACGCGATTCATTTCGAACTTCGTCCTCCCTCCCGCGTCCTGTCCGTGTCATCGCCGTATGCCGAACAGGGAGATCCCATGAGCGCCACCCCCTCGACCGACCCGCTCGCCACCGGGACCCACACCGTCGAGATCGACGGAGTCACGCAGAGCTACCACGTCCACGGCGCCGGACCGGTCTGCGTCGCGCACTCCGGCGGACCGGGGATCTTCTGGGAGTACCTGCGCATGCCCGAGTTGGAGGAGCACCTCACGGTCGTCTACCCGGAGCCCGTCGGCACCGGCGCCTCCGGCCGGCTGCCCGCCCACCCGCACGGCTACACCCGGGCCCGCTACAGCCGCTTCCTCACGAAGCTGATCGAGCACCTCGGCGTCCCCGAGGTGCAGCTCCTCGGGCACTCGCACGGCGGTTTCGTCGCCCAGTACCACGCCCTGCACCACCCCGACCGCATCGCCGGCTTGATCCTCTACGACAGCGCTCCGGTGACCGGTCCCGAGCACGGCGCCGAGGCCATGCGTCTGGTGCAGGAGTTCGCCGCCCGGCACGCCGACAACCCCGGACTCCCCGAGGTCGTGGAGGCGTTCCAGAACATCCCCACCATCTCCGACGACGCGCAGATGACCGCCGTGGCCCGAGGGCTGTTCCCCGCGTACTTCGCCGATTTCTGGGGCCGGGAGGCCGAGTTCGGCCCCGCGCGCGCCGCCGTGGTGGCCACCCACATCTCCGGGCTGGACGAGGACCTCACCCCGGACGTCATCGACGACCGCGCCGACCTCGGCTCGCTCACCGTGCCGGCCCTCGTCCTCGTCGGCCGCCACGACTTCATCTGCGGGGTGCGCTGGGCGGAGGAGCTGCACGAGCTCATCCCGGGTTCGGAGCTGGTGATCCTGGAGAACAGCGGGCACTTCGGTCACCTGGAGGAACCGGACGCCTTCGCGAAGGCGGTGACGGCCTTCGTCGAGGCCCGCGTCCGCGACGCCGGGACGCCCGCCGGCAACTAGGCCATGTGCAACTAGGTCATTTGGTCGAAGCCTCGACGGACGCTCCGGCCTAGCGTGGACGTGTCAGCAGGGTTTCCGACAAACAAGGAGCTACGGCATGAGTGCCGTGAAGAACATCGTTCTCGTGCATGGCGGATTCGTCGACGGTTCCGGCTGGCAGTCCGTGCACCGCCTGCTCACCCAGGACGGCTACAACGTCAGCGTCGTACAGAACCCGACCGTGTCCCTCGTCGACGACGTGGCCATCACCCAGCGGGCCCTCGACGCCCTGGACGGCCCGGCGGTCCTCGTCGGCCACTCCTACGGCGGCGCCGTGATCACCGAGGCCGGCCGGCACGAGGGGGTCGCCGCACTCGTCTACGTCGCGGCCTTCGTGCCGGACAAGGACGAGTCCGTCGGCACGCTGGTCGCCGACCCGGCGCCCGGCGCGCCCGTGCCGCCGATCCTGCCGCCCGTCGACGGCTTCCTCTTCTTGGACCGTGACAAGTTCGCCGCGTCCTTCGCGGGCGACCTGCCGGCCGAGGACGCCGCGTTTCTGGCCGACTCGCAGGTTCCGTGGGGCCTGGAGGCGCTGGGCGGAACGATCACCGAGCCCGCCTGGCGGACCAAGCCCAGCTGGTACCTCGCCGCGACCGACGACCACATGATCCCGCCGCCGGTCCAGCACCAGATGGCCGAGCGCGCCGGGGCCACCGTGACCGAGGCCGCCGGCAGCCACGCCGTCTATGTCTCCCAGCCCGCCGCGGTGGCGGACCTCATCAAGCGGGCCGCGGCCCACCAGGCCTGATGTCCCATCTCTGACCATCTGTCAACTCCCCGCTTCAGCCCGCCTGTTCACAGGCGGGCTGTCCGCGTCGCTTCCCGGGAGACCCCGGGATGACCGAGAGGCAACCAGAACCATGACGACCGTCGTCCAGCCGTCCGTCGCCGAACAGTCCGAGGCGGAGGCCCTCTACCGATTCCAGACGGAGACCCCCGAGCCCGTCCGTACCGCGCTGGGCATGACCGCCACCCGGATCGGCGGCGGTGTCGTGCTGTCCATGCGCGACGACATCACCCGCTTCTGGAGCAAGGCCCTCGGCTTCGGCGTCACCGAGCCCGTCACCGCCCGACTGGTCGAAGAGGTCTGCGACTTCTACCGCGCGGCACGCACCCCGCAGGCCGCCTTCCAGATCGCGCCCGCCTTCCTGCCCGAGGACTGGCCGGAGATCTGCGCGCGGGAGGGCATCGTCCAGTCCTCGTCCTGGGTGAAACTCGTCTGCTCCACCGAGGAGGCCGTCGCCCGCGCCGACGCCCTGGACGTACCGCCCGACGGCATCAGCGTCACCCCGCTGGAGGCCCAACACGCCCTGGAATGGGGCACGGTGATGATGCGGGCCTTCGGAATGCCGGTCGAGCACTACGCCGAGATGGGCGCCGCGACCGTGTCCCGGCCGGGCTGGTATCCCTACGGGGCCTGGCTGGAGGGCGAGTTGGTCGGCACCGGCACCATGCTCGTCCGCGGTGACACCGCGCAGATGTTCGCCGGCGCCGTACTGCCCCACGCACGCGGACGCGGCGGCCAGACCGCCCTGCTCGCCGCCCGGGCCCGCCAGGCACAGAAGTCGGGGTGCCGTGTCCTCGTCGCCGAGACCGGCGCCGAGGAGCCCGGCACCCACAACAGCTCCCTGCACAACATGCTCCGCCTCGGCTTCGAGGTGGCCTACGAACGCCCCAACTGGACCTGGAAGTCGGCACCCGACGCGAGCTGAGCGGGGGGCGTCACGGCATCGGGCCGGTCAGCGCGTCGCGCAGGCCGCCCCGAGAGGTGACGTTCAACTTCCGGAAGACACTGCGGAGATGGGCCGCCACCGTGCGCGGCGACAGGAAGAGCCGCGCGGCGATCTGCTTGTTCGTCAGCCCGGTGGCGGCCAGTTGGGCCGCCACCCGCTCCTGCGGAGTCAGCAGCGCGTGCCGGTCCCGGTCCTCGGACTCGACGGGCCTGAGCGGCTTGACGGGGATTCCGCTCGCCCGCAGCTCGCCCGCCGCCCGCGCGCTCCACGGGGTCGCGCCGAGCCGCTCGAACGTGCCGAGCGCCGCGTCCAGGTGCACACGGGCCGCGCCGCCCGCCTTGGCGCGGCGCAGCCGCTCGCCGTACGCCAGGCAGATCCGCGCCCAGTCGAACGGCCAGCGCTCGGCGCCCGGCGTCGCGATGGCCGCCTCGAACAGGCCGTGGTCGATGACGTCCGGGTTCGCCATCGCCTCGCAGGCGTCCGTCAGCATGGCCAACCGGGGTGAGATCGAAGGGATGTCGGTCCCGCGGACCGCCGCGATGTGCGCGGCCGCCTCCTCGTGGTGGTCGGTGTGCACGGCGGCCTCGGCGAAGTCCAGCAGGAGCCACAGCGCGTGCGGCATGAACCTCGGCACCTCGCCGGGGGTGACCAGTGCGCGCAGCAGCCGGTGGGCGGCGTCGAAGTCCGCGCCGCCGAGCGCCGACAGGGCCCGGATGTGCGCGGCGTAGACCCGCAGCGCCCCCAGCCCCCGCGGGTTGCCCCAGGACACGAGCCGGTCCGCGATCTCGCGGGCGGTGTCGCCGTCGCCGCGCGCGGCCGCCACAAGTCCCCGCTGGAAGTGGCCTGTCGAGGCCGTCAGCCGGTAGTCGTACGTCGCGCACCAGCCGAGGCCCTCTTCGGTGATCTCCAGCAGCTCGTCCCACTGGCCGCCGGCGTAGGCGTCGTTGGCCAGCAGGAACTGCGCCTGGATCGCCAGGGCCACGGCCCCGCCGTCGCGTCCGTCGTCGACGACCCGGCGCAGCGCGCTGCGGCAGCCCGGGAGGCGGTCGATGTAGGAAGCTGACAGCGCGACGCCGAAGACCCGTACGGGATCGGTCTGTTGGTGCAGGCCGGAGACGAGGTGGTCGAGCCGGTCGAGGAAGGGCAGCGCGCCGTACGCCGGATCGGCGAAGGCGCCCAGGATCACCGGCAGCAGACGACGCGACGTGGGCGGACGCCGACGCTTCACGACGTCCTCGAAGGAGTGCCACAGCACCGGCCGGCCGCCGTAGAAGCACACCATGAGAAGGGTGTTGAGGGCTTCGCGGAAGATGTCCTCGACCGACTCCCCGTCCTCGGGCCAGACATGGGTCTCGATGGCGCCGATGAGCAGCCGGTGGGCGGTGTCCACATCGCCCTCGCCGTTGAGGAGCCGGCTGGCCGCGGCGGTGGCGGCGGCGAGGGAACCGACACCGGACGGGTCGGCGTGGCCGGCGTTGTCCAGCAGCGCGCGCACATTGCGCAGATCGCCGGTGATGTTGGCGCCCAGACACGCAGCCTCCGCCAGCCGACGGGCCTTGGCCGTGCCCGTGCCGCTCAACTCCGAGGCGCGCAGCAGGGTGGTGATGGCGCCGACGGCGTCACCGCGGCGCAGGGTGCGGTACGCCACCTCGTGCAGCAGGGCGGCGACCTCGTCGTCGGGGCCGACGGCCGCGTCGGCGAGGTGCCGGGCCCGGTGCTCGGAGCCCGCGGGAAGCTCGGCGGCGAGAGCCAGTTGCGCCCACCGGCGCTCCTCGCTGGTCGCCAGCTCCATCACCGCGGAACGGGTCAGCGGATGCCGGAACTCCAGCCTGCCCGTGACACCGTCGACCTGCACGAGTCCGGCCCGCTCGGCGGGGGACAGCCCGGCGAGACCGTCCGGCAGTCCCAACGCCCGCTGGAGGATGTGCAGTTCACCCGAGCCGTCCAGCACGGCGAGCAGGAGCAGCTTCCGGGTCGCGGCCGGGAGCGCGGTGACCCGGGTGGAGAAGATACCCTTGAGGCGCTCGGTCAACGGCAGTACGGCGGGCAGGGTGCCCCGCTCCGTCTGCTGCAAGTCATTGAGGGGGACGGGCAGTTCCAGCAGCGCCAGGGGATTGCCCCGGGCCTCCGCGACCAGCCGCCGGCGCACCCTGGCCGCCATCGCCGGGAACCGCTCGGCCACCAGCTCGTTCGCCGAGACCTCGTCCAGGGGACCGACCTCGTACTCCGGTATCCCGATGTTGCTCAGGAAGGACTCGTCGCCGGTCCGGGCCGCGCCCAGCAGAGCGATGGGCTCGGTGTGCAGGGAGCGGGCGACGGTCCCCAGCACCGTGGCACTGGGCCGGTCCACCCACGCCACGTCGTCGACGATCAGCGCGAGTGGACCGGTCCCGGCGACGGTCCGGGCCAGCAGGGCGTGCACGGCGTTGGCGATGGCGAGCAGTTCGGCCGGCTGCTCCTCGGACAGCCCGCGGACCGCCTGGAGGGTCTCCGCCTGCCGCGCGGGCAACGAGGGAAGCCCATCGGCCAGCGGTTGCAGCAACTGGTTCAACGCCGAGAAGCCGACGCCCCTCCGGAACGGGCAGCCGGCGACCCGCAGCACCCGGAAGCCGGCCCCGGCCGCGCGCAGCGCCGCGGCGTCCAGCAGCGCGGTCTTGCCCACCCCGGCCTCCCCGGTCAGCATCAGCGCGGTCTGCCGCACGAGGGCGGCGCCGAAGTGCCCGTCGAGGACGGCCAGTTCGGCCGAACGTCCGACGAGGGCCGGCGGGGTGAGGGATGCCGATGCCATGACGCCTCCCGTAGTGGTCGAGCAGGAACAGGTACTGCCAAGTCGAGCGGGAACAGGAACTGCCAAAACGTCCGGTGCCGGTCTACACGAGGTGCGCGGCTGCTTCGGAGGCGGCGTGCTGGGCGGCGACGCGGTCCACCGTCACCGTCTCGCCGCCCACGACGACGGCCTCGCCCGCGACCCAGACGTCCTGGACCGCGCGGGAACCGGCCGCCCACATGAGGTTGGCGAGCAGCCGGCCGTCCTCGACGTCGAGGCCCGCGGTGAAGTGCGGTCCGTCCACGGAGAGGTGGATCATGTCCGCCCAGTTTCCCGGGCGGAGCGCCCCGATGTCGGTCCGGCCCAGGGCCGCGGCTCCGGCCGAGGTCGCCATGAGGAAGGCGTCCGCGGCGGTGAGCGCCATGGCGTCCGCCGTGGCGAGCCGGCTGAACATCATCGCGAGGCGGGCCTCCTCCCACAGGTCGAGGTCGTCGTTGCTCGCGGGCCCGTCGGTGCCGAGGCCGACGGGGACGGACGCGGCGCGCAGGGCGTGCAAGTCGGCGATGCCGGAGGCGAGTTTGGCGTTCGAGCCCGGGCAGTGCGCGACACCGGCACCCGCCTCGGCGAGCAGCCGGATGTCGTCGGCGGAGAGATGCACGGCGTGGGCCGCGAGCAGCCGCCCGTCCAACAGTCCCGTTTCCTTGAGCAGTTGAGGTACCGAGCCGTGCAACTCCCTCTGGGCGAGGTCCTCGGCGAGGGTCTCGGCGACATGGATGTGCACCAGGGCGCCGCGCTGTGCCGCCTCCTCCGCCGTGGCGCGCAGTGCCTCGGGCGGCAGGGTGTAGGCGGAGTGCGGCCCGTAGCAGAGCTCGACGCGCTCACCGGGCCCGAAGCGCAGGCCGTCCGTGTCGATCCACTTGCCGATGGCCGCTAGATCGGTGTGCCAGTCGTCGCCGGGCCGGTCGAAGTAGGCGGGCGCGATCAGGACCCGGCTCCCGGCCTCCAGCGCCGCGTCGGCCACCTGCTCGGCGTGCGCGTACATCTCGGCGCTGGTCGTCACGCCGAAGCGCAGCATCTCGACGCAGCCCAGGAGCATGCCCGCGCGGGCGTCCCGGGGGCTCATGCGGGCCTCGGCCGGCCAGACGGCGTCCTGGAGCCAGGACGCCAGCGGGAGGTCGCCGCCGAGTCCCCGCAGGAGGGTCATCGGGGAGTGCGCGTGGGTGTTGACCAGGCCCGGAGCGAGGATGCCGGACAGGGAGACGACCGGGACGCCGGCCGGGAGCGGGGGAGCGGTGGCGGCCGTACCGCAGTAGGTGATGCGGCCGTTCGCGCCGACGTCGACCACGGCGTCGCGCAGGACGGAACAGGACGGGTCGGCCGGGAGGACCACGGGGGCGAGGAAACGCCGTGGCACAGACATGGGAGAGCTCGCTTCCGGATGGAGTACTGGCAACACGAACACGATGCGGGACCGGTCCAAAGGTTCGATCCGGACGGCGTGAACTCGATCACAGGAGTGGGGAAGCGGAGCGCTCCGCTGTCATGACCATCGTCGGAATCGGGTGCATAGGATGAGGTGTGTCCTCCTGGAGCCAAGCCCTGACCTTCTCCTCCGCGAGTGCCTGGGACGAGGTCTTCACCGGCTTCCACGGCGCGAGCCGCATCACGGTGCCCGACCGCCGCGCCCCGTGGACCGGGCGCCTGGAGTGGCAGCGGTCGAAGACCTACGGTCTCGCGCAGTGTTCGGGCGGTGAGGAAGTGGTCCACCGGGACACCCGGCACATCCGCACCGATCCCCGCGGCACGCACGAACTCCTCGTCCCGCTCGCCGGGTCGGCCTGGGTGGAGCAGGCCGGGGCGTCCGGGGCGATCGGGCCCGGCGTCATGGCGCTGTGCGACATGGACCGGCCCCTGACGTTCGCGCACGGCACCGACCTCCGCAGCATCTCCCTGATCGTGACCGGCCGGAACCTCTCCGCGCGCAGCCCGCTCGCCGCCGGGGGACCGCAGTTGCTCCACGGCGACCGCGGACTCGGCCGTGTCGTACGGCAGTTGATCACCACCCTGCACGAGGAGCGCGTGCACCTTTCCGAGACCACCTTCGACGTCGCCTGCGACCGGCTGCTCGACATGGTGTGCCTGGCCGTGGAGGGCGGCGTCGACTCGGCGCCCACCGGCCAGCGGGCGAGCGTCGAGGCCGCGATCCGGCGCCACATTCGCGAGCACGCTAGCGACCGTGACCTCGACGTCGTGGGCATCGCACGGGCGCTCGGCTGGTCCGCGCGCTACGTCCAGCAGGTGCTCCAGGCCGCAGGTACCACCTCGCGCGACCTGATCCGCCACGAACGGCTGAACGTCGCCAGAACCCGCCTGGCGAGCGCGAGTTGGACGACGTACTCGATCGCGGAGATCGCCCACGCCAGCGGCTTCGGCAGCCACGCCTCGTTCGCCACCGCGTTCCGCGCGGAGTTCGGGATGACTCCGCGCGAGGCGCGGCGCAACGGTCAGGAGTCGGCCAAGTGAGGCGCGACGGCTAGGAGTTGGCCAAGCAGGCTGCAACGGCTTGGAGTTGGCCAAGTGAGGCGTGATGGCTGGGAGTTCGCCAAGTGCGGCGTAGCGGCTAGGAGTCGGCCGGGGTGAAGTACCGCCGCGGATTGTCGACCAGCATGGTGGTGAGCTGGGTCTCCGTGACACCGGCGGTGCGCAGCGCCGGGAGTACCACGTCGTGCAGGTGGGTGTGGTGCCAGTTGGGCGCGATCTGCTCCCGTACGCCCGGCGGGAACCAGTCGATGTGGCAGGACGCGTCGTGCGACAGGACCATCCGCTCCGCGAACCCCTCCCGGGCGAGGGCCGCGACGGTCGCCACCCGCTGGTCCTCGGGCAGCAGGACGTCGAGACCGAAGCGGTCCATACCGACGTACGAACCGTTGTCGATGAGCTGGTGCAGATAGTCCAGGTCGGCGGTGTCGCCGCTGTGCCCGATGACGACCGCTCCGAGATCCACACCTTCGCTGCGCAGCACGTCCTGCGCGACAAGTCCCGTACCGGCGACGGCACTTGTGTGCACCGTGATCGGAGCGCCGGTGCGCAGATGGGCCTGCGCCACCGCGCGCATCACCCGCTCCACGCCCGGGGTGAGTTCGCCCTCGATCGCGCACTTCAGGAACGCGGCCCTGATGCCGGTGTCCGCGATGCCCTCGGTCAGGTCGCGGACGAACAGGTCGGTCATGCCCTCGGGGCCGCCGAGCAGGGTGCCCGGGCCGTGGTACCGGAAGAAGTCCGGGATGTCGGCGAGCGTGTAGATGCCGGTCGCGGCAACGATGTTGAGGTCCACCTGCGCGTTCACGAGGGCGACGCGGGCCACGTTGCGGCCGAGTCCGATGACGGTCGGGTCGACGAGTGTGGAGACGCCGGTCGCGGCGAGGGCCTTCAGCCGGGAGACGGCGTCGGCGACGCGTTCCTCTTCGTCCCAGGTCTCGGGGAGGCTCTGCCGGAGCTCTTCGCTGACGACGAAGACGTGTTCGTGCATCAGGACGGAACCGAGGTCGGTCACGGGGACGGGGCCGCGAACGGTCTGCACCTGGGCGACTGGAGAGGCGGACTGGGGGACTTGAGGGGTCGTCATGCTGATCCTTCTGTGCGTGCCCGGTATGCGCCCGGTGAACGGGCGTCCGGGGGTGGGGAGTTGTATATGGGCAGGGAGTGTCAGTCGTCGGCGCAGTCGGCCGCGGCCTGCCTGATGAGGTCGGCCACGGCGTCCGGCCGGGACACGTACACGGAGTGACTGGCGTCGGTCCCGGTGACCGTGCTGCCCGCCCGCCGGGCCATGGCCCGCTGCGCGGGAGGCGGGATCATGTGGTCGTCGGTCGCGACGAGGTACCAGCTCGGCTTGTGCCGCCAGGCGGGTTCGCCGATGGCGCCGCCGAGTGCGTCGAGCCCCCACGGCACCTGCGAGTCGGCCATGAACTCGGCCTCGGCGACCGGGAGATCGGCCGCGAAGGACGCGTGGAACTTGTCCCGGTCCAAGAGCAGGAACCCGTCGACCGGCGGCAGGATCGGCGGCACCGGCGCACCCGGCGCGGGGTCGGCGATCAACGCGTTGACGGACTCGCCCTTGTCGGGCGCGAACGCCGCGACGTACACGAGCCGGGCGACCCGCTCGTGATGGCCGGCCTCGGTGACGACGGCCCCGCCGTAGGAGTGCCCGACCAGAATCGCCGGCCCGTCCAGCGCGTCCAGGACCCGCTCGGTCACCGCGACATCGCCCGCGAGGGACAGCGTCGGATGCTGTACGACGCTCACCCGGAACCCGTCGCCCGTCAGCAGCCGGTGCACCTCCCGCCACCCGGAGCCGTCCACGAACCCGCCGTGGACGAGCACCACGTTCTTCACCCGTTCCGCATTCATGGAGCCGACTCTTCCAAGGGCGCACGGGTGCGGTCTTTCGCGTCGGCGCGCAGTCCTTTCGCGGGAGCGTGATCCCGGCAGAGGCGGAAAGAGGTCGCGAGGAATCCCCGGCCGACACAGTCCTTCACGTTCGGCGGTCATATCGCCCATAGGGCGCTACGTCACCATCTTCCGCCCTGCGCTGATACGTTGCTCGGGCGTCGGAGCAACCCCACACGCGCCGCATCCGACGCCCCCACACCCCCCGAAGAAGGAGAGCCGAGTGGCCCCGCACGGGACGCGCCGCGGCCTGCCGGCCCTGTTCACCGTCGCCCTCGCGCTCGTGCTGCTGGCCGGGCCGGCCTGTGTACCCGGCGTCGAATCCCCGCCCCCGCCCGCGAGGACCGCCCCGGCGCAGGCGTCCGGCCCGCCCACGGCCTACGGCGCCTACGTCGGTTACGGCGCCGACGCCGTGCGGCGGGTCGCGGAGTTCGGTGCCTGGCTCGGGCGGCCCGAACCCCGGGTCGGGCACGCGTATCTGCCCGGGGAGAACTGGAGCGACATCGAGGGCGCCTCCAACGACCTTGTCCCGTGGGCCGACTGGCGCCGGGAGGAGCAGGACCGGCTGCTCGTGCTCAACGTGCCGATGCTGGACCGCAACGAGGACCACCTGCCCGACAGCGTGGTCCGCACCGAACTGAGGGACGGGGCGGACGGACGGTACGACGACCACTTCCGCGCCCTCGCCCGGCGGCTGGTCCAACTGGGCGTGTCCGACACGGAGATCGTCCTCGGCTGGGAGATGAACGGCACCACCTACACCCACCGCTGCGCGCCCGACCCCGCCTCCTGGAAGCGCTACTGGACGCGCATCGTCACCGCGATGCGATCCGTCCCCGGGCAGCGCTTCCGCTTCGACTTCACCCCCACCCGCGGCCGCGACGCGATCCCCTGGACCGACTGCTACCCCGGCGACGACCACGTCGACGTCATCGGCATGGACGCGTACGACGCCCCGCGCGGTCTGCCTTTCTCCCGGCAACTGACCGAGCCCTACGGGCTGTTGGCCCAGGTCGACTTCGCCCGCGCCCATCACAAGCCCATCGCCTACCCCGAGTGGGGCCTGTTCGAGAACGGCGACAATCCCACCTACATGCGCGGCATGCTCACCTGGATGGCCGGCCGACGCCCGCTCTACCAGACCATCAGCGACTACTGCCCCCACGGCGTCTGGCGCTGCCGCGACAACCCCAAGTCCTCGGCCGTATACAGGGCTCTGACGGATCATCAGCCGTGAGAACAGCGGAGAGCGGCACCGCCTGGGCCGGCGGTGCCGCTCTCCGTCGTAGACGCAGTAGTGGACGTAGAGGTAGAGGTAGAGCGCCGAACTACCTTGCTACGGCGTCCACTTCACGTTCGGATTCACCTGGCCGGTCCAGTTGAAGATCGCCATGTTGTCCCAACCGTCCCCGCTGCCCGAGATGTTGGCCGGGTCCCAGCCGTTGCCCGTGACCGCGTACCAGGTCGGCTCCCAG
>Ga0307510_10004745_pt1 | contig 16080 bp, 21 predicted proteins | sample 12_EM_MG_FD_207224 | JGI IMG/M metagenome (GOLD analysis project Ga0307510, IMG submission 207224) | Populus trichocarpa ectomycorrhiza microbial communities from riparian zone in the Pacific Northwest, United States - 12_EM | ecosystem: Host-associated > Plants > Roots > Unclassified | place...
GCCTCATGATTACTCACCATCGGCCAGAGCTTGCGCACGGCCAAGAGCACAAAGCATGTGTCGGGCTGAGCTAAACCGAGCGGGCACTAATACATATTGTATTGTATTGCAGAAATCTAATACGAGCACGATGCTTAAAATGGAGGAGCGGATAGATGGCGCAAAATTTCTGCCCGGATCTGTGTTATTTATTTATTTAGGGTTGATCAGACAAGGTGAATGAATACGGTAGACAAATAGATGGATGGATGGGAATAGAAGTGGGGTACATTGGTGATGAAAAAAGGTGGGTTAAAGGAAGACATGATGGATGAATTGCTGGATGGGGGGTGTCGCAGTGGGGAAAAAAGAGACAGATGTGGAACAATGGGAGGAAATATTCAAAGTGAGAAAAACGAAGATGGAGCAAGGAAAAAAATCGCGTTCTGGCCATCCGGTACAAATAACAATTAAAGCGTTTCCCTTTGATTCTCTTTTTTTCCCATTTCTCTTTTTTTGCTAGCCTCCAACCACCTAGTGTCACTCCACCTTCCAGAATACCCGCCCTAGAGTAAAGAAAAATTGTAGAGAAAGGATGGAGAAACAAGAAGAAAAAAGGGAGAAACGAGAAAAGAAAAAGGTCGACAAAGATAAAGGCTTAGGGACCCGAACCAAATGAGAGAAAGTGTAAGTTATCCGAAGGAGAAGAAAAACAGCCAATAACGTGCTTTTAAAACACCTCCACAAATTGATTCCCTCTATTGCATTTTCCTGAGCAGTTTGTTTTTTAAATGTTTGTTGGTGAGGAGAGGTTCACATGTCCATACTATCCCCATTGGCGAAGTTGAAGCCGCCCTGCTGCGGTTGCGCACCAAAGCTAAAGGTTCCAGCTTGGCCATCTTGCTGGGGTTGGGGAGCCAATCCCTGGATCTCCGCTCCGGTCTCATCGTCTTCATCGGAAAAGTACTTCTCGATGATGTTGTACGCTTTCATGTAGATTTCCTCATTGGCATTGTTTTGAGCCGCATGGATCCTCTCCATTCCGCCAGCCTCTTCGATAAACATAGCATAGCGGTTCATGTTGTCGGTCTCCGCATTCTTGTCCATGTCGCCAACCTTGAGGATATTCTCGAGGCCATCGAGTGCAACCTGAATAATTTTATTGTCCATACACCCAAGAAGGTCGCAAAGAGGTCTGATGCAGCCCTGGGAAACGAGATATCTAATCTGTTCAGGTTTTTGGAGCCCCCCACTAGTTGCATTCGAAATTGCCCAGCAAGCCTCCTTACGGGTCTTGAAGTCGCCGTGCGAGAGGAGGTTGATAAGTGGGGGGATGATGTTCGCATCGATGACGGCCTGGATTTGAGTTGAATTTCCGGCGGTAATGTTGGAAATGGTCCAGCAAGCCTCCTTACGAATTCCATCCTTGGGTGAGCCCAACAAAGCTAGTAGGGCGGGAAGAGCACCGCAATTGATAATAACCTGTGTTTGTACATCATCCCCGGTAACGATGTTTCCAACCGAGCGAAGGGCGGGAGTCTGGACCGAAGTAGATGAATGCATCAGAAGCTCGACGAGGCGCCGTGGAATTCCGTTCTCAATGACTGCCTGTATCTTATCGTTGGAGCCATCCGAGAGGTAGGAAATGGCCCAACAAGCGTCGATCAAGACCTCGTCATCCAGAGAATACACCAACTTTGCGAGAACAGGAAGGGCGGGGAGAATCTGAGACTATATCAGCACGGTTGCACATTAGGGGTATTCGTTCGTATTTCTGAAAACTCACAGTAGGCCAATCCGGCTGAGGAGTTTTTCCACGGCAAAAGTTGCTCAACGTCCATGTAGCATTCCTAAGCATGCTCAACTTCCGGCTATCACCCAAGAGGCTCAATAGAGGCGGCAAAGCACCAGCTGACAAAACGAAATCCCTGCATTGTGGCGAGTCACCGGCAATATTACCCAGAGCCCAAACAGCCTGCTCTCTAACATCTGGCTCATGGCTAGACAACAACTCGACAAAAATAGGAACGGCGCCAGCCTCGATGACAACTTGGGTTTGTGATGCAGATCCGGAAGCAATATTGGTCAAAGCCCAGGCCGCCTCAAATTGAACGAGGGTGTGGGGAGAGCGAAGAAATTCCACGAAGCGGGAAACCACACCACATTCGATAACCTTTTCGATCGGAGGATTACGTTCCTTAGACAAGAGTTTTCTGAATCTGGTGGTAGCCTGAATTTGCTGATCAATTGATTCAGAAAAAACACCGGCACACATGGACGGAAGGTCCTCGTTTAGCTGTAAGGCACCATTAGCACAATCGCACATTAGCGAGCCGCAAACTTTGTATGACGACCGTAAAACCACACAACGCAATGTATGGAGAAAATTTTCCGGCAGATGGGAGAATAAAAACAGTAACTTTCAAAGGTACCATGGAAGGCGTAATCCAGAGTCTGCATGACTCGAACCTCGATAATGGAGAATCCCGTCTCGATGCCAAGGTTATGCATATTGGGGGAGTTTATTGGAAACAAAAGCAGTGAAGGGACTGGTTCGCGGGGAAGGCGTGGGGTAAACAAAAGAAAAACAAGAGAGGGAAAAAAAACTCACCTGTGATTCGGTTCCCCCTTCCTCATCGCTATCGACGCCAGCTCCAGGTGCAGGGCTGGTTACGGCCATATTTCTCCGTTTTGCCAGATTCTCCTCCCGCTTCTGCTTTCGGATCTCCACCTGCTGCTCCTCACGGCGGCGTCTCAACTCATCGGGCTTGAAGGTTCCCTTCGCCTTAAAGTTGCGCCTGTGCTCGGGGATATATCGCTCAGCCATGTTTGATAAATATTTTTTAGAGAAAGGTTGGTTTCGTTGTTGTTAGATGAAGAATTTGTGTTGGTTGATAGGGGGAAGTAGGCTGGTGGGGTGAGAGAAAGATGAGGGGTGTGGAGGTGAGACGGGAGTGGATAAGCAACGATAACCCAGCGGCGGGGGTAAAGGGTTACGAAAGAAACACAGAAAACAACCACCAACTGCTACAGAACACAGAGTAGAGCCGGGGAGAGGAGATGAGGATAAACCGATTTGCAAGCTGTGAGTGTAGTTATTTTATCCTTTGCTTTGTGAGGCTGGAGGATGGGTGTAGAGGAAAATAGAAGGGAAGAAGAAAGAAAGAACTGAGCCGATAGGGGGCAAGCAAGTCTATCAACCCGCAAAGGTAAGCAAGTAGCTGGCACAACAGCAACACAAAACAAACCCTTTTAGCGAACACGGTTGCCCTTTCTCCTATAAACACAGACTTTTCCTCTTCCCTCTCTTCGTCCAGTATGACAGACTTCCAGCACCAGTACCGTATAATCTGGCAAAAGCCGGATTCACGTCACTGAGGATTTTCTTGAACCTGTCCAACACCGTGGCCTATGTTTAAACTGTGGCGAATTCGCCTTCTTCGCGCCCTCCTGTTGGCTCGGTTGCCTTTGTTTCTCTTTAGCTCCAGTCCGACTTTTGCCAGATTCTACGGTAGTCCCCCCCATGGCCCTCCGCCCTTCCCTGGATGGATCCAACCCACCTACCCTCGTAGTCTCGCGTACAATTAATTGGCAAGAACCGCAATTATGTGCTGCTTCAATGCTTCAACCTCCAGTTCAGACGAATTGTCCCCTCTCGCATCTCCCGTCCGAGCTCTAGTCCTGTGTCATGTGATGCCCAACTGTGATACCCAACTCAAACTCCTCTTTCTCAAAACGGTGCTTCTACCGACAGGTACTACACCGTACTATACCGGTACCTAGTATCACGGTCTTAATCTCGCAATCCGCTTCCTCCAGAATCCCATAGCAGTGCGATACCTGTACAAGTACTGTACCAAGGCATGAACAATGGGCAGAACAACCTTGGATAGGGTACGCGCTATAGGGAAACAGCTGAGCCATGTACCGTATTGCAGCAAAGAAAATTATTTTTCGTCGTGAACTCAACTAATATTCGTACATAGACTATCCATCCCCTCGCGCTCCCGCCACCAGCAATCCTATTATAAGAATTCAATGCTTTCCATTCATCCGTCATCCCCTGAGAAAGAAAGAAAAGAAAAAGGAAGAAAGGGGAAAGAGTGAATAAGGACAAGGAAAAACGTAACGCCCCGAGAACATGCTAGCCACCGCGCTCCCCACAAATGATAAGAAGTGAGAAAAAGTGAGAAAAGTGGAAAGCAAGAAGGAAAGAAAAATAATAATATCTTTTCTGGAAACTCTAATAACAAACAGACCCGTTTATACCCATTTACCTGCATTTGTTTCTGTGCCTGCCGAGCCGGGGCCCCAGGAGGCCCACGATGTGCCCGTGTTCTGTGTCCCCTGCTCAAGGTCTACATTACAGTCAACGTCGTCATCGTCGCTAAAGTCCACCTCTTCCGAAGATTTATTCATCCTTCTCAGAGGGACTCTCTCACCTCCGCTTCCCGTCGTGTCGTGATCACTATAGCTGCCGGGAACCCTTCCAAGAATCCTCTCCGCCTTGGTTTGTTGCAAATGAGTGCTACCATTGACAGTAGCATGCTTTACAAGGCCATTTGGATTCCCTCCCCTCCAGTTGCCCATCGGACCCGGTGTCTCACGCCCCCAACCCGCACGGCGCTCCCTTTCTCCTTGCTCACGAGCTAGTCTCTCTCGCTCCTCCTTCATGGCCTCTACTGCGGTCTTCCATCCGCTACTCGTTTCCCAATTCCAACCATCTCCGATATCAGAAAATACGGGTATGAACCATCTCATCCACTGATCCTTCCCCCCGAACACTTGATAAAAGTTTCTCCTACGGCCGAGATCGAATGCGTGCGGCAGATTGTTAGATGTTTCCTCCATTATATAGGCATTATATCGCTGGAAAGCTTCGATATTCTCTTGCCTGGCCTGGTAGTTGGGATCGTCGTAGAGGTGATGAGCATCTTCGGGCGGGGGCGGACCGTGACGCGACAATGTGGGTGAGTTATAGCGGACCTTCTCCAGCGATTCGATTGTTGTCATGCCGGAGGCTACCAGGGCCAAATGCCATATGGTGAATCCGCTGAGAACCAACCCAATTATACCGGCAACCACTGCCAGGAGGACCCAATTAACGGGCGTCAAATCTTCGGGTGAATATTTTTTCTCGCCAGCAGCAAAGAGCTCCTGATAAACATATATGGACGAAACAACGAAACACAGCAGGGAGAAGACGGATGTATAGATGAGAAATAGGAGAAAGGCTTTGTAGTTGTAGAGCCCGAGGCAATTGGACAGCCATGGGCAATGGTGGTCCATCTTTAGCACACATGTCCGACATGTGGAGCAATGATGAGTACGATCCGGTTTCCGGCATTCACACTTTTTGCAAAAGCGCTCCTGCCCGCTGGATTTCACGGTGATGGAGGAATGGTAGGCAGTTTCGGTGGTGGGGAGATGAGAGTACGCGTGTTTATCCTGCAAGTTATAGCGCAAGCACACGAGGTTAGCAAACTTGGGGTGTCAAGGCGGGAGGCGGCGAACGCACGGAGCAAGGGAGTGGGGAGGCGCATTTACGTACCGTGTCAATGGGAGATCCGGGGTTTGTGAAAACAGCAGTAGTGTAGGACCAGTTCGCAAGAGCGCACAGGGCGAATCCTATGAAACTCAATATACCACCTGATGGCGGCCAAGGTACCGGTAATGGTCAGCGAAATGTGTCGATCCGGAAACAGGCATTCCATCTCAAAGAGTTCCCATCAATCGGCAATCCCTGCCAATCACCAAGGGTTCAAGGGATAAAGCAATACCTTTCATACCGCCAACACTCTTCCAGCAGATGCTGTAGGAATATGTGTAGACGGCCCAGAGGAGTGCGCTATAGACGAACAGTAGTGGAAAGTAAGTTGCGAGGGTGCAGCATAGCGTGTCCATCCGTCGACAGGAGAACCTCGCTCTCCGCCCTCGTGGGCCCATGGTGGGCGACAACATCGGGGAGTCCATAGACGGTTAGGAGGGAGACTCTATAGGGAGCGAGTAGGAGGGGGTTGTGGGGTATGGATGACGGGGTTAAAGTGATGTATGATATCAAGTGTGTATGTGTGAACTGTATGCGTGTATGTATGTATGTGTGTATGTATGTACGTATTGATCAAGTGTGTTTGAAGCTTTTTGGGTGCGAAGAGAAGCCGGAGAATCTGGTGTGCCGGGCGGTGAACGAGAGGTCTAGGGTTGGAAATTCTTACTGTACCCTAGGAATACAGCGTGGAGGATTATTGTTATTAAAGGTGGAGGGATCGTTCGGCATCCGGAGGGATTTCTTGGCTCTCCATGCAGTTCACAAAGGGAGGAGGTGTTCTGGCATATAGTACTGGTACGGGTAGGGGAATCTTTGTTTCCTGTTGGTAAACGTCTACCCGTATTATTATTACATAGGGGCAGGGGTATGATAATCTATGGTTTGAGGCTCAACAATGGGCATTGTTGGGCACGAGGTTACACGGGAAGGTGGACACGGGCTCGGTAACTGGTGCAAGCTCAGACCAAAAGGCCTTGGGTACAGTAAAGCTACGACACAGTGTACCAGTACGAGTGCTTGTACTTGCACACTGTATGGATAGGCTCGGGCTGGACCAGTGCCGCACAGTGCAGCGGGTTGCGCGAGTCGCGATTGCCGGGTAGGGAGAGGGCAGAGGGGAGCAAACAATCGACAACTTGTCCCAGACGATGGTGGCGGTGTCAGGGCGATGGCCAACCGTTTGCAATCTCGCATGAGGCTGAGGGACCCTCCCGCCACCAGCACTCCCATGATACATGGGAATTGTGACGACGACTTCTTCTATTTTGAGCCCCTTCTTTCCCGACACAGCCACCGATCTTCTTCACATTGGGATCCCTATGCCGCAACCTAAGCCTGAAACCGTATCAAATATGCAACATCGAGTGACATTCACAACGCGAATCCTTCCCCTGGCCCGCGCCTAACTCTCCCTCGCCTTGCAAATCTCAAGTTGCGAATACTGTGCTCGAGCAGAAGCTCGTTCTATGATAACTTTACCGTCCATCATACCCAAAAAACCTCGACCCTTTCCACTCACATCATGGTGCATTCCCGCAGCAGCGTATTCCTCATACCCTACCTTATTTCGCCTTTCCATCCGCTGATCCACTGCATGCCCAGTCGGGGAACAGTGGAAAGAAGTGACAATAACCATGACAACAGTAATAATAACAATAGTATTTTTTTTCACGCACACACACACTTGCTTGTTTTACATCTGCACATAATCTATCCGCTTGTGCCCCCCTCCGTTAAATAAGGCAGGTGGCCCTCTTCACAACCATCACCACCACCGACCTCCCCCGTCTCTGAGTTTCTCACTGTTTTGCTTGTATTATCGACTAGAGAAGGTTTTGAATAGCTTTCTTTTCTTTTCTTTCCTTTTTTTTCTTCTATAATAATAATCTCGCGAAATACTATCTGTGAGTGCCATCATACTATCCTTCCCCCCTTTCCCCACATACCTGATACTCTCATGCAGAGTGCCTGCATGGACTATGCGTAGGCATTGGTTATGTTTCCAAACTCTCTCCCCTTTTTCTCCCCATTCGACGCCTGATACAGCTTTGTCTGACATCCGCTGACCCTATCCAACCCTCAGACAACCGTCGCTAGTCTCATTACCGTTGTGCCTAACAACCCGTTTACCCTCGTCCCTCCCTTCCTACATTCCCTCGCTCCCTCATCATTAGCCCGGTCTTCAGTTCACTACATCTTCCGAGTGCCATCGTCGATACTCTCCCTTGTCCGTCTTATCCCCGCCTTCTCCCTAGCCTGTCATGGCGGCTGCCGAGTTCTACAATACTGGCCCCCGTCCTGGCTCTGGTCCCAACGATGATGATGATGATTACGATAGACACAATACTCACTCACCTATATCTTCCATTTCCAATAGCGCCTCTCCAGTGCACAAGCCTTTGCCCTCCCAGCCTTCGTTTCCTCCAACACACGCCGCCACTGGCTACACCGACGATTTCTTCGGCCGTCACCATTCGACTCAGTCAATAGATACAGCATATCATCAGCCAGCCGGCCCATCACATTCAGGCTCCTACAGCCCCCACGATCCCTATGGGAAATCGACTGAAGCTTATCACGATAATATCCCGCTCAACGATACCCGTCCAGCTCAGAACTCGTCGCAAAACTTGGCGGCCGTCGAGGGTGGTGGGCACGTCGGCTCGAAGGGGAAGAAGGGGAAATTTTCTCTTTTAAAATCGAGCAAGGGGGGACGGAGGCCATGGTTTTGCTACCTCATGGCGGTGATTCAGATCTCTGTGTTTATCGCAGAGCTGGCCCGCAATGCGGTACTTACGAAGACGCCCATAGCAATCAAACCGCAGTTCAACCCCATGATCGGCCCCTCGGTTCACGTTCTTATTAACATGGGTGCGAGGTTCGTGCCTTGCATGAAGACTATCGAGGGCATCACCGACAATCCTATAACCACATATCCCTGCCCCGACACTACGGTTGCTGATACAACGAAAGAAGGGTGCACACTTGCCAAGTGGTGCGGTTTCGGCGGGGCCAATATCCCGAGCGACCTTGGAGGGACTGCGCCGAAAGGTGGCGAGCCAGATCAGTGGTATCGATTCATCACACCAATATTTCTGCACGCCGGGTTGATCCATATTGCGTTTAATATGTTATTTCAACTCAAACTCGGCACGGATATGGAGAGGGAGATTGGGCATTTAAGGTTCGCAGTAGTGTATTTCGCCGCCGGAATATTCGGCTTCGTGTTTGGAGGAAACTTTGCTCCTAACGGGCAGCCTAGCACGTAAGTTTTCTATCAACACTCTTGGGAAACATTGTCCACTGACGCACTCTAGGGGTTGTTCCGGGTCTTTGTTTGGGATTTTCGCATTGATTCTTCTGGATTTGATATGGACTTGGGGGTCACGAAAGTCGCCAAAGAAGGACCTCGGATTTCTTGTGTTTGAGATTATCCTCTGTTTTGTCATTGGATTGTTCCCCGGCTTGGATAACTTTTCCCACATTGGAGGATTCCTCATGGGGCTTTTCCTCGGCCTCACCGTCTTGCACTCTCCGCCATCGATCCGACAAAAGATCGGCGCCGGCGAACCACCTTACACTCCCATGGCAGCCAACAGTCCGCCGTACGCTGCAAACCCCCATTCCGCGCTTCCAGGTGGCTTTGGAGGTTTTTTCAAGAACCCAACAGGATTCTTCAAGGGGCGTAAGCAGCTTTGGTGGGCGTGGTGGCTTGTTCGTGCAGCCACCCTTGCAACAGCGTTAATTGTTATGATTGTCCTCATCAACAATTTTTACAAGTATAAGAAGACTTGCGGATGGTGCAAATACCTCAGCTGTCTGCCCATACTCAACTGGTGCGAGATGGGTGCGTTGACTACGACAAACGCTACCTCCAGCGGCGGCACTAGCAATAACCCTGCGAGAATGTTAGCGAGAAGTCTGGCTCCGACAGATCTGTTACAATTTCTTTGAAACCATTCCCTCTGCTTTTGCTTTTTCCACGCAATTGTTACTTCTTATAAACAAAAGCTTTCCAGTGGCACGCGAAACCAGATACCTGTTTTTTCTTTTTCTTTTCTTTTCTTTATTTTTTTCTTTCCTTTTTCCTTCTTTCTTTAGGTAATTCTTGAGATGGTTGGCGGGATCCCCTTTCTTTCTCTTTCCCTTATTATTTCATCATAGGGTGGAGTTGTGCATTTTTCTTGAGAAAGTCAGGTTGGTTGGTTATTTATTCTCTTCCACCGTGCTGTACCTGTACTCTCTCTTCACAGCGAGAAGCTAAGTGAGTGCGTATCGGGGGATTGCCACGCATCAGCACCGGGGGATAGCCGGCTTGTGTGTACAGTAGTAATAGTTTATTGCTCTGCTAGATGAATCAAAGTGGACACATGGGACTAGTTTAAGACTTTTATGCTTTATCATTACCGTACCATCGGTGGTTGGGTCACGCTACCGTGCTAGTGCGGGAGGCGATTGATTTCAAATTGCCAGGACATTCATATCACACACCGAAAATCCGGAGAAGGTGCGAGCCTCATCCACCAAGAATGGATACTAATGAATTTGTCCTGTCTATCCGTTCGCCGACAAGGAAGGTTGTTGTCCTAGCAGTGCACGGCAGTGTCAAGTTGGAATACGGTACTCAAGTACAAAGTATCGCAGGGACGTGCTGTACTGCACTAACACTCGCACAGCACAGTATCGCCGCGGTAGATGTTCATCGAGACGACCCCTCCCATTCCAGAATTCCTTTTTCTTTTCCTTTCTTTTTTTCAACCCCAGGCATTCTCCGCGCTTTGAGCGCTCGGCTGACAGTGTCACGCTGCAATGCCCATGGCAAGATAAGGAGGGAAGGAAGGGAGGAAGGAAGGAAGGAAGGAAGGAAAGAAGGAAGGCAGAGAAAATCCAGATCTCCAGGAACGGTGCCTTGCCGTGCGTAGGATTGGACAAATCCATCGTATGGCAAATGTTCAAACAAGCTTTTCCACTCCATTTCTACGACACGATGCTTTTTTATCCGAGAGCAAGGAAAGATGCGTATGGTGGACGGAAAAAGCGAACTCTGCGCAAGTATATGATATGATATTATACAGTATTACTCTACCGCTATTGAAAACGGGTTACGCCTTCTCTCCCTGGAACACCGAACCAGGCCTTTCGCGTGGAGAGGGAACCGGGTCAATCGCACGTGGATGCATCATTCGTCGCAGTGATGGTCACAATCCTATGATAGCAACCGCTTTGGCAACGAAAGTTAGTGTAGCACCGTGAGCTAGGTAAGGTAGGGGGGGAGTACTTTACGGATTTTCCTCACCCTGCGCTACTTTATGCTTGCCTCCCTCTCTTGGGTGTTCCCCCCCACTACCACCACAACTTTCCCCCCACGTACATTCTCCCCTTCCTCATCCTCATCCTCCTTTTCTCTTCTCTCTTCTTCTTCTCCTCCTCTTTCTTTTTTCCCCGCGTTTCCCCTCCCGTCCTCTCCCGTCCTCTCCCGTCCTCTCCCATTCCCTCCCATTCCCTCCCTCCCTAACCCTTTTCCCTCTATCGCGAGGGTACGACAGAGATCAAAGATGTTGGCGCCCGGAGCCATTCACCGGACGGAAGGGGAAGGCCGGTATAATCGTCTGGGAAGGTTAATCGGGGGCTTCTCATTCTTTGTATTATTCGTGCTGTGCGTCCCCTCCCTTCTTCCCTTGCACACTCACTAAAAAGAGATGCACGACAGCTGCGCAACCCAGCTCTTCTCAATCGCCGCGACCATTGTAAAAGTAATCTACACCACCGACCTACAGACCCTTCTCCTCAATTTCCCGCTCTCGAAATCCGCCTACCCGACAAGTCTAACGCGGGACATCCTACCCAAGCCAATCCACAGCCATAACGACTACTGGCGCCGCATTCCGGCTTACACGGCAATCAGTTATGGATGTATTTCAATAGAAGCGGATGTATGGGAGTACAGCGGCGAGCTCTTCATAGGCCATGATATCGCAAGCCTGACGAGGAACCGGACCTTCAAAAGCCTCTACGTGGAGCCACTGCGGAAGATTCTGGATTCACAAAACCCAGACACGGAGTTCACCCACCCCCGAAAAGGCAAGGACGGGGGCGAGGAGCCGGACGAGCCAGTGGGCGGAAGAAACGGCATCTGGGACGTTGACCCCGGCCAGACGACGCATCTATTCGTCGACTTCAAGACCCCCGGGCACAATACCCTGCCCGTTGTCGTCGCACATCTGGAAGCGCTGCGCACCCCGGTAAACTACCTCACACACTTTAATGGTACGCATGTCGTCCACGGACAAGTCACCGTGCACCTCACCGGCGACGCTCCTTTCGATTCCATAATCGCCAACTCCTCCTACCGCGACTACTTTTACGATGCCCCGCTTCGTGATCTGTCCTCTGGCCGTTACGCTCCCGGAAATACAATCATTGCATCCGGGCAGTTTGGGCGGGACGTTGGTAGTGTTATATGGGGGCGAGGAATGACCGAGGAGCAGAGACGTATTGTACGTGCGCAGATTGAGGAGGCGCATAAGAGGGGTATCATGGTGCGCTATTGGGATACACCTGGCTGGCCGATCAGTGTTCGGAACGGTGTCTGGGGTGTGCTCGTGCAGGAGGGGGTGGATTTGTTGAATGTGGATGATTTAAAGGTTTGTGCTCTCTTTCTTTCCTTCTTTCCTGGGGAGTGGCTAATTGGAGACAGGCGGCATCCTATCTAGATTGGTAGGGTAGGGGAACTAGTATAGACGGCTGGCAGGAGAAGAAAGGTAAAAAAATCAAAAAAATCGTATAAGTCAATCCGAGCTTGTACCTATCACAGTGTAGATATCAGACTTATCGCGGTAACTTTCTTCACACCACCGCCAATGACCAAGTACCAACACCACACCACTGCGCTAATACATAAATACCCACCATACATACAACATACCCGCCCCTTACTTCCTCTCCCCATGACACTACGAGTATTACCCCCCCCCCCCCACCCTTTCCATTCATTCGATTCTGCACCCGATTACGTCACCTTGCCTCCCCACTACTTAACCCTTCCAAACAGCTGTACTCGAGCAGATGTCTTCAGAACCAATATGTAGTCCCTCCCTTCTCTCTTTTTCCCTAGTCGCAGCACCATCACCCCGCCACCCACCCACTCACCAATTTACCTGAAAATAAATAAATGTATCTGATAAAAATAGAGGCACCTGGCATTTTAGCCCCCCCCCCGCCCCATCTCGCGCGGGGAAAAAGTTGTCCACCAGGTGAAGATTTGGATTTCTTCATGCATGCATGCATGGAAACTATGAAAGCATCGTACTTGTATACTTTAGATGTGGAATTTGCATACCCCATACACCTTTTTTTATCGGCCTGTTGAGAGGCGAAGTGATAATTCTCTTATGTGTGGAGGGGTACGAGATAGGTTGATTAACAATGATTATCGAGTGATATTTGGTGATTAGTATAATTTTTGGGTTCCCGTGGGGCCATAGGTGGAGGGAAAATGGATGGGTGAATTCGGGGAGACAGGGGGCATCAGTATACCCCTAACGGTGTGATACGATTCTGGCCGGGGGGGTGAATTTTAGATTTGGATTCTTCGGGTACTTACTGTACCAGTACGGTCAAGGACAATTCTGTGCTCACTGTATATGGAGTGCTTATCTCTACGGGAGCGTACTGCGCTGTACCGTGCCATAGAGCGGGCATTGGCGTAAATTCTGAGAAGACTACCGTGCGCACCGCCGCCGTGGGCTGGGGTATGGAGGGGAAGGAAAAATAGGATAGTCTTGGTAATTGCAAAAGTTGAAAGGGTAATTGCGGTATTCTAAATTGATATTCCGAATCTGTTATCTGAGCAGTGGGCACTGATGGCGCCAGAACAAAGGGGAATACCCAGGAGGGCACCAGGGGCGCCGGGGGAGCGGGCATCCCCCTCTCCTCTGAGGAACCGGTGGGCGGCGGTCAGCGGAGGGTGCGTCGTTGGAGGGGTACTTACAGTGGAGTACTCTACCCTACTTACAAAGTCAGCGGAAGTGTACATAAGTGAGGTTAAGCTTAAGGCCCATTCTTGTACTGTGCTGCAGTACCCGTAGACATTTAAATAGCGGACCTGTGCTATGTTGTTGGCCTTCGCTTCCTTCCTTCCTTCCTTCCTTCCTCAGTAAGGTCGAACAACTTTTCTTTCCTTTTTCTCTGTCACGGAAGGAGCTGTGTTTTTGGCGTACTTTCTAGAGATGGGGCATTTCTATGACGCATTACAGACCGAGAGCAAAATGGTTTCGATTGTTGGGGGTTCTATCGTAGGGGGCTGTATTCGGAGTTAAAAGGGTGAACTTTTCGGGAACGGTGTACAGTATTGGGTGAGCGCCGGGGGTTGGAATGAGATAATTTGTTGCTGGCCGTTATCAGCATTCCGACGATTTCGGTCTGATATCGTGGGGTTGGTAAGGAGTTATGGGATGTTTATCCGACGTTAGTAATAGGACAAACGTACCGCGGCCCGTTCTGGTTAATGAGTCCCTGGTGTCATGGCGTACTGTGAAAGCTGTATTAATAATCATCGGGGATTGTGCTATGTCATTGGACTTGCCTGCTCTGGTAAGCCTGATGACTCTTTGCTTTCTCTTAGAGTGGCCGAGCATGATAACTCTCTTTTTTTCCCGCAGCGTTTTTAATACCTTTTCCAAAGGAGGGGTTCTAAGTTACAAACGTGAGCATAACCCTCGGTTATTACGGTCATACAGCGCTTGAGTGAGCCGGATAGCTAGAGGTCGGGCACATAGGTCGGCAATTCTTACATAGGCTCCTCGAAACCTCGGGGTATGATCCTGCGCCGGTCGTTGGAAATGATTTGCCCCCCATGTGGTTGACGGGCCTAGGATCTTGAAATGACGCCAGTTCCCGGCCCTTCCCCGTTTTTCCGTTTCTACCCGGGTTGGTGGGAGTGCTTGGCTGTTGATGTTGCCGGCTGGGACAAGTAGGGGCATGGGCGAATGGAGGTGATCCGGTTTGATGAATTATCGGATGAGCTGATTGCGCTTTTGATGAACCGTAGCGGGTAGGTTGTCAGTAGGTATCATACTCGCTGAGTTAGAATGAGCAACGGATTTTATGAACATCCGTGAGGAGTTTTTCCCTGGAGTCTTGGTTTCCGGGGCCGGCTCGCTATTGGAGTTGGTCTAGGTGAGGGCGGCTTCAGGCGCCCCGCACCAAGGGAGCACCCGCAACACAAGCTTTGCTTAGTAATAGTCCTTAATATGTTTCTCACTGGGGTTATATTTAACCACCGGGTGGGTACTTTGGGCTTCTTGGCATTACCCACTGTGAAAAATGGGAGTTTCAATGGCAATAACTGGATGGAATCTTTCGCTCAATTCAGGTTAAGCTTAGAACCTCTATTTCCTGCAGTGTTGATAGTGCCGAATTTGCCTATCATAAGATCTCGCTAGGGGGGCACTAGTGAAATTAGGGTATTTGATTGGTGAGTTTGACCTCATAGAGGTGTCTGATGCTTGAAATACTACGATATCACATGACACAGGATGTTAGTCAGCAAATATTGACGGGTGAATTACTGGGGTACTGGTGTTGGGCTGATTTCGCATGACCCGTTTAGTTTGGATAGTGTGTCGAGCGTGCCGAAATCATCCTCCCATGCATATCTATGAACTCTTGATAAACCGGGCAGTAGAGAGAATTGAATTGACCCTGGAGAGATGTGGTGTAACGTTGTCGATATGGAAAGAGCTAATCCTGGATGAAACTAAGCGTAAGAGAGATGAAGTGACAAGCCTAAAAGTGAAATTCAACCAAAGAAGCAAAGCACAGGGAGGAAGAAAGAACCAAGTTGTCAAGCTTTTAGACACACCACTGAACTCACACAAGATAATTATCTTTGATCAACCACTGGGCTACGAGCTGAAAGGGGGATATGTGAGAAGAGTGGAATGTGTCTGCCAGCTTGGGTATAGTCAATCCCTCTGTGATCCACGATTTGCTGAGCAAATACAGCTCGGCAGAAGAACTAACTAACCTGACTGATAGGCTAAAGACAAAAGAAGAAAAGAGTGAACCTTGAACAAAGGAAAGGAAAGATTGTTGATTGGCTTGGTATCCTTGATATGGTTGTTTGTTGTTAATTGACGATATACGGGTAGAATAAAAGAGGAAGAGCTGGACCAGATTGGAATAGAAAGGAAACACTGTCTATGTCACAAATCGTGACTAAGCAAGGCAGATTTCACATGACTAATACTGATTAGTCATAAGGTATGTTGGGTTTGTGCACTATGACATCATTTGACTCATAGCCTTCACATGACTGCGCATTTGTGAGTCATTGGTTGATTATGATTGGTTAATGGTTTCATGACGTCACGATCGTGACGTCATACGATGTAATGATTTGGCAGATGACTCGGATTACGAGTTATGGGTTTCACGCATGCGACTCATTCCAGCGCATGATCGGGTTTATGGGTTGGGATCGAGTAAAAAAGATGTGCGCAGTTGATTGGTAAGAATCAGCTGAGGGATTTCACACCATGACTAATTATTAG
>Ga0307510_10004746_pt1 | contig 16079 bp, 21 predicted proteins | sample 12_EM_MG_FD_207224 | JGI IMG/M metagenome (GOLD analysis project Ga0307510, IMG submission 207224) | Populus trichocarpa ectomycorrhiza microbial communities from riparian zone in the Pacific Northwest, United States - 12_EM | ecosystem: Host-associated > Plants > Roots > Unclassified | place...
CTCGTTCGACAAAAGAACTGGATGAAGAATGTAGCACAGAATTTTTACCCCGAGCCCGAAAAAAGCGATTAAAGCGACAAAAATGTTCAAAGATTAAAAGAAAGCCTAGAGGATTCACACCGAAATTTTCATATACTCGTGAGGCCACCCACATCATGCATGTTCAAGGAGAGAAACGAAGAAAACACCTTATCGTGGCAGATCTCACCCTGGCAAAAAGATAAAACAATCAAGAGCCCAAACGACGACGACGGCCTCTGTTTCCACCCTCAGGTCTCTGGGCAAGGACGTCCCTGAGTAGTGGGTCGTCCTTGTCTTTATCCATATGGTGGACCCTGACGTGGCTGTTAAAAGACAGGAGAAGTCAGTAGCGCATAACTTTTACGAGCAGGGTTTTGAAATACCGTTGGAGATTGTCCGGACGGGGGTACTTGTGCTCCCTATCTGGGCAGAATGGGCAAACATATCCGGGTGAATCGTGAACGAGGCCATGGCGGATCATTTCGTTTTTCCGCTTGAAGCCTTTACCTCCCTCACCACGAGAACAGCCCTTGACTGGGCAATAATGTGGGCGGACGGATGAGTGAACGTTGGCATGGGAGCTGGGTAATTTAGTTGAGTTAACTCCGCACATGAGGGTCCGACTCACTTAAGCAAATATTGGGTCTGAAAAGGAGCAGCCTTGCAACCAGGAAAATCACATTTAAATCCACCGCTAGCCAACGGCCCCTGAGCGCCGGGGACCACAGTCGAGCGACTTCTAGGACTCGTTATCGTATCCTCGGTACCAGAGCTAGGCATTGTGTCCCCTGTGCTAGGCCCAGAGGGTGGCGTATTACTTGTTGGGTAGTATTCTATGTTGGCGGAGTCCCTACGCCCAGAGAGAGCTGGAGGGCTGAAGAATCCACTTGAAGATGGGGAATGGTTCTGCATAATTCCGGGTAATTCGCGAGGATGAGTGGTGCTAGACTGAAACGGAACCGTAGACCCATTGGTATTGGACGAAGCACCTTCCTTCATCGGAGGATATTGAGATTGGTAGTGCTGGTGGGGGTTGCCGTAGTAGGGTGACTGTGGATCCTGGTTGTTCATAAGTTGCGCTCTTTGTTGTACTGACATATGGTGCACCGGGGGTCGAGAGTTTGAGTCGGGACCAAATCCACCACGCGGAGACTGCCCAGGCGGGGCAGGAAAACCAGGCGATCGTGGGGCTTGAGCAGTTCTGTTAGAAGGAGCAACACTCACATGAGAGGAGACGGTTGGATAAACTGTCCGGGGATTTGGAGGCAGACGATTGTTGGTCCGGAAGGTTGAGCTTTGGGTGGGCAGGGCTTTTTCGGCCAGCTCTGCTAGAACCTGGATTGACGAAACTGGTGGTAGGGTGGTGTGCCGCCCGTCGTTTCCAGGCGGTAAACTATTCGGCGAACTCGTTGGTTGGGAGTTCATGGATGACACCATCGAGGGAAGTTGAGTTGGCGAGTTTAGTAGTGGAAGCTTGTTATTCTGGTATAACTGTGTTGAAGGACCAGGGGACGGTGGCAGTCCACGGCTCTGACTCGGGTTGGGAGATTTTGCCCTCGCGTTTGGAGCCCAAGCTGTCCCGCCGGCCCCCGAAGGAATGCCGGGTAACGATGTTGCTGATGTAAAGGGTCGATCATCACCAGCCGCCAAGGCCATTAAACTAACAGCCGTCTCGGATGAAGAGGGCTCAACTTCCCCAGGACCACCCTCGTACCCAGGCGGGGGGGCGCCTTTTTTGGGCTTTGGGATATCGTGGCCCTTGAGCGCATCCGTCGTGACGGTGTCAATATCCATATTATCGTTTCCTGTTGACTGGGCCTTTTCTTTATCTTCATCCTTATCTTCGTCCCTATTTTTCTCCTCGGTACCCTTCCCCTTGCCCAGATCCTTGCTATCCTCATCATCGCCTTTGTCGTTATCACGACCTCCCTTTCCTCCCATCCCACCCCCCGAATTCCCTTTCCGCTCATCACCACCCCCATTTCCACAAGGTCCGGATTCCCCATTGTTCGTACTTCCTTCACCACTTGCCTCACCCGTACCTCCATTCGGCTGATCAGCCGACTGTTCTCTGCTCTCGTTCTGATTATTTTCCTTACTGCTGCCTCCTCCACCATCACCATCTTGTGCGCCGCCTTCCATGTCAATCTCGTTATTACCCTCACTCCCAGTTGACCAGGAAAGAGGACTTTCGCCGGCTCTTATTGCAACCAGTGGTTGATCAGGTGCAAGGAATTTGAGGAGGACAGTGTCCGCCTGGGTTGCTTGCGGCCGTCTCTCTCGTTTCTTCGATTTCGGGCTGGCTGGTTGGGGACTTGAAGGAGCCACTGTCGAATCGAAGGATACCACCGAGCTACGCCGCTCGTCAGGATATATATGGGGATGAGCTTGTTCCAATCTCGGAGATGAACCGCGGGACCAAGACTCGTCCGGCGGGGAACGAGTTGAGTCGAGCGACCCAGAGAATAGGTAGGGATTCAGCGTAATTTTGCTAATGGGATCCGTTGAAGCGTTTTTTTGAGGGAACGCCTGCCGCGAGCCCTCCGTGTGCAGTGATGATGATAGCTTGCGAGTTCGTTTGGCAGGTTTATAAACCAACCAGTTTATTGAGGTCGACGAGGCGGTGGGAAACGAGGCAGAAGCTGATGACTCTCTTGGCAGTTCGCGAGATGTTTCGTTTATCTGCTGCTCTTTTCGCACCCTAGGAAATTCTAGCACATGCTCTGAGAGATTACACTCGCTTAAGTGATCACTGTGTCCACTGCCTTTGCACCGAGGCTCTGATCGGAGAGTGACCTGATTGGGCTCTTTGGTAACAGGGATTTCGTAATGATTGCCTTTTGAGTTACGCCTTGTTTTCCGGGTCGCTTAATTATATTTCGATTAGAATTGCTCAACAAAAGCGAGGAAAGAAAAGAAAGGCAGGCATTCGCAATTGGGGTCTTGATAGCTACTCCTTACCCCAAATTATTTGATATTGGTAACAAAGATTTTGAATTTCGCTTGTTGAAAACGGTTCTGCTACCTCTCTGCTCGTGTTGCTGGGACCAGCCTCTGGAGCAGATAGAGTTCGTGATGAACAATAATGGTATGTTGTTGGCTGATCAGGATCTGGAGAAAAGCAAAGAGATGGGTCTCGGTTAGCCTTCTCACACCAACAATAAAATAACAATAATAACAGTGATGAGGACGATAACGAGGATGTATAATAAATAAGATTGTATGATGAGAAGGTCAAAATGCTAAGGATGATAGTATATGATAGTAGTAATAATCAAGAAGGGGAAAAGAAAATAGAAGTCGATGGTTTCAGGTGGGGAAAGAGTATCGGGAAGTGCCTAGCAGGGTGGAGGCGGCAAGAACGGGGAGATTGAATCGAAGCAATGCAGGTGATGGCCAACGTGGTTCCATTCATTTCTGGACCACGAAAGACATGTTTTGATATGGTCGTGCTCAAGACAGACCAGTGATGCGGCTCAGTATGAGGCTCTGGACCAAGCAGAGCCCCACAAATGAGCCTATCACCACTGCTTACGCTTTCAATCCCGAAGGGATCATCGCAATCGCAATCATGAACCGTTTCGAGTGTCGCCCCAACATTCTTCGCCAAAAATGAAATAAAACGGAATAAAGACGAAAACGCGATCGGGGAAAAAAAAAAGAACCAAAGCCAAAACCAGGACCAGAAATGTAAAACCAAAAATTAAAAGCATAAGGGGTAGTGGTGGGAAGCCGGAAAAAGTATCAAATGAGATCAGGAAGCACAAAAAAGGCCATGAAAAAGAGGACAATAACACGGGAAAAATGATGGAATTATTGAACCCACTTATTTTTGTTTCGTGCGATTGGTATTGATGGCGGTGGTGGGGATGGTAGGGGACAGCAAACAGCATAATAACCCTGAATGAAGAAGCAGATGTAGATGAAGCCAATGCGAGTCGCAATTGACTCGTCTCGTAATCCTGAAAGGTCCCCTAAGGTTTGACTTGTCGCGCGGACTCGAGATGCGGGTCGTTAGATGTATGGTGTTGATGACGAGGATGAGGCTGAGAGGCTGAAAGGAGGTGGAAAATAGCGTCGCTCCAACGGTCTTTTGTGTTCCGTTCAAAGGTAGGATGGCTCGGGAGGCAATAGCTAGGCTCAAGAACAAAAACAGGTTGTTGAGCAGGACAAAGGTTAATGGTAGAAGTTTGGCAGGTTGATGGTAGTATTAGAACAGCAGGAAAAGGGTAGAAAGAGGCTCGCAGAATAGAGTAAGGGAGAGAGGGACGGAGGGGGAGAGTCTCCCCCAACCTATGTAATGTATTTCTTGCTGAGCGGCAGGAAAAAGGAGGCTCAAAGGCGGCGGCGGCACATCAAGCTGTTTGCGCTACTAGGACTAGCGGCAGGACCGTGTGGTAATCGACCCTTTCCCCCCAGCGTCAAACAGTCGGGTGATCAGAGCCAGTAGTGAAAAAAAGGTGTGTGCCCTTCCCTCCGAGGATTCTATCAGGGACTCTCTCGCCCAAGTTTTCCTTGCTTCTTTTGTTTCTGGGAATATCCCTTGTAATGAATGATATTATGGACTCTGCAATCGATAATATCGATTGAATGGTGCTACGCGATTCAGCTGGTACGCCTCCTCCTCCAGGACAAGACAAGACAAGACAAGACAATGCAACAACGACAACGACCAAAGAAGATCAAGATCCGAAGAGGCCGCCTACAAATTGTTGATTCTAGTACCGAGTTGAGCTAGCCTTGCTGAGCAAAATTCATTCCCTGGCCCAAGATCCACATATAGTAACTGACCCCCTCAAGTAGAAATGTAATTAAGAGGTAAGGAGTGGGAGAAGACAGGGCAGTGAGTCCCTTCAGTTGGTGTGATGGTAGACAAAGTGTTTGGAGGAGTTGTCGATGGAAGGAGGAATGATTCGTGATTCGAAGTGTCAGGGAAAACCGTGGTCGGGACCCAGAGAGACTTCCGTATTCGGTTCGGCTGTGGGGGATGGGTGAGAGGGTGGGGTGGCAGGGGAAAGCAGCCTCAACGGCGTCCGGGGAAGGAAAATTCCCCGATTCAGAGCTACCGTAGGGAAGGTATATGTAGAGCAAATATCTGAGACGCGAGGAAAAAAGTGCGGCTTGCGGGAGGAGAGCTTGAAGCACAGTTCCTCGACTCACGACTATGGATACCTTGAGCTTCCTGTCGCAGCCAGCCTCGAGCACAGCGAGTTGAATCGAGGGGGTGGTGGGGAGAGGGTAAATGGCGAAAAGAGGCTCGGAAGGTGGTGGTGTGTTTGCGGCTTCAAAATTTTGGCAGGGGATTAGACAATTATCTACAGTGCGGCTGGGGTACCGGTATTTACTCTTGACTTTACATGCCTGACACACCCGAATTCGAAATAACGGTCTACGAGTAGTGCTGGCAAAAGAGCCGCGCTGATTTCTGGGGTTGCGGCAGTGGACATGCCTGCATGTCGCAGGCTCAAAGAGCAAAACTGACCGGGGTTGCTTATCCCAGCAAGGATGGGGCGGTTCAGACGAAAAGGATTGGCTCGGGGGAAGCTCGAGTTCAGGACAACCGGCTGGGTCGGTCGGGTGGGAGTTTATTCACAAGGCTAAGAGGGGGAAGGGGAGGAGGAAGGGAAATGTGAGTAGGAGAGGGTATGATGGACAAATAAGGCTTCACTATGGGTTAAATGGGGCACGAGATACTGCAATATTTTTAATATTTTTAAGTTTGGAATGAGCGATGGGTGGCGGTGATGGGGAGTCCAAAAAACAACTTTCTTAATGGACAATGTGGTAACTCAAGCTTTACGATATGATATTAGTATGGTTACTCTACAGCACGGCAAGTTTGAAATACATACTATGAAATGGGCAACCCTAATTCGAAATGCAGGCATCCCATTCGGTTTCCTGAAGTTTGCTCGTGCTGCTTTCTCAAGGTTACTCGCATTCCCTTGTGAACACCCAGCGATACTTTCGAGTCTCTTAATGCCCCGCAGCCCCCGCAGGATTGTTTGGTGCTATCATACTTGAGTACTTGCACCGCGCGAGAGGAGGACCTTGTTCAATCTGCCGCGCGACAGCGGAGTGGAGGAGGGGCACTTCTTGGGGCTCTTCCACTCTACGGTAACCGACCGTCACCCAAGTAGGCCTGTCGCTTCGCCTTTTCGCCCATGCGTCGATCCTACAGCTCCTGTCTCATCGAATTCTAGACTCAGGTTGATATGATCCGGATCTTATGACACCGGCGTGTCAAGTTCCTAAGGAAGCTGGAGGGTGGGCAGGACAGGGCAAGGAAACATGGGGATTTTAACGCGCGAACGAGAGATCATCCTGCCCAGGCAAGAGGTACCCGGAATCAGGTGGGGCAGATTTTGTTTTGGCGCTCAGAGAACCACAGTTTTTTTTATTACTATGCGAGTACCGGGGGTGAGGTTTATGAACAGTTAATTTAGGTTAACCAGCAGCATAGTCCTTTTCCGGTGCGAAAATGTCCCCCCTGCCACTGGTATTTGGATTTCTTTTGGTCCCTGTTTTCTGGTCCTTCTTGCCCAGGACAGGTAATTTTATTGCGTAGGGTAGACCTACCTCAATGGCCCGTTCGACTCGAGGGGTCTACGGCATCATACCCACAAGAACCAGAATAACCGAATCACCCCAGAGCGTCGGAGTTGCCTCCCCTCGGTCCATGGGATTTTTGCTGTATTTAAATTTTATGTTTGCGGATGGCTGAATGACTGTTTTGTTTTTTTGTTTTTTTTCAGGGCGATTCCACCGTGTATCCGAAGTGGGGAATTTTGGACGTCCCAGCTTGGGGGTCAAGGATCCCAGGCTGCACAGTAGGCAGTTTTTGTGCGAGATAATGTTGAGCACTGGAGTACCTGTTATGCGTGTACAAGTGTCATGGGTGATGTTTTCGTAAAAGACAGGGATTATTTTGCGGGTTAACCTAAATTAACTGTTCGTTAATTTTCTAGAGGGGCACTTGCACGGTACCTACAAGTGCTGGGGTTATTTTAGTGTGGGGCAAGTAGTATTTTGCAGGTTAGCCTGGATTAACTGTTCACTAACCTTCCTATTATTATTGGTGCTTGTGTCACACCCGAGTACTTGCACCTGCGACTTGATTCTCACTTTATTGTTAATCCTAGGTAGGGATGTGAGGGTGAGTGGTTACTCGAGTACCAGTCCTGTCCTCTGCTGGGGCTTGCTGTGCCGAATTTGTGGATTTTGGGGGAGTGAGGAAAAGAAAAAAGGAAAATCAGAGAGCCAAGGGGAATGCAGGAAACTTTCCGCATAGCCCCCAACTTTGCGGCGAAACCACGCACGGTATCAAGATGTGAAACTTTAAACGAGGCAAAGTGGAGAGACCCTCAACCATCGAGCTTATTGGTTTATACCCTCAGTTCACCATAGGCAGGCATCCGGTACTACAATGACTCTTCCTCCAATACATCTCCAACCACGCCTGCGAGAGCCGTTTAGCAGGAGTATATATTCAGTGACGGGGTATTTGTGCTTCAACGAAGATCCTCCGCCACCCGACCGTTCTTGCACAACTGCACTTCCGCATCAACTCTTATTCGCAATTTTTGCCCCGAGAAGTGCTTGTCATGTACCTTGCTTTATTCCATGTATCTGAGTGTTTCCTAGATTGTTAGATGCTTTCTCTGCCATGTCGGTATTGTTTGTTTAACTTTCAGTATGCACCGGTTTCTGCTCTGGAGGGGTGGTTGAAAGGTCTCAAGCGCGGGTGGGGAATAGAGCCGAGCGGTCTATTCATCTACTCGAGTAGGCATGTGGACCAATTGAGTCTCTTGTGCTTTGCATCCTGTACGGTACTGTACTTGAGAATTTATTTGTTCTCGCCTAGACGACAATGCCTAAACAGCATGCACAGTGTCAAATTTGCAGCGCAGAAAGCTCCATCTCTCCGACTCGTCTCCGGCCTGTGTATCCCCTCTATCATCCTTCGATAGTCCCGCTCGCGATAAATTCTGAGATGCTGCACTTGCTTAGCTTGGTTATTGGGTAAAATAATGGGGTTTGTTTGCTCCTTCCAATTTTGGGGGTAATCCTAGGTTTCCAGTGTGCCTTATTGTCAGGTGGAGCCCAGCAAAATACAAAGACCATGATGCAACGAGAGTGGGGGGTTGACGAAATTGGGACTATTAGTGGGGTGTCTCACCTGCTCAAAATTTGAGTCGCGGCCAAATGATTTTGCGTACCTTTTGCCGGCAGCCATTGCTTGAGGCTTCCCCACAAAATGCTGTAACTTCAAAGAAAATTCTATTCCAACTCATATGTGCAGGAAGCGAGCTAATGGATTGATACGAGGTCCTGCGAGAATTTATGGAATAGTTATTTGGGGTTAACTAGCCAAACATATCCCTGTCCGTTCCTGTTGATGGGTTCCCTTGCACTAGTACTCGAGGACAAGTGCCATGGGGGATGGTTTGGTACAAGACAAGGGTCATTTTGGTGGTATTTGTATTGTATTTTTGTAAAATCCAGTGAGTTTATTTCGTATTTAACTACAGGAAAACTCCGGCATGCACCCTAAGGTATGGCCTAGAAAAACCATTAATATAACAAAAGAAACTCGATCACTGTCTTCTTTGACAAATAAAAGTGTAGAACCAAAGTCAACGCAATAACCATAACATAAATCATAGTCATCAAGTGGTCATGTCCTCCTCTTCTCCTTTTGGGTTCTCATCCTGAGCAACCTTAGGGTGGGAGGGGATATTGTGGTGTGTGGGCGTCGTGCGGGGCTTGGCAGTTCACACACCTAAGTACGGTATGGCAGCAGGGTCGGCCGCGTATACGACAAGTAGCAGTAGGACAGGTGTGGTTTCCTGTGGGATGTGGGGAGGCACACCATCGGCATGAAACTGGGTTGGTGCATCGGTTACTGTAGTGTCTATAGCCCTGGCATTTGGAACACGCGGTGTGGGAGTTGAAGCGAAAGCGGTGCTTGGTTCTATAGGGTGATGAGAAGGCGGCAAGGCATTTTCTAACGTGGTTAGATGACCTGGGGCCTGTTATGCTGATCATGACTGTAGAAGCAGCTTTACCAGCCGTAGCGTCGTCGGTAGTGAGCCATCTGGGTTGGCTAGTAAGAGACAATCTAGTATTGAAGGTGGTAAGCTCATTGGCTATCTCAGCCAGAGATTTGGAGTTTGGGATTCCGTGTACCAAAACGTGTGATACAGGGTGTCCAGGTGAACGCTAACCGTTCCTGGTATTAGGTGTAGAAATGTTCCCACGTTGCTGTTAAGTGAGGTGTAATAATCCTATTGTTGAGCGGTAATGCAACAGGCAACGACGGTCGTCTCCTGCGTAAGCGAGTCTCGCTTTTGCGCACCCAGGCGCCAGGGAGTACTATCTCCTCGGATAGTATAGAACTAGCTTGCTTGTCATGAGCCATCCGTCAGAGGGTACTATCACTTCCGATAGTAAGATGGGTGGATTGTCGTGCTTGATAGAACAATCACAATAGGTGTATGTTCTGGCGGCCGGCCGAGACTATCACAATAGTCTCTGAGTTCTTAGAGAGTAGGCTCTTGTAGAGAAGGAGTGTATGTAAAGAGAGTAAAGTGTGATCGTATTGCAATTTATCTTAAGTATAGAAAAGTACTTAGATGGTTCCGTGAAGATCCTATCCCTTGGTCAGTTTTTTTTCTTTTTTTTCTTTTTTTTTTGTAATTATGCGTTCATTGTTTCTAAGGTACAAAAAGCCTTATGCAGCGCTAGCTATGGAGAGAACAAAACCTATAAATCAAAACAAATAACAAAAGAAAGTGACGGCACGGGTTAAATATCCACTATCGCGAAGGTTTCTCCTCCGCCGGGCCTCTGGCCACGTAAAAAGGAAAGATACAAACTAACTAAGGTTTGCTTCAAATAAGGAAAGCTTACGTGATACGCCGGGGGGGTACTGCTAGGGGTGAGAGGGGCAGTGGGGGGGAGGAGGGGGGAGTATTTGGTGGAAACAGGGTAGGGGGGAATCCAGTGGAGGTGACGCCGATGAAGGTGGCGAGCCTTTGGAGCAGCGGAAGTGAGGACCAGAGAGGAGCGTCCTGACCAACGCTCGAGACACCATGGAGTAGGCGTGAGTGAGCGCCCTGTCTGGAGGGGCATGCGAGGATAGCGTGTACGAACGTTTCAGGTTCAAGACCGCAGCGGGGGCAGGAGATATCGGCATTGGGGGACCTCCAGGTTGGGTGGGCGGCCAGGTAACCTTTGCCGGCTCTTATCTGGTAGATCCTCCCGGCTATGAATTTGCCCAAACCCATGAAGGGTCGTGGGTTCAAGGTGGGGAGGTGGTGGTAATACCCTGGTGTTGGGAGGAGACCGGGCCACTCCGCGAGGAGGGCCTCCCTGACCCTCTTCTTCAGGGCGGAGTAGGTGTTATCCATCAAGGACCGAGGAGGGACGGTAGGGGCCGGAGAGACGAGGTGTGAATTGATCATGGGCATCCTAGACCGCCCGTGGGTAAAGGGAATAGTCTTGTGAACCACCGCCTCGATCGGCAGGTGGTGGTTCATAGGGGGGACGGGCCGCGGGGTATTCCAGTGAAGGGGAAGGTACACAGATGAGAGATCCTTCGTCAGGGCCCTTGGGGAGTCATATGCCCGGTAGGCAGAAAGGGAGGAGAAGGATGCGTGGAGGCGTGCTGTCGCTGGGTTTTTCTCCGGTCGGGAGCAAACAACCCGAAGCGCTGCCAGTCTTTGTCTTTCAGAGATCAGGAGGGCGACCAGAGGGAGGCAAGATTCCACCGCGAGGATCCCGGTGGGGGTAGCTGAGAAGCAGTTCGTAATCCATCTCTGGACCTTGTGCCAAAAGGTGTTGAGGCGCGCCATGGCGCCTGTGCTGCGTGTGAAGAGGTCTGCTCCATACAGTAAAATGGGGGCGACCAAGGACGTTGCAAGCCTGTGGCACAGGTGTGGGGCTAGGGCTGCCCCGGGGGGACTAAGACGTCTGATGTAATGGGGTCTTGGCACTGGACGTTAGTCCAAGGCACACAACAACAGGAAGGTCCTAAACGATAACAATGGTTTAGCGTGAGGGTTCGGAGATGACAATCTCAGGTCAAGGCCGATCGTTAACGATAGATCAGGGTCAGGGTTCGTGTGTTCTTGGCGTGGAACTTGGATATCAGAATGGAATACGTTATATTCTGAAGTACAAGAGTCGTGAAAGAAATACCAGGTAGCGTAAAGAATCAAGGAAATAGAGGGCTTTTTTTATTTTTTTTATTTTTATATCATATATTCGTTGTTAAGGAACAAGAAATCGCATGGAGCGCTAGCTATGGCGAAAACAAAACCCAAAAGCCAAAACGAACTAACAAAGGAAATATCTGGCACCGATGACTCTTCAACTGGGGTCCGTACCGGTCCCAGGCCCACATACGGGCACGAAATTAAAACAAGTAAGCCAAAGGAAACCCTCCCCTGAACAAGCGGATAGCATGAAAAAACAAGAACATAATGAACCTAGCTCTCCGGAGACGACATAAAGTAAGCAAAGGAAACTAAATTAGATGACCGGGAAGAAATGGAACCAGGGGAGGAAGACGGGCGGGAAAACATGCCCGGGGGGAAGGCTGTAGCCGTAGTCTTGATGAAGTGGGCGAGGGCCCCCAGAAGGGCGGCCGAGGACCAGACAGGGGCGTCGGGGCCAATGTCAAGGACCCCCTGAAGGTGGCGTGTCCTGGCAGGCTTCTTGGCCGAGCAGCGGAGAATGGCGTGCTCGAACCTCTCAGGGGTGCTCAAACAACTGGGGCAGGTGGTGGGGGCGTCGCTGTCCCAAGAGGGGTGGGTGCGGAGGTAGCTATTCCCAGATCTCATCTGGTGGAGGCGGGCCGCGGTGAACTTGTCCAGGCCCATAAACGGGTGGGGTTTTAGCGAGGGTTGGTATGGGTATCTGGCCGGATCCGGTGCGGCCTTGTCCCATTCTTCCATGAGGAGGTTCTTGCATTTAAGTTTAAGTTGTGGGTAGGAGCGGCCCGGGAGGGGCTCGGGATAGAACTCGCTGAGCAAGTGTTGGGAAGTTACTGGGAGGGCATCAAGCACATCGGGGCCCAGGAGGAACAACATTGAGTGCGGGAGGGTGTCGAGGGGGAGGTGGGCCCTGTTCTTGGAGGGTGGTCTAGGCTGGAACCAGGGGAGGGGTAGACGACTGCCCGCATTCTTCGCGTTTAGGGCCCTGTGGTCTGGTGAGTGGAGGTGAAGGGAAGGAGTTTGCACCGAGGGGGGAAGCCGCGCGGCTGCGGGGTTGATCTCCGGGGGGGAGCAAAGTACCCTATGGTGGGCCAGTCGGCGTTTATACGTAAGAAGAAGTTCGAGCGGTGGGAGGCAGGCCTCGATGGCCAGGATGTCGGTGGAGGTGCTCATGAAGCAAGTGGTCGTCCATATCGGGACCTTGTGCCAGAATGCGGAGAGGTTCCTGGTCATGTGGACTGTTGGCAAAAAGGCGTCGGTGCCATAGCTGAGGATGGGAAAGAGGAGGGAGGATGCAAGCCTGTGACAGAGGAAAGGGGGGAGGCCGATCCCTGGAGGGGACAGTCGCTTGACCACCACGAAGGGCGGCTGGGCTTTGGCGAGCCTTTTGACGAAGTGGGGGGTAGTGGAGATTGAGGGTGTGAACCAGTAGCCTAGCCACCTGACCTCACCCTTGGGCGTGAAGACCGACCCATCCAGGTGGATCGGAGCATTGGAGATGGGGTCTCTATCCCTGTTCGTAGGCCAGTGGATAAGCTCCGTCTTGGGGATCCAGAAGCAGACGCCCAGCCTGGCCCCTCTGGTCTTCAGCCTGGCATACTGCTTCTGTAGGATCTGGATGTTGCGCCGATATGACGCAGAGGATACGGTCAGACTGAAGTCGTCCACGTAGGAGAGAGAGAGACCCCGGGGGATCTCCCACTGAAGGCGGGAAACGTAAATAACAAACAAGAGCGGGGAGACTGGGGAGCCCTGGGGCGTGCCCACCGAAACTGGGGCGAACACCTTGCGGGACCCCTGCTACAAGAGCCGGTACGACCTGCCAGACAGGAAAGACATGGTCCAAGAAACAAGGTACGGGTTGACCCCTTTGGCTCTAAGCATGCCGCAGAGGGTGGCAGGGTTTACATTGTCGAAACCCCCCTTTATGTCCAGAAAAAGCATGGAGACTTTCCTTCCAGCCATCTGGAGGGTCTTCACTTCGTGGGTGAGGGTGGTGACTGCGTCCGAGGCCGAAAGGCCGGCTAGCGAGCCGCATTGGTGGGGGTTGAGGAGGCCAGTGGCCCGGGCTACGCAAGAGAGTCAAGAGTTCATTATCCTCTCGAGGATGTTTGAAAAGGTCTGGAGTAAGACTATGACGCGGAAAGATGAGGGAGAGTCGTATGAGGGCTTGCCAGGCCTGTCAAGCACAATGCCATCGGCCCTCTTGAAGGTGAGGGGGTGGGATCCGTAGACCACCAAGGAGGCTAGAAGGTCGTGGATGAGATGAGGGGCCATACGGTGTACCCTTTTCCATACCGAATTGGGGATCGCGTCAGGCCCTGGGGCCGACAATGGGGAGGAGCGGGCTAAAGCCCTGCTGACCTCGTCCGCTGCCAGAGGGAGGCATTCTCTGAACGGGAGCAGGATGGTATCAGTAAAACTGGCTGGTTCACCGGGGAAGAAGTGGTCCAGGAGTGCCTTGTTGAGTTCAGGTGGTGTAGAGGCGCCAGGGAGCTCAGGGAATCGGGGGGGTGGGCGTCCGACGGGGAATCTCTTGGCCGTCCACACATGCTGGGGGGTCGCTAAGGCCAAAAAGGAGGACCAGTGGGCCCTCTTTGCCTCAAGGAAATAGGGGGCTTTTTTTCTTTTTTCTTTTTTTTTTTATCATGTATTCGTTGTTAAGGTACAAGAAACCGCGTGGAGCGCTAGCTATGGCGTGAACAAAACCTTAATCCCAACAACGGCGCGCTTCACCCCCTCATGGGCAAAATCAAACCCCTCTAACCCTGAGCCCATCCTCCCCCCTCGCAGCACCTAAGACGGAAGCAAGACGGAGCAATACCTTCCTCCAGACACGTAAGGAAAGACAAGTAGAGGAAAGAAACCAGGGAAAGACACAAACCTTTCGGCGGGCCCCCCAAAACAAAAGAAAGATGCTTACGGCACCAAGTGCCGGCGAAAAGGAAAGATAAAACAACTATTGCCGGATGCCTAAGGGAATTCCCCGAACCTATCGGCTTAGGGGCAAGGCCTTGTACGGGTAGACTGCCCGTAATATCGGCGACGCTTCGGACTTTAGCATGGGCCAAGGAGGTAGTGCCATACCATGACACAGCGTAACCTAATGCGAGGTTTGCGACCGTAGAGTAAATCGCCGGAGCGGGAGGAGGACGAAGGGAGTCACCCGGCGAGGAGAGCCACTCAGCAGTGGAGGTGCCAGCTAACGTAAGGGCCAGTAGGGTGCCAGCCGGGGAGGCAGGTAAGGTGCCAGCTAAGGAGGGGCGTAGCAGTAGGGTGCAAGCGGATCTAACGCGTGGGAAGCGGGAGAGGGAAGGCTCGCCAAAGACCGAGAAGTACGCACGCGGAGGACAGAAACAGGGTCACGATTTTTCGAATGCCGACCGTACCGACCCAGCAGCTCAGGAGAGAGTGCAATACCAGAGAGCAGGGCCACCAGGGCAACTACTTCACTGATAGCCCGAGACTAGCGACCACGTGTTGACGAGGAAAAAGGGTTGCCGACCGTGCAAATCGCTAAGTGAGACGCGTCACGAAGTGCGGGGTAAAGGGTAGGAACATCAACGCGAACGAAGACGAACGGAACCAGAGAGGAATCCATAACCCCCGGGAGGGGAGGCCAAAGGCCCCAGAGAGAGAAAGGAGATGAAGGTGTGATAAACCCCCCAGCAGTGGCCACGGGCGGGGCAGATCAGAGGCGGAGGACACTCTCACGATGATTTCCCATGGTGTTGAGATTTCAATCGCTGGAGGTGGAGCGGACGAGAAAGATGAAGGAAATAGGGGGCTTTTTTTTATTTTTTTTATTTTTTATTTTTATTTTTATATCATATATTCGTTGTTAAGGTACAAGAAATCGCATGGAGCGCTAGCTATGGTGAAAACAAAACCCAAAATCCAAAACGAACTAACAAAGGAAAAATCCGGCACCAATCTCTTCAACTGGGGTCCGTACCGGTCCCAGGCCCACATGCGGGCACGACATTAAAGCAAGTACGATAAAGGAAACCCTCCTTATAGCAGCGGACAGCATGAAAAACCAAAGCAAAGTGAACCTAGCTAACCTGAGACGACATAAAGTAAGCCAAGGAAACTACATTAGATGACTGGGAAGAAATAGAACCAGCTGAGGACGTTGGGCGTGAGAACATGCCCGGGGGGAAGGCCATGGCTGTCGAGCTAATGAAGCGGCTGAGGGCCCCAAGCAAGGGGACGGAAGACCAGACAGGAGCGTCAGGGCCGATGTCAGAGACCCCCTGAAGGTGGCGGGCTCTGGCCGGCCCCTTAGCGGGGCAGCGGAGTATGGCATGTTCAAAGGTCTCGGGGGCCTCGTCACAGCTGGGACAGGTGGTCGGGGCGTCGTCGCTCCAGGAGGGGTGTGCGCGGAGGTAGCTCTTGCCAGACCTCATCCGGTGAAGGCGGCCCGGGGTGAACTTGTTGAGGCCCATGAATGGGTGGGGCTTGATTGAGGGGCGGTAGGGGTACCTGGCCGGGTCCGGCGCAGACACTTCCCATTCTTTGATTAGGACGCTCCTACACTGGAGCTTAAGGTGAGGATAGGAGCGGCCCGGGGGGGGGGGCTGGATAGTGTTCGCATAAAAGGTGCTGGGAGGTTACCGGGAGGGGTTCGAACCCGCCAGACCCCAGGATAAAAAGCATGGAATGTGGGAGGGCGTCTAGGGGGAGGTGGACCCTGTTCTTCGAGGGCGGCCTGGCTTGGAGCCACGGGAGGGGCAGGCGGCTGCCCGCATTCTTTGCGGAGAGCGACGTATGATCAGGGGAGTGGCGGTATAGGGAGAGCCTTTGAACGGAGGGGGGGAGGCGGGCCGTGGCCGGGTT
>Ga0307510_10004747_pt1 | contig 16077 bp, 11 predicted proteins | sample 12_EM_MG_FD_207224 | JGI IMG/M metagenome (GOLD analysis project Ga0307510, IMG submission 207224) | Populus trichocarpa ectomycorrhiza microbial communities from riparian zone in the Pacific Northwest, United States - 12_EM | ecosystem: Host-associated > Plants > Roots > Unclassified | place...
CTTCGCCCGCTCAAGGACGCCACCGGCATCGGTGCCGAGGACGTGGCCAAGCGCCTGATCGACTTCGGCTTCCACGCCCCCACCTTGAGCTTCCCGGTGGCCGGCACGCTGATGGTCGAGCCCACCGAAAGCGAATCGCAGCACGAGCTGGACCGCTTCATCGACGCGATGATCCAGATCCGCGACGAGATCCGCGCGGTGGAAGAAGGCAAGCTCGACCGCGAGGACAACCCGCTCAAGCACGCCCCGCACACCGCCACCCAGGTGACCGCAAGCGAATGGAAGCACGCCTATCCGCGCGAACTGGCCGCCTTCCCGCTGGAAAGCCTGCGGCAGCAGAAGTACTGGTCGCCGGTGGCGCGCGTGGACAACGTGTACGGCGACAAGAACGTGTTCTGCAGCTGCGTGCCGCTCGAAGCATTCAAGGGTGAGATCGAGGCGTTCAGCGAGCCGAATGTCGCTTAAGACGTTTGATAAGCTAAACGCTGCTTTTCTTTTTGGATTAAGCATCCCTGTAGCGCGCTCGACCGCCGATACCCGCCATGTGGGGTCAGAGTGAATACTCTGACCCCACATCCAGGGTGCCGGCTACGCCAGAGCAAGCTCAACAGCCGCATTAGCATGCAACCCGGCCGTATCGAACAACGTCGTCGTCGTATGTTCCGGTTGCACCAGAAGCGTCAGTTCGGTGCAGCCAAGAATGATGCCTTGGGCGCCTCTTTCCACAAGCTGATCGATCACGCGCAAGACCACATCGCGCGAAGGCTCGCGGATCACTCCGTGGCATAGTTCATCGAAGATCATCGTATGCACTGCATCGCGTTCGGAATGATCCGGAACAATCGCTTCGATCCCGTGTTTGTCCCGCAAGCGATCAGTGTAGAACGACCGCTCCATCGTGAAGCGTGTGCCAAGCAGACCCACGCGGGTGATGCCTGCCGTCTTCAGCGCTTGCGCCGTCGGATCGACGATATGGATGAAAGGAATGCGCAGCGCTTCCTCGATCGCCCCGGCAACCTCGTGCATCGTATTCGTGCACAACAGCACGAAGTCCGCGCCAGCGGCCTGGACCTGCCCCGCCGCCTGCGCCAGCAACTGACCGGCGTCGTCCCATCGCCCTTCCTGCTGCATGCGTACGATGTCATCGAAGCAGACGGTCACCATCACGCTACGTGCGTTGTTGTGCCCGCCCAGGCGCTCCTTCATGCCCTGGTTCACCAGGCGGTAGTACTCCGCCGAGGATTCATGGCTCATGCCGCCGATCAGGCCGATGGTCTTCATAGTGATACCGGCACTGTGCGATCTGAGGGATTGCGTCGTATATAAGGGCCCGCAAGCGGGCCCTTTCTTGAGGTGGGGAGCCGTAGCCTCAGCAATTACCGGCGCGTTCGGCGAACGGGTCGTCCAGCACGATGGTGTCGTCGCGGTCGGCACCGGTGGCGACCAGTGCCAGGCGGCAGCCGGAGAGCTCTTCCACCGCACGCAGGTACGCACGCGCCGCGGCGGGAAGCTTGTTCCAGTCGCGGATGCCGGCGGTGGATTCTTCCCAACCGGGGAAGTCGAGGTATACCGGCTTGCACTCGTCCCAGCCGTCCGCATCGAGCGGCGCCAGCTCGCGGCGCTTGCCGCGGTATTCGTAGGCAATGCACACGCGGATGGATTCCAGCCCGTCGAGCACGTCGAGCTTGGTGATGGCCAGGCCATTGATGCCGTTGATCTGCACGGCGCGCTTCAAGGCCACCAGGTCGATCCAGCCGCAGCGGCGCGGACGGCCGGTGCTGGCGCCGAACTCGTTGCCGACCTTGCGCAGGCGCTCGCCCATTTCATCGTTGAGTTCGGTGGGGAACGGACCGCTGCCGACGCGTGTTGCATAGGCCTTGCAGATGCCCAGTACATAGTCGATGTCGGCGGCGCCCACGCCTGTACCTGCCAGCGCACCGCCGATGGTGGTGTTGGAGGACGTGACGTACGGATAGGTACCGTGATCGATGTCCAGCAGCGCGCCCTGCGCGCCTTCGAACAGGATGTTTCCGCCCTCGCGGCGCACGTCGTGCAGGATGGTGGCGACGTCGTCGATCATCGGACGCAGGTATTCGCCCCAGGTCAGGGCTTCATCGAGCACCGTCTGGTAGTCGACGGGATCGGCTTTCAGCCACTGGGTGAGTACGAAGTTGTAGTACTCCACCGCGGCCTTGAGTTTCTCGGGCAGCTCGTGGGGGTACATGAGGTCGGCCACGCGGATCGAACGGCGGGCGACCTTGTCTTCGTAGGCCGGGCCGATGCCTCGGCCGGTGGTGCCGATGGCCTTGGCGCCGGAGGCGATCTCGCGGGCCTTATCCAGGGCGATGTGATACGGCATGATCAGCGGCGTGGCCGGGGATATCTTCAGGCGCGGGCGCACATCCACGCCCTGGGCTTCGAGTTCGGCGATTTCGCTCATGAGCGCTGCCGGCGACAGCACCACGCCGTTGCCGATCAGACAGAGCGCGTCGTCGCGCAGGATGCCTGACGGGATCAGGTGCAGTACTGTCTTCTTGCCCTTGATCACCAGAGTGTGGCCGGCATTGTGGCCGCCCTGAAAACGGGCCACGGCGGCCACGCGTTCGGTGAGAAGGTCGACGATCTTGCCCTTGCCTTCATCGCCCCACTGGGCACCGAGGATGACTACTGATTTGCCCATGGCTCTCTTGCTCGCAAAGAAATAGGAAACGTTTAGGTTTCGCCCGTGCGCTGATGGTCAGCGCGCCTTGGCTCCGCCGTCATTGAAATACCGCAGGAAATCCGACTCGGGCTTCAGCACCAGCACGCCTTTGCCGTCCAGGAACGAGGTGCGGTAAGCCTGCAGGCTACGGTAGAAGTCGAAGAAGTCCGGATCCTGTCCGTAGGATTGCGCATAGATGGCGGCCGCCTGGGCGTCGCCATCGCCACGCACCGTGGCGGCCTCGCGTTCGGCGTCGGCCAGCAGCACCGCCTTCTGGCGATCGGCATCGGCGCGGATGCGTTCGCCCGCTTCCCGGCCGCGCGAGCGCAGGTCCTGAGCCAGTTGCTGGCGCTCGGCGCGCATGCGCTTGTACACCGAGTCGCTTACTTCATCGGGCAGTTCAATGCGCTTGATGCGCACGTCCACCACTTCGATGCCCAGGCTGCGTCGTGACGCAGCGTCAGTCTGGTTGCGCACGCGGTTGGTGATGTCGTCGCGGCCATTGGCCACCACCGCCTGCAGCGGACGGGAGTTGAACTCGAAGCGCAGGGCATCCTTGACGATGGGAATCAGGCGTTGCGCTGCCTGCAGCTGCTCGCCGGCCGTGGCGCGGTAATAGGCTGCGTTGTCGGCGATCCGCCACTTCACGTAGAAGTCGACGTTGATGCTTTTCTTCTCGGAGGTGAAATAGCGCTCCGGCTGGGCATCGAGATTCAGGATGCGGTTGTCCAGCAACACCACCTGCTGCACCACGGGCAGCTTGAAGTGCAGGCCGGGGTTGTAGTCGGCACGGATGATGCGGCCGAACTGGAGCAACAGGGCGCTCTGGCCTTCACTGACCACGAAGGCGCTGTTCAGGCCCAGCAGGACCACCAAAAGGCCGACGAAACCGTAAACGATTTTCATGGCTTGGCCTCCTGCGCGGGATTGGCATCCACGGCACTGGCCGCCGACTGCACCACGCCCGTCAACGACCGCGCCGTGCCCGGGGCACGCTCGGACGGCAGGTTGATGATGTTCTTGCCGTTGCTGCCGTCCACCACCTTGGCGTTATTGGCCATCACCTGCTCCATGGTTTCCAGGTACAGGCGGCGGCGCGTGACACCCGGCGCCGCCCGGTATTCCTTCAGCAACTGGTTGAACTGCGTGGTGTCACCCGTGGATCGGGCGACACGCTCGGCGCGATAGCCCTCCGCCAGCGCCGCCACGCGCGCCGCCTGGGCGCGGGCGTCGGGCAGCACGCCATTGGCATAGGTGCGGGCTTCGTTCTCGCTGCGCTGTTTGTCTTCACGCGCGGCGTTGACGTCGTCGAAGGCGTCCTTCACCTCCGCCGGCGGGGCCACGTTCTGGAAGCTGATGTCGTTGACCACCAGGCCCGAGTTGTAGCTGTCGAGGGTTTTCTGCAGCGCCGAGCGAATCTGCTGCTGCAGGGTTTCACGCGTCTTCGGCTCGATCACGGCGGTGGCCGTGGCAGGCGCGGCGGCCGTGCCGGCAGCGGCGGGAAGGTCGCCGGGGCTGGTCAGGATGTTGTCCATGTCGTTGGCACCCACCACCGAGCGCACGGCGGCTTCGGCCGCCAGGCGGAGCGTATCGGCCGGCGGCTCGCCCAGCGAGAACAGGAACTTGCGCGCGTCGGACACCTGGAACTGGACGTTGAAGTCCACCGTGATGATGTTTTCGTCGCTGGTGAGCATGCGGGCATTGACCGACACCGACTGCACCTGTGTGGTCTGCACGCGGGTGACCGTCTCGAACGGCCGCGGAAGCTTCAGGTGGAATCCAGGGGCCAGCATCCGCGAGAACTCGCCAAAGCGCAGCACCACGCCTACTTCGCGCGCGCCGACGATGACGTAACTGGACAGCAGCAGCCAGGCCAGCAGGATGGCCAGCACCACGGTGACGATGCCGCCGCTGTTACCCAACCGGCCGAAGCGCGATTTGAGGTTCTTGATCAGGCCATCGATGTCGGTCTTGCGACCGCTGGCCCGCTGGCGGTTCCAGGGATCCTTCTGGCCGTTGCCGGGTTCGTTCCATGCCATGGGCGGCATACTCCATTTTAAGAACGCAAACGGGGTCAATCTTACCAGATAAGACCGGCACTTGGCCCGCGCGGTCTGGGATTTCAGGCCTCGACGGGGACTTCCGCTTCGAGCAGTTGCCGCAGCGGCGCGGCGTGTTCATCGCTGCCGGCCAGGGGGGCCAGGACGCTGCGCGGGGCGTCGAGGTCAAGATGCCAGCCTGAATCGTCGATGCGCTCGGCGGTGATCGCCCCGGCGGCCTTCAACCGGGCGTGCAGTCGGCCGGCACCCAAGGACAACGACACCGTGGCATGGACTCTTTCCCCGCCCAGGAGCTCGCCCAGCACTACCCGCAGACCATCCAGGCCCTCGCCCGTGGCGGCGGACAACCAAACCTTCGAGGGCTTGCCGTCGGCATCGCGGTCGACCCGGGCCGGCAGGCCGGCCAGGTCGATCTTGTTCATGATCGACAGTTGCGGCACGTCGCCGGCGCCGATTTCCTCCAGCACGCCGTTAACCACCCGGCGCAGGAGCTCACGCTCTTCGTCGGCCGCGTCGCTGACATGCAGCAGGAGATCCGCATCGCGAGCCTCGGCCAGGGTGGCGCGGAAGGCTGCGACCAGGTCGTGCGGCAGTTCACGGATGAAGCCGACCGTATCGGCCAGCACCGCCGGACCGCAGGAGAGGTCGTCTACCTTGCGCACGGTAGGGTCGAGCGTGGCGAACAGGAGGTCCGCCGCGTACACGCCACCGGTGGTGAGCGCATTGAACAGGGTGGACTTGCCCGCGTTGGTATATCCCACCAGGGCCACCCGCGGCACTGTGTTGCGCAGGCGCGAGCGACGCTGCTGGGTGCGCTGGGTCTGCACTTTTTCCAGGCGTTTGGTCAGCATCTTCACCCGCTCGCCGAGCAGCCGGCGGTCGGTTTCCAGCTGGGTTTCGCCAGGACCGCGCAGGCCGATGGCACCGCCGCGCTGGCTATCCAGATGCGTCCAGCCACGGACCAGGCGCGTAGCCAGGTGTTTCAACTGGGCCAGCTCCACCTCCAGCTTGCCTTCATGCGAGCGGGCGCGCTGGGCGAAGATGTCCAGGATAAGCCCAGCGCGGTCGACCACCCGCACGGAGAGGTGTTTTTCCAGGTTGCGTTCCTGGACGGGGGTAAGGATGTGGTCCACCAGCACCACGTCCGCTTCCAGGGCGCGGACGGCCTCGGCGACCTCGTCGGCCTTGCCGGTACCGATGTAATAACGGGGATTGGGGTCCTCGACCCGCGCTGCCACGTGGCCGAGCACCTCGGCGCCGGCCGAGCGGACCAGTTCGGCGAACTCTTCCCCGCGGCGAACGCCGTCGCCCGTGCCGCGCGAATGCGGTAGCACCAGCAAGGCCCGTTCGCCCTTCTTTTTTCTATCGAACACTAAGGTTGTTCCGCCTGGAGGCTACGGATGATCCCGTAGCCTCCCTTGGTGTAGGCGGACAGGGCCGGTATCAAGCGTCCGCTTCGATCCCGGCCACACCACCTTCGGCATGGTTCTCGTGGCCGCCCACCCGCACGTTGCGGCTGGGCACGACGGTGGAGATGGCATGCTTGTAGACCATCTGGCAGACCTGGTTGCGCAACATCACCGCAAACTGGTCGAACGACTCGATGGTGCCCTGCAACTTGATGCCGTTGACCAGGTAGATGGCCACCGGAACGCGCTCACGGCGCATGGTGTTCAGGAACGGGTCTTGCAACGACTGCCCTTTGGACATTTTTTCTTCTCCCCTCGCCAACCGACAGGACCGGGTAAAAAAAACGCCTTCCGGCGCCCCGGTCCCAAGTGCTTGGAATCTTAACTGCTTTTAAATCGCGTTAGAAAGCGGTCTGCGTCACGCCCCCGAAAGTGGGATGAAAAGCCGGGTGGCGGCGGCCACGGATGCCGCTAATCCCGGGCGATCCGGGTCGAAAACCCTGGCATCGAGCTGGGCCCGGAGCCAGGTTCGCTGCCGTTTGGCCAGCTGGCGGGTGGCGATGACGCCCCGGTCGCGGAATTCAGGCAAGGACGTTGCGCCGTCCAGGTGCTCCCATGCCTGGCGGTAACCCACGGCACGGATGGCGGGCAGGTCCGGGTGCAGGTCACCCCGCGCCCGGAGCCGGCGGACTTCGTCGAGGAAGCCGGCGCCGAGCATCTGGTCGAAGCGGACGGCAATGCGTTCAGCCAGCGGGCCGCGGTCGGCGGGGACCAGGGCAAGCTTCAGGACCCGCCAGCCGAATGGCGCGCGCGTGGACTGCTGTTGTTCGCTCAAGGGGCGGCCGGTGAGCTCGATCACTTCCAGCGCCCGCTGGATGCGCTGGGCGTCGCCCGGCTTGATCCGCCCGCCAGCGATGGGGTCAAGCTGGACCAGCCGCCGGTGCATCGCGGCCCAGCCTGCCTCGCGGGCTTCCGCCGCCAGGCGCGCCCGCACGTTTGGGGCAGCTTCGGGCAGGTTGGAAAGCCCCTCGTGCAGGGCGCGGAAGTACAGCCCGGTGCCGCCGACCAGCAAGGGGATGTTGCCCCGGGCGGTGATGGCCTTCATGGCTGGCACCGCATCGGCGGCAAAATCTGCCGCCGAGTAAGGCTGCGCCGGATCGCGGATGTCGATCAACGCATGGGGATAACGGGCCTGCGTTGCCTTATCGGGTTTGGCGGTACCGATATCCATGCCACGGTACACCAGTGCCGAGTCCACGCTCACCAGTTCGATCGGGAATTGATCGGCCAGCTGGCACGCGAGCGCCGTCTTGCCCGAGGCGGTCGGGCCCATCAGGAAGATGGCGGGAGGGCGTGAATCGCGAGGCATGCGCGGCATGGTAGCGGTTCGCGACGGCGATATTCGCCGCCGCGACCGACCTGTTGACGCTGGGTAGCTAGTGTCCCTTGCCTGCCGGCACGCCAAGCTCCTGCAGCAGTGCAGGCGACGGATACACCTTGTCCATCAGCCAGCGCATGTAGCGCATGTCCACGTGGATCGCCCGCTTGTAGCGCGGGTCGTACATCCAGCTGGCACTGACCGCTTCCCAGTTGCTATCGAAATTCAACCCCACCAGCTCGCCTCGGGCATTGAGTACGGGCGAACCGGAGTTGCCGCCGGTGGTGTCGAGGTTGGAAAGGAAATCGACGGGCAGACTGCCGAGCTTTGCATCCGCATAGCTTCCGAAATCGCGCTTGCCGATTGCCGCCAACAGCGGCGCCGGCGCATCGAACGGGATTTTTCCGGTGTTCTTTTCCACGATGCCCTCGACGGTGGTCAGCGGTGCATACGTCACCGCGTCGCGTGCCTTGAGCGGTGTGACCTTGCCATAACTCACTCGCAGGGTGCCATTGGCGTCCGGATACACCGCCTTGCCCTGCGACTGCCGGTAACCGATAAGGGCATGCATATAGGCCGGGCGCAGGCGCATCAGATCGCCTTCGCGTGCCTTGCGCTCGTCATCCATGCGCAGCAAGGCCGGACGCAGGACGCGAGAGAGCACCAGCAGGGAATCATCGGCGCCGGCTACCTCGGCCGGTGCCGCGTCGAACCACTTCAGGCGCGTGGCTTCGTCACCCAGCTTCGTGGCGCCATAGATCTTGTCCAGGGCTGTTTTCAGGCTTTCGGGCGTACGTCCGAAAGCCTTGTCGAACTCGGGCACACGCTCGGCATCGGGCAGCTTCTGGTAGCGGGCGAGCGCCACGGTGATCAGCGCTTTCTCCACCGCCGGCTGGTAGCGGCGCGAGACCTGCTTCAACTGGCTTCGGATCAATTCCTCGTCGCGCTTCTGATAGCCCGATTCCCGTTCGGCGTCGGGCTTTGCACGCTCCACCGCCAGGCGGTCGATCGATAGCGCCGCGCGCATCAGCTGGGTTTGCGAGGTGAATACGCCCACGACCAGGTCACGCGCACGCACGCCCTTGCCAGCATCGAGCACGCTGGAGAGCGCGTCGATGCCGGCTTTGGTTGCAGCAGCATCGGGCCGCGCCGCAAGCCAGGCGAGCATGGCCTTTTCGTCGTCGGCGCGCACGGTCACCGCATCGCTGCGGCGCAGACCTTCCAGTTCCCCGGAGTAGCGCTTGATCACGTTCTTGAGCGATTGCAGTTGCGATGCGTAACGAATCTCCGCGTCCTTGTCGTTCTTGCCGGCGGCTTCGATCACGTCTTGAAGTTCGGTGAGCAGGTCCACCGTGGTCGGCAGGCGCCACTGCACCTGGTCGGCGAATTCATCGGCAGTACGGTGGCGATAGGTGATGCCCGGGTAGCCAGCCAGCATGACGAAGTCGCCTTCGGCCACGCCGCTGTGGGCCACCTGCAGGTGCGCCGGCGGATGGTAGGGCTGGTTTTCCGGCGAATAGTCCGCGGGCTTCCCGTCCTTGCCCACATAGGCGCGCAGCACGGTGAAATCGCCGGCATGGCGCGGCCAGACGAAGTTGTCCACTTCATCGCCGTAGTTGCCTATCGCGCGTGGCGGCGCGTAGACCAGGCGCAGGTCGCGCAGCTCCAGTTGCTTCACCAGGTAGAAATCGGTGCCGTAGAACATATTGGCGACCGAACACTTCACGCCCTCGCCCTGCTCGCATTCGGCCACCAGCTTCTTGCTGGCCGCGTCCACGGCGTCGTAGTAGGCGCGGCCCGTGGTGCCGCGGGCGCCCGCGAGCACCTTGTCGGTGACCTTGTCGAAGCCCACCGTCACGCGCAGCCGGTAGTCGGGGTTGGCGGGAAGCTCTCCTGCGCGGTCGGCCGCCACGTAGCCCTGGGTAATCAGGTCGCGATCGGGCTTGGAGTTGTACTGGATCACGCCGAAAGCCACGTGGTGGTTGGTCACCACCAGGCCGTCGGCCGAGACAAAGGCCCCGGTACCGCCACCAATCTTGACCACCGCTGAAAGCGGTGGCCGGGTGAGGTCGGCCAGTTCCGCAGGGTTGCCTTTGAAACCGGCCTGGGCCAGTGGTTTGGCGATGGAGGGCAGCTGCGAGGGCAGCCACATGCCTTCATCGGCATCGGCCACGCCAGTCCAACCCAGGGCCATCACGGCCGGAAGTAGCAGTCGCTTCAGAGGCATGGTGTTTCCTTACAGGATTCAAGGCAATCGCAGGAACGTGCGACGTTAAGCGTTCCCGTTCCGGGGGGCAACAGTGCACCGCACGAAGCGGCTACTCGCGCGCTGGCCAAGCCACGCTTCGAACCTGCTTTCTTCTGGCACGGCCCTGAATTGCCATTCAGTCCCACGGCCGTTTGTGATTGACTTTATTACCGATTCTGCTAAATAACGCGGTCGGACATGGATGAATCTGCAGGATGCAGTCGCATGAAAAGCGCGCTTAAAAACTCATCCGAGGGCTACGGCGTAGTCGCTCGATGGTTTCACTGGAGCACCGCGGCCGCACTTATTGCCGCCTACCTACTTGCATATGCCGCGATCTGGATCGCCACTCAAGAGCATCCAAGCTACCTGCCCCTGCTAAGGGGACATGTGGCGCTCGGCCTGCTGGTTGGCATATTGACCGTTCCCCGGCTGTTGTGGCGCCTGACCGGCGTCAAGCCTCGCGACCTTCCCGGATCTCCCGTTGGCCACATGCTGGCCCGGGTCACGCACGCATCGCTGTACGTCTTCATGCTGCTGATGCCGCTTACCGGCTATCTGGGAACCAATAAAGGCTTTGATCTGTGGCTTTTCTACTTCAAGGGATTTGGCAGTTCCTCGATGTTCGCCTGGTTGAGCAGCACCTATGGTTTTGACTGGAAGTCATTCGAGGCGCCCGTCGATGCGATCCATCATTTTCTTGGCGAATGGGTCATCTGGGTCGTTGTAGCACTGCATGCCAGCGCAGCGCTTTATCACCATTTCGCTCTTCGCGACGGCACGCTACGTCGTATGTGGCGTAGCGGCTGACGTTGGCGGCGCGCCAGGTCGCAGAATCCGGCGCCTGTCTCCTTGAGATCTCCCTGCCGGGGTTGCCTGGAACTCCCGGGGCGGCCGATGTTGCGCCGCACGAAACCCGTCGCTCTCTGCCCCTATAATTAGGGCTTTCCCGCCCGTCCCCCACGGGCCAGCCTGGATCCATATCTATGCAGCAGACGATGAAAGCCCTGGTCAAGCGCAAGCCCGAGCAGGGGATCTGGATGGAAGAAGTGCCGGTACCAGAGGCCGGACCAAACGAAGTGCTGATCAAGATGGAAAAAACCGCCATCTGCGGCACGGACCTGCACATCTACAAATGGGATGAATGGTCCCAGCGCACCATCACGCCGGGCCTCACCATCGGCCACGAGTTCGTCGGCCGCATTGCGGCGATCGGGCCTGGCGTTACCGGCTACAAGGTGGGCGACCGCGTCTCGGCCGAGGGCCACATCGTCTGCGGCCATTGCCGCAATTGCCGCGCCGGCCGCCAGCACCTGTGCCCGAACACCGTCGGCATCGGCGTGAACCGCAACGGCGCCTTCGCCGAATACATGACGATGCCCGCCTCCAACCTGTGGCCGATCCCCGACCAGATTCCCTCGGAACTTGCCGCCTTCTTCGATCCATACGGCAACGCCGCGCACTGCGCGCTGGAATTCGACCTGATCGGCGAAGACGTGTTGATCACCGGCGCCGGTCCCATCGGCATCATCGCCGCCGGCATCGCCAAGCACGTGGGCGCGCGTAACGTGGTGGTCACGGACGTCAATGATTATCGCCTGAAGCTTGCCGCCGACATGGGCGCCACCCGCGTGGTGAACGTGTCCAAGCAGTCGCTCAAAGATACGGTGAAGGACCTGCACATCGAGGGCTTCGACGTAGGCCTGGAGATGAGCGGCAACCCGCGCGCCTTCGCCGACATGCTCGACTGCATGTACCACGGCGGCAAGGTGGCCATGCTCGGCATCATGCCGCGCGGTGCAGGCATCGACTGGGACAAGGTGATCTTCAAGGGCCTCACCCTGCAAGGCATCTACGGCCGCCGCATGTACGAGACCTGGTACAAGATGACCCAGATGGTGCTGACCGGCTTCCCGCTGCAGAAGGTGCTCACGCACCAGATCGCCATCGACGACTTCCAGAAGGGCTTCGACCTGATGGATGCCGGCAACTGCGGCAAGGTGGTTTGTTCCTGGAATTGACGTAGAGCCAAGCACGGGGGAAAGCGGGCAAGCTGCATAACGGCAAAACTGCCGGATTCGTCCTTGCCCCTACCCCCACCAACCTGAGTAAACTCCAGCAAGGCAAGCCGGCAGTTCTCGGGACGTGTACGGCAGCACAGCCATACACAATCGGCTCGCGATGTCAGCGGAGCATCGACCGTCATGAACGACCCTATCGGCAACTCCCGCCTGGCGGCCGGCCGCGAACGTGCTGTCCGCCTCTATCGCTCCCACCGCCTGCGCAAGACCCTGCTGGTCCTGCTTGGCCTGATCGTGCTGTTCGGCGTGCTGGGCTTTCTTGCCGCGCCGTCGCTGATAAAAAGCCAGCTGCAGAGCCGGGCAACGGCGATGCTCGGGCGACCGGTGACCGTCGATGCCATACATCTGAATCCATACACGCTGCGGCTGGAGCTGGACAAGCTGCATATCGGCGAGAAAGACGGCACCTCACCCTTCGTCGACATCGATCAGATCGTGGTCAACGCGTCCTGGGCGGCGGTTTTCCGCATGACCCCGGTGCTGGACGAGCTGACGGTACAGCACCCGCAGATCCACATCACCCGCACCGCGCCGCAGGAATTCAATTTCAGCGACCTGCTCGACCGCTTCGCGGCCAAGCCCGGCGAGCCGCCCTCGCCTCCCACGCGTTTCGCGCTGGCCAATATCAGCGTGCACAACGGCGACATCCAGTTCGACGACAAGGTGCTCAACGCCAGACATCGCGTGGACCAGCTGGAAGTGGGCATACCTTTCGTGGCGAATCTGCCCAGCCGCGTCGATGTGTACGTGCAGCCGCTACTGGCCATGCGCGTGGACAACAGCCCGCTGCGCATCGATGGGCAGACCAAGCCATTCGCCGACAGCCGCGAATCGACCATCAACTTCAAGCTCGACCAGCTCGACCTGCCGCGCTATCTCAGTTACGTGCCATCGAAACTGCCTGTCGCCATCCCCAGCGGCGTTCTGTCCGGCCAGTTGCAGCTGCATTTCGTGACGACCAAGGACACATCGCAGCTGCGGCTGGATGGCTCGCTGGCCATGGACGACTTCAAACTGGCCAATCACGACAACACGCCATTGCTTGAGCTGGGCCGGGCCACCGCCACGCTCAACGACGTCGAGCCGTTGCTATCGCGCTATCACCTGGGCGCGCTCAGTCTCGAGCGCGCCACGCTGCACTACACCAAGCTGCCGGGCGGCCACGGCAATTTCGATGCCTTGACCGCGCCCTCGCCGCCAACCAATCCGCCGGCCAAGCCCACACAGGTCCGCATCGACACCCTCACCCTGCAGGGATCTCGGCTGGACTATGCGGACCTGAGCGGCAAGGCGCCGGCACGGCTTTCCCTGGAAAATCTCCATGGCACCTTGCGTGGCGTATCCACCGTGGCCGGTCCTCCCGGCAGCGTGGATATGACCGGCAAGATGGCCGGTGGTGACATCAGCGCCAACGGCAAGATCGACCTGGTCGGCAACCACTATGTCGGCAAGGTCAGCCTGAAGCAGGTCGCGCTGGCCACTCTGGTGCCACTGGCGCCTCCCATGCTCAATGGCGAGGTTACCGACGGCTCGATCGACGCCGATGCCCAGCTGCAGGCCAGCTGGGGCAGCGCGCTGAATGTGCACATGGAACCGGCAAAGGCGAGCCTGAACCATTTTGCGCTGAGCCCAAAAGGCAGCCATGCGACGCCAGTCGCCTGGCAAAGCATGCATGCGGATATCGCCAGGTTCGACATGGCCGGCGGCGAAGCACGCCTGAACAGCCTGACCCTCAGCGGTTTGAACGTGGATGTGCGGCGCCTGCGCAACGGTCAGTTCGACCTGGCCAGCCTGATGCTGCCCAGCAAGCCGGCGCCACGCGGTACGGCGGCATCGCCGCCCTTCCACTGGAGCGTGGCTCACTTCGGGCTGGACGATGGCACGGTCAACTTCAACGACGACAACGCGACCGGCAAGCGGGCCGCGCTGGCGATCAAGGCCAGCAAGTTCGGCGTGGAAGGCCTGTCGGACAACATGCGCCAGCCGATCAAGCTCGATTTGAACGGCGGCATCGGCAAAGGTACGTATAACGTCACAGGCACGGTCAAGCCCGAGCCGATGAGCGCCGACCTTCGCGTGAAGACGACCCGCCTGGACATCGCACAGTTCGAGTCGTTGATCCGCGTGCCTTTGAATGTACGTATCGTCAGTGCGCAGCTCGGACTCAATGGGCGAGCCCGCTACACCGACCATGGCACGCAACCGGCGCATATCGCCTATCAGGGCCAGGCAACCCTGGGGCGCGTGCGTGTGCTGGACAAGGCCACCGATGATGAACTGCTGCACTGGACCAACCTGACCGCGTCGGGCATGAATGTACGCATGGGCGAAGGCGCGCCACATGTGGACATTGGCGCCCTGTCGCTCAGCGATTTCTACGCACGCGTCATCGTCAACGCGACTGGACGCCTGAACCTGTCGGACGTCGTGGCCAATCCCGCCGAAACCGCACCTGTCTCCGTTACGCGCGCTCAGGATGGTTCGACGCCGGCGCCCGCACCGGCCGCGAGCAGCGCGCAAGTTGCGCCCGCAAGCGCTTCATCAGCGCCGGCGGGGCCACCGCCGGAGATCCAGATCGGCCAGGTCACCTTGTCCAGTGGCCAGCTCAACTACACGGACAACTTCATCAAGCCCAACTACACGGCCAACATCACCCAGCTCGAAGGCAAGGTCGGCGCCTTCGGCACCGCCGCGGGCGGGCCTCCGGCGGAGTTGAATTTGAACGGCAAGCTCGACGACAACGCGCCGGTGGATATCGCCGGCTCCATCAATCCATTGGCGCCGGTGGCCTTTCTCGACATCAAGGCCAAGGCCGATGGCGTGGAGCTCACCCACCTTTCGCCCTACTCCGGCAAATACGCCGGCTACCCGATCACCAAGGGGCGACTCACCGTCGATGTGCACTATCTGCTCGACCAGGGCAAATTGACCGCCGACAACCATATCTTCATCGACCAGCTGACCTTCGGCGACCGTATCGAAGGCCCGGGCATCAGCCACCTGCCGGTAAAGCTCGCCGTGGCGTTGCTGAAGGATTCGCAAGGCCGTATCGACGTGCATGTGCCGGTATCGGGCTCATTGAACGACCCGCAATTCAGCGTCGGCGGCCTGATCTGGCGCGCCATCGGGAACCTGATCGCCAAGGCGGCGACGGCGCCGTTCAAGCTGCTGGCCTCGGCGTTCGGTGGTGGCAGCAGCAGCGGACAGGACCTGGGGTATGTGGAATTCGCCCCCGGATCAAGCACGCTGACGCCGGACAGCACATCGCGGCTGGAAAAAATCGTCAAGGTCCTGAACGACAAACCATCGCTCAACCTGGACATCATTGGTCGCGAAGACCCGGCCTTCGATGAGAAAGGCCTGCGTCACGAGATGGTCGAGGACCTGATTCGCCATGAGGCGGGCAACGACGAGGACAATGCCGATCCGGCAAAGGCCAAGATGACACCCGAGCAGCGCGACCATTACCTGGAAAAAGCGTACAAGCACGCGAAGTTCAAGAAGGAACGCAACATGGTCGGGCTGACCAAGTCGCTGCCACCTGAAGAAATGCGCAAGCTGCTGGAAGAAAACATGCAGGTCGACCAGGACGCCTTGCGGCACCTGGCCGAACGACGCGCCGATGCGGTGCGCCAGTGGTTGCAGGGCAAGGTGCCCGATAACCGCGTCTTCGTTTCGGCACCCAAGCTCGATGCCAAGGGCATCGATGACGGCGGCAAGACGACGCGCGTGGATTTCGGGCTGCATTGACGACGCCGACAGCGTGGACTTCGTCGCCGTACTTTCTTCTGGCGTCAGCGCTCCTGCGGCCGCCGCTCAGGAGCAGGCGGCCGCTGAAATGGATTGTTTTGGGCAGGGCGTTCCGGCGTGGGCGGTGGCGTGGCCAACCCGCCTTGGTTGGCGGCGCCCTGCGCTGCTGGCGCCGCGGCGGCATTGGCGGCCTGATGCTGCGCAAGCAAGGCATTGTTGCGGGCCATGAACTGTCGCCATTCGGCGCGATTCTGCGGTGGAGGTGTCCGGTCATCCATGCGACTGAAAGCTCCTATAAAAAGACATCATGTCGGCGCGGGAATGGCCCGGCAAGCCCATGGCCGAACAACGCGAAAAATTCCACTCGCACTGGAAAATTGTCCCTGCCCTTGCCAAGGGCCATAATCGTGGTTTCTCCGCGATGGAACTTCCCCCATGGGCTACCCGGGC
>Ga0307510_10004748_pt1 | contig 16077 bp, 15 predicted proteins | sample 12_EM_MG_FD_207224 | JGI IMG/M metagenome (GOLD analysis project Ga0307510, IMG submission 207224) | Populus trichocarpa ectomycorrhiza microbial communities from riparian zone in the Pacific Northwest, United States - 12_EM | ecosystem: Host-associated > Plants > Roots > Unclassified | place...
CTGGGGAAGTGTGTCCAGCCCGGGTGTGAGAGCGTCATGTTCGCCACCACGCACGGGGAAGGCGGTGCTGCACTGACCGGGCACGTGCGCTGCGAGTCCGGCCACGTGTGGAAAGCTCATGAGTGGCTGCCGCTGGCCCATCAACTGGAGAAGACCAAGCGCCGGGAGAGCGGGAGTGCACATGAATCGTGAAGCCTCGCGGCGCCGTCAGACCGTGCCGACGCAGCTCGCGGCGATGGCGGCCGGGGTGCAGGAGTCGACCATCAGGAAGTGGGCGAGCCGCGGCAAGATAGTGCGATACGGCAGACCGGGGCGAGCCGAATATGACCTCGCCGAGCTGATGGCGATCGTGGCCGCCGGTGCGGGCGCGGACGTGGGGGAGGACGATTCCGAAGCTCGGGACCTGGCTCGGGCCGAGTGCTCCCCATGAGTTGAGAGATCGGCCGGACTTCGGTGCTCGGCGCCCCGTCGTGAGGGGCCGCGCAGCCGTTGGACGAATCTCCTGCCTGACACACACTGGGCTCGGGGCCCCGAAACGGGGTCCCGAGCTTTGTCGCGCGCTGACCGCGCCCCGACGCCCGCGGTCGATGCGGCTTTTGGTTGTGCAGCAACGTTTGCTGCACCCAGGTGACCGGTGTATCCGGTCTTGCCGCCCGAGCGGCCCCTTCCTTCTGTGCCGACCTGACTCTGCTTCCGGGTATGGCAAAGGCCGCGGGCCTCGGCCAGGGTGCTCGACGAACCTTATGCGGTGCAACAGATCCCGCGCTTCCACCTGCCACGACTCGCGCCGGCTCCACCTGCTGTGACCGGCTTCGTGGACCCGATCTGTCTCCTCCGCCTTGACAGCCAACGGCTTAGGTGTCACGCTCTGGGTGGCGGTAGAAGTGTGTCCAAATTCCCACTACACCGTGTCTCGCGAAATCCGGGCGGAGCTCTGTCTTCGCGCCACCAGCCAAGTTGACCGCGTACGCGGCCACGACGCGCCCCGTACCCGTTGCCTGGCGCCTGTCTCCCTGAGCAGCCAAGGCGATCCCGACCGGTCCCGTTGCGGTGAGACGGTCGGCGTCGCGTACTGAACTTCGTTTTTTGGGGGAGTGGAACACAGTTGAGCATCACTGAAGAGACCGTCTCCGACCTGCGTGCCGAAGCTGCGGACGCGGATCTGGAGCTCCTCGCCGTCGAGCAGTCGCCGCGGACCCTGCACGACACCGTCGGCGAGCTCGACGCGATCAAGATCTCGGCGCGGCTGGGTCCGGATCCCCTGGCCACCCAGCGTCAGCACGACAAGGGCAAACTGACCGCCCACGAACGGATCGAGCTGCTGCTCGACCCGGGCTCGTTCACCGAAGTCGAAGCGCTACGCCGGCATCGCGCGACCGCCTTCGGGCTGGACAGGCGCCGTCCGCATTCCGACGGCGTGGTGACGGGCTGGGGCACCGTGCACGGCCGGACCGTCTTCGTTTACGCGCACGACTTCCGGATCTTCGGCGGGGCGCTCGGCGAGGCTCATGCGGCGAAGATCCACAAGCTGATGGACCTGGCGGAAGCCGCTGGTGCGCCGATTGTCAGCCTGAACGACGGAGCCGGGGCGCGGATTCAGGAGGGCGTGACCGCGCTGGCCGCGTACGGCGGCATCTTTCAGCGGAACGCCCGCTGTTCCGGGGTGATCCCGCAGATCAGCGTGATTCTCGGCCCGTGCGCCGGTGGCGCGGCGTATTCGCCGGCGCTGACCGACTTCGTGTTCATGGTCCGGGACATCTCCCAGATGTTCGTCACCGGCCCCGACGTGGTGCAGGCTGTCACCGGCGAGCAGGTTTCGATGAACGGGCTCGGCGGCGCGGACGTACACGCGGGCCGCTCCGGCGTGGCCCACTTCGCCTACGACGACGAGATCTCATGCCTTGAGGACGTCCGCCACCTGCTCGCCCTGCTGCCCTCGAACAACCGGGAAATGCCGCCTGTGGAACGGATCGGCGACCCGGTCGACCGTCGCGCCGACGCGCTCATGGACCTGGTGCCGGTCGATCCGAGCCGTGCGTACGACATGCGCAAGGTGATCGCCGAGGTGCTCGACGGCGGCGACTACCTCGAGGTGCACGAGAACTGGGCGGCCAACATCGTCTGCGCGCTCGGCCGGCTCGACGGGCACCCGGTGGGTGTCGTGGCGAACCAGCCCTCGCTCCTGGCCGGTGTGCTGGACATTCACGCCAGCGAGAAGGCGGCGCGGTTCGTGCAACTCTGCGACGCCTTCAACATCCCGCTGGTGACGTTGGTGGACGTCCCGGGGTTCCTGCCCGGCGTGGACCAGGAGCACAACGGGATCATCAGGCACGGCGCGAAGCTGCTCTACGCCTACTGCACCGCCACCGTGCCGCGGATCCAGATGATTCTCCGCAAGTCGTACGGCGGCGCCTACATCGTGATGGACTCGCGCTCGATCGGCGCGGACATCTCGCTGGCCTGGCCGACCAACGAAATCGCCGTGATGGGCGCCGAGGGCGCGGCCAACGTCATCTTCCGCCGGGAGATCGCCGCCGCCGAGGATCCCGAGAAGATGCGGCGGCAGAAGATCGACGAGTACCGCACCGAGCTGATGCATCCGTATTACGCCGCCGAGCGGGGGCTGGTCGACGACGTGATCGACCCGCGCGACACGAGGTCGGTGCTGATCCGCTGCCTGGCGATGCTGCGCACCAAACATGCCGCGCTGCCCGCCCGCAAGCACGGAAACCCTCCGCAGTGAGGTACGGCAAGGAAGGGCTCCACGCCAACGAAACCGGCCTCGAAGTCCAAGAACTGGCGGCGCTTGTGGTCGCTCTGCTCTGTCGTACGGCCCAAGCCCGAGCCGCGGCGGCACCTTCCTCCGCCGGGACTACACACTCCTCGCGAAATGCCCGGTGGAGCGCTCCGCGACCGGCTTCCGGGTTCGTCGTCGCGCACAGCTGGCAGACGGCCGGGCATGCCGGCACGTCGAACTCGTAGCGCCCTTTCTTTTGTTTCGATTCTGCGGACATCGCCGCACAACCCCTTTCCGTTGACGGGACTCCGGAATTCCTCCGGGAGCCGAGTGCTGTCTCATCGCAAGGAGACTCAGATGGACGCTGCCGTGATCGTGGTGGGCGCGGGTCCCGTGGGACTCATGCTCGCCGGCGAGCTGCGCCTCGCCGGGGTCGAGGTCATCGTCGTGGAACGCCTTTCCGAGCCGACCGGCGAGTCCCGTGGCCTCGGTTTCACCGCGCGAACCCTCGAAGTATTCGACCAGCGCGGACTGCTGCCGAGATTCGGCGAAATCGAAATCAGCCCCCGCGGTCACTTCGGTGGTGTTCCGCTGGACTACACGGTGCTCGAGGGTGCTCATTTCGGTGCCCGCGGCATTCCCCAGGCGCGGACGGAAGCCGTTCTCGCGGGCTGGGTCGAGGAACTCGGCGTGCCGGTGCTCAGGAATCGGGAACTGGTCGCGCTGCATGCCGGCGACGACGGCGTCGAAATCGAGCTCCGAACCCCGGACGGGCCGGTCCGGCTGCGTGCCGAGTACGTGGTCGGCTGTGACGGTGGACATAGTTCCGTCCGTAAATCGGCGGGTTTCGAATTTCCCGGAACCGACGCGACCAGAGAGATGTTCCTGGCCGATGTGGCCGGCTGCTCGGTGCGCGCCCGTCCGATCGGCGAGAAACTGCCCGGCGGAATGGTCATGTCGGCGCCGACCGGCGACGGCGTCGACCGCATCATCGTCTGCGAGCGCGGTGCACCGCCCCGCCGGCGCACCGAGCCGCCCGGTTTCGAGGAGGTGGCCGCAGCCTGGCAGCGCATCACCGGTGAGGACATCGGACACGGCACGCCGGTCTGGGTGAGCGCGTTCGGCGACGCCACCCGGCAGGCCACCGAATACCGACGCGACCGGGTCCTGCTGGCCGGGGACGCCGCACACACCCACCTGCCGGCCGGCGGCCAGGGGCTCAGCTTCGGCGTCCAGGACGCGGTGAACCTCGGCTGGAAGCTCGCCGCGCACATACAGGGCCGTGCACCCGCCGGCCTGCTGGACACCTATCACACCGAGCGGCATCCGGCAGGCGTCCGGCTGCTGCGCAACACGCTCGCGCAGGGGCTGCTCTATCTGAGCGGCAGCGAGGTCGAGCCGCTTCGCGAGGTCTTGGCGGAGCTGATGCAGCTCGAGGTAGTCGGTCGTCACCTCGCGGGCATGGTCAGTGGTCTGGACATCCACTACGACGTCGGCGAGGGCGACCACCCGCTGCTCGGCAGGCGGCTGCCCGACCACGACCTCGTGCGCGACGCCGACAAAGTCCGCGCTTTCGAGCTGTTGCACCAGGGCCGTGGCGTTCTTCTGGACTTCACCGACGATGCCGGACTCCGAACCGCCGCGGCGGGCTGGGCCGACCGGGTGGACGTGGTGACCGCGATCGGCGCCGACAGCGGCTTCGCGGACACGGACGCGCTCCTGGTGCGTCCCGACGGCTATGTGGCATGGGCGGCACCAGGAGCCGCCGGCGGCCTCACCGCCGCACTGGAGAGCTGGTTCGGTGCCGCACTCCCGATCTGAGATCCCGCGCCAACGAGAAGGGTCTTTTGCTGTGACGAGCGTCATCCCCAGTACCGACATCGACCTTTATGCCGAAGAGTCGATCACTTCGCCCTACGAGGCGTACAAAAAGCTCAGGGACATCGGCCCCGCCGTCTGGATGGAGCCGTACCAGGTCTTCGCGGTCTCCCGGTACCAGGACGTCTACGACGCCCTGCATGACCACGAGGGGTTCTCCTCCGGTTCCGGTGTCGCGCTGAACGAGCCGCTCAACCAGAAGATGAAGGGCAGCGCGCTGGTCAGCGACCCGCCCTACCACGACCACCTGCGCGGCATCATGGGCGTTCCGCTGACCCCGAAAGCCCTGCGCCAGCACCGGGAACTGTTCCAGCGGCTGGCCGATGGCCTGATCGACAGCCTGCTCGAGCGCGGTACCTTCGACGTGGTCGTGGACTTCGCCCAGCTGTTCCCGCTGTCGGTCGTCCCCGATCTGCTGGGCTGGCCTGCCGAGGGCCGCGAGGAGTTTCTCGCCTGGGCTTCGGCCGGATTCAACGCGCTCGGCCCGATGAACGAACGGGCCCAGGCCGATATCCCCACCCTGCAAGGGATGTGGGGGTTCATGGCCGAGATGGCGGTGCCCGGCAGGCTGCGTCCCGGAAGCTGGGGCGCCGACCTGGTGGCGGCGACCGAGGCGGGCACCCTCGACAAGGACCTGCTGCCCGCGATGATCGGTGACTATCTCGTGCCGTCGCTGGACACCACGGTCTCGGCCCTGTCGAGCGCCATGCTGCTGCTGGGCGGGCATCCCGACCAGTGGCAGGCGATCCGGGCGGACCGGTCGCTGATTCCCAACGCGCTCAACGAAGTGATCCGCTACGAGGCGCCGATCCGCGGCCTGTCCCGGCTGCTGACGGCCGACCGCGAGCTGAGCGGGACGACGATCCCGGCCGGTTCACGGGCCCTGATGCTCTACGGCTCGGCCAACCGGGACGAGCGGCACTGGGACTCGCCCGACACCTTCGACGTCACGCGGGCGAATGCCAGCAGTCACGTCGGGTTCGGCCACGGGATCCACGGCTGCGTTGGCCAGGGCCTCGCCCGGCTGGAGGGCCATGCGCTGCTGAACTCGCTGGCCGACAAGGTCGCGACGATCGAGGTCGGCGAACCCACCTACCGGGTGCACAACACCATCCGCGCGATCGCCACGTTGCCCGCGACCCTCAAGGCCGGATGACCCGGCGGTAGCCGATCAGCGCCACCAAGGACATAGAGCAGCGGAGGGAGAAGAGCGATGAAGGTACTCGTCGATCGGCATCGGTGCGAGGGCCACGGCCTGTGCGAGGACGCCGCGCCGGACCTGTTCGAAATCGACGACGCAGGCGAACTCGTCCTGCTTTTCGACGGCACCGTGCCGGAGGGCCAGGACCGCCAGGCGGCCGACGCCGTGCGGATCTGTCCCGTCAGTGCTCTCAAAGCCGAGTGACCAGGCCGTCGGATGAGATTCGACGACGTGTTCGTGGCAGGCTGTGGCACCTGGTTGCCACCCGCGATGAGCATCACCGACGCGATCACCGAGGGCCTTTGCGAGCCGGCGCTCGCCGACCGGTTGGACATGGCTTCGGTGACCATCGCGGACAAGGAACCGGCCCCGGAGATGGCGGCAAGGGCGGCACGGATCGCACTGGCGCGGGCAGGGTGCGATCCGTCCGAAGTGGACTTGTTGCTGCACGCCAGTTTCTACTACCAGGGCCAGGATCTGTGGGCGCCCGCCTCGTACGTGCACCGGGTCGCGGTGGGCAATGCCTGCCCGGCGATCCAGATCAGCCAGGTGTCCAACGGCGGGATGGTCTCGCTGGAACTCGCCGCGGCCTACTTGCTGGCGCGCTCCGGCAAGGGCTTGGCACTGCTCACCTCCGGTGACAAGTTCTGCCCGCCCGGATTCGACCGGTGGCACAGCGACACCGGGACGCTGTACGCCGACGGCGGCGCCGCTGTCGTGCTGTCCCGGGCAGGCGGCTTCGCCAGGCTCCTCAGCGTGGCGACGGTCGGCCGGTCGGAGCTGGAGGGCATGCACCGGGGCGACGAGCCCTTCGGCGCGGCCCCGTTCAGCTACCGGAAGGTCGTGGAGATGGACGCGTACAAGGACGCGTTCCTCGCCGAGGCCGGACGGTCCTTCGTGGTGTCCCAGGCGACCAACGGGCAGCGCGACGCGATCGATCAGGCACTGGCCGACGCGGACGTCAAGCTCGACGACATCGACTGGTTCGTCCTGCCCCACCTGGGGCGCAGACGGCTGTCCGCTGGCTACTTCGGCAAGCTCGGCATCGAACCCGAACAGAGCACCTGGCCGTGGAGCCGCACGATCGGGCATCTCGGTGCGGGTGACCAGTTCGCCGGGTTGGAGCACCTGGTCCGGACCGGAGCCGCCGGCCCGGGAAGCCGCTGTCTCCTGGTCGGGGTCGGCGCCGGCTTCAGCTGGTCGGGCGCGGTCGTCGAAATCCTGGAGCGGCCGCACTGGGCGGCGGAAGTGAGCGGATCATGACCGAAAACGGGCTCGTCCTGCTGCTGCCCGGCCAGGGCTCCCAGTACCAGGGAATGGCCGTGGAGCTCTACGAACGGGAGCCGGTCTTCGCGACGGCGGCCGACGAGTTCTTCGACGCCATGGGGCCCGAGGGAAAGCTGGTGCGTGACGACTGGCTCAGCGACACGCCAGGCGTTTCGATCGACGACGGAATCCGGGCGCAGCCGCTGCTGTTCATCATCGGCTACGCGATCGGCACGGTGCTGAAGAGCCGAGGGCACCGGCCGGCGCGGCTCATCGGGCACAGTGTCGGAGAGCTGGCGGCGGCTGCGCTGGCAGGCGTGTTCGACCTGCAGGCCGCCGCCCGCATCCTGGCTGCCCGGTCACGGGTGCTGGCCGACGCGCCGGCCGGCGGGATGCTCGCGGTCGCCGGCACTCCGGAGACCGTCGAATCCCACGTGGACCCGGCGTGGGCGGCCGGTGGCCTGGTGGTCGGGGCGATCAACGCGCCGGCGCAGACCATCCTGGCCGGCCCCGAGCCGGAGCTGTCGCTGGCCGAGGAGGCCTTGCGGACAGCCGGACTGACCGCCCGCCGCGTGCGCTCCGTCCAGCCGTTCCACTCGCCGGTGCTGAACGCGGCGGCGGAGGAGTTCGAGCGGGCCATCGCCGAGGAGGAGCTGCGGGCGCCGCAGATCCCGATCACGTCCGGCTGGACCGGCCGGCCGCTCGAACCGGCCGAGGCGCTGCAGCCGGCGTTCTGGGCCCGCCAGATGGCCGGGCCCGTGCGCTTCTGGCAAGCGGTTTCGAGCCTGCCCGAAGACGGCGAGTTCACGTTGGTCGAAGCAGGTCCGGGCAACCTGCTCTCGATGGTCGCCCGCCGGCACCCGTCGGCACGGGCCCGCCGCAGCACGGTGTTCGGCCTGCTCCCGACCGAGGGCAAGGATGCCTGGCCGGTCTGGCAAGCGGGCCTGGAAAAGCTCGGTAACTAGTCAATTCCACTGAGGGGAGTCGAAACGTGTTCAGCACGCTGATCGTGGCCCGGTTGAGGCCGGAGTCGGGCGAAGATGTCGCCAAGCTGTTCGGCGAGTTCGACGGCACGGACATGCCGCATCGGATGGGGACCCGGCGTCGCCAGCTCTTTTCCTACCAAGGCCTCTATTTCCACCTGCAGGACTTCGACTCCGACAACGGCTCGGAGGCGATCGACGCGGCCAGGACCGATCCCCGGTTCGTCGGGATCAGCGAGGACCTGCGGGCCTTCATCGACCCTTACGACCCGGAGACCTGGCGCTCGCCTGCCGATGCGATGGCCACCCGCTTCTACCACTGGACGCCGTCGTCTTGATGGTCCTGCCTCATTCGAATTCGTTGATCGGAGGTGACGTCCGATGCGACGTCGAGTAGTCATCACGGGAATCGGAGTACTGGCACCGGGTGGAGTCGGTGCCAAGAACTTCTGGAACATGCTCACCGAGGGGCGCACCGCGACGAGGGCGCTGACGTTCTTCGACGCCTCTGCGTTCCGCTCGCGCGTGGCGGCGGAGGTGGACTTCGACCCGGAGTTGCACGGGCTGAGCCCGCAGCAGATCCGGCGCATGGACCGGGCCGCGCAGTTCGCGGTGGTCGCGACCGGGGAAGCGGTGGCCGACAGCGGCCTGGAGTTCGCGCAGCTGGACCCGTCCCGGATCGGGGTGGCGATCGGCAGTGCTGTCGGCGCCACGATGAGCCTGGAGAACGAGTACCGGGTGGCCAGCGACGGCGGACGGCTGGAGCTGGTGGACCACAAGTACACCGTGCCGCATCTGTACGACCACTTCGTGCCGAGCTCGTTCGCGGCCGAGGTGGCGTGGTCGGTGGGGGCGGAGGGCCCGGCGACGGTGATGTCGACCGGCTGTACCTCGGGCCTGGACTCGGTCGGCTACGCCTGCGACCTGATCCGGGAAGGCGCCGCCGACGTGATGATCACCGGTGGCACCGACGCGCCGATCTCGCCGATCACGGTGGCCTGCTTCGACGCGATCAAGGCGACCACGCCGCGCAACGACGACGCCGAGCACGCCTCCCGGCCCTTCGACAACACCCGCAACGGATTCGTGCTCGGCGAGGGCGCGGCGGTGCTGGTCCTGGAGGAGCGGGAGAGCGCGATGCGGCGTGGAGCGCACATCTACGCCGAGGTCGGCGGCTACGCGACACGGTCGAACGCTTACCACATGACCGGGTTGCGGACCGACGGCAAGGAGATGACCGAGGCGATCCGGGTCGCCATGGCGGAGGCCAGGGTGAACCCCGGGGACATCGACTACATCAACGCGCACGGCTCCGGCACCAAGCAGAACGACCGGCACGAGACCGCGGCGTTCAAGAACAGCCTCGGCGACCGCGCCTATCGGATCCCGGTGAGCTCCATCAAGTCGATGGTCGGCCATTCACTGGGCGCGATCGGCTCGATCGAGATCGCCGCCTGCGCGCTCGCGATCGAACACAATGTCGTGCCACCGACCGCCAATCTGCACGTGCCCGACCCCGAGTGCGACCTGGACTACGTGCCGCTGACCTCCCGTGAGTGGCAGACCGACGGCGTACTCACCGTGGGCAGTGGATTCGGTGGCTTCCAGAGCGCGATGGTGCTGCGCCGCGGCGATCTGAGTGCAGCATGAGCACGGCAACGGTGGTGACCGGGATCGGCGTCGCGGCTCCGAACGGCCTCGGCGCCGAGGACTTCTGGGCAGCGACCTGCGAGGGCCGCACCGGCATCGGACCGGTTACCCGCTTCGACTCGGCCGGCTATCCGGCGGTGCTGGCGGGCGAGGTCCCGGGTTTCGTGGCCGGGGAGCACCTCTCCGGCCGGATGCTGCCGCAGACCGACCACATGACCCGGCTCGCCCTCGTGGTGGGGGACTGGGCGCTCGCCGACGCCGGCGTGGCCCCGGCGGATCTGCCGTCGTTCGACATGGGTGTGATCACCGCGAGTTCGGCGGGTGGTTACGAGTTCGGCGAGCGCGAGCTGCGCAACATGTGGCGCAAGGGCGGCCAGTACGTCTCCGCGTACCAGTCCTTCGCCTGGTTCTACGCGGTGAACAGCGGTCAGCTCTCGATCCGCAACGGGATGCGCGGGCCGAGCGGAGTGCTGGTCTCCGACCAGGCGGGTTCGCTCGACGCCATCGGGCAGGCCCGGCGGCAGATCCGCAAGGGCACGCGGCTGGTCCTCTCCGGCGGGGTCGATTCCTCGATCTGCTCGTGGGGATGGGTGGCGCACCTGGCGAGCGACCGGCTGAGCACCAGTGCCGATCCGGACCAGGCGTACCTGCCCTTCGACCCCAAGGCCGCCGGCCACGTGGCAGGCGAGGGCGGCGCGTTGCTCACGATCGAGGACGCGGGCAGCGCGCGGGAGCGCGGCGCGCGGGTCTACGGCGAGATCGCGGGGTACGGGGCGAGCTTCGACCCGCGCCCCGGCAGCGGCAGGCCGCCGACGCTGGCGCGGGCCATCACCCTCGCGCTCGAGGACGCGGGCGTGGCCGCCGGTGACATCGACGTGGTCTTCGCCGACGCGGCGGCCGTCCCGGAGCTCGACCGCGTCGAGGCCGACGCGATCACCGAGGTGTTCGGCCCACGCGGGGTCGCGGTCACCGCGCCCAAGACGATGACCGGACGGCTTTCCTCCGGGGCCGCGGCGCTCGACGTGGTCACGGCGTTGCTGTCGATCAGGGACTCGGTGATCCCGCCGACCACGAACGTCTCACTCGCCCCGGAATACGAGCTCGACCTGGTGACCGGAGGGCCGCGGTCCGCGCCGGTGCGCGCCGCGGTCGTCCTCGCCAGGGGACACGGCGGCTTCAACTCCGCCGTCGTAGTACGCGCGGCCGCACAGCCGCACCAAGAACCGACCGACCCGAAAGGAACCGATCATGGCTGACCACATGCTCTCCCTCGAGGACCTCCGCCGCATCCTCGCCGAGGGGGCCGGCGCCGACGACGAAGCCACCAGCATCGACGGCGATGCCCTGGACATCCCCTTCGAGGAACTCGGCTACGACTCGCTCGCGCTGATGGAGACCACGAGCCGGATCGAGCGGGAGTACGCCATCAAACTCGACGAATCAGTGCTCGCCGAAGCGGAAACCCCGCGTGCGCTGCTCGATCTGATCAACGAGCAGCTGTCCGCCGCGAGCGTGGCCTGAGCCGTCCTGCCGGGTGCGGCCGCCGTGCCGGAAGGCCCCCGCGGGCGCGGTGGCCGCACCCATCCGTCCGTCGACAGCCATGCATTGGAGGAGCCATGCCGAACGAAGGAAAGCGGGTCGCCCTGGTCACCGGGGCCACCCGTGGGATCGGGCTTGCCGTGACGAGAACTCTTGCCGCACAAGGACACAAGGTGTTCCTGTGCGCGCGGGACGCCGACGCCGTCGAGCTGACCGTCAAGCAACTGCGGAACGAGGACCTGGAGGTCGACGGCACGAGCTGCGACGTCAGGTCGGCTGAGGAGATCACGGCTTGCGTGCACGCCGCGGTCGAGGCCTTCGGCCCGATCGACGTGCTGGTGAACAACGCCGGCCGCAGCGGCGGCGGCGTGACCGCCGACCTCGACGACGAACTCTGGTTCGACGTCCTCAACACCAATCTCAACAGCGTCTTCCTGATGACGCGGGCGGTGCTGAACATCGGCGGCATGCGCGAAAAGGACCGGGGGCGGATCATCAACATCGCCTCGACGGCGGGCAAGCAGGGTGTCGTCCTCGCCGCGCCCTACTCGGCGTCCAAGCACGGCGTGGTGGGGTTCACCAAGGCGCTGGGGAACGAGCTGGCGCCGACCGGGATCACCGTGAACGCGGTCTGCCCTGGCTATGTCGAGACTTCGATGGCGCAGCGGGTCCGGCAGGGATATGCCGCGGCGTTCGAGACGACGGAAGAGGCGATCCTGGAGAAGTTCCAGGCGAAGATTCCGCTGGGCCGGTACTCCACCCCGGAAGAAGTGGCCGGGATGGTCGGCTATCTGGCGTCCGACACGGCCGCGTCCGTCACCGCACAGGCGATCAACGTCTGTGGCGGCCTCGGCAACTTCTGACTTCTCGAAAGGGAGCGAACACATGTCGAAGGTGGAGCGACGCGAGGTGGCGCACGAGATCATCGTGAACGCCCCGGCAGCCCAGGTGTACCGGCTGATCGCCGAGGTGCGGAACTGGCCCCGGATCTTCCCGCCGACCATCCATGTCGACCGGCTGGAGCAGAACGGGGCGGAGGAACGGATCCGGATCTGGGCCACCGCGAACGGCGAGCCCAAGAACTGGACCTCCCGCCGGGTCCTCGACCCCGAGGCACTCCGGATCGAGTTCCGGCAGGAGGTGTCCGCGCCGCCGGTGGCCTCGATGGGCGGCACCTGGATCATCGAACCGCTGGAGCCGGAGGTGGCGAAGGTCCGGCTGCTGCACGACTACCGGGCGGTGGACGACGACCCCGAGGGCCTGGCCTGGATCGACGAGGCCGTCGACCGCAACAGCCTGTCCGAGCTGGCCGCGCTGAAGACCAACGTCGAACTGGCGCTGGGTGACGGTGAGGCGCTGGCGGTGTCGTTCGAGGACTCCGTGCGGATCAACGGATCGGTCAAGGACGTCTACGACTTCCTCAACGAGGCACAGCTCTGGCTGGAGCGCCTGCCGCACGTCGCCAGGGTGGAACTCACCGAGGAGACCCCGGGCCTGCAGACCCTGGAGATGGACACCCGCACCAAGGACGGTTCCACGCACACGACCAAATCCATCCGGGTGTGCTTCCCGCACAACGAGATCGTCTACAAGCAGATCACGTTGCCCGCCTTGATGAGCCTGCACACCGGGTACTGGCGGCTGTGGGAGACCGACGACGGCGTCACCGCCGTCTCGCAGCACACCGTGGTGGTCAAGCCCGAGAACATCGCCGCGATCCTCGGCCAGGAGGCGGGCGTCGAGGAGGCCAAGAAGTTCGTGCGGAACGCGCTCGGCACCAACAGCCTGGCCACCCTCGGGAAGGCGAAGGCGTACGCCGAGGGTGAGGCCTGAGTGGACACTCAGGTCGTCATCGCGGGTGCCGGACCCGTCGGGCTGCTGCTCGCCGGTGAGCTGCGCCTCGGCGGTGCCGAGGTCGTGGTGGTAGACCGGCTCGCCGAGCCTTCCACCGAGTCCCGCGCCTCCACTTTGCACGCTCGCACGATGGAACTGTTCGACCAGCGCGGCCTCCTGGCGCCGCTGGGGACCCCGCCGAACGACGCGGCCGGGCATTTCGGCGGGATCCCGATGAGCCTCGCCGAGCTGCCCAGCCCGTACCCCGGCCAGTGGAAGGTGCTGCAGGCCCGCACCGAGGCACTGCTGTCCGAGTGGGCCCGAGGTCTCGGCGCGGACCTGCGCCGCGGCCACGAGCTGACCGGGCTCACCCGGCACGAGGATCACGTCGAGGTGGAACTGTCCACTCCGGACGGTCCGGCCCGGTTGCGCGCGGCGTACCTGGTCGGCTGTGACGGGGAACGGAGCACGGTGGGGAGCCTGGCCGGATTTCCGTTCTCCGGTGAGCTGGCCGACAAGGAGATGCTCCGCGCGGACGTGGCCGGGATCGAGATCCCCGGCCGGCGCTTCGAACGGTTCCCGGCCGGGCTGGCGGTGGCGGGCCGCCGCCCGGACGGCGTCACACGGGTCATGGTCCACGAATTCGGCCGGGCGGTGGGAAAGCGTGGTGGCGAGCCGGAGTTCGGCGAGGTCGCCGAGGTCTGGCAGCGGGTCACCGGCGAGGACATCGCCGGCGGGACCCCGTTGTGGGTCAACGCCTTCGACAACACCAGCCGGCAGGCCACCCGCTACCGGCTCGGCCGGGTCTTCCTGGCGGGCGATGCCGCGCACGCGCAGATGCCGGTCGGCGGTCAGGCGCTCAACCTCGGGCTTCAGGACGCCGCCAACCTCGGCTGGAAGCTGGCCGCCGCGGTGGCGGGCTGGGCGCCCGAGGGCCTGCTCGACTCCTACCACGCGGAACGCCACGAGGTCGGCAAACGCGTGCTGGCGAACATCCGGGCCCAGGCGCTGGTCCTGCTCGGCGGCGGTGAGGTCGAGCCAGTCCGGGGCGTGCTCGCCGAACTTCTCGAGCACGACGAGGTACGCGCGCGGCTGGCCGCCACGGTCAGCGGCATGGACATCCGCTACCACACCGGGCCCGGGGTGCATCCGCTGCTGGGCGCCCGGATCCCGCCTGAGGGAACAAAACCCGGGTCCGGGAGCCTGCTCCGCTCAGCTCGAGGGCTGCTGCTCGACCTCGCCGTCACCGGGAGCTGGGCGGAACGGGCAGGTCCCTGGGCCGACCGGGTGGACACCGTGATCGCCGAGCCGGTGCCGGACGGACCCCTGTCGGGGGTCGAGGCCGTGCTCGTGCGGCCGGACGGCCACGTCGTCTGGGTCGCGGGCGACGGGACCGATGTCGAGAGCGCGCTGCGCCGCTGGTTCGGCGCCGAAGGGGGAGAGCGTCATGGGTGACCTGAGTGACAAGACCGCGCTGGTGACGGGCTCGAGCCGGGGGATCGGCAGAGCCACCGCGGCACGGCTCGCGGAGGCCGGTGCGGTGGTCGCGGTGCATTCCGGGACCGACGGCGATGGTGTGGCGGAGACCGTGCGCGCCATCGAGGATGCGGGCGGGCAGGCCTTCCCCGTGCTGGCCGAACTGGGTGTGCCGGGCGACGTCGACGTCCTGTTCGACCGGCTGGAGGAGGGGCTGAAGGAGCACACCGGCGGGGTCGAACTCGACATCCTGGTGAACAACGCGGCCGAGCTCGGCACCGTGGCGCCCGAGGAGATCACGCCCGAGCACTTCGACCGGCTCATGGCGGTGAACGCGAAGGCCCCGCTCTTCATCGTGCTGCGAGCGCTGACGCTGATGCCCGACGGCGGGCGCATCATCAACATCTCCACCGGGCTCACCAGGTTCGCGAACCCGCCGGAGGTGGCGCACGCGATGAGCAAGGCCGCCCTCGAAATGATCAGCCTGCACTTCGCGCGCCATCTGGGACCCCGTGGCATCACGGTCAACACGGTGGCTCCCGGCGTCGTCGACACCGGGAACCTGTTCCGGGCCGATTCCGGGCTGCGAGCGGCGTTGTCCGGCCTTTCGGCCTTCGGCCGGCTCGGCGAACCCGAAGACATCTCCGAGGTGGTGGCGTTTCTCGCGTCCCCCCAAGGGCGCTGGGTCACCGGGGCGTGGATCGACGCCACCGGGGGCACGATGCTCGGCCAGAGCCTGTGACGAGGAGGCGATCATGTCGCAACAGCGTCTTGTGGTGGTCGGCGCCTCGCTGGCCGGGGTCCGCGCGGTGCAGGCCGCCCGGGAAGCCGGCTTCGACGGGCACATCGTCCTGGTCGGCGCCGAGGAGCATCTTCCCTACGACCGGCCGCCGCTTTCCAAGGTGTTCCTCGAAGCCACGGTAGAGCCGCCGCTTCCCACCTTCCAGGACCGGAAGTTCCTCCGTGACGACCTCGGGATCGACCTGAGGCTCGGCGCGCCCGCCACCGGACTGGACACCGCGGCCCGGACGGTCACCGTGGCGGACGTGCCGCTGGAGTACGACCGGCTGGTCATCGCCACCGGCGCGAAAGCCCGCGGCCTGGCCGGTTTCGAGCACCTCGCCGGCGTGCACACCCTGCGTACGCTCGAGGATGCCCGCGCCGTACGCCGGGCGCTGCACGCCGGCGCGCGCACGGTCGTCATCGGCGCCGGGTTCATCGGCTCCGAAGTCGCCTCGAGCGCACGGAAACGCGGGCAGTCCGTCACCGTGATCGAGGCGCTGCCGACTCCGCTGGTCCGGGCGATCGGCGAGGTCATGGGGAAGGCCTGCGCGGCGTTGCACGCCGCGAACGGGAACGTGCTGCGGTGCGGCGTTTCGGTGACCGGCCTGGAGGGCGACGGCCGGGTCGAACGGGTGGTGCTGTCCGACGGCACCGTCCTGCCCGCCGACCTGGTCGTGGTCGGCGTCGGCGCGGAACCGGCCACCGGCTGGCTGGCCGGATCCGGTCTCGCG
>Ga0307510_10004749_pt1 | contig 16076 bp, 9 predicted proteins | sample 12_EM_MG_FD_207224 | JGI IMG/M metagenome (GOLD analysis project Ga0307510, IMG submission 207224) | Populus trichocarpa ectomycorrhiza microbial communities from riparian zone in the Pacific Northwest, United States - 12_EM | ecosystem: Host-associated > Plants > Roots > Unclassified | place...
CAATATGTAATTAATTAGTCAAAATCCGCGATTTAAATCCAGCACTACTGGCTAATATTTCTCTCTCACTCATTAACTCTTAATGAAGTCTCAATTATTTCATGCATGGTATTGCATGGGATGTGTAGAACTTGCTCTGAACCTACAGTAGTACTACTATGATGTATCCGATGAATTTTATGGCACTGCTTCTTCTATCTGTAATTAAAATGGATGATAGCAAAAAGGGTGTGATTATTCAGTATCAGTACAGCTCCTTCGCGTGACTTACACATAAACAACTGCTCGTTAATTATAAATTAGAGACAATGCCATGGATACAAATTGTGGCTAGAACGTACTATGAAGGTAGCTAGGGCAGCGTAGGCAGGGAAATGGCCATCAATTGGCAGTTTTTTTAAAAAATTTGAATTTATAATTCTTTCTAAAACATTAAAGTATACAATCTAACAATATCTAAAAATCATCACATCTCTTCGACAAGCCTGGAGAGCACTCGTAGACAGGATTGTACCACCCTAACTCATTCAACTTAAAAACATGTATGTAACATCTATGTAGAGGTCAGCATTAAAATTACATGCGCTTGAGCTTGTAGATGAGCCTAGAATGCTCATGGATGAGCCTATCTTCCTAACTTCATGTTCCCATTTAGTATAAGTGATCTCATCTTTCACTAAGGCTGTTCATAGACGCTCGACCTCCTAATCTCCTTAAGCTTAGCACGACATGAATCAAGCGTATTGATAGTCAGGACATGTGCTATCTCATTGACATCTTTACAAGATACAAATATTGCTCCCCGAGCCTGTTGTAATAAAAAATGAATCTAACAAATTTTCACTAGCACTCATCATTTATAATAAAGCAATCATCATTTAATAAGTATTATATATTAAGAAATATTGAGTAGCATTCTATTCTACCTCGAGAGGCTTGTAATTCATTAAAAAAAAGAAACTTTTGGTAAACCATGCTGTTTTTTTTTTAATTAAAAAATCCTTGTAATTCTCGGATGCTCCTCTGACATGTTCTCTGCAATATTCAATTTTTGTTTCTATTATGCAAAATATACTCCTTTCAAAACATTATTTATTTTCTTATGGCGAAAGAAAGGGGTTCTGCACGAATCCTCACAGGGTGCCCATTCGATCATTTTTTTAATGTATTTTAATGATTAAATAATTAAAGTCGTCAGAGACCGTGGTGCGTCTCTCTAGTCTCTAGCATGAGATGTTTTTTTAAACCCTAACCCCCCTCAAGCTGTACACATTAGTACAAATTAAATTCATGATATTCTGTATAAAGACTACAGCACCCTCTGATGTCGGGTGTATCTGGGGGCAGAGGAGGGGAATGTCTTGAGGGTAAAAGGGAGAGTATGAAGAGTGAGTGGGTTGAATATGGGATTAGCCTGGAAAAAGAAGGGCTTAGTTAGAATAAACACGTGATGTTTGAATGTTGGGAACATTGGAAAGAGGAGAGGTCGTGGCCAGATATGATGATGTCAGGGGCACCATGTGATGCTATCATGTGCAATGATCTCCCCTCTTTTCTTTTTCTTTTTTTCCCTGTCAGAATGGGAAACCAAGGCTTCTTTGTTTATAGATATTTAATTAGAGTGTTGCTTTTTAAATTTGAATTTTTATTTTATTTTAAATTAAACTTTTTATTGTTTTTTGAATTGTTTTGATGTTTAAAAGTAAAAATATTTTAATATATTTTCAATCAAAAAACAATTTTTATTATATTCTCGAATATAAAAACTATAAAAATTTATATTAAAATTGAATGGATTTGTTTGCAGTCAAGCTTTCTGACTCGTGTATATATATATAACTTTTACTTGTATTTTTTTTGTTTTGTTTGATTGAAATATTTGGTAATATATTTTATTATATTAAATAAATCTTAAAGTCTCAACAACTTTATTTTCTTTTGATTTTTTATAATAATCTTATTTTCATTGGATTTAAAGAAAATAGTCCTCAAACTTTTTTTTTTAGTTATCTAAACGAGCGCTAACTAGTGATAGCCATGATATGGGCTTCATAAAACAAGCAAAGTACCCACATTTTATGAATATGCATTCATGTAGCAACTTTTTTATTTTTATTTTTAATATGGATGTTTGGGCCAGCTTGCATGTATCTTGACTAATTCAAAAAACCTTGAAATTAACGACTATATAAGCCTCCAATACCTATCATATATAGCAACTTTTTCAATACATAAGACGGTGGCACGATGCATTAAATAATAGATTGTTTTACTTTACAGTGTTATTTAAAATTGTGTTAATAATAATTTTTTAAAATGATTTTTTCTTTAAAGTAAAAATATTTTTTTTATTTTTTAAAATTTATTTTTTATATTAACATATTAAAATGATATAAAAACACTAAAAAATTAATTTAAAACATAAAAAATTATTTAAAGAAAATGCTTTTTAACCGGACTGTGAAGAAATATTAATTTTTCTAGTTATATTAATTTAGTAACGTTTTTCTTTTCTTTCCATTATTATTTTTAGTGTGGTATTAAATGTCTGATCATCTGCAACAAATTCTAGTCTAATCATGATTTCAGGTTATAGAATCAATCAACTACCATACAACACATTGTGTAATGAAACTAGCGTTTGACCTCCACTACAAAAACACCTTTATTATCGATAGAGTGTGTTTGAAGCCAAGTATAAAACTTTTGTTTGATTTTATTTTTTTAATACTATTTTTCTCTTTGTAGCGTGGGGTTCCAAAAATTAGCAAAGCTTGAAGCCACAGCAAAGGTTTATGGCTAAATATTACTCTGCTTTTCAAACGACATGTCCCCAATTATGCGCAGACGATAACTGCTTGAAGGCCCAAATCCCAATCCCCCCACTGTCAAGGTGCAGTGTCTTCTAATTCTCGGTTTTACCTTTTCCCACTTTTTTAAGAAGAATTTTGCAAGGGATTTAACTCTCCAAGCATTATAGCATAATAGGCCCGGCAAACTTCCCTAGATGGGCCAGATATGTGGCTAAATTTAGATTACAGTAAGACCCAAGCCCATCAAAATAATGCTTGAGAGTTGATTCGTGGAGTTCAAAGATTGACATGGAAAAGAAGTTGAACAAAAAAAGGGGCAGAGCTTGAAACAGACCTCCTGTCATGGTGAAATCGAGAAAGAAGAACGTGCAACCCTCAAGTTCATGTACGAAGACTGTCATTTGGCAGTTCAACAAGATGAGAAAAACTCAGAAATCAAAATGCACATCAATTGAAAGAGAAGATACAAGATCATGGTGATGCGTCCATCAATAGCGAATGATGCGTATCTCCGCGCAGCTTGTAATGTCCTGCCCCACTCCTATACCAATTACAGGATCAATCTTGTAGAAGATATCCTGATCACCAACAGGATTACTCATGAAATTTCTAAACGAATATAAAATAAAACATGTCTTGCGACCTACAAAGAATCAATTTCTGAATAAATACATCATGTCTTGAACAGAAGTTCGATATGTCCTATAATCACCTTGCCATTCTAAGAAGGTTGTTATACAAATCTACCACATAGACATGAGAATAATATAGTAAATTCTACACGTTTGGTCGCAGCAAACTATGTTAAATGCAGACATCTTCTATGTTAAAAAACAATTGGCCTTTAGTGAAGTGCCTTTTTCATCCTTTTCTTCCTAGGGCTGGTTCTCTTACTGCTTCCGCTACACTTCGGACAAAACCAATCCTCCTCTGGTATGCTTTCAAGTGGAGGATCGCAGCAGTCTATATGCATCCCAGCCCCACATCCAACAGAACCACTTTCATCGCTGCATATCAGCATAACTTCCCCTCTTTCTCGAGAACCACAAACTTCACAGGCTATATCATCACCACTATCACAATCCTCAACAATCTCTTCCGCCTTGCTCAAAAGGTTGGAAAATGACTTCTCTGCCCAGTCATTGGTATTGTACAGTACATGTCTCTCAAGAGAGTACCCAGGCTTGCAGACATACTCCACCAGGTAATCAGCAACAATGCAGGGTATCTTATGTCTTAAGAACTCTTGAACCCACATGTCTACACGTGTTATGCCAGGGCTGACAATAGCATAGTCAACTCCAGATGTAAGAAAGCGGGTGTAAGGAGGAGAGGTTGCTAAGATGGTACCATCCCCCGCCTTCACTACTCGTTTCAGAGTATCCTGTTTGTTGAGCAGGAAGATGCAAACCGTGTCAAATAATGGATATTAGATGATTGATCAATTAAAAATTATAAACAGCCGATCAGTATCGTTCAGGGAAATCCAAGACCCTAAGAAAGAAAGCTTATGCAGCATGTGTTGGAAAAAGAGCAGTTAAACATATCTAAGAAGAAAACATACCAAAGGTGGTGTAATGCATTCTCCATAAATGATAATATGCATTCCATAGAAGGCTCCATGACCTGTTCTCTCCCTTAACAGCCGCCACTTCCTTGGAGCTTCTAAATTAATTGTTCCATCTTCGCTAAGGCTATTCTTGTGCCATTCATAAGATTCCTCTGCCAAGAACCTCCCTGCCTGACTACAAGCATTTAGATAATCCGACCTAAGAATCCACCTGCATTAAATGGATATCTATCAGTTTGGACAGATGGCTCATAGAATTATAGATAGTCCATAACAAAACTCATTCAGCGACTTTTCATCTTAACAGGAAAAAAAATATATGCATATATAAAAAAATTTCTCAGAAGAAAAAAGAGGAATTACATAGTTTAGCACCAGCAAAATGAAAAATGGATCGCATTGCGATGTCAGAAATAAGAATCTTGATAGAGGTTTTCTTAAATATTAGTTTCAAAACTCAAACTTCAGACATTAAGCACAATGAACTGCACCTTCCAGATGCTGCAGCAGCAAAAAACTTCTCTGTCCTGCGAATTGGGTCTGGAGCTATGAAGTGTGTTGCCTGATATGACCATTGATGAGAATCTCTGCAGAATTTTCCTTTCAAACGCCTAATAACTTGCTGATGCTCCTTTCTTTGCATCCTATTCCCACTCAATATAAACCATAGCGGTTCAGTTTTCAGTTGCTTTGTAACTTCTCTTCCTGGTGTAGAACCAGGATTACTTTTACTAACCTTTTGATTAAACTTCGTTGGTGTTTTACTTGCATTAGCAGCTGTTTCCCCAACATGCTTATCATCTAGACTTGCATATTGATCTCCATCAACAGCAGGCTTATTCTCCTTTTCAGCTTCCACGGGGTTCTTGGACTTTTTCCTAGATACAATTTTACTTTTAGCTTGACCTGCAGGACATGGCTCAGTGCTTTCCTTTTCTGCAGCATTCTCCTCAATGTTCTTTCCATTAAGATTCTCTTCCTCGTCCAGAACTTTCTTAGACTCAGCTTTTTTAACAACCGAAGTAACAGTCTTGGTCTTCGTCTTACCAGAAGGCTGTTTCTTGCCTCTGCTTCCTTTTCCTTTTACAAAACCTTCTTTCAAGGCTGATCCGTCTCTCTCTTGTATTTCAATTGCATTATTTCCTTCTGCTGGACCATCACTCATGTTAGCTGCAGAATTATCTGCTTCCAATTTCATTCCTGTCTTATTATCTGCTTTATTTGACAAATCAATCACATCAATCTGCTCGTCATTGTGCAAAATTTCACATTCATCTTCCTCCTCTGGAGCCTCAGTTTCATCATCCGCGAAACCAATCTTATCCACAGCATTATCTCCCAACTTATCCCCCAATTTTGTGGCACGTTCTGTCTCCATCACTTGTGCTTCTGCAGCATTGACAGTTGCAGGGGATATCTCTAGCTCAGTGGCATCAGTGGAACTCCTGTTCTCCACTCTCCCTTTTCCCTTAGCCATACCAACTGTAGGATCATTTTGAGCATCAGTTACATTTAAGTATATGGAACCTTTCTGGCTCACATTACTTGTCAGTTTTGGTCTAGAACCCAAAGTCTTCTTGGCAATCATCTTCTTCCTAGCTGGCTTGGTAATGGAGTTATCATTTCCTGCCTGAGGCACGTTCAAATTAGAAAGCATGTCAGATTTATCTGTCTCTAATCCCTTATTATGTGTAAACGGACCCCCTCCATCCTGTTGCCAATTTTGTGGTTCCCCTGCTTCTGCAATCACCTGTTCAGATCTTTCGACAACAAAACCTCCACTGTCATGCCCGCTGACCAAGATGTCCTTTGTCAAGTCCCTGAAGGATGGTTGTGGTGTATTCTTATTTGTGTTCTCATTTTCTCCAGTTTTCAAGATCATATTTTCAAGGAAAGCATGATCTTCTGTGAACGGGTTCCTTCTAAATTTTGATGACTTGGCTGTTGAAAAATTGGTATGTGGGTTCTGCTGAGCATTCATACCAATCATATCATGCACAGAGTGGCCATCATTGCTGAGGGGAGAGCGGTTATTAATCCTAGACGGACCATCCACCAAAGGTGTTGGTTCTAAACCTTGACTTGTGTAAGTAGCTGATGGACTCCCTGTGACATATGCCTGGGCATCATGATTCATCTTCTGTGATTTAGAGCTAGAACACGAAACATCTGTCTTTTGCTTCTTACTTCCTGGTGCTTCTTCATAAAGTAATTCAATTCCTTTTCGAGGAATTTCAGCACAAGAAGGGCTTGTTGTGTCCTTTGCATATTCTGCTTTGGCAGAAGACATATTGATGGATTCACCTAAGAGAACTTTAGGAGAGCCTCTGATATTTCCCGAGTTCCCAGAGAAGATTGATGATGGGGATATTTGTGGAGTTCTCCTTGTGTAACTTGTAGTGCTATATTTCGCATCAGAGTGAGAAGGCCTTTCAACACTTCTAGAAATAAACTCCAAGTCTTTACTCGTTCTTGTAGAAAGAGGAGTTCTCCCTTGTGTACCAGGTAAGTCATTGGAAGTGGCACCTTTGAAGCCACCAACATCCAGATGGCCAGGCACCTCAGAAACGCAAATATTATCAAAGCCTGAAGCATGATCATCTCTGCTCCTTTTGCCAGGAGTTACTAAGATATCTTTAGCATTGACAACGCTTGATAGACCTTCAGGCTCACTCAAATTATGTGATATTTTCTGCACTTCCCCAGTTTTGGGCATTTCACAAGCCTTAAACGTTCCAGCTTTTAAATTCTGAGGACTCTTATCCGCATTTTCATAACTTGGTTGCTTCACACTGGTGCCTTGAGCTTCATCCTCAGAGTCTTTTGCCTCAGCTTCCAGCATTTCCAACTCATAGCCACTATTCAAATAGAGCAATAGTTAAGCAGGATGTACACTAGATCCAAGTGTTTGTATATGAAACGATAGTTAAGCGAACAATCAAAGATTAGAAAACCTCAGCTTCCTAATGAATGCATCATATATCTATTTCTTGCTTTCTTTGGGAAACGGAAAGGTAATAGATCTATTTGTTTCTACTAATGCAATTCATTGAGATGCTTATTTTGTGCAAACATATAATGAGTGAAAGATCTCAACCGATGAACAGCCAGCCATTCAATATTGAAAACAATATAGTCACAAGGTACAAGCATTGATATGTGATAAGCAACTCCAAACTCAACATCTTGGGACGTAGGGAGCACACAAAGCTCAAGTAACAGTGTCCATAAAATGAAACAAAGAATCATGCCATCACTTTCTACTCACAATTCTGAAGTTAAGAAATATCTGATCAAAGAAACAAAGTACCTCAGACAATCTCAATGCGTCATTCATGTCACTCCTTAATAGAATTCAAACTCCATAAGATGGGCTCAAACAATACAAGGTTTCTTCTCTCTCGATATGCAGTTATGCACCAGTTATTGTTAAGGAGTAAATAGTGATGTTGAATTTATCACGTCGAATGCTACTAACCCAACAAGTTAGAATGTCTCACCTCTTGCTATAATTGTCTTCTGGAAGAAGCTCCCAATTTCTTAAGCTGCAGAAGGATATTCATTCCATATGTGAGATACTTATCTATTTCAAAGTGTAAAGAACAAAAAAACCAGCTCAGAGGTCTATCCTTGAGAAAACATATATATATATATATAAATAACACTCACCTTTCTTCCAACCAACGATGATTAACAAGCTTTATCTTCTTCATTTTATTGGCAAGCAGATACTTCTCACCTAGACAAAGTGAGAGCATCTAATTAAAAATCTAGTCTAGCTAGGCACTCGCACTATACCAGAACAAGGTTTGAAAAGCTCCATAGGAGCAAAAGATAAAATAACAGCAAGTAGTAGTAAGATTATGTTCTCCACACAAATGCAAGCACACAACTATTGAAGAGAGAAATTCCATAAAGCTAAGTTTAACCAAAATTTCGTTGGCAAAATATTTTCATTTTGACAGTTTAATGATTTTGCCATCTAATGTACCTTTGTAGAGGTAATATCTTTCGTCTGCTATAGGAAGATGATAATGTGCACATCTGGCTAGTCCATGATGACTGCATATTCAACTCACCTAAGCCTCAGTCCAAAACTATTGTGCCTTTAAAACATACGTCCAACAACCAGCAGCTAAAACATGCTATATGCTATTCAATGAGTGCAGCAAGCTTGTCATGCTTGGTTTGCTTTCGGTATTAAACAAAAGCAGATTAAAACAAGTAAAAGAGGAACTGCTTATACACGTGCAACAAGAACCGTAGTCCAAGTTCATTCATAATGGTGTTCACTGTGTGAAGATCAAAAACCACACCTTCAAATTTGTAGCAGATGAGATGAGTAACTTTGTTAGCCACCAGTGGCTTAGAAAACTGTGCCCCCATCAGACCAACCATAGTCTGAGAACAAAAAACAGAAAACCCGTAAAGATTTCATTTAGCTCAACCATAGTCTGAGAACGAAAAACAGAAAACCCGTAAAGATTTCATTTCATTCCCAAATGCTCATGAAAGCTAACAAAATGAGAAACGCATACCATAATGTCATCTCGATCTTGGCGTTGGTACCCAGTCAAGCACATAATTAAATTCTTGGCACCCGGAATTCCATTCAAATCTCTAAGCGGTCGATACATAATCTATTGTACAAAAAGTTAATCATTAATATCACAGGTGAAAAAAAAAAGTACTAAGAAAATCGAAGACATACAGCTTTAATTTTGGGGGCCTTGATTAAAAACAAAATTATAGAAAAAAAAAAACTCACAGAAGTGGCATCAACAGGCATCCCAATATCAAAACTATGATCAACCCATAATCCTGTCACAACTGTCTTTCCATCATTTCTTGCACCAACACATACAGGATCATCCTACGACACATTTAAACAAAATAAAAATAAATAAAGAAATACATTTTTTAAAAAAATGAAATAAAAAAAAGAGTGAAAATTTTCTTGGCTAGATAAAAATTCTAGTAACTAATTTAGCAGTTAAAAAAAATTCGAAAATAACAATTATTAAGGACTCACATAAACTATTTTATCGACAATGACGTGAGTGCAATTCTCGCTATACTGAACTGCATCGATGCCGCCGCCGCCAACAAGCTTTGATTTAACCTGCACCACATTTCAAATATTAAAATTTACTCTCTTCTATTTTCCACTTAATCAATTAAAAGAAGTAACCATAATTTCAGAGAGAGAGAGAGAGAGAGAGGAAGAACCTTGGATTTGTTGACGGGATCAAAACCAACGAGAACGAAACGAACTCCGAGAAACGTTTTGGAAGGGGAATCGGTTTCCAGCATTGAATCGAGTTGAATTCAATTCGATTCGATTTTTATTTAATAAAATTAGGGGAAATGAAGATTTTATTATATAAGGAGAGAGGAAAGAAGAGTGTGGTCTTATAAGACTAGGAAGTGACTCTCAAGTCAAAAGAGAAGAGAGGAAGATAGAGATAAAGATAGAGACAGGTTTCTGCACTGTGCGAATTGTAGGCAAAGCTTGTGGAGGAAGAAGAGTGGAGAAATATTATCAAGTGGGGGGGGCTGTTTTAGGGAGGGAATTTTAGATTTCATTTTTTTGTTTAATTCTGGTGCCCTGGCGGGAGCGGGGGAATTTGTGGGAGCCTCCACGTGAGAGAACACGTGTTCCATCGCCCTGAGCCCCTGACCGAGATTGGACCGTCTAGAGTTTGGGGTAACTGGTTTTATCAATTTTATTAAAAGAAATCTTAAAATATATAGATAGAAGGGTGTTGGTAATTCCATTGTAATTTGGATATAAACCAGTGCCCGGTGTCCGTGACTCGGTCATGTTAAATTTAATTTTAACGTTAAAAAAGAGAGTAGATGAGCGTTGTTAAGTATTCTTTTTTAATTATGAGAGATTTTAAATATAAATTGTAAACTTGACTCCTATATTTAATAAAATTATTTGATAATTATATACACTAATATATATTAAAAATAGCCATTGATGATTATAAAAAACTAAAATCAGTAAATTAAGAAATAAATATAAATAAATATAATATAATCATGTTATTATTAACCAAAAAAATAAAAGGTGTCGGTAAATAATTATAGTCACGTTCATAATATACTTTTTACTATAATAAAATTTTTTTTAGTTTTTATTAAATTCACCTAACAATAACCCAATTTTTATTTTATTTTTTTAATTTCATTGTTTGATATTAGGTTATTTTATAAATAGTATTTTGTGATATTTTTTTGTTGGGTTATATATTAATATGGTGGGTTTAGTTTTTTTATTCTTCTTGATTTAACTTTCAACATTAGATTTGTTGAAAGTGAGGTTTCATATTTTTTTTATTTTTTTTTATGAATTTATCTTGACATGTTGAATTGAATTGTTTTTTATGTTATTTCTAATTAATTTTTTTTATATTTCATTATTTAAATCTAGATTGTTGGAAATTAGATTTCTTAATTTTTTTTATTTACTTCCTACAAGGTTGTCCAAATCTTATGACCCAAGTTGCGGGTTAGCATGTCTACTCAAGTTGATTCTGTTTTTTTTTTGTTTTTTTTTTATATTTTTAAATTGAGCTTTGTAAATGTTTCTAATTTTTTTTTACAGGGTTATTATAGTCTCATGACCTGGTTCATGTTTTTGACAAATTGACCCGGCTTGACTTGATTCATTTAACAAGATCTCTTTTTATATAGATATCAATTATCCTTGTTTATTATTTAATGTCAAATGAAATAATATTTATATATATTATAAATATTATGTGTATATTATATTGAAAATAATATATATATATATATATATCAAATTTCAGATAAAATTTAATAACATCTATACCACACTCAATATCCAATGACCATCGAATAAACTACCTAAAAAAAAAACCCATTCATACGATTCGAATGGATATATATTTGGTTAGTAATAAATTGCCATCCCTAGTGTATGATAAATAGGTGGACCTATACAAACTGTTTACCTGATAAAAACTCCTCATTCTTATCGTCTCTCCTTTTCTCCTTTCTGGCTCCACACTTGGTCAGCAGCTGTTGTCTCAGACCCAAAAATCTCTCCCTATTAATCTTGTTTTTCTCGGGAGGGTTTCTTTTAAGATCTTTGAAAATCCCATTTTGTTGAGGTATATTTTCTTCATTAAATAATAATTAATAAATTTAATCTTGTGTTATCCTAGTTTGATATTTGGGGTTTATGTGTAGTGTTTGATTGAGGCTGTTCTAAGTTTAAAATAAATTTAATTAGCCTGATTCATATTTCTGCGAATGGATAGATGGGTCACTCTTTTCTACCTCAACTATTGTTGCTCAGGTTCGATCTTTGTTTTCTAATTTTTCTAATAGGGTTGCAATGCAATATTGTTTTAAGCCTTGCTTCTTAAAAAGCCCTTTAAGTGTTCGATCATATGCTTAAACCAGTTCACGAGGGGAGATTCTGCAGCTGGAGGTGAAGTTTGCTTATTTTCACTGGTTCTACAAGTTTTTAAAGCAATCACTAAGATTTCACTATTCAAAAATGGAACAAAAAAAAGGCCACTACAACTGGGTTTTGAGCGTTGCAAGCTGGTTCCCAGTGAAATTGTTGTCGATGTGTTTTATTCTTAAAGCGAGTGATACTAGCGGTTGTCCCAATCACTGCCACTAGCATTCCTCTTTCAACAATGTTAAATTAGGTTATGTTATGTTAGACGGCGACATGTCTCTCGTGTGCCTATGCCTTATTGTTTTTGCATATTTGCAGCATAAATCTGATTGGTCATTGAAGATAAACTGTGAGACATTTGATAGGAAATTACTTGGAATAGAAGATGAACAACTCCTCTACAGGATCCTCATCGAAATCGAAAGCTGGGTCTTCTTCACAGCCTTCGGAAACTTCATTTAAGCGAAAGCGGGGGATGTTTCAGAAAGACTGTAAGCGAGTGAAATGACTTCCTTTATGCAAGTTTTCTCATGGATTTTTTGTTAATTTTCTACTTTTTTTTCTCTCACAGTGCAGCACATGATGTATGGTTTTGGCGATGATCCAAATGTAAGTGTTGCTATCTTATCACCATGATATAGTTTTCATTGATGGAATGAGGTTTTCTCCAGGTAACAACAGAGCGATAACTGTTTGGTATTGTTATGCATTTTGCTAAAATTGTTTAGTGATGATCTACTGGCTATATAACTTGCAATGCACTCTCCTGAATCTAACGTGAAAAGTTTGTAAAAGTACTTTCCATCCTCTCTCAAATTACCATATGGTAGCGCACAACATTTTGGAAGAAAAGTGTTTTAAACCAACCTGGACCTTTGAAGGCAATATACTCGAACGTATGAGTTGCAGCATAATCAATCTGTCACCTTAAAGGAGTGGGGGATCTGGTTAAAATAACTTTCTTAGAGGCCTTTTCTAATTGCTTGATAGGCTCATGAATCCATTGCATTAAATAGTAATAACTTAAAATTACCATTTTCAAGAGATTGTTTATTATGAGCAGACCTTTTCCGTACTTGCTGCAAGTAGATAACAGTCTCATCAATAATAGTGGGATAACTGCTGAGGAACTCTCTTGTCATTGATATCAAACATCTCTGAGTAAAAATCAGTTAGTTTGGTCGGCAATTGAATATACTTACATATCTTCTGCTGCCTAAGCAGCCTCTCCCAGAGACAGTGGCACTTGTGGAGGATATTGTTGTGGAATATGTTACGGATATGGTAAGCATCTGTTTAGGTTAGTAATTTTGTCCCCCTTTAGCAAGATGCTATCGTAATATCATGTCCATATGCAACTTCTTTTTTTGCAGGCACATAAAGCCCAAGAAATCGGATCAAAGAGGGGAAAGCTTTCAGTTGAGGATTTTTTGTTTCTAATTCGCAAGGTACTTTCAGCAAAGAATTTTGCATCTGTCATGTTTTAGGAAAGTCTGTGAATCATATTTTTCATTGTTCTTTTGCCTGTCAAGAGTTAACTGGGCGCAAGTTGTTAACTGGTGCGCACCAAGAGTTACCTAGTTCCATGTCACCGAAATAAAAAGGGAAAACCATGCTATATATATATGTATATAGCAGGATGGGCAATGGCGGAGGAGAACACCTCCCATAATTAAACCCTGCAGGACTTAGTGGATTTTAACTGTTATAACACATCTATAAAATAGCACAACATACTGGTGATTTAGCACTGCTTGTATGTAGTAGAATTTGAACTCTGCTATTCCTATTAACACCTGGCTTTCAAGAGCAACTTTATTGATCTCTCGGACAGCCATCTCTACCATGCTTTTCCTGCCTTATATGTCCTACAAACTTCATATGCAGTCATAATAGTTCTAGCTTTAATATGTTTGTACTTAGACCAAACCAAATCTTTGACCTGCAGGATCCTCCGAAGCTCAACCGTTGTACGGAGTTGCTGTCTATGCAAGAGGAGCTAAAGCAAGCAAGGAAGGCTTTTGAGGTAGACGAAGAGAAGCTAGCGTCAACGGAGTGACATGGGATAGGAATAGTTGACGGGTAGCTGTTTGTAGATAGTGGAACTGGATAAATCAATCTGAGTTTAAAAAGTTTCTCCGAGCAAAGGTGGTGCAGACCCATTTGAAAGGATGGAATCCATCATTTCATGTTGTAACCATTGTCTAAGCATATGCGGGAAGGATTGCTGCAAACTTCAGGAATGCCTTCCCAAGTTTTAATAGTTGACACACGGAAGTGGACTTTGAGTTGTAAATTAGCCTTACGGCCGCATTCTTAATTATGGATCAAGAATCTTAACTATTGATCCATGCAGATGGTTATTCAAGTGCGTAGAACTGTGCTCCGCCCAGTTACTTAGGACAGAAAAACAGCATCTTGGATGCTCTAGAGTTTTACTTTGTTCATTTCCCAGCGTATATGAATCTCCTTGAGTCTAGTATTCTTGGTTGGCATAGCCCATTATATTATCTTATATATGCGTTGAAGATTGAATTGTCATTTGTTTGATTTATATATGCCCACTTTAAAATCAAATTCACAATATATTCAGCAACAAGTAACTCCACGGGTTAAGAACTAGATGGTGGTAGCGTCAATCTTCTCCAATTCATTTGTGTGAATCACCAACACGCGTACAGGCAAATGAAGTGGTTGCCGAAGAGTATCTAAAACAGCGCCTGCTAATTTCATTTCCTAAGGCACTTCTCATATGCATGGTGACAAAGGTCCACTGTTTCAGTGTTTTGTATGAGGCTGCTCAACAAGGGGTGCAAAGTTCGAAGAACCCGCAGGGGAATAAATGGCTTTCTGGTTTTCCATATATAATGCCTTGTTAGTATGTTACAATTTCGACCCTAGCCAAGATCGCCATGGCCTTCAACTTCTGGCATGTCATAAATATATTCCTGTTGTCGGTGCTAGAATTCTTGCAAGGCGGTGAGAGCATAACAAGAACGAGAGCTTTGCCTTCATGCACTAGTCAGAAACTACGTCCTAAACTTTAAATATCACTCGTTCCTTTCCACACGGAAAAAACTAAAAAAGGGACTGTTAAATCCTCTGCATTAATTATTACCCATTCCTTGCTCATTCTGGCTACGATTTGATTCGGAAAAATGCTCACTCCCTGTTGTTTTCTTTCTCTGGGCACAGAAAAAAAGTCATCTACGCTTCCATAAATCCATTTCGAGCCTTAAATTCATTTTAATTCGTATTTCAACGTCTAAAATTCAAAGATTATTTTATACTCGATTAATTTTTTGTTCATAATAACATTATTTGACAGAATCAAGGCTTAGGAAATACACGATTCAACTCCGGTCATAAACCAACTCCTAGGCCTCGTTTATTTATTGTAAAATAAATTTTTTTTTAAATGATCGAGTTAGAAATTTTTTTTCATTGTTTGTCTATGTTATAGAAAATAAATTGAAAAATAACTTATTGATACTTATGTTTTTTCAAGTTTATTAAAAGATAGGGATGAAATCTTATAGATAAAAAAAATTAGAGGATAAAAATAAAAAAAATCTAATTTTATAAATTATTTCAAATATAATAAAGAATAATTAAAATAATAAAGAATAAATTTCACAAATAACAAAATTAAAAGTGGAATGATTAGATGGTGTATTGAAGTTGGAAATAAGTTTATTGGTATTTTTGATATATTTTTAGATATTTTCAAGTTAAAAAAAGTTTTAAAAATTAGATTTTAGGTTCCAAAACTTTAACCTCAATTTTTCCATTGCCATAAGTTCGTTAAAAAAAAAACGAATTGGATGACGCATTGTCTTCTCTTCCAAAAAAAAATAATAAACCAATTGTGCTGGCATGGGCTATTCATTCTTGGCGAGGAGCGCGCGCCTGGCCTGCCATGCCCAAGAGCATCATGCTCTTTTTTAAAACTTTTCATTAATATTTTTATTTAATTCTTAATCAATATCTTCTTTCTTATTTTATTTAATTTTTTATTTTCAATTAAAAATTTGATATGAGCGTTTCATAAAATAAATTTAGCATTATATGCATAAATAATAAATTTTAAAAAAGTTGTTAATGCTAACTAAAAAATAAAACAACGTAATATATATTTAATCTCATGGGAATATCTTCAATTTTTTCATATCTAATTATATGGAAATAAATTTTATTTTTTTGATAAGACTAACACTTTAAATTCTATTGAAACAAAATAGTTGATTTG
>Ga0307510_10004750_pt1 | contig 16075 bp, 16 predicted proteins | sample 12_EM_MG_FD_207224 | JGI IMG/M metagenome (GOLD analysis project Ga0307510, IMG submission 207224) | Populus trichocarpa ectomycorrhiza microbial communities from riparian zone in the Pacific Northwest, United States - 12_EM | ecosystem: Host-associated > Plants > Roots > Unclassified | place...
TTCTCCTCCATCTCAATATTAAAAAAGTAATACTTGATAGTAACGTTGTCACAAGTAGGTATTCCGGTAAATGGCGCAGCAGGTGCTCTTGAGCAAAAAATAACAGTACCATCTTCAATCCCCAAGGTGCCGTACTCCTTCCTCGCTTGCTTCCTTTCTTCTTCCCTTTCCCCCCGCGGTTGAAGTAGAGGGTGGAAAAGAGAGCCCACCGAGTTTATAACGATCTCCACAACCAGGAGCTTCTCTAGATCTCACGAGCCAAGACCAATTCCCCATTACCAGTATCATACGCAGTCGATCCGATACGGCGCGCGGAGTACAAGTACCGCATCAGCACTCTAATCTAAGGTGATGACGAGGGCGGCCAGGGAGTGATCGATAAGAGCAGCTCTCAGCTATGCTTGGCTGTCGGAGGGGATATTTTTGCCTATCAGGGTTAAATATCTGCAAGTAGCTGCCTGGGCTCAAGGGAGAAGGATGGCTACAGCAGCCATCATCCCGCATCTACCCGCGTTGAAGATGCTAAAACAAGGCTTTGTTCAGTACTTACTTACACCCCACCAGATCAAGAGATACGGCTTACAGTACCGGTACATTACGACAGAGCAAGGAGGTTACCTGTATTCTACGAGCACAGTACTATACAGTACTAAGAGAATAGCCAATCGAGAATAATAAATAAACCGGGGTATTCCGGACGCCGTCCGGTGATCCCATTTTTGTCGTCGGTGGATAACCCTAGCCCTATTTATTCCAAAAGTGCCGTCGCCAGGATGATATTCCCCGTCTAAGTTATCTCCGGAAACAGCAGCCATGGGTTGAATCGTTGATAGAAATTGGGGGTAAGGTTGGCTAGGAAGGTACCGGTGCTACTCATGGAGAGAAGTTTTAAATTCCCGGAATGGTACTCACTAAATGTCCCCTTCCCCATGCGCACAAGTATTGCACATAACTTACGGGCCCGTGCAAAGGATATGGGATGCCCCGAGTCATTCCTCATGCCACGAATTCTCACACCTTTCGTAAGACAGCTGGTGGACTAAACTTCCCGCATGTGGCGCCGTCCTTCGGAAAGTATTGTAGATCACCACCACTCACTCGCCAGGTTTCCCTCAGGCAAGACATGGATGCGCAGATGGGATACCGAAGTACACCGCTTTCCATGTAGGTGGATTGCGAGAAAGCTATTTATTCACAATAGGTCAGGGACTATCTATTGCAATTTCTCGATCCAACCAGCACCTACGTGGCTTACCACACCAACAAAACAATGCTATAAGACTTGCACCCACTATCCAAATCCCCAACCTAGTTATACAGAACAAGAATAACACCATTTACCGAGCCGTCCTCTTGAGAAGGCAATACTTGCCCCAGCTCTTCTTAACGGGCACCCATCTAGGCACCCATAGTGTCCTCCCTAGCATACCCGTCTGGGCAGAGTCCAGAAAGTTCTCGCAGTGTACACTCTCCCACTGTCCTTGATCTAGGGCGTAGTCTGGCTCGAACTCTTCCACTGGACGACTAAAGTAGGATTCTACCATATAATCGCATAATTCCAAAGACACCTACAACAGCATTAGTCCGTTTATATAGAGCTTCGGGGGGGTTGATTAATACATATTTCGATGGATCTCCTTTGTTCTCATCGTTCATGCCGGAAGGAATCACCCATGTTCCTGGCCATGACCAAGGGTCGCCGGTTTCGGGAAATTCGCCCGGCAAGAGCCCATCAAAAGCGCTCTTGACAAACTTTATTCTCATGCCATTTGGTAAGAAATAAGACGACGGGAACCGGTACCATTCCTTCGCTAGGCAGAGGTACCCCTGTGCGTCGGACGGCAACGCGGAATAAACATGCAGTGGCGCGGAATACCCTGAAGTCACAGCCAGTATGCGGCTGATGGAAGCCACTACTACCAACGACAAAGGTGCAACCAGGACAACCCAGTTGAGGAATTCCTTCACTTTTCCGCTAGTGAGACGGGTTGAAAGACTTCCCCAGAGAGTGAGAATAACATGGTATGAGATGGCAGCATTGATGCACAAGGCCGGATAAGCCACAAACATGAATCGTTCTTCCTTGTGAGGTTGAGCCGTAAAAATAGCAAGCCAAAGGTATAACGGCAGAGAAATTGATGCCATCCGGGATGTAACACCAATCGCTGGGCTTCGGCTAGCAAGATAATACAAGCTCTGTCAAAAAAAAAAAGAGTCAGTCAAGCTGGATTATTAGTTAAAGGTTCAGCTACTTACCAAAAGTGGCCAACTAGCAAGAGCAAGCGGAAGCAGGATATTAAAGTTTAGAGTCAAGTTGGCTAAATAAAACCACCATGGCTCTGTACCATAAATATTCGGACCCCTTCCAGCTCCGCTGAAAACATTATAAAGAACAATGTTCAAAGGGACTATTTCAAGTTTCCGATAGGCCAGACAATCCACACCAATGATCAAGGCCTACCAAAGCAATTAATTTGGGCGTTAAATTTACAGAAATGTAACTTACAAGCAGAATCAATGACAGAAATCCGCCTTTGACTAATCGTAAAACAGTTGGAGCAAGATCCCGAGCCACATATCCCATGAAGATTTCTTCGAACACAAACGGGATGCACATAGCCATACTGAAAGGCCATCCAAGTAGCCCCCCAACCGCGAACCAGAAAACGCCTTGAATAGTGCAGAATCCCCGACGACGATCCATGAATGACGCCATTCCAAGCATCGTGGTATACATAGCAAAAGTAGATGGAAGAAACGCGACAGCTGCATGGAACATGCCAGCGCTTCCGATAGTAAGCACAAGATACAGAATTCCGACTCTCCGGTTGACGCCCGATGATATCGCTGTGTACAGTCTTTTCTCAGAGTATGCACAAAACACAGCAAACAAACATCTCAAGCCGTAGAACTCATGAGTTTTCTTAAGCTGGGGAGCCAAAGATACCGCTCTAGTGACAATGGCATGCAATCCCACATAGGCCCAACTACGGATAGCGTATACTGGTGAATACTCCCACGTTTGAAGACCATATCCATGCGTAAGGTAGTGAGCCGGCTCCCAATAATTGAAGACTAGAAAAATAATTAGCCACATCCTCACTTCCCAGCCCTCATAAATACGAACCCTCGTCGCAATCCGGGATAGTGGCATACACTGCAGAAAGCAATCGGACGACAAGTAGAACCGAAAACGCTGAAGTCGGAGAGATAATCGGATGAGACAAGCGCGGCCTAGGCGACAAATACACCAGTGGTTAGGAGCTTTCGAATAGAATTATATGGATAACCAAACCTACCGGACAAGCTTCTCCGCGTTGCTTTCTGAGATGGATATCTTTTCGGGGGAGCTGGAAGTTCGGTATCCTCCTGCTCCTTTCACTCGTGCTTGGCCCCTAGAACGTACTTCTGCCATGAGGGCACTGCCGTTCCCAAGCTTCGCGAGATCTTGAAGTGTTCTGGATTTTCCCAAAATCTAAGCTGTATTCAAGGCAATAAATTCAGGTTTTGTCCGCCGTCCGTAGTCTGTGGTTTCCTCTCCTGTCAACTCGTTGGTATCACATGACACCGTACAGTACGAGCTCCAAGGGCTTGACACGACAGCAACAAGCTCGTTCCAACGAGGGAGGCCCGACCGTAAGATTCCCCGAGTGCCAAGAAATGCTCCCGTTGAGCCTCATTTTCACACTTCTATCCTACGCGAGAAAATATTTTCCCCAGCGCAGACTTCCCTCAGCAACACCTATCAGCGCAGCCAACACTAACGCACAAAATCCGAATACCTATTTTCAAGGGATATTGAGCTCAGGCGGCCACTCCGATGCCTGATCAACAGGCATCCCCTGCAGGTCAACCTGCGGTTTCACCGCCCACAAACCAACCTGACCCCTACTCTCCTAGATCATGTTTGTTTCCAAGGTCTAGCTCTAGGTTTAGAATACCAGGATTGTTTCTGATTGACGCTTCTTACGATTCAGACCAAGAGACCCCAGGCGCAGACAAAAACGAATTCGGTGGCCCCAGTTCGGAGGCGACGCCTACTGGATCTACGGGATCCACCAGGAACAATGAAACGAATACCGTCAAAACAGAATCTATGGACTCGTATGGCTCAATTGAATATTCGCCTCATCTCTGCGATCCCTCCCCTCCTACAATTCCCAATGATACTGCAGTAAAGCCCGCAATACCAGAACCAATCAAATCAGAAATCGATGTCACTATGGAAGATGCAGAGGACGACGGATCAGGTGGTTCACAGGAGAAGATTAAACAAGAGGAGGTTAAACAAGAGGAGGTTAAACAAGAGGAGGTATCCTCCGAGTCAGATATTAACTGCTCACCTCCTGCAGATGCAACGAGCCAAACGAAGACACCGGCCCAGGGAGAGAAAAAGCCTATCGATCCAGATTTCCTTAGGGCAGCGCAAGAGAAAAACAAGGGCAATCCAGATTCGGAATGGCAATTTTCTTCAGACGACGAAGTCAGTGACGAGGAGGTATCATCGGCAGATGGAGAGGATAGCGACGAGGAAGAACGCTACTCTCCTATGAATGCGGCAGAGATGGCCCAGCTATTAATGCGGGAGGATGGCGGCTATGATAACCCCCCTTCTGTCTGTGTCCCACACCGTACCAAAAACGAGATTTCAGAGGATGAAGCAGAGCCTGACAAGCCAAATATCTTACTTACACAAGATATGGCAATCAAACCTGTAGGTTTTGTCAAATCCATCGTGGGAAAGTTGGTCCTTATTGAGGCTTCCGATCCGGGACACCAACGGGTTTTGGGAGAAGGCTCCGTGCTGGCACTCGAAGATCGTACTGTCTTGGGAGTTATCAACGAGGTCCTTGGCCGTGTGGAAATGCCATTATACACTGTCCGATTCAAGAGTCCGGAGGAGATTAAAGTGCTTGGTGTGACTGTGGAGTGCAAGGTATTCAGTGTGGTCCAGCACAGCGAGTTTGTCTTCACACAGCCATTGAAAGCGATAAAGGGCAGCGACGCAAGCAATATCTACGATGAGGAGATTCCCATTACAGAGCAAGAGTTTTCGGATGATGAGGCAGAAGCAGAACATAAGAGATCCTTGAAGGAAGCACGACAAGACAAGCGAGGTGATCGTGGTGGCGGCGGCCGCAGTGACAGTGGTGGTAGTAGCGTTCGGAGCAGTAGCACCCGTGGTGGATATGGCGGTGGTCGTGGTTGGGGATCCAGAGAGCCGGTCCCAACCCACATAGATGAGCCATACATTCCTTTAGCTCGCCCAGCGAATCTGCAGGAAATGTACACATCTGCGCCCCCCCCTCCCCCCGGGCGGGGACCACAGAGGCAACAACCGCAAGAGAGGCGACAAGGGTTGGGGCAGAGGTAGCCACCGTGGTAAGGATTCATTTACCGGAAGAGGCGGCCGCAGAGGTAGTTACTCCCAAAGCGACAGCGACAGACCGCAGTTACCCCCCTCGGCCCCCACATTTAGTCCCAGCATCCAGTCGAGTCAGCCATCTCCAAGTTTCCAACAGCCCTATCCCTACACTTTCCCACCTCAGTGGCCTGCCCCAGAGCAGCAAGCTGAGTTCATCCGACTTATGCAAGGGCAGACTGGCCAATGGTCCAACACCCACCAGTTCCCAATGGGCTCATTCTCGCTACCCATACACCCGCAATCTCAGCAATTCCAGCAGCAGGGATCGTATTTCGCCGGTCAATCGAACCCCCAACAACCGCAACTCCATAATCTCCCAACGGGGGCATATATCAATCCGGCCTTCTGGGGTGGGCAAGGCCAGGTTCCCCAGGCCCAGGCCCCCCAAGCTCAGACTAATTACAGCCCTCCAACACTCACCCAGCAAGCCCCCGCTTCGGCAGATGAAACTGCCACCACAAGGACAGTTAGGGAGTCACTTGAGATCTTGAAAAACTTGTCCAAGTGAAAGCCCCCGAGCTCAGGTCCCCCCCCTTTCTGTTGATTACCCTTTTTTTTTCTAATCTAAGGTTTGCTTTCACGGGGGTTTTCCCCCACATTTTCATTTATCGATATTTACGTGTCTTGAGTTTGTATAGTTGGGCATGGATGGGATAAAAGTTGCCAGAGTACGGAGATGCATAACCAATAGGCTAACTGCTGTGAATTTATCGTGTGTGCGGGCTATTTCGTGAATCTACCAGTGACGCAGAGCGGGGGCCGCTCGTGGGCGCGCTCGAGTATGAGTTGGCATGCCTGACGGAAAGTCCCAATTGGCGGTCATCCCTTAAGGCACATACCTCTAGCCAGAACTCCGGTATTACCAATAAATGACTAGGACTACGCCCTAGGGGACACGCCAGCCCATACGAATCGATAAAATGTAATCACATCACAAACTACCCATGACCCACAAGTATCCTAGACCATCAATCCCCCTTTTCACGAGTTTTCGACTCGTGATAATGCTAAGTGCCAACCAGATCCACAAGGTTTGCAACATAGCACAACTTTTCAAATACTGGACTAAGTCAATTTATAAAAAAAATGTAGAAATGTGTGCGAAGTAAGGCAGAACAAAAGTACGGTTTCTTTAATTGATGCCAGGAGGCCAGGGGAAGGCTACCTACTATCATACATCAGTGGGCGACATTTGCCCCGTAGCCCCCACACTAAGGTTGGTGATTGATCATCAAAAGTCACTCGCTTTGAGACTTTAACGACGGAACATTTATTATCCTGGCGTCGCCGAACCGGCATACCAAAAACAGAAAACCCCGGGCACTGGAAACCAACACTCGTGCTACAAGTATCATAATATTATTACAACCCACCAATAGACTACCATACAAAAGATGTGCGATAAAAGCAGAGAGGGCTCACTTTCGCTACGTTTTCAACCTGGACCGAAAATTTCCCGGCGGCGCCCTCAGAAAAAGAGTTATTCTCTTATCTTTAATAATAATATTATTATTTAATTTTTAATATTATTTCATTTCCATTTTTTCTAATTACCGGTGGGACTTTTTATGAAAAAAGCGATGAGGTGAAAATATGGAGAACGGCGGAAAAGAAAAAAGAAGCAGAAAAAAGGCGAAAATATGAAAAATGCGAAGAGGGCGGTGGGAAAAGGGAGTTATTGCGCTGGCACTGATGCCAGATCACATGACGAGGAGGTTTCCCATCTCCTAAGTCAGGTGATGTAGGACTTTATCTCTGAAGTCCTACATCACCTGACTTAGGAGATGGGAAACCACAGGGATCCTGCTCAGATGCTCCTTCTGGTAGCGATACGGGTCTTGCCCTCCTAATCGGGAAGAATAGTGCTAAGATAACGCCCGCCACAGTTAGCCTAATGTCCGCTGACTCAGCCATTCTCAATGTGGTCTTGGAATCTGCCTATGGTATCATAGTTGCTGCTCAAGGTTTGCATTTTAAAATCGTTTCTATACTCGGGCGCAAATTAAAGATCCGGAAAAAGTGACTTGGAATATCTGTGTTGCCACCATACATTTTGTTTGTCACTTTTTCCGGATCTTTAATTTGCGCCCGAGTAGATGTCCAGAGAGCGATAAATTGAGCATGATATTTACCGAGACTCTTACTTAGATGGGAGGCTGTGGCCGTGATGCTCTCGCTTGGTCGAGGTGTTGATTTCCAGCGTGCGTTTGGAAGGGAAGCAAGCACGCCGTTGTGGCGCACTTCTGCTCGCAAAAGTCATCACGAAAGGTGGGGTATGACATGATACTGTGGGAATGTCGTGGTGGCAATGAAGGTGCTACACACACCGGTAAGATGAATCGGAAAACTGGGGGAAGCGAGATCCAGTGGCAAACTTGTGGCAAATATAAAATATCTATATTTATTGGAGCTCTTCTATGTGATTCTGTTCATTTGACTTATCATACTACCGGTAGAGGCTTCTTGAAGTCCTCCAGACCAATAATATGCAAGTATTTCTCTCTTGCCACTGGATCTCGCTTCCACCGGTTTTCCGATTCATCCTACCGGTATGTGTAGTTCAAATTATGAGTAGTCTAACAACACTGTAGATCGACCCAGCGTGCTAGAGTGGTTGGCAGACGTGATCAAGGCACAGGTTGGCCATGTTGAGTGGTAGCTATACTAATACAAATTTTACATATAACTTATTTCTCACAGAGTAGATCTCCAGTGAAGACCAGCGATGAGGGTGCTGAAGAGCACGAACAGCCAAATATCGCCGATGGGATAATGTCCCATCTCAAAGGAAATCAAGCGCACGGTTAGTGGATAAATAGGACTTACTTCGCGTTTGCAACCAAATCCGCCACGCGCGGCATTGTCCTGTCAGCGACACTGTCTGTCCATGCTCTTTATCGTTGAATCCGGGCAAAAATTTTGTATCATATCATACCAGCACGGTATCGTATAGTACTTTTGTTGCCGCCCAAGACATTCCCACGGAACCTCTCTTTCCGTGGAGAACTCTGCGAACGGAAGTATCCGGTACTCGGCCAACTGCGCTACAAGTAGAACTTGGGTATGTCTTGGTGATGATAAGGCCCCGTTTCATAAGCGCCAATCTCTATCATGAGTCGTCACTCGATATTGAATTTGTGGATGGTGGGGCTGGAGGGGAGTCTATAGTTAGGATACGGTGGTTTTGTAACTACGACTCCGCCCGCAAAAGTTCCAATATTGTATCCTTCCAATTATTGGTGTTATGATACGGCATTAGCTCTTGGAAAACGCTCCTCTAAGTTAGTCCTTTTATTATCTACCATACTAGTAGTACAAAGAATTATGACATTTTACCCTTCAGGTGTATCCGAAGGTGGTTGTCATACTAGAAAAGCTCTTGCTGCTCCGCTATCGGTAACTGGTATCATTCTTGAGGTATCGTGAGGGGGATGAAGCTCTACGGATGTGGTTGTATCATACCGCTATATCAGGCTCACGATGTGTTTCTCTCGGGAAGGGTGGTGTATTTTTCACCACGAGACTGTTTGAGTATAGTGTGTATACTCGGGATATGGTGATTCGGTAGAATGAATTGGGGGTGAAGATTGCTTTATCGTATCAAGGAAGTATCCCGCTACGGTATTGGGGGCTTCCCAGTGCCGGTTTTGACAAATTTGAAGGAAGAATTCTTGTTCGTGAAAATGCTGGGGGTGCATAACATGGCGACCAATTTGTGTTTCGTTTATGTCAAACTGTGACGATGGGTGGCCATTTTGCGAGACTATTCAGGATCACTTGATTTCTTTGCACTCCAAGATGCGATAGTCCAATTTTAACTGGTGCACATTCGTCGCTTCTACCATACCGTAGCAGTACTAGAGGTTGGATACCGGTGGGCAACCGTACTTGTATCAAAGTCAATCACATCGTAGCGAGACAAAGACAATTACCACAAACGGTAAGGACACGTCGGCGACAAGTTTCATCATCAAAACACGTCGATACCTCATTTCACGTGGAGATAACAATACCAATGCGAATTTGACTGAGCAAGGGAATGTTTCGATTGCCCTGATTATTCAACACACATTTCATCGTAGCACTAGGACTGCCATTTAATACAATCTCAGAGCCACTCCTCCTCCTCCATAACACGGAGGAGCAAAGAGAAAACTGAGCTGGGAATGAACAAGACACATGAAAAAGAAACCGTTTGAAAGCCCGCCCTAAAAGAAATATGGAAAGAACCCCTTTAAAGAAAATAACACCTTTGGTTTAAGATAGAAAAATTGAGAAAAGCCACCACTAGTACAGGATATCCTCCGCCTTGACAATATTTAACCACCGAAACCGTAGAGAGTGCGTCCTTGACGCTTGAGGGCGTAGACAACATCGAGCGAGGTAACAGTCTTGCGCTTAGCATGCTCGGTGTAGGTGACGGCATCGCGAATGACACCTTCGAGGAAGGTCTTGAGGACTCCACGGGTCTCTTCATAGATCACTGTTTGATGGATGCGTTAATTATTGTGTCTTTGGGTCGGTTATCAAGAAGAGAAACATACTAGCAGAGATACGCTTGACACCACCACGACGCGCGAGACGACGAATAGCAGGCTTGGTGATACCCTGAATATTGTCACGAAGAATCTTCCTGTGGCGCTTGGCACCTCCCTTTCCAAGTCCCTTACCACCTTTTCCGCGTCCAGTCATGATGAAGTTTGGTAGTTTGTTAAGGATAAAAAGACTTTGTTTGGTAGTGGTAACGGTGGTAGTAGTGAGAGTCGATGGGGAAAATGTTTGTTTGTTTGATGGATGGGGAGGAAGGAAGGAAAAGAGATGCAAGGAGTGGGGGAAGAGAGGCGGTATTTGAAGAAAGTGCGGCGGTCGATCGGTAGGCTCTGCATCAACCCGTGTCGCCCGCCCTTGCGAAATCTGAACTTTTTTTCCTTTTTCTTTTTTTCTTCTTGCCTTTTTAGCCAGGGGAGCGCGTGTGCAACTTGGTTCCTATTTGGTTGCCCCCAGGTAGGGAAAACCCTGACCCTGACCTCTGGACTGGTAAGTTCCTCCATTCCTCAGTGCTAAGGATTGCTTGGCGGTGCGACCGTGTTGTCGCTGACTTCATCTACGGTACTTAGGCACATTGGTTCACGCTAGTAAGAGGGAGTTATTATGGAGGCTGGAATACCGGTATTAGATGGGGGAGGAAGGGAAGAGTCATTCAGAGATGGCTGGAGGAAGTTTTTTCACAATGGCCTTATTCCTTTCCTTTCTTTTCTTTTCTATTGAAGGCGGGTAGGCGAGGAGGAAATACTAGGCGATGCTACAAACTTTGGGTGGTATTCTGGCGCCTACGGTCGGCAAAAAGAGTCATTCCTTGAGGACTTTTGGAGGACAAGGCAACAAAGAATAGTATTGAAACTTCGTAGAGATACATAGTCATAGTCTGGTCAAAGAGAGAGCGCTTGATCTCTATAGAATTTGATATGATGATGTATTAAAGGGTAAAGTTCGGGTTCGCATAGGGTTACCTCACCACAAGTATTTCCGTGGCTTCACCAAAGAAGGTTTCTGGATCCCCCCCGGTCACTGGCTGATCCCGGGGGGGAGGAGAATTATGGGTCAGATTTCTAGGTTATTGGCTCATGGAGCGTGTTGGAAGGGAAAAACATCTCAAAACGGAATTAGATTGGGTGTGCGTGTGTGGGCGATGCATGGCTGCGTTGCAGCAGGCTATCGGTTGCAGGGTTGTAAGCAGGGGCCGTCGTTGGATGGGGCGCTAGCGCGATTCCATGTTGCTACGAAGCTTTCGCGTTGCAATTTTCCCATACAAATTTTGTACGAGAAAAACAGCTGGAAAGCAGACGCTTTTTTTCCAAGTTCCGCCCTCGGTTGCAACGGTGCTTCTTCCCAACCCATTTCCCTCTCTCCCAGCCCAGCCCCGTCCGTTTTTCCTTACCTAACCCTACCATCACTGTGTGATCTCTTTTCGCCGCTGGGAGTATATAAGGCTGCTATCTCCCTCCTCTTCGCTTCCTTTCTTCCTTCCCCTCAACAACCAACTCACTTCCTCATTCCACAACACCCTTCACAAAAAACTCTCAACAAACAACAACAACAATGGCCCGTACTAAACAGGTGAATATTCCTTCCTTCTAATTATATCCTATATCATTATATCCTTTTTATTCTTTCCCCTTCGGTTGTTTGTTTCGCAGCTTCTACTTGCTCGCTTAAATTTAAAGTTGAATGTCACTGACGTTGGTTTTAATTTTTATTTAGACCGCTCGCAAGTCCACTGGAGGAAAGGCTCCTCGCAAGCAATTCTCGCACAAGGTTGCTCGCAAGTCTGCCCCCTCTACTGGTAAGCTTCTATCTCTTCCTTATTTGCTTTTTGTCGATCTAGATCTAATATGTTCATGCAGGTGGTGTCAAGAAGCCTCATAGATATAAGCCTGGTACCGTCGCTCTTCGTGAGATTCGTCGCTACCAAAAGTCCACCGAGCTTTTGATTCGCAAGCTCCCCTTCCAGAGATTGGTCCGTGAAATCGCTCAGGACTTCAAGTCCGATCTTCGCTTCCAGTCTTCTGCCATCGGTGCTCTTCAGGAGTCCGTTGAGGCTTACTTGGTCTCCCTCTTCGAGGACACCAATCTTTGTGGTATGCATCGATGTTATCTCTGACTCAGCAATATACTGACATTAGCCACTAGCTATCCACGCCAAGCGTGTCACCATCCAGTCCAAGGACATCCAGCTTGCCCGCCGTCTCCGTGGCGAGCGCTCTTAAACTTCCCTCACCTCGTCTACAATAATGCCTCGTCTCAATAATTTGTTTCATCTTTAATGCTCGTTGGTTTTTGATGGAACTGGTCTGCGGGATGGGGTTTTCTTTTTTTCTCAATGATATCTGGTTTGGGGCTGGTTTGTCACTTTTAAATGAAAATGAAATGGTTTGCTAGTCACTGGTTTTTCTTTCTCTGGGATCTGGGTTCATTTTTCTTTCCTTTTTGTCAACATTACGGTGGTTGTCGTGTATCATAGTTCTCAGTGTTTTTAAGACATTCTAGCGAAAGCTTTCTGTCTCTTAGTTTTTTTTTGTGATGGCCACTCTGTACTGTCCGATTGGACCTGTGCCCGTGATTGAAAATGAACGCAAATTCCCGTAAGGTGGAGGTTGATGTATGCCTTTCTATCGGACTGCATTATTATTGGATACTTTCACTATCACCAATGTTTGATTTCTCGCTTAAATGGTGGTTGTTTTGAGGGGTTGAGGGTAGGAGTTGTATCAGCTTTGCAGTGCTCCTGCGCTGTGGAGAAGTCATCGCGACCGTTGTCCTCGCCGCGTGATCTTCGCATTGTCGAATGATCAAAGTCCGATGAAACACTTGAAACATCCAGAAATATGATTAGAGGAGCCAGTTTATATCTATTTGACTTGTCGTAAGCGATGTCGGATGTCGGCCAGTTGAAAGGAGAAGACATGCTATCGTCCAACGAAAGTTACAGAGGCAGAAAGCCAACGGGAATCAATCCAACTTATCATTATCCGACCATACCGTTCATTCATTGACCAACTTGTGATGATGACGATCAAATCGCGACATTTATAGCGAGCGGGGAAAGGAGGAGGCTATCGCCTAACACTACTCTCATCACCTCTGGTGTTGACAGAGCTTGGGGGACGATGCTATGATAGAGCGGATTGCGCTGGCTGTACTGCAGATAGATTAATTTTTAACTGGATGGGATGCGGTTTATCTGCAAGCTTGTTGGCCGGCGGGTGAACCACACTTTGAGGTGTTTTTCTGAGTATCGGGATCTGGGCTACCGTTTCTAGGTATCGAGTGGAGCCACAGTTCCCTCTGCTGAAAGCGGCTCTCAAAACTGAGATTTTCGCCGTCCTGCATTAGTGCCGAAGGGAACTTCTCTCCGCCGGGTGCCACGTTAGGCGCGGGTCTTGGGAGGGATCTATTGTCAGCTGGTTGGGTTACTTTCCAGTACGCCGGGTTGGGAATTTCTTTGATTGGTCCCATCATTCTTCTTTTCTCCCCTTCTTATTGCCCTTTCCTCATTCCCCCCCCAATTTCACGTCGTCGCCTTTCTATTGATCTTTTACGCCCACTCGTACTGACCACAGTTAGCTTCGAGTCTGCCTTCATAGCTTCCCTATTCATGCTTGGGACGATCCTTGACCGACTGTCACTCCCTTCTCTCAGTAAACTCCGACCTATCATACCTGCCATACCACTGCCCCCCCGAGCTCTGGGAGGCACGGCTCTATAGTATTTATAACCCCGCTGCCTCCCCTCTACGTCTCTCACTTTCTACCTACCGTCCGTTTGCTAGCTATTCTATAACTCGCCTACAAAATATCAAACACGAGCGTTCATTCCTTCGTTTTATTTTTCCTTTCTTCCACCAAACAGACGGACCAACTGCTCTGACTCATAGTCCATCAAGATGTCGACCATCTTGTTCAACGCCGCTTCCCGCTCCATCTTTAGACGTCTGGCTACGACTCCCCGTAAGCTTCCAGTTCCACCAAGTGGTATCCGTTTCCCCCGCGCAGGACGCCCGATTACTACCACACCCACACCAGCTCACAACCACACGAGTCTTATCCCTGGCCCAGCTTCCATCAACGGTGTAGCTACTATCCCATATTACTCGCAGTATGGGTTTAGCCCCGTAATCCGTGCGTTTAGGTCTTATGGGAACGCGCAGAGGAAGAGGCCGTATATTACACAGCTGTTGACTTCGGTCGCGATATACGCCTTGGGGGACTTGAATGCTCAGTTATTGTTTGGTGGTGATGAGAAGTACGATCCTTTGAGGACCGGGAGGATGGTAACGATTGGATCGGTGTTTTCGATACCTAGTTTCCTATGGTATAGCCTCTCTTGTTCTAGCTCTAGCTAGTTGGCTAGCTCATCTAGACAAGGTAGCTAACCAAACATTGCGTAGGTTCACCAAACTAGGCCAATCCTTCAACTTCCGTTCCAAGATCCTCGCAATTTCAACACGCGTACTCGTCAACCAAATCTTCTTCACACCACTGTTCCTTTGCGCATTTTTCACCCTGCAGAACACATTCCAAGCCGGCCGCTTCGTGTCTCCCAAGGAAACGGTCGAAAGACTCAAAAAGACGATTCCAACAGCTTACGGCAATAGCTGCAAGCTGTGGCCTGCCGTAACAGCAGTCAACTTCTGGATCGTTCCGTTTGAGTACAGAGCTTTATTCGGAGGTTTGTTTTGGTTGCCCTTTCACTTTGCGCTTTGGTGCTGATAATTATGGAATAGGTGTTGTTGCTGTCGGCTGGAACGGATACCTCTCATACCTCAACCAGGCAGCTCAGACAACTGTCATTCCAGCAACTCAACCAGTGGAAATCCCTGCATTGCCGAAGACTCGGGCGGTCGCGCAGAAGCCTTTGGTATCATTTAAGTCTGAGCCTATCGTGGCCTTGGTATAAACAAGAACTGACCTTTTCTTTCTTTTTTGTCGTTGCCTGAAGGGAATAGTGGGGGATATACATACACTTGACCATAATATGTTTCTTTTGTCTGGATTGGTTGGGCGGTTTTTGTCTTTAGAGGTGTTTTTTCCCTTCTATTTTTTCTATTTTTTCTCCTTTCGTTTTTTGGGGTTTTCGCTACGTTTTTCTTTCCTTCGTGAGATTATCCGGCTTTGGGTAATCCTTTCCGGCGCATGGTTGGGGGTAGAGGTGGTATCATATACACGGGCGGGATGCATATTATGCATGCGCACATACGCACAGGCAGGTATCATACAGGTAGAAGGGAAGGGATAAAGTTACAAGCTAGATTCCATAGACACCGAAGACGCTTTTTGGTTGGTCGAAGACTGTAATTAGTCTGGGTTGTTTGCCTGTTAATTCGCTCTTGTATTTTTTGGCTGGTTAGTTGGGTGGCGGTGTTTGAATTTTGCTGTTTCTTGCGGCTTCGTATTAGAGAATGATAATTGAACTAGATGGGAAGGGTAGAGGCACTTTTTTTTTGTTGCGGTCTGGTATTGCCCACTGTGAGGTTATGTGTTGCATAGTGGGGGCAGGGTAATGATCTGCTGGGGGCTGGGTGGTAGGTGGTATTGGATGGTAGTACGCAGGTAGGCAGGCCAGCGCGAATATTGTCGTACTCGTATAGTGCCGGACAACCAAAACCTGCCCTCCACCCAAAGTTCTCAGAAAATCATGACATGCTGAATTATTGTCAGTTGAGAAAAAACTTTAAAAATAATTCCTCTGGTAATTCTGCAGATAACCCCTTTTAAAGGCCTCCAATAGCTTTTATTTTATTCTCATTTCATTGGTGAATCCAAAATTGTTGATTGGAATCCTGTTGCAGAGGGCTGTTTGATAAGGTTGGGCAACACCCCCAATTCCGGCTCTATCCACAACAATGACTTCCTGTATGACCTTATGTCAAATCAAAAACCATAGACTAGTTCTAATCTGTTGTTTAAACAATTCTACCAGAGGAATTTCTATTATATCTTCTCAAGAAGAGACTATTCCTAATTTAGAAATTTTGCGTCAAGTTGGCCGCGAGGGCAGGTTTTGGTTGACCGGCACCATACAACGGAAGGAAGGAAGGATACGCTAATATAGTGGAAAGAAAGAAGGAAGAAGCAGCTACAAGGCAGGCCA
>Ga0307510_10004751_pt1 | contig 16071 bp, 11 predicted proteins | sample 12_EM_MG_FD_207224 | JGI IMG/M metagenome (GOLD analysis project Ga0307510, IMG submission 207224) | Populus trichocarpa ectomycorrhiza microbial communities from riparian zone in the Pacific Northwest, United States - 12_EM | ecosystem: Host-associated > Plants > Roots > Unclassified | place...
TTTTTTAACTTTTCATAAATTTTTAAACAGTAAAAATATTTATTCATTGTTAATATCAAAAAAATATTGTATTGTTGGACAAGAGTTTTTTTTTTTTCCATTCTTTATATACAACTAAAACACGTATTTGACTTTAGAAAAGACAAAATAAGGTTTTCATCTGGAGTGTTTTTGTACTTTCACACGGTTTTTTTTAGTAATCACCAGGTTCATGGGAGTGTTTTGATATTTTCACGTTGATTTTTTAAACTTTTTAATAAAAAAAGTTGTTGTGTGCTCAACGCGTGCCAACAAGTGGATGACGTTTGCATCATTTAGGCGGCGCGTTAGACGCCCCTGATAACCAAACTTGGCCTTCCGTCTTTGCATGTGCCACTATGTCTTCTTCCACATGGTGTGGTGTGTGACAACGTATGGTAACCAGATTGTCACCGGTGGTCGGTTTTTTCTTCTTCTTTATTTTCTCTCTCATGCTAGATAAAGTGCGTGATTGTCTTTTTTATTTTTGATTTTTCAATTTTAGTCTTCTTTCTTTTGATCTCTTATTTTGTTTTTACTTCTTTAATAGAAGTTTTTTTTTTTCAATTTAGTCCTTCAATTACAAAATTCTCATATGTTTTTTTTTTAATTTTTAATTTTTTTAATTTTTAATTTTTTCCCTTGACCCTTTTGTTAAAGTTCTTTTGGTTTTCAATTTCATCATTCAATTAAAGTTTTTGTTGTTTTTTTTTTTTTTAATTTGACTCTCATTCTTTTGATTTGCTTTTTCTTTTGTTAAAACTATTTTCCAATTCAATTTAACATTTTAATTGAAAATTTTTGTTTGCCCTCTAATTAATTTTTTTTCACTCTTATTTTTTTAGATTCTTTTGTGTAATTATTTTTTTTCCTAGTTTCATATTCAAAAATTGATTTATTGGAGATTTTGCTTCGTACGATTTTATCATTTTGTATTAGTTTTTTTTAATATTGGTTTTGTTATTATATTTTATTTTTTTCTATAAATTTATCTCGATCTTGTGATTTAGATCATAAATTTTATATATTTTTTAAAAAACCTATCAAAATAATTTGTACACCCGGTAATTTTTTAGAAAAAAAGTTGACAGCTCATGACGAAGCTTAGCTTAGAATATATATATATATATATATATATTCTTTGTGAGATAAGAAGAATTTGCCTTTTTTTTTTTTTAATGAGAAAGAAGAATGTACTAAAGTCATATATTATAAGAAGACAATAAATATTCTTGGTTTTTTCTTACTTAAGACTCCATTTTTCACGAAATTCCACTATCAAACCATATTGTTAGTAGTTAGTATAAGATGATCTCTCCATTGCTTAATAACTGCTCAAGGCCCCACCTTCTCTCCATCTGCTCTCTCTCTCTCTCTCTCTCTCTCTCTGTTTTCCCTTCTTTGCATGAACTTTGAATTCAAAGGATGAAAATCTTTCTTCTCATAATACATCATTCGTTCTCTGTAATTTTTTTTGGGTAGTTTTAAGATCTCAACTTAAAGAAGAAATGAAGCAAAAATCAAGCACTTAAATTTTGCACATGGTATACTGCTTGTCTTGGAGCCGTTTTGTCTTAAAAGTAAACTATAGTATATCTCTCTCCCTCTCAGTATTTGCCGACCATAAGAAGTATTTTTGAACTGTTTTTTTTGGTGAAAATAACTTTCGTTGAGTTCAATAAAGAAGAAAATTTGTTTTGCGTGGACAGTATTGTAGGTCCAAGTGTCTCAGTTTTCTGGGTCAGTGAATACCCAGATCTTTTAATAGGCTCTTAAACCGATTCTGTTGTGTTTTTTAGAGCTTGAAAAAGAAGAAAAAAGGAAGGGAAATAAGTGGGTTTGTGTTTTCTAACCATTCACGAGCTTCTCTTTCCGGGGCTTAAAAAGGAAGGGGAATAAGTGGATGTGTGTTTTCCAACCATTCATGAGCTTCTCTTTCTGGGGCTTGAAAAGGAAGGGAAATAAGTGGGGGGTATGTTTTCCAACCATTCATGAGCTTTCTCTTTCTGGGCTTACTTTGTTAAGGCTAGTAATTACACTAGAGTATTTTTCTGAGCAATAAATTAAGATACCATTTACAAGATTGAAAGTAGAAACCAAGAAAGATTCTACTTCCATTTATTGTCCCTTTCCTTATCAAAGTTTGTGTTTTGTTTCTTGTTTCATAACAGGAGATAACTTAATTACTGCACTTGTCTAGTTAGTCTCCAAAATAGGATGTTTTTCACTTCTGATAAAACGAGGAGCTGAACTTCCTCTTTGGTTAATTCTCCAAGCTTCATTACTAATCTCACAAGTTCCAACCTTGAGTTTCTAGTCTCTGTTGTTTTCTTGAACAAACCTACTTTTGGTATTCAGGAATCAAGATTTTAAGCATATGGTTCTTAAGATAGCATGGTTCTTAAGATACTGAATATTCCATCGTCGAAGTTTCTGGTATTTAGAAATGCAGAATAAAGTTTAAAGCAAGATTCTTGTTTTGTGACTGATCTGATAAAAGTGGTGGGTTTTATCCTTCTGATCTTAAAATATGGCTACTAAGCTCCACAACCAAGAGAGACTACCAGGGAACCTCAAGAAACAGCTTGCTATTGCTGTCAGGAGCATTCAGTGGAGCTACGCAATCTTCTGGTCCATTTCAGCAAGACAACCAGGGTACTAACTCAACCTTTCCATATCTCCTCTATTTTTGTTGTGTGTATCGGTGCTAATATTTTACTTTATTTTTAGAGATTGTTCTTTTTTTAGCGAAAAAAAATATATTTTAAGAATCTCGTGAAAGAAAATTTTCTGTGTTTTGTTTGTAGTATTTGTGAAAGTGGGTCAGCTAAGTTTCTGGGAGTTCATTTACATGTTGGAACTGGGTGCAGGGAGTTCAGTTTTCAGAAAGAGTGTAATATGTTTGATCTTCTATGGTTAGAGTGAAATCTGGTTTTTGTGTAAAGAATTGTGTAAATGGTAATGATTTTGACATGTAATTGGCATTTTTAGCTTCATGAATTGAACTTTAGGCTTAGCTTTAAAGGAATCGACCCCTTTCTAAAACCTTATTGTCCACATTTAACAGAACATCTATCAAGATGGCTCATGGTTCCTTTCTTTGAAGATGTATTTACCTTTCCCCAACAAAAGAACATAGCATTTATGATAAGCATTTCTTTTTTTGCCCGCCCTGAGAGAAAGGGTAGTCTATTTGTTTGTGTGTTGATTATAGCACTGTGATCATAAATGAGCTGCTCATGCTCATAGCTCTCATGCATTATTTGTTCATGTTCTTATCACTGGTAAATGTGAATTTTGTAGAGTGTTGGAGTGGGGTGATGGGTACTACAACGGAGATATTAAAACAAGGAAGACAATTCAATCCATAGAGCTTGATGAAGATGAATTGGGTTTACAGAGAAGTGAGCAGTTAAGAGAACTCTACGAGTCACTTTCAGTTGGTGAAGCCAGTCCACAAGCTAGAAGACCTTCAGCTGCATTATCTCCAGAAGATCTCACTGATACAGAGTGGTATTATTTGGTTTGCATGTCCTTCATATTCGACATTGGCCAAGGGTAACTTCATTTTCTTTACCATTTTTCTGAACCAGGCCTTTCAATTTACTCATTTTTAGAGTTCAAATGTCGTTAATTCTTCCTTTGAATTGTTCATAGCTTGCCAGGAACAACATTAGCAAATGGTCATCCTACTTGGCTATGCAATGCTCATTCTGCAGATAGTAAAGTATTCAGTCGCTCTCTGCTAGCTAAGGTCAGGATTCTGTTTCCTTTCTGAGATCTTATTTCATTTCTGAATAAAAGTTGTGCACCTTAGACATACTCAAAATGATAAAAGAAACTAACTTTTTTTCCTTTTAATCCTTTTGTCTCTTGTTCTATGATGGGAATTGTGGCGACATAACCCTCAGAGTGCATCAATTCAGGTACCAATTCTACCTATTTCCTAGTAGAATTCCAGTATATTATAGGCTCAGGCACACAACACTGCACTTTTTACTGAATGCATTACATCCTCTATGAAAGAATATTTTAGAACCAGCATAAATGGATTATACCAAAATCTGAGCAAACTTTCCTGTTTAAACTTTCAGACCGTGGTTTGCTTTCCATTTATGAGAGGTGTGATTGAGCTGGGTGTGACTGAGCAGGTAAATACTTCTGTCAGATCTCAATTTAGAGTATAATCAACTACAGATTTGTTGTCTGTACAACACTACATTCGCCAATTCAAGTCATGTTGATTCATTGTAATTTGTTTTCTAAAGGTTTTGGAGGACCCAAGTCTCATTAATCACATAAAAACATCATTCTTGGAGATCCCATACGCAGTAGCTGCCAAGAATTCTAGTGCAAGAAGTGAAAAAGAGCTTGCATGTGCCACCTTCAATCGTGAAACACTTGACACCAAACCGATTCCAGTTATAGGATGTGGAGAACTAGACATAACTTCCCCTAACCGCAATTCAAATGATCAGCCGGCTGCAGATTTGATTATGGTTGAAGGGCTAAATGGAGGAGCTTCCCAAATGCAAAGTTTGCAGTTCATGGATGATGACCACAGTGTCCATCATTCCTTGAATTCTAGTGACTGCATATCTCAAACCATTGTAGATCCTGTGAAGGTTGTTCCTATTTTGAAGAATGTGAAGGTAAATAACCAGAATCTTCTGGATGTTCAAGACTGCAATCACACGAAGCTGACTTCGTTGGACCTTCAAAAGGAAGATTTTCATTATCAAAGTGTTCTCTCATGTCTCTTAAAGACCTCCAATCCATTGATTTTAGGACCCGATGTCCAGAATTGTCACCAGGAATCGAGCTTTGTCAGTTGGAAGAAAGCAGGATCGGTGCATACTCACAAATTGAAAAGTGGAACTCGACAAAAAGTACTAAAGAAGATACTACTTGAAGTTCCTCGGATGCATGTTGATGGCTTGCTTGACTCCCCAGAATATAATAGCAATAAAGTTGTAGTGGGGAGGCCAGAGGCTGATGAAAATGGTGCAAGCCATGCATTATCTGAGAGGAAGCAAAGAGAAAAGCTGAATAAAAGGTTTATGATTCTGAAATCAATTGTCCCTTCAATCAGCAAGGTAGTTAAGAATTAGTTCCCAAGAGTTAATTGGTCTTGAACAGGGAGCCATAGGTTAATTTTTTCATTGTTTGTGCAGGTTGATAAAGTATCTATACTAGATGAGACCATCGAATACCTTCAAGAGCTTGAAAGAAAGGTTGAAGAGTTGGGATCTAACAGGGAGCTATTGGAGGTTCTTACCAAAAGAAAACCCCAAGATACTGCGGAGAGGACATCTGATAACTATGGCAGCAATAAGATTGGAAATGGAAAACATTCGTTGACAAATAAGAGGAAGGCTCCAGACATTGATGAAATGGAGCCAGATATCAACCATAATGTATCAAAAGATGGTTCAGCTGAAAGTATAACTGTCAGCGTGAATAAAGAGGATGTTCTAATCGAGATCAAGTGTCGTTGGAGGGAGGGAATATTGCTGGAGATAATGGATGTAGCTAGTCATCTCCATTTAGATTCTCACTCGGTTCAATCATCTACCATGGACGGGATCCTTTCTCTGACTATCAAATCAAAGGTATGAACTCAAGATTGCACACAATGGAAGTGACCATCTATTTATATCATTGAGGTTAACTTGTTGATTATTATTAACCATGATTCCTTAAGTAATGTCATAATGTTTATTACAGCACAAGGGATTGAATGCTACATCAATTGGCACAATCAAACAAGCCCTTCGAAGAGTTGCTGGGAAATGTTGAAACTTATTCTCAAATCGATGACAGTATGGTTAGAATTCACTGCTTCAGTTGTAAAATTCCGTGTCGTGGAAGGCTTTGTAGATCACAGCTATAGAACATAGAATTTCCTCCAGGTAGAGCAGTCTAATAAACAGAAAATGCTCTTGTTCTGAACATTTGTATTTTCTTCAATGATTTAGCGTGGACTCTGCACTAGAATGAGTATTTGACCAACGTATTTTTAACAGTCTATTAAATTCCCAAAATCCATTTGACTAAAACTTCCCCTTCTTTATTGTCAATTTTAGTGGAAATTAATTGATGCTAGCATGCAGTATGTGAATTCACCAATTACGGCTTGCCTAAAACCCGACTCCAGTGTGTGAAAAGCTGGCCCGGTGATAGATTGAAGTTAAGATTTAAAACCAACACTAGTTCGTCCACTGCACTGCTGATAAAGTGATAAGAAGGGATCCTATGTCAAAGTGGTGAGAGCACATGTAGAAGCTATCATATTTTATAGCAGAACATGCTAGTACATTTTTGGCTAAGAGAAAATTCAGATTGGTTATGTGGGCTGCTGCTCATGGCACTTGGCAGTCGACTACGGAAGATAAATAGATGACAAGAAAAGAAAAGGCATGCAGATAAATTCCATTAAAGTTGGATTGTTTTAGCGCGTGGGGCGTTGTACACCTGCAAATTTAAGGGCCAAACTGTGTTTATCGATCTGATTTCTCATTATATAAGAAGAACATGAAGAAACAATGTATACTGTAGATGGTTAAGGTCAGAGTTAGTTAATTTCTCCGTCACACACACAGCAAATGTATAACCCTGGCATAGGTAGTTGAAGTCCGGACTAGTTTTTCCATTATAAGAGGGGGGGAAAACATGTAAAACATGTGTAAGATCAGCTAGCTTAGGTAGTTCAAGCCGGGACAAGTTTTTCCATTAAAAGAAAAAAAGAGAGCATGCAAGACCAGCTAGCATAGTAGACACCCCGAAAATATTGCTGTCAATCATTATAAGCAGCCAAGAAAAGAAAGTGTTCTCGCTTTAGTACGAGTTTTGAGTACTGTATGAAGATGTGCTTCTTTGCTCAAGAGCCATAGTACACGCACAAACATTATAGAACATATTATTTACGAGGGATCGACAAAAAAGCTTATACCAGTCTGCATCACCAAAGTTACTTGCCACCTTTTGACCCTCCAAGGCATGATAGCGCCGAGACTATCTGCCGAGCACTTGACCTTGGTGTCAATGTTAAAATGATTACTGCTGATCAACTTGCAATTGGAAAAGAGACTGGCCGCAGGCTTGGCGTGGGTACCAACATGTATCCCTCCTTGGTGATAGCAAAGATGAGTCAATTGCTTCCATTCCAGTTGATCAACGAACTCATTGAGAAAGCTGATGGATTTGCTAAAGTCTTCTGAAGAAATTTGAAATATTAGAGTCTATTTTATTTGAACAATAATAAATCTTTACATGTACAGAATACAAATTAAATAGAAAATATACTAACAACCACATCTTACTCCTGCAATTTAGACATAACAATTTGGAAACAACTAGTTCTTATCGTTATCTACAAATATGCTAATCCATAACACCTAATTTACATAACAAATGCCAATAATAACGGGAACAATTTAGGCTTTCCTTCCATATCCACCCTGAAGTTGGATCAATGGGATTAATTGATCCAAGCTTGGACACTAAATGATAAAAGTGAGTAGAGGATAAGACCTCGATGAACACATCAGCAAGTCGGTCATGACTGCAAGTATAATGTGTTTGGATAATTTAAGACTAAACTTGTTGATAAATAAAATGACAATTAATTTTAATGTGTTTTGTTTTTTTGTGAAACACTGAATTAAAAACAATATGCACGACGACTTGATTGTCACAAAAAAAGTGAGGATCCTAGTTCAATAAGAAGACCTTTAAGCCAAATTAATTCACAAGCATAAGATGTCATTGCGCGATGTTCAGCTTCAACACTAGATCGTGCAACATGTTTTTTGCTATGTCAATAGACAAGATTACCACCAACAAACATACAATAACTTGTGGCTGACTTTGATCAATAGCATTTCTAGTCCAATCTCAATCACTATAACTAGTTATTTCAGTATGACCATTATTAATCATGGCGATTCCACTTCCAATAGAACCTTCGAGATAACGCAAGATGCACTTGACAATACTCAAATGAAAGACAATAGGCGCATGCATAAGTTGGCTAACAAGACTAACTATATATGTTATGTCAGGTCGAGTAATAATAAGATAAATAAGCTTACCCACAAGACGTTAGTAATGATTTAATAGACCAAAGAGGCTCACTAGCTGTTTCAAGCATCAATTTACTGCCTAAAGGGGTAGAATCAAGCTTGGCATCCATCATTTTAGCATATTTAAGCAAGTAAAAAATATACTTATGTTGGTTAAGTAATAACCTTTAATGGGAAATTGTTATTTCAATTCCAAGAAAATACTTGAAGTTGATGAGATCTTTAATAGGAAATTGATGTTGAAGTGTGGACATGAGATGAGAAATGGCCTCAACATTATTTCATATACTAATAAGATCATGAACATATATAAGAACCACCAATGTCTCTTTATGTCCAAGATGGACAAACAAAAATGAGTCGGTATTACTCCTTATGAAACCAATTTCTTCAAGAATAACACTTAAATTATCATGCGAAGCACGCATAGATTGTTTCAGTCCATAAATCAATTTGTGAAGTTGACACACCAAGGTAGGATCTCAGCTTTGAGGATGACCAGGTGCCAATATATTTTATATAGACCTCTATGTCAAGATTCCCGTGCAAGAAAGCATTCTTGATGTTCATTTAACACATTGACCATCCATTATTTACATCAACTGCTAATAGAACACATATAATGTTCATCTTACCAATAAGAGCAACAATTTCCTTGTAGTTCACTCCAAAAGTTTGTTAAGTTTCTGGACCACAAGACATGCTTTGTGTCTGCCAATAAATCCATCAAAATTAAGTTTTATTTTATATACCCCCACCGGTTGCTAACAATTTGTTTTCCTCTGGGAAGTTTGATAATACGCCAAGTTTGATTCTGAGCAAGAGTTTGAAGCTTATCATTCATAACCTGTTTCCATATATCTTGAGAATTAGCTTCCTGAAAGTTTTGTGGCTCATGAACACTTGAAATAGTAGTGAGAAAGGCCATAGGAGCTAAAGAAAAAAGGTGATGATATGAAAGAGAAGTGGAGATAAGATGCATGGCTATGTAAGCAACAAAATCTTGCATTTTTTTATTATTAAAAAAGCATGATTATGAGCCGGGTTTATGTGAATGTGTGAGTTTTCGTGCACTAATAAAGTAATAAATGTTTATTTAAATACATGAATAAAATATATTATTGTTTTTCATGAAACAATGATGTTTTTTAAACTTATATTTTAATTAAAATTAACAACGAGGGTATTTTATTTCATTTTAATTATAGCATTTTTTACAGTAATAAAAAAAAATGTTGATAGATGAAATCATAATAATTACCTCAATGGAAATATTTTTGTTTAATTAAAAGATCTTAAAAACTCAAATCTTTTCGAGTTTCACTCTACAAATGAAATTAAAAAAGTAAATGGATATTAAAATATAATAAGTTGTTGGTTTAATGTGTCTTGGGTTCACAAAATCAAAAGAGAATGATATGTCAAATTAAAATATAATATTAAATTTATTTTTAATATTTTTACATTAAAATAATAAAAAATTAAAAAAAAAATTATTTAGAGCATCATGATTGGCATTCCTGTTTTTAATGAAATTTTACGGGGAAGCACACTACTAAATGCCAATTGATTGATAAACTCAATAGAATACAGAATGTTTATATTGTGGCTTCCTTGAATGACGCGCTAATTGTGTTTTTAAAAAATTTTAAATTTTTTAATTTTTAATTTTAATTTTTTAATATTTTTAAATTGTTTTGGTGTGTTAATATTAAAAATAATATTTTTTAAAAAATATTAATTTAATATATTTTTAAATAAAAAAAACTTTTAACTGTACTTTTAAACACCATTCCACACGTTTATTGCCGGGTGTCAAATCAAGTGCAATGATCTCATTGACTGCAACATTCTTCGAAGTTATAATGGCTCGTTCTTTAAAGCACATATGATCAAGACTTGAAGCTGCTATGTTGGGATAAACAGCCGCGATGATTGCTAATAAGATTGAACCATATCCAATGTCAATATATAGATCATGAGCATCTTAAAAAAAGTATAATCACAATCATCTGATGCTGGTAAGTCACAGATCTTTCTGTCACCAATCAAAACAATCTATTCAGCGAATTTGCGAAGTTCATGCCTTTGGTCATTGCCGACACCATTTAATGAAATACGCATACTCTCTCTGGGAGTGTACAGACCCTAAAATACGACTAGAGTGATGAGTTGCTTAAAGAAGCGTGAATAATCTCTTCTTCGGTGCTGCTCATGACAACGAACAGAATTTGTCAAAATGACCTCCTAATAAAACTTATTTTCCACCAAACAATTTGCTATAGGAGTTTGATGAACCAACTGAGAAAACATCCCATATAGCAAATGATCCATTGCCTCAAAGAAGCACATGTTATTTGGTGAGCATTAATTGTTTTATCTACCATGCCTCCAAAGGAGGACTGATGGAAGGGGTTCGTCACTTGCAAAGACAATATGATGCTGCAATGGTAAATGAACCTACGAGCGCTCGATTGAAAGGGTTCTTGAATGAGCTCAACATTACCAAAAGCTCTAGACTGCTTCGTAAAGACAAATGGATCGACGATTAGAATAGCTTTAACGATTGGTCAGATCCCTTGTTGATGTTTTTGGAAAGTGTGGTATTGCTTGCTTTATCATGAAATTGTATTTTCTATTTACACTTGCCTCCTTTGGAAGGATTACATCTCATGACTAAGAAAAAAGTTGCAAGCAATGGCGGGACTGTTATAATCTTTTTTATCTTCCTCCCTCTGCTAATAGTTTCTTGGATGCTTTTGTCTTTTGGCTTGGCCCTCTTTTCTGGAATTGGTTAATTTCTATCTTCGGTGTTTCTTACTGGCATATGCCTTCTGGAAGATAATTTATTTCGAGACTTTATTGATTTAATTTATTATTTGTCAAGAGCTTGCTAAGATACATGTATAGCTTCATTCTTCCACAAGCGACTCCATTAGTTGGTAGTGTGATCTGATTTCATGACATGGGGAACATGAGTACTACCCTCCTCTTCCAAATGGCCATCGTCTGTTTTTGCATGGCATTCCTTTAGGTTATAAATTGAATACAAGACAATGCTACAAATGCAATGGATGTTTGTTCAAACAAATATTTGTTTGCTGGTTCATTCCTTCAGGTTATAAATGGAATACAAGACAATGCTATCTTAACTTTTTTTCCTGTTCAGTTTTGGTCTCTTCTGCAGCAAAATGCTTTTGTTTTCAGTTAACATCCATGTTATCTTTCTTGAACTTGCCATCAATACTGATAGTCGACTTATCAATTAGAAGATGGGCACTTTTATCTATCGCAAGTAAACTACCTGTGCTGTGCTTTTTGACGATTATTGCAAATCATTGTGCTTTATAGGCATAGTAGACAATGATAATTTATCATAACATTATAGCATTCTAAACTGCTTAATTGTACATGGACAGAAGAAATAGGCATGGACGTAGTAGTTTCAAACATTGGTGAAACCTTCTTGAAGTAGGCGAAGCAAATGAAATGAAATGAAATGAGCTCGTACAAACTTCAACTCGAGGCTGACGCCCCAATGACTGGAAAATTTTGCTAATTCAAAATACCAAGATAAGTACGCTAATAAATAGCCTTACACGAGTAAACCAACCGCACCGAACAACTTCTATAAGCACCACGCATGTCTTGGCATGCGAGAAAAAGGAACAGATTTGTCACAAGAGTATTCAAAACAGCTTATCTGACCGATTATGATGTTCCACGAAGCATACGGAAGTGTACGACGAAGGTATATGTCCAGTATGATTATCTTTACAATTAACCGAAAGAAAGTCCTATAATTGATGGCTGTCGAAGGTTCAGTTTAAACTCTACTATATGCAGGAAGTTGGAGCTGCATGTCATGGTTTCGGCAGTGCCTCTGACCAACTGCCAGTCAGTTAACACAACTCCCTCCATTCTTGTCCAATCTCGGCTTTGCAATTCTTAAAAAAAATCCTTTTGAAGATGTGCAAACATTTACTTGCGCGATCTAGAATGTAGAAAAGCCGATTATGTTAACCTGCTCAAGCTGCCTGGCAGAATTCTGTTGTGCAATTTTGACCAAAACACATAAGCAACAGAGAATTCTACTACTATCTACCTACTCAATTGCAGTCTCCATTATCACTTCTTCTAGAACACTTTCTACTATCATACTAACAACATATTCAGCATCAATCCGGACATCCAACCATGTCACAGAGCTAGTCAAGTCCTTTTCAACAAGATGATCTAATGTTCGCGAAGGTGGCTGTAAGAGTATGTTCCGTTCAACATGTTTCATCACTTGTTGAGCCATGTTTTCTGCCATTGTAACAGGTCGAACTTTTGGTTCGACAAATGACAACCAAGGGGAGCTTCTCATGTAGTTCAGGTATACCTCTAGAAGGACTTCGACAAAATAATCACAAACGAGCTTATGACCACCACAGGACTCACCATGGCACTTTGATGAGAGATCATCCAAATTAAAGCCAGAAGCTCTCAAAAATGCACCTATATACTCCAACACGGATCCTAGCTCTTCCAAAGAAGTGCTTGAATTAATCTTCAGATCCAAAGGGGAGTGAACAAGAGCAGCCAAATAGTCTTCCTCTTTACCTATTCTTAGTGGCAGGGCTGATAGTTCAGCTGCATTACTTTAATTGTGTCAACAAGATTGCAAAATCAGGAAAAAGTACATGTAATGATTCCCTAACATAAGAGCTTACCAGGCCGTGATGCGTGGCTTGAAGGTCTAGTAATCATATCTTCCATGAAAAAATGCTCAAGAACAGATACTGGACTTGGCTGCTCTGCTCTCTCTTTGGCCTTGTCCAAGTCTTCAACCCTCTGGATGGTTGAAGGGCTTGACAAATAATCACTTGTTGAAGATGGTGACATTTGATTATCTGCAGATGAATCCTGAAAGAGAAAATTGTCAGGGAAATAATGCAAAAGGGCACATCAAATAGCAGGAAACCAACAAACTGAAAGAGCTATCAAAACAAATTGAAAGACAGTAACAATTCAATAGACAGGGAAAACAGTCATTTACCAGTCTACAGAATTTTGAGGATTCATGTTCGTCAGTTGTATTTGCAGTACGGGTGCTTTCATTAGCATCGCTATTGTACGAGCCATCTAGTCTGGAGGGCACGCCGGAGGGACTATATTCTTCTGAAATTTTACTGTCCTTTTTTCCTATTATTTTGATGGAAACTGCAGAAAATTATGTACTGCTTATACCAAACAGAATTACAAGCATGATGAAGATTAAATTGACAAAAGCTCACCTCCAGGGCTAGAATCATTTTCAAGAGAAGAGATGTTTTCATCCTCTTTGACATCAGGGAAAAGTTTGTCTGAAATAGTTTTCTCTGTCTCGATGATTTGTAATTGATCCTCACATTTTTTGTCATTGGCCCATGGTGGAGCCTCCAAAGTCTGCCGGGTTGGACTTGTGTTGTTTCTCTTTTCACTCTGATTCCACTTGTTCTTGTTCACCATTTGATAACTGGTATAGGGAGAAAATCTCATTTGTGGAGTGACACGGGCATGCTCCGCTTTACATCTAGGACCGGCCATAGGAAAGAATTCAATTTCAGGAAGAGAGCTCATCCCATCCCTGGTTTTTGGTCTCTGCTTTCTCGAAAGATTCACATTTTCATTCATTAAAAAGTCAGATAGATGTACCCTTGTCTCAACATATTTGTCATTGTTAGTTTCCTTGGAATGCCTGAGATTTGAAAATCTTGAGCTTTCATGACCTTTTTCACTGGCTGTAGCAGCTTCCTCTCTAACACTAGATTCAATTATTTCCACTTTGTCCATCTGGTCTTCACTCCTGACATCCATGGTTGTTCTTCCTAAATAACAAGAGGTTTCACCTGGTGAGTTTCTTTCATTAATATCCACACCTCCGCCACCACATTTTTCACTCTCTTGGAAAATATATTTGGACTTCTGCACTGCACCATCAGTCAACATCAACTGCCGCTCTTTCCTGCTCATCCGCATAGCATGCATCAACTTTCTTTTCATTTTGACAAGGGGGAAAAATGAAGGTTTAACACTCTGCTGCACATTTTTTAACCTATAATGAACCGGTGGAGAGTCATGACTGATTCCATCCGCACAGTTTTGCAAGCTTGCAGAGCCAGGCTTCAAAACTACTATTGTCTCCGAGGGTTGAGGATCACCAGTTCGCTTGGACAGGTATCTATCAATGGAGTTGAAGTTTCGGGTACAGCCAGTCCTTTCACATTCCCTTGAATTATTTTTGTGTTGTTCTGACAATTTATCTTCAGGGTAAGATTTAATCTGCTGCACTTTTTCCTGAGAGTCTCGCAAGTCTTCAATATGTTTCACCAGTAGAGAATTGGGGTCTTGTAGGAGTTTTATGAACAGGTCCTTGTTGGAATTCAGTATATCTAGTGCATCCATGAAATGTTTAGACTGGTCATCTGCCCCATCTGTGCTGAGGTGTTTTCCATCAATCAACTTCTGATTTATAAAAGCTTCAGTAGCTTCATTCATGCGAACCTGAAGATTGATCTCCTTAGATTGGCCATGCTTTCCATGTTGGATACTTCTACAGTTACAATCGGTTTCGTTTCTAGGTTGCACTTGATTGGAGAGTGATTCTTTGGTCACTGCAGATTCCAACTTTTTTGAAGAATCATCCGCTGAATTTTCATGAACAGATTTTGCATGCCCCATGGTTGCTACATCATAACAACCATAAATAGGTAAACGAAGAGGTTTCCGAGTAGCCTTGATTGCTTTTCTATGGCTTGTTGATGAGTCACCAGCAAGTTCAGTATCAGATTGTACATGTTCCACTTTTGCAGTGGTCTTCTTTATCTGCTGCTTGATGGGCATATCTTCCTCTGCAATTTTCTTCATTTCTGTAGTCGCAGGACTGAACCCATTAAATCATGTTAGGTTATTATAATACAACATAAATCAAAGAATTCTTACCAACAGCATGTCTCTTCAAAACTGCCTTATCAGAAATCAGCTTCTTTGAGTGACGTTGGCGGAAATGAAAGATATTAATTAAGCCATATGCACATTTAGACTTGTATTTTTCATAGAATTCAGGACTCTGTGGCATAGGGCTCTTCGGAAAAGGGCTCCTCGGCAAAGGGCTCTTCGGTGACCTCCTTTCCATGATATGAGAATAAGTGCTAGTAGACATGGTGTGAAATATGCATCCAATCACAGCATCACCGATACGCCAGCATTGAATCTGAGCAAGAAAAGAAATATGTGTAAAGTACAGAACAAACAAAACTTTATAGACAGATTGCAAGCATTCTAATTGCCTTAGAATATAGTTCTCCAACATTAAAAAATAAAAAAAATAAAAAACAAATTGAAAATGATAAATTGTCTCAAGAATTGTTAATGAGTCCTAATAATTCTCTCCATCCAGTTTCAGAAATCATATCTGGATGTAGAATCTTCTACAAATTCTTATAATTTCAAACTCCCGTCCAATTTCTAGAAAAGAAATCTAAAGAGAGAAAACTGAATCATTGTTTTACACATTTCACAGCGAACTTGAAACCAGGAAACATAATTTCAAAAAACTTTCATCAACTACCAATCCAATCCTTAAAACAACTTCTTTTTCATCATCATTTTCACTGAATACAGAACAAAATTAGAAGCTGAGTTCATACAAACTCACACTTGTTGAATATCCATGGAAAATCACCAAATGCCCCCACCAAACACAACTTTCCACGGATTACTACCAACCTTCACAAAAATTGCACTGACACAAGCAAGAAAAAAAAACCACGGTAGCAGTAGTAGCAGCAGAAATATAAGTACCTGGGGTAGTTCTTGAAAATTGAAAACAGAAGCACATGAACCGAGTCTTCCTTCCACTACAAGTTGAAGAACTCAAATGGGTAAATGAGAACAGTAACCTCTGTCTGTCCTTTCATTTACTAATAACAAAGTAACAAACAAA
>Ga0307510_10004752_pt1 | contig 16070 bp, 11 predicted proteins | sample 12_EM_MG_FD_207224 | JGI IMG/M metagenome (GOLD analysis project Ga0307510, IMG submission 207224) | Populus trichocarpa ectomycorrhiza microbial communities from riparian zone in the Pacific Northwest, United States - 12_EM | ecosystem: Host-associated > Plants > Roots > Unclassified | place...
TTATCAAATAAGGCGGTGATGAAGTTTCTTTTGTTATATTAATGGTTTTTCTAGGCCATACCTTAGGGTGCATGCCGGAGTTTTCCTGTAGTTAAATACAAAATAAACTCATAGGATTTTAAAAAAATAAAAATAAAATAAAAATAAAATAAAAAAAATAAAATAAAAAAGGGGGTTGTTGGAAAGTCTGTCGAACTCTTGGCAGCAAATCCCATACTAAACTTCGCCAAGAGTTCGATAGACTTTCCCACAACCCCCTGTACAGTGCCGTGTGGTAAATGGACATAGTATGATACTGCGATTTATAACGGTAGGGTATTGCAATACCTGAAAACCGGGGCCCTGCACCATAAGGTCCGATTCAGGGTGGTGACGCCTTTTATCATAGGAGCTCCCATGGCAGAAATGTGCTGATAAATTCGATTTATAATAAGCGGGTTCCAAACTTCACGAACCCGCAGAGACTAGAGGATGGTTGAACAAAAGTCTTAAACAAGCTTTGGGACGGGACCATACGGGGAGGAGCTAAGGGTTAGTGATGGTCTTATATGGCATGTAGGGATCAGCGGTGTTCGAAAACTTCGATTGGGGCTTCTTTTCCCCTTCTTCAAGCTATGTTTAAGCCCCCCCCTCCGTGCTTACAGCTCTGTTCCTACATCTCCATTGCGATCTAAAGTGTTTTTCTTTATATACTGGCTCAGCCAATGTCGCCTAGTCGGCCTACGGTAGGTTATCATGCCGCGCTGCATTGCATTTTACAAGTTACAGGCATATAGAACCCGAACACTTGGGTACGAATTTTGTATGGGGGGCCAGATACGCATAGACAATTTACCATGCAAAAGTTTTATCGCTGTCCTTTCCTGTACCAAAGAGTAGTTACATCGGGGATACTAGTCATGGAATTCGGGGAACATTTGTCCTCTGACAAAGAAAGCGAGAGTTTCGGAGTCAGAGCACAGATATACACCGGAGCCCCCCCCGATTCCTCGCTCTACCGATACCATGAGAGAGCACTATGATTGGATACCGATGTCCTTTTTCACCAATGATAAGGTATCAGGAGCCTGAACTGTCTATTTTCTGAAGAAGCAGTTAAAAGATCAAGAAGAAAGAATATTATCGACCAGTTCCTATGGCCTAATGGCTTAGGAGACTGGTCGACTAATTTGAAACAGGGACCATCATGAGTTCGAATCCGGGGGGCAGTGGAGTAGTCGAGCATTTAAAAAATGCTCGGCGAACCACTTTTTTGCTGGGGGTAGGTCTAGGGTTAGTAATGCCATTGGGTCAATTTCCGCCAAATGTTGGGGTGGGGCTGCTGGCTAGTGTTCGAGTATCGTACTATGGATATAATATTATGCCAGTAATTTGTAGCGTATCATACGTTCATCGGTGCCGACCCAACCTTGCCCCTTTGCGAGTGACTAGTTGTGAATAGCTCAGAACTTACAAAAGAACATGCAGGCATCCCACGACAGGGGCGCAGTGCTAACAAAAAGCTCGTGTGATAACCCAGTCCTTTCCGAATAGTCTAAAAAGCATCAGGCGGACCATTCTCATCTGTCTGCACTACTCATCCCTGTCCTCGAAATCGCAACCCGTTCCACAAAATATGCCAAGGTGCCCTGTTATATCTGGTGGCCTTTGAGGACAAGGAAACTGTCCGAAAGCTTCCGGGCAGAAGCATACTCAAGTCCGTCCGCGGTCATAAACCTGTTCTCAGTAGGGCTGTACATACATAAAGTGAGGCATGCATCCCACGCTGAAAGCATAGGAGGTCGATCTTGAGCTTAGAGACCCCAGTGGACTCATACTATTCAAAGAAGCTGTCCTGTCTACTTGCTTAGATATCTTCAAGACTTTTCCTGGTATTCTCAGAGATGACCTCAACTCGTGGTCCCCCTCCCCTTTGATACCACCACATATGACACTTTGCACGGATGTGGAGAGGGGCTACGCGGAAGTTTTAGGAGTTTTGTTGGCCGACGAAAGGGTCAAACTTGATATGGTAGGTAATTTTCTTGGGCTCCACCCTCTAGAGCTGCTGACTCCGGAGAAGCCTGGGGAGCGCCGATTCGCCTGGGCGGTGGGCCAACGTCGTGCATACCGACAGGTGGGGCTGGAGCCCTTTACATCTTGCCGCGGGATGAGGATGCGGAAATGGCACAAAGATGTTGCTAGAATCCGGAACAGTCAGCGTTAGTAGCATGGATGGCAGCGACGAGATACCACTCTGCATCGCAGCAGGTAGAGATGGTTTGCGCGTTGTGGGAGAACTCTTAGCTGTCATGCGAATCGATGTTAATGTTAATACTCCAGGCTTGGAGTGCTGGCCCCTACTTCTATTCTCATGCACGAATGGCCACGAGTCAATGGCTAAAGTCCGTTGAAAAGACCCGAGAACCCCAGCGAACCAAGATAGCTACTGGTTCACACCCTTGCAAGCAGTATCACAAACGGGCGATTCGAATATCGTGCAAGAACCGAGACAGCTTCACGGCCCTACGTATGGCTGTGACTGCCGGTAATGAAGCGGTGGTGAATGCGTTGTTAGGAATATGCGGGAGAGAGGTCGACCTAGGGCATTTGTAGACTAAGTCTGTGAGGATTTCAGCGAAGGCCTATCCTGAGAACCCAAGGTAGAGCAGATTGTCCAGGAATACCTTGTGGGCCAAGAGACGGGAATGGAGGTCAAATGAGGGTGAAAGGTCATAGGGGATGGTGGTTCTCAGCCTATTGGAAATCGAGGTGGGAGTAGAGCGGCAGGGAAGAATAAGAGGTGGATAGCTAGTTGGCGGTGTCTGGGTGGTTTTTATGGTATTTGGTTGGCAGTGGATGCCGATCCCTTTGTGCTCGGCGGAGTCAGAGGCGCATAGATAATCTATGAGAATGCGAAGGGGCTTCAGAGAACTGCACCAAAGTACCTGAAAATAAAATTTAGTAACTTTTCAGTATCTCCCTAATTCGGTGCCTACCAGATCCTAAGGCCCGGGAGGCCAATCAAGGGCTCATCACCCCACAAGCAACTTAAAGCCTATTACTAGAAACCAAGATACCGCGACACCTCATTAGGCCCGGAGGTTAGATAACCTATGTTAGGTATTCCCGCGCTTCGCGCACCTCAATCCATTGATAGATGGGCTGGAAACCTAGCTGAAAATAGTACATCATTGATACCGACAGGCCGCCCTCCACGTAGCTTAAAAAAGTGAATGGCTCAAGTGTGTCCAAGGGAAGAGAACGGAAGCCCATCTTACCCGACAAATAATATTTCACACAATATCGTTAATAATGCCGAGGGGTCGCTCACTGGAGTGAAGCTTTCCCTTCTACGATTTCTTTGTCTGGTCCTTAGGTCGCATGATTATCTTACCCATAAATTTGGTATCACCCGTCGCTTCACTAATAACACACACAAAATGTCCAAAACACTCCACGATCATTGGCCTTCCATATTTTCTTCCTTAAGGGAGAAGATAAGATAATCAGACTGACACCATCCAAAGCACAATACCCGTTTCCCGAAAGAGGCCTCCAGTGATCGTAGAGAATAGTTTATGCCCTTGGGGGAGCCAGATAGATAAGAGGACGTAGGTATCTCGGATGAGCGTAGGAGGCTTAGTGCCTAAGGAATCCTTAACTCAGGTGCGGAACTCATGGAGGACCGTGTCTACGGATTCAAACAAATCATACTTCATTCGGAAGGGAAGACCTGATATACTGATATAGAATCTTTTGTTGATTTACTTTTTGGACTAACTTATGTGCTAGCACAGCAGCCAAATATAAGGCCACTTCAGTCATATCCATTCTGCCGCGAATGAGGAGGGGCCTAAGGGGCCAATGTCGCCAAGGGGATGAAACACAACCTAGGGAATGGAGGGGAACATATATACAGATGGCAGCCTGAATTCTGCACTCTGCTCTAGTTCTCAGAGAAATTTGGACACCAACAATGCTAGTACAGCAAAAGCAGAGTGTGTATCGGGCTATGCAGAGCGGAGAGCCCAAAGTGCTTGTGTATTCCTGAGGTGTCCGAAATTCCGTTTAACTTGTCAAATTGAACCTGTCCCGGAACGATAGCCCGATTTCCCCTGATAACCGATCACGGATCCCAAGAGATTTGGGGGCATTCTCTCCGGGGAATTAGCCATCTTCCACGACCAGGATCGAACCCGGAAGCCGGGGAGGATGAAGTCTCCCAGGACCCCGACGTTATACCGCTATGCCTTGATCCCGGCCATAAGTGTTTCCCATACCAGCTCCCACACCCGCAATGTTGGAAGGAAAAAAATAGAGAATGAACGGAGCGGACTGGGGCAAGGTTTCGAGCACTTGAGATTAACCAGAAACTACCCCATAATGATCTTCGAAAGTATCCAGCCGCAGCCACACCATTATAAAGATATGATCTAACAAGGACAGCCAGAAGACACTCCTCTCCAGTATTGTCCCTTCTAATTCTCAATAAGAGCAATATTCGTGGGGATGGCAAAATCTCGAATTACCTACGTATGGTCGTTTGCGATGCCCTACCCAAGCCCCACTATTTCGCATTTACCATGCAAACGGAATGAATTACTCATGCTGCTTTCGGGTACAAGTTCCAGAGGCAGCGCCAAAGACTACAAAATAAGTTCCCTCAGACGAGGGTCCTGGCCGGAGGAGAAGGTAACAATCAATATAAGACAAGTCACAGACATTGACCCTAGATTGCCAATTATGAGATCTCTACGTCTTCAAAGAGATAGCCCTGGAAGGAATGTTAGGAGCGAGGAACTGAGAAACGAGAGGACTTGGGAACCAGTCATGGATTACACATGCAGGACTAACGGCCTTCAGGGAGGGTACAATGGCAAGTGTGTAACGTAGGAGTACTACAATATTCCTGAATCATAATAACCCCTTTCAGCGGATTGCCCCTGGGCCCAAGGTCGCGTATCACGAGTTATTAGTGTCGTGAATATGATGGTACAGTACTGTCGTAGTATATATGCACAGTATGTAACACAGTATAAGAACGCCCAATGTCTCCCCCATATTTTTCATTAGGGGGATGCGGGAGGCTGGGGGTTCATTTAACTAAAGGTTTGCCGAACCGCATTTAGTGATTTATTCCCAACTACCCGGTTGCGCTATAGGTGGAAAAGATAAGCCGGTCCTTTCGTTTGTAAGCAATTATCGTATCATATGGTTGAGCCTTGATTTGATATACATGTTGGATTTAAATTCGGGGATTGCAATGCTAGTTAAGCAAGTTGCCTCATACTAGCAATCATAATCCGCAAAAAACAACTCTTGGTGGGATGGAATTGGGCGAGTGATGGTCTGTGAAGGTCTCTCTTGATTAATGCTTACACGGCGGTGTATCCAGTGGTTTGACATGATAGTGCCAGGATAGCTCCACGCCTTGGCCTGAACACTGCGGCGCTGGGCCCAAACCACGAAGCACCATCTGGACCAATCACCACCCGATGATTTGGGTATCTACCTTCAGAAGATAGTTTTACTCAAACGCGCCCACTCATCTTCGTCTGTCCATCCGCACGCTCCGATATTGTGCCTAGATAGCAGAAATACACCCTTCGCCTATTAACTACCGAGTCCTGCGAGTGACAGCATATGGAAATGAAGCCTAAATCCACCCTTCAACCTCCTCGTTTGGTTGCCAGTAAGCAAAAAAAGAAAGGAAAAAGAAAGGAAAAAAAAAGAGGAAAAGAGAAGAAGAGAAAAGAAAAGAGAAAAAAGAAAAAAGAAAAAAGGGAAATGGGAAATGGAAAAAGCAAACCAAAAGTGCAGTTTCTATGTACTACAGTAGTACAAGTACACAGTAAAAACCCTCAAAAGCCGAAAAAGAAATAAACGAAAGAAAAACTACCCCTAGCGGGGGGGAAGAATGGATAATACAGGAACCGGCTCGGTTCCGAGACGATCCAAGCGAGAAGAACTCTCCCTTATTTCACCCTACGTTTGCTTTTTGTAAGGCATTGCAAACATTAATATCCTCGTTTTCCTGCTCCCGTCTCTGCTCATGCTTCTCCTCTTCCCCTCTCCTCGTCTGCTCGCCCAAGTGATATGGAGATGTGCCCACACCACCGCTACCATTGATACTGACACTAACTGGGCTTCCATCATCAAAACCTGTGCCATTGCTGAGAAGAGGTGTCTCTGGAGAGCTTGGCACCCTACTGCTTAGGCTTGCCGTCACCGGGGCGACCATTTGCCGCGGCGCGACTTTGACATAGGCCCTGCTAGATAATTCCTCCATTATGAACGAGCTGCTTATTCCCCGGGGCATTAATAGATGTTGCGATTGGGACGGTGTAAATATTGCCGGCACTGCTGTGAGAGCCTGGGTTATCGTAAACTGCGCTGTGAGGGTGTTTGAGGCCGGGGTAACACCTGATCTAGGGAATAGGTTGTATGGCTGAATCCTGGCGACTGCCATAGCCTCTGATTCGGACGAATCAGCGGGAGGGGTAACTGGAAACGTGACAGCGGGTTCATCATTAGACCCGAGCTGAAGGACAGGGGATGGAAAGTTATTGACGTTGCGGCTGGGTCCACTCACATCACCTAAGTTGTTGGAATGTAGGGCCGGCGGGCCTCGGAGCGTTAGATCTAGCCCTGCAATCTCTCTGATTGCTGCCCCATATGTATCCCTTCTACCGTCTTCATCAGCTTGCCCGGCGAGCCTATCATCCCCTGGAATGGTTTCGGGATTCAATCCCATGACCCTACTGTCCCGCTTATTCCTCCTCTCTTCTTCCTCTAGGAGTTCAATTGGTTTGCCTCCGGGCAGCGGAGATATCCCCTGAAGAGCAGCGGAAGCATCTAGTTCGTTTGTATCGCTGCTGGGTTTTTGTCCGCCCTTCGGGTCTCCCGGATAGGAATTTTCGTGGTGTATGTCCCGTGATACACCAGATGCTTTGGGTGTGTCTCCACCGGCTTCCACCCCTAGGATATATTCTTTGGATTCAAACGGTGCTACCACATTTATTCCCGGTGCAATAGGAATTATGTGGGGAGGAGTTTGCGGTGGAGAGTCTTCATATCGTGGGAAATCCAAGGATGAAGACTGTATTATGTTCATATCTCTGAGGTCTCGAGGAGTCCACTCTTGGGTAACATGATTGTGTTCGAGATAAGGGGGTGTAGAAGATACTGTAACGCTCTTGGGTTCGGGGGGAAGAAAGGAATGGCCGGGTAGAGCGCTGGGAGTAACTCCCATTCTTCTAGGGGGGGCTAGAGGAACAACGCATGAGCCTAGAGCTTCGACGGGAGAACAAGCGACAGCGACATCAGAACCAAATATGAAAGGAAGGGACATCCGCTTGCGCGCGGAGTTGATCCCCCTAGCTAAGTTGCCCTTAAGCCCTGATTTTGTAGGATGCAGTTGTTCAGAATTCGTGGAGGTGTTAAGGGTTGCAATATGAGAGGCATCTGGGGGTATGTCAGGCCCTTCATCGTGAAGAGCATTAGCTAGAACTCCATCTCCGGTATCATTTCCTTGGTTAGGCCATAGAAAGCGATTGAGCCGAGACTTAAAGGTTTTCGGGGGATCCGAAAGACTGAATTTTCTGGAAGCAAATGGCCCACCCCGATGATCACTATCTATCCCAGGCGGTACCCCCCAAGTTGCAATTTTGTCGGAGTACTTAGAGAAAGACTGACGCATTCTTGATTGGCTCTGAGCAGGCGGTGAGTGATGAGAGCTCCCCGCCGAGCTGCCGAAACCACCGCCTCGTATGTTTTGAAAAGCAGGATAATGCGTCTCTCCCCTGGGTGAAGGCCGTTCGCCATGTAGAGCTTCTTCGACACTCGTATGCGTAAGCGATGAGGATCTCACACCACCTATCGATATATTGTGCTCACCCGGGCAGAGGTCAGGCTGAGCTTTGGAAGAGTTCCGTTCCCTTCCCAACGTATCTAGGCCACTCTGTGCGGACTTCCGACTATCGATACTTTTCTTCCGGGAATCAATTCTCCTCATTGGTATAGCCAAAACCGAACCAATCTTTGCTCCCCACGCACTTACTTTCCCATGATCTTTACCACCGTCGGTAATTTCACAATCTGGAAGCTGCAGATCCGAATAAGTCCCAAACACTGGGCTCTCAGGACGGCTGGAATTAGGTTGGACATCAATATCCAGCGGCCTCTTGATTCGCGCTTGTAAAGAACTACATCCAACAGCGGATAATTTTTCTCGCTCCGCCCGATTTGCCCTTTCCGTAAAATCTGTTTGACTATATCCACTGCTGTCCAGGCCCCGCGATGCCTGGATACCAGGCCAAATTCTGGCTGGGATACTAGGTTCCGAGGTTAGAGCTATAACCTTCACCTCCCGAGCAATAACCGACCCCTGATCATTACACGAATCATTCTGTAAAATCCCTTCAGTTTGAGCTAGGTCGCTCACAACATTCGACATGAGAAAAACAGGTATCTCAGGCATACAAGATCATCAGGCGGAGAAGGTGTTTGTTGGAAACAAGCACCCCTTTCCGAACCAACTTTAGTTAGTAAATCGTACACATGAGGAGAGAGTGACCTACTTTGAAGATAATTAAGACAACCGGGAAAAATCGCTCTACAAGATCAACCTGGCAGAGACAGCTAAGAGCAAGAGAGAATGAAGCCAGACGAGAGATGGAGAAGAAGAAAGGGACAAAGGAGGATGAGCAAGGATAAGAAAAGTAGATGGAACAAGGCTGGGATTTTGCAGGTACACGTTGGCAAAGTTTGGATGCGGCGGCGGCGAGTGTGTCAAAACATTCATCCTCACGATAAATGAACGGGTTAGGCGGAAGAGAGGCGACATGCGGTACTAAATCAGGATTCCCGATCAGAGATACAGAGATTGGGTAGAGATGTTCGTTGGGCTGCGTATAGCAATATCACACATACCAAACTGGTACTCGTACCAAGTTTGAACACCAGATGGGCCAGCCATTTCCGCTGGTGTCTGCTGAGATTCAGTATTCGGCTGGCTACGTAGAGTTTATTTGGTATTTGTGATGGATGTGGCACACTTATCAAACGATAGGGCTCCTCCCACTGGAGAGCTCAGCTTGGGTTGGTGGTGGTGGTGCTCTCTCTCGTTGAGGCTAGACCTCCGGATCCCAAGGCCAATGGCTCCTCGGAGTCTTCTTATATGGTCGATCCAAGATTGTGATGAGGAAAGAATATGCTTTGTTGGTTGATTGTTTGAGATTGGCAGTAAAATGGGAGGAGATGATAGGTGTTAAAGGAGGTACACACAAACTCATGAGGTCGTCGATCAAGCGAGGGGAATCACTTGCGGTCGCTGGTGTCGTGGAATTCACGTGATAATCGATGGAGTAGCTTTTCGGTTACCGTAATGGTTCCACGATCCAACCAGATCTATTGTAGACCTAAAAAGTAATAGCTGCGGTCAGCTGTATTACTCGAACAGTGCTGTGCGGGTAGAGCCTGGATTGCCTTCTGACGGTGCTGTGCGGATTGGACTATGGCTTTCTCTGCGTTATTCAATTGTGCTTCAACGTTGAGTGCGCCAACCGAGTGCAATTCTGCTCACCTCCCTGCACCAGCACAGTGGTGAAGAAGTATCGTAGGACTGCCAGGTACTGTACTCGTACTTGTGCTAACCCTTATGATAATACTCCAGCGCGGTATAAAACCACATATTATACCTGCCTGCAAGTACTGGCAATGGGATGGTGATAGGAATCCCCCTTGTCCCCGATCCTTGTGCAAGCTCCACACCTGCTCGGGGTTACAGTGTACCGGTATGGCGTTCTATCTTATCCCCATTGTGGTTGCTTCTTCCAAAGGCACAACGTCAGTTAGACATGCACTTGCATCCGTGCGATAGTACTGGGTACAGCCCATGAAGGAACTCTGCACAGTAGCCACAGTTAGCCGTTGTAACGGTACGGAGATTTTTGTGCTGCCCCTCTTCTTCGCCCTTGGATGTATGGATTGATTGATCTTAGCCCCGAGCCCTAACCCATATCACTGGTTAGGCCCCCCCGTCCCCAAAACAATCTCATCCATTTCACTCGGCGAACCTCTCAATCAGTCAAACGATCGGTATCTAAGCCAATCCTTGCGACCCTAACCCCTCTTCTCAACTCCAATCGTTTCAATACCTTACACGTCTTCCATTCCCCTACTGCCCGACCGTTATCGGCTCAGGTGAACAGGTCTGTCTTATGGGGAGCAACCGCCGCCACACGATTTATCCCCCGGAAACCTGGAACGACACAGCAATTTATTGAGCCGGAGTAGCGCGCGCCATCATAACAAACCCTTTACACCACATATCTAACTCCTACCATCGCATACCCAAATGCCCCGGTATCGAAAGCTCCCACCTATCTCCCGAACTCCAACACCACCCCCCGATTTTTTTCGACGGTTGCGGCCCTTCAGCTGCAACCCCTTTGAACCGGTAGAAGAGGATGGCCAGGAGCGAGACGATGGTGATGACGATGATGTGAATGTCACTCCCACGAGCTCTACTGGCTACTCATTTCCTTTGGTCAAGGGGGTCCGGGAGCCTGAAAAACACTATCTACCGGTTGGAAAAGATCCTGCCGGAAGATCGAAACGCCAAAGAGTTGAGAAGCGGCCGCAGATTGAGGAGGCCTCGCCCGATATCATCCTAGAAAACGAATCGGTTTCAGAGTGGGATACCCTTGGGTCAATCTTCGTCGCTGGGGGTTTCCTGATGATGGGTAACGGGTTTGTTGAGAAGGGGGGGTGTGGGGAGGATGAGGTTGGGGGGAGGGAGGGCGTAAACTTGGCTGGGACTGGGACTAAACAGGTCATGGACGATACTGGATCAGGTAGAGAGGGCAGTTCTCGGGGAACGGGGGGAGAGAAGGTGGATAATTTGGGGAGCAGTGAAGCGCAGACCACGGCGAAACATCCACAAAAACCTAATATACAGCACAGTCACAACATGAGTCCCATCGCCAAAGGCCGCCCTCACACTGCTACCCCATTTGAGCTTGAGCAATCCTCGAGAGTGTTGGATGTTGATAATTGCAATACCGAGGGACTAATTCTCAGTGGACCAGACAGCCATGATGACGATGATACAGGTCCTAATGACCCCAATCCGACAGCCCCTACTACGGGACCAGTTGAAGATAATCGAGATCTTGGAGATACTAGAAAACACGCCCAACTTACAGCCCATTCGCCCCCCGGTGGTAAAGGGAAGTTGGTTGAGAATGCCATTGGCCCCACCACCACCAAGACTACAATCAACAAGCAAGCAGTGCCACCGATGGTAGAATCGGTTATTCCATCTACAGCTTTGGGCAGCAGCGAGGCTTGGGAGTTGCCCACCAGGGATGCTGAACTAAAAAAGGAGGCCGAGGGAGGCGAGTGGTTAAAAGGTCTTATCTTTGAAATTCTCGCCCTCCCGGAACATATCGCTATCAGTATTCAGGGCCGGGATTTTTTCGATTCGGCAAACCACAAACTCTGCTGGAATGAATTAAAGGAAAAAATAAACCAAGGTCTCGGAATTGGACCGAATCTACACCATTCTACAGTAATAGTAAACTGGAAATTTCGATTAAAAACCCAGGCCGATTTGGACATCTGTATCGAGGGCCTCATACCACACGGTCGTCCGATCCATCATATCGTCGTCCTGTTCGGTAACACTGATGCAAATGCAGGTGTAAAGATAGACGAAGAAGCAATAACAAAAGAAGTTGTTGGATTGTTGGAAGCTCGAGACCGCAATTACTGGATGGGGAAGAGTGTTACACCATCTGTAACAGATCTAATTCCTGCCAGCAAAGACAGTAATGCCGGCGTTGTGTTGGGCGAGCTTCCCGGAGAGGCTCAAGATTCTATTCGACGGAACTTTGGCAACCCTCAACAAGCCCTACCTGGCTCCCCAACGCCCCTTCCAGGAAACCCTACAACACCCAACCCTGCGCAGACTAGCATATCGCACAAGCTCATACCCGCCATACCCATTGCGCCAAAACCCCCTCTGTGGAGAACACCCAACTCACCTTCAACCTCTCACTCAAAAAAAATACGCACTGCAGCCGCTAGTGCTCAATTACACCTTCCCCCACCCGAGCAACTATCGGGCCACATTATGGCGCCCGGGAATAAATCGGGCAATAAAACGGATGATAGTTCCGCATCATCTAATACAAATGGTGCCCCGACGTTAGCAGCTACTAAATGGAGATCTAAGCCCCCGGCCCGAAGTTCGTCGCTTCAGGCTTCGGCTCGCTCTCCCCACACTCCAGCACGCGGCGGGGATGTTCAAGTTCAGCGGAACACAAGATCAAATTCTAAGGCTACAAAATCGGGTTTATCGAATCAGCCCCAAAATCAATCAGAACCTTTCAAGGCCTCCGATCGGCCATCATCCAGGACTGCTTCTGCTGGTATCCCCACGCCTTCACCGAAGAGGCGGGGTTCTACCGGAGGACTCTCTAGGGCTAAAAAGCGGCTCGCAAAGCCAACCAACCCCACTAACAACCCACAAGGTGAGATATTTCCGGGTGCCCGAAAAAATTTGATAATCTTATCCCACAGTAAATTTTACATGGACCACTTTAACTCAATTTTCAAATAGCATCGACCTTTCATACACAATCTAGCACGAATGCCTCTAGTACAGGTATGGGGCCGCCCCCTAAGGATCAAGCGAGCATGGCCACCTCTAGCACATTAGCGACAGTCCGTGGGCTTGCTGAAGATGGCCCTTTGAAGCCGAGCCCTGTCAACGATGCTATGGATATGGACTTAGCTTCGCCTGCCGCTGGCGGCGCTGAGAATAGCTCGCAAAGCACAGAGCCTAATGATCTCTCTACTAACGAGGGGAGTGCTATGGGCAAAGCGAATACAGGAAACACAATTTATGCGATGGACGAAGTAGACATCCTTCTTAACGCCGTTATGGAAGTTTACAATTCTGCGGAGAAACAATCCATTCCGCCACCTACGAAGTCTCTTACGCTCCCTCCGAATCGGCCGGAAGAAGGCGATATGACCAATCGAAGAAACGCGCCCGTTGCTCTTGCTAACACAGCCCCGCCTCGGGTATCTAAAGGGACTGAGGGCGGCATTAGTGCCTATGGTAGCAAGGGTTTTACTGCCAAGCCCAATTCTATGGAGGCCTCAGCTGGTCCTCTGCCTAATCACTCTCCCGCGCCCGTGGCCGATGAGTCTAGAGCAGGGATTAGGACGGACAATGGATCCGAGCCTATTGCTACTACAAAACCCCAGCCCTCGACACTAAAAGATAGTCAGGGTGGAAATGTTATCACAGGAAAGAAAAGTTTAATCGTCAAACTAAAGTCTAAAGGAATTGCTGTACTTTTATCTGCTATTACCGACATTGGTGCAACGAACCGACTATACGACACTTCGGATCAAGCTTCTAATCAAGCTTCTGATCACTACTCAAACCGACCAAAGCCGAAACCTATCTGCCCAGTCCCCCCGCCTCCGCTTTCGGCATCCCCTCCAGTCACAAAAGGTCAGCCGGCCCCTCGTCCACCTACTTACCACAAGCCAGATCCCCCGGTCCTGAACCCCGCTGAAAATGCTAAAGCCACGGTCAACGATAAGCCTCAAACATCCGAACAAGCCATTCCAACAGCTGCTCCGAGCCCAAAGGCCGGATCGTTTAGTAAAAAACAACCACCCGAGCCTCCAGGGCCCCTAGTTGCTAGTTCAGATGCTTTCGCGACCGCACGGAAGAAGGTAGAGCAGGAAGTGAGTTTAAAGAGCAAAGCAAAAAATCCCCCCTGTGACACACTCCCCACGCCCATGCCACCGCCGAAGCATCGAGACACTCGCCCTCAACCGCCACAGTCACAATCACCGGAGACTAGTTCAACCCGATCGCCACCCCGGCCGCTAACTCCCGCTCCTAGTGCGCAAATTGCCGTTCCTAAGCCAGCCCCTTATGCAAGACCTCCCAGTTCTAATACAAATATAAAAATTACTTGCGCTACAGGCACCGCGAAATCTAGCGTGCATAGAGGGGGTGCTCTACCCCCTCGTGCTGTTCCTGGACTGTCCGATAAGCCGGCCCCGACCCCGCCAGTACCCACTCCCTCGCCGATGGGTGTGGCCACCACACCTAAGAACATAGACGGCAGTCGCTGGACCCGAGAGAGAAGAAAGGACGCTACTGTAAATGCTGTGGCTTTACCCCCCTCCCATAAAGCCTCGAAATCTGCCACGGAAGAACCCTGCTCAAAGTTTACACCCCTGGTTTCCAAGTCAAATTTCCTATACTTTGAGCCTCCGGCTGTTAGAAAGTCACCTGGCGGTAAGTTGAAGGGAAATCACCTCTCTTCTGAAGATTATTAACGCCCAACCAGACCCTCACGATAAACAACTACCCACTCAGGATCTCGCCCCACTATCCGACTCACCCTCCACAAGCTCGCCCAACACCAAGCCCAAACCTGAATGCATGGTGTTCACCGTAACCCGCTACAAAAACAACAATGCCACAGCTCCACCCCACTGCACCGAGTTCTACGGACACGAGATCCTCTCGACAGGCGGGTCCAATAAGTTTTCCTGGGAAAAACTACGCGAAATTATCGAATCCCGTCATAAATTCGTCGACTTCAAGGAGTGCCTTGTTATCAACCTTTTCCATGTCGTGGAAGGTGAGAAGGACTTAAATGAGGGTCTAAATCTGGGGGTTTACCTTAGGACCAATAAGGTTCTTATTGTTAAAGTTGACCCTTTAGGGAGATTGCCGCCACCCTTGGTTGCTGAGATGAAAGCCGCTAGATTGGCAGTGAGGAGGGCTGGGAGGGAGATGGAGTAGTTGCTTGAAAGGTCGGGGGTGCATCTTGCCCGCTCCGGCTTATTTTCATTTAAATCCGATATTCTCGTTTTCTTTCCTCCTTCCCTTTCTTTGCATCTTTCCTTCCATTACTCTGGTCCAATTATTCCTAACGTTTCTTCTCCTTTCCCCCGATTTTGTTTCATCTTTCTGGGCATCTTCAAAGCATTTTAGATAGGACCGGCATGGCGTGCGTTGGAGGTTTTGTTGCTTTTCATATTTATTATGAGGTCGATGGCAAGGTGCCGTATCCACATGTTACATACAATATCTCTATGTACTATTATGGCCTTTTCTTCCTTTTACGCCAGTTTTATAGGTGATCCATCAGTATATACTCTAGTTCTGTGTTCTGGATCTGGGCACTTTTCGTTGTTTAGCGTTAGGGCGGGGTATCGTATCACGGCTTTGAGTGTGACAGCTTCCTTGGTCTCATGTTGAGTAGTCTGTTTGGCGTTGCCAGGGGGGTGCAGGCTGGTGAGAGCGGAGTGTTATGTGGAGGCTGTTATAGCTGGAGGAATGAGGATCTGCCAGGTTGATGCAATAAAGGCTGGGCTTCGGGGAGAGTAGCGCATTAGCAGGCGCATTCGTTTGGGGTTGTATTTATAATGCTACGATGGAGAACCTATCTCGCCCCCGTTCACCCATACCATAAAAGTTCGTGAAACCCGCCATTTCCTTCGGCCCGGGATAAGTTTATTTTGACAGCAGAATTGCGAACACCAGTTAATGAGATCCAGCAAGTCCTGAGCGCCGATCTTATAGTATGTCAGGAAAACATCAGTCCTTCTCAGGAGCTTTTGACCAAGAGCCCGTGGACCGCAGGGTTGACGGAAATGGCGGTTTTCACAGGTTTTCACAGTAGTTAGTGTTGAAAATCTTGGTTGCGGAGGTAATGATTTACTGTGGGGATTTTACGCAGTGGACTGAAACCGCTTAGGTGGAGATGAGAATCATGATTGATTGATGACAACTTGGTGGAAGGAAAGACTTGAGGAAAGTTGTGTACAGGAAGGAAGGTGTGTTGTGAGGAGAAGGTATGAAGGAAGGAAAAACAAGTGGGGTGAAACCATTTTGAGAGCTTGCGCGTCCTTTGACTAGTGCGTACGTATGCCTCTGCGGCCACAGGGTGCGGGCACATCCCGCATCAAGTGCGGCCATCAACTGCGATTTCCAACAGTTAGGAAGCTGGTCTCACGAGTGAGATTTTGTGAATTATGATTAA
>Ga0307510_10004753_pt1 | contig 16070 bp, 16 predicted proteins | sample 12_EM_MG_FD_207224 | JGI IMG/M metagenome (GOLD analysis project Ga0307510, IMG submission 207224) | Populus trichocarpa ectomycorrhiza microbial communities from riparian zone in the Pacific Northwest, United States - 12_EM | ecosystem: Host-associated > Plants > Roots > Unclassified | place...
AGCTGCCGGCGAGTTCGCCGTGCCCGAGCCGGCTGTTCGGCGCATTGACGGCCCAGGACAACTGGGTCTGCTCGGTGACACCGAGATCGAGACCGATGCGCTGCACCTTGGCGATGTAGGGTTCAGGCCGGCGGCCGTCGCTGCGGAACACGCATTCGAGGCTCGTCACTGAGCCGACCACGAAGCCGACATTCTGGCCGCCCTGGCATTGCAGGACGCCGGCGCGAACCGGCGGCGCCGCGCCGGCGGTCGCGATCGGCGCCATCAGCGCGAGCGTAGCGATAGTCAAAGTCAGAAGTCGCATGTGTCCCGGTCTCCGCCTGAAAAATTAAATTTGCGGGCGGACAGGAGGGAAGCGCCGTGTCCAAAACATGGCGCTTCCTAAACAAGTCGTCAAAACATCGCGCTGTCGTTCACGCGCGATGTGATTTGACTATCTCAAATTGCCACAAAAGCGCTGGATGCGCTTGCAGGCGTCCTCGAGGTCGGACGTTTTCGTCGCATAGGAGATCCGGAACGCCGGGCCGAGGCCAAACGCGGATCCCTGCACGACGGCGACGCCTTCGTTCTCCAGCAACTCGGTAACGAAGTCCTCGTCATTGGCAATCACCTTGCCGGACGGCGAGGTCTTGCCGATGGTGCCGGCGCAGGACGGATAGACGTAGAACGCGCCCTCGGGCCGCGGGCATTCGATGCCCTTGGCCTGGTTCAGCATCGACACCACGAGGTCGCGCCGCTCCTTGAACACCTTGTTGTGCACGGGGATAAAGTCCTGCGGACCGTTCAGCGCTTCGACGGAAGCCCACTGCGCGATCGACGACGGGTTCGAGGTCGATTGCGACTGGATCGTCTGCATCGCCTTGATGAGGTCGGCGGGTCCGCCGGCATAGCCGATACGCCAGCCGGTCATGCAATAGGCCTTCGACACGCCGTTCACCGTCAGCGTGCGCTCGTACAGTTTCGGTTCGACCTGCGCGGGCGTTGCGAACTGGAAGTCGTCATAGACCAGGTGCTCGTACATGTCGTCGGTCATCACCCAGACATGCGGATGCTTCACCAGCACATCGGTGATCGCCTTCAGCTCGGCGCGCGTGTAGGCGGCGCCGGTCGGGTTCGACGGCGAGCACAGGATGATCCATTTGGTCTTCGGCGTGATCGCCTTTTCCAGGTCTTGAGGCCGCAGCTTGAAGCCGCTCGACGCCGGGCACACCACAGGCACCGTCTCGCCACCCGCAAGCGCCACCATTTCGGGATAGCTGACCCAGTACGGCGCCGGGATGATGACCTCGTCGCCGGGATTGATCGTCGCCATCAGCGCGTTGTAGAGCACCTGCTTGCCGCCGGTGCCGACGATGATCTGGTTCGGCTTGTAGGTCAGGCCGTTCTCGCGCTGGAATTTCGCGATGATCGCTTCCTTCAGCTCGGGAATGCCGCCGACATCGGTGTACTTGGTCTTGCCGGCCTCGATGGCGTGGATCGCCGCCAGCTTGATGTTGGCGGGCGTATCGAAATCCGGCTCGCCGGCGCCGAGGCCGATGACGTTGCGCCCCGCCGCTTTCAGCGCGCGCGCTTTATCCGTGACCGCGATCGTCGCGGACGGCTTCACACGGGCGAGCGCAGCGGACAGGAAGGGCATCATCATCTCCTGGCAAACGTCGTGAGTTCTGAAATTCACGACTCTTTTTGATGGGAACACCGCACCCTAAGGCGCTGCGCGCTGCATCGCAAGAAGCTTGGCCGGATACCGGTCAAACTTTAGGGAACGTCGCGCAGGCTCGGTACGATCGGAGCAATATCAGCGCAATATTCGTAAAGTTCCGCGGGCCGAATTGACTCATATCTGACAAGCGGCGGCTGAGGCTTCGTCGTGGGTGCTATCCACGGCCGGCCGAGGTCCGAGGGTCGCCCCCTCGAGCCTGCTTACTCAACGTCAGGCTGTCTGACCGCGATTCGCATCCGCGTTGTTGATGGTGCCTTCGGGGCAGGGTTGCGACTGCATCGCGAAGACTTGAGTCGGCCAGCTCCCCGCTCGCGGTCACGTGATCGCTGGCGCCGTGGCATGGCATGCTGCACGCGTGCAGTGCAGTAGAGGTTTTCGACTTTTTCCATTCCGCGGGTCTTGCGACGGATTCGTAACGGCATCATTGTTTAGCCGCGTTGCGGCGCGAGAGCTTTCCGCAGTTCGCCCACCGCGTGCGCCCCTCGACCCCGAGTGAACTTAAACGACATGTACAAGCTCTATTCGATGCAGCGCTCCGGCAACAGCTACAAGGTCCGCCTTGCGCTGGCGCTGCTCAACGCGCCGTATCACGCAATCGAAGTCGACATTCTCCGCGGCGAAAGCCGCACGCCGGATTTTCTGGAGAAGAATCCCAGCGGACAGGTGCCGCTGCTGGAAGTCGCCGACGGACGCTATCTCGCCGAGTCCAACGCCATCCTCTGGTACGTCTGCGGCGGCACGTCGCTGGCGCCGGAGTCACGGGTCGAGCGCGCGGAAGCGCTGCAATGGATGTTCTTCGAGCAGCACGCGCTCGAGCCGAATATCGGCGCCGCCTATTTCTGGCTGTCGCTGGTCAAGGGCGGCCGTGACCTGCAGACGCATGCGCTGGAGGACTGGATGGAGCGCGGCTATGCCGCGCTGCAGGTGATGGAAAACCACCTCAAGACCCGCGCCTATTTCGCGGCGGGACAACTGACGGTCGCCGATATCGCGCTGTACGGCTACACCCACGTCGCCGACCGCTGCGATTATGATCTGGCGACCTTCCCCGCCATCCGCACCTGGCTGCGGCGGGTCGAGCAGACCCCCGGCTTCGTCACCATGGACTGGCAACCGGTAGAGGTCGACGACCAGGCCAGCATCGCCGCTGGCGTTTAGCCGCCGCTACGCCTGCGGCCGGCCTCCTCACTTTCGCGCGATCAGGCCGCCAAAGGTTAACAATAGCGGGTACGACGTTAACCTTTGCCGTGATTCCGCCATTTTCAGCGGTTCGGCCGCCGTATTGTTGCCCGTGAACGTTGCAAGAAGTTCCTGACGTCATGAGTCGCTGGGTGATTCGTCACCCGCGTTACAAGGATCAGAAGATGATGCGGTCGCCCGGCACGGCCGGCTTCGAAAGCCGTCGTGCGCACATTGCTTCTTCCCGACTGGCTGGTGCCATCGCCACCTCGCTCGCGATCGGCACCCTGTCGCTTTGCCTGGTGGTCACCTTGACGATGCTATCGATCAGGGCAACCGTCGCGATGCCCATGCCATAATGGGTGCGGCTTTTTCGTTTGCATCATTAGCGAACGCGCGATGATCGACATCGCGATTGGACGAGCATGAAGACACCTGTCGGCCTCGTGACCGCCTCCTTGGCGGTCGCGATCCTGCTTGCCGTCTCGTTCCTGATCGCCACCGGCACCCGTGGCGAACAGCCGGCGTTCGGCTCGTCGGCGGGCGAACTCGAGGTTCGCACCATCGCAAGGGGCCTCGTCAATCCGTGGGCGCTGGCGTTCCTGCCCGACGGCACGATGCTGGTGACCGAGCGTCCGGGCCGTATGCGCATCGTAACGAGCGAAGGACAGGTCTCGCCGCCGCTCAAGGGCGTGCCCGAGGTGTGGGCGTCGGGCCAGGGCGGCCTGCTCGATGTCGCCGCAGATAAATCCTACGCGCAGAACAAGACCGTCTATTTCTGTTTTGCCGAGCGGACCAACGGCGGTGGACGTACCGCGGTGGCGCGCGCCAAACTCGACAGCGGCAGAGGACAGCTCGACGAGGTCAAGATCATCTTCCGCCAGCAGGGGCCGCTGTCATCGGGCAATCATTACGGCTGCCGTATCGCACAGGCCGACGACGGCAATCTGTTCGTCACGCTCGGCGAACATTTCGCCGCCCGCGACTACGCGCAAAGCCTCGATAATCATCTCGGCAAGGTGATCCGGATCGCGCCTGACGGTTCGGTGCCCGCAGGCAACCCGTTCGCGGGCCGCGCCGACGCCAAACCGGAGATCTGGAGCTATGGCCATCGCAACCCACAGAGCCTTGCGATCCATCCCACAACAGGCGAACTCTGGGAAATCGAGCACGGCCCGCGCGGCGGCGACGAGGTCAACCTGATCGGCAAGGGCAAGAACTACGGCTGGCCGGTGATCGGCTACGGCATCGATTACTCCGGCGCCAAGATCCACGATACGACAGCCAAAGAGGGCATGGAGCAGCCGCTCAAATACTGGGTGCCTTCGATCGCGCCGTCAGGCATGGCCTTCTATACCGGAAAGCTGTTTCCGAAATGGAACGGCAGCCTGTTCGCCGGCGCGCTGCGCGGCGAGATGCTGGTGCGGCTGACGCTGAGCGGCAATACCGTGACGGCGGAGGAACGCCTGCTGGAAAATTTCCACGAGCGTATCAGGGACGTCCGCCAGGGGCCGGACGGCGCGCTGTGGCTGCTGACCGACAGTTCGAACGGACGGGTATTACGGGTAGCGCCGGCCGCGAAATGATCGAGGCGTCCGTTGCCGTCATCGCCCGGCGCAGCCAACTCACCCCCATTTGTGGAAAATCAGAAACGCGCCGATGGCGATGAAGAGAAAACCGAGCGCGTGATTCCATCCCAGCGGCTCCTTCAAATAGAGTACCGAGAAGCCGGCGAACACTACCAGCGTGATCACCTCCTGCATGGTCTTGAGCTGCGCCGCCGAATAGACCGCGCTGCCCCATCGGTTGGCCGGCACCGCCAGCCAGTATTCGACAAAGGCGATCCCCCAGCTCACCATCACGACCAGCGCCAGCGGGCTCTCCTTGAATTTCAGATGGCCGTACCAGGCAAAGGTCATGAAGACGTTGGAGGCAAACAGCATCAGGATCGGCAATATCGTCGGGGAAACGGTGGGCATCGATGTCCTCTTGCGAAATGTCGTGCGGCTCAATCGTCGGGGTCGGTACCCCGTTCCCACCTTCGATAGCATTTGATCTAAAAAATGCGAAAGCCCGCCGCATCCCTGCAACTTATTCTTAAGACTGGCGGCAGAAAGGCGTGCACAATCGAAACAATCAGGCATGCTCACGCCTTATTCCCGGCAAGTGGCGAGAACGGGCATGCAGTTAAACTGGCACGCAATCTCCGGTCCGACTCTGACGGCAGCGACGGCGCTGCTCGCCTTCCTGGTCGACCGGCATTTCTTTCCAATCCCCAATCCCGCGCCGCTGTTCGTCTGCATCGTAGCCCTTGCCGCGTCCGTCAGCGGCATCGTCTCCGGCATGGCCAGCGCCGTCATTGCGGTGGCGGCTTCCGCGCTGTTCTTCCTCAACCACCGCGCCGCGCCCGGTTACGACCCGTCGGACCTGGCGCGCATGCTGCTGCTGGCGGCGACCGCCGGCGGCACCGCGCTCATCACCGGCCTCCTCCGGCAGAAATGGGTCGACGCCTTCGCGTGGGACAAGAAGCATCATGCCACCGCCAACCGCCTGTCGGCCGCGCTCGATCAGGTGGACATCGGCATCGTGCTGCTCGATGCCGATACCCGCGCCGAATTCATCAACCGCGCCTTCCGCCATTACTTCAAGCTGTCCGACGAGCAGGCCGACAGCAAGCCGCCGTTCATCGCGCTGATGTATCACGGCCGTGACACCGGCGCCTGGCAATTGCCGGAAGACGAGCTGAACGCGTTCATCGCCAAGCGCACCGAAATGATCCGGACCGGCGATTCCACGCCGATCAACATTGATCTTGCCGACGGGCAGGTGCTGCGTTTCATTTGCACGGCGCTGCCCGATGGCGGGCGCATGCTGAGCTATACGCCGGTCACCGACCTCGTTCGCCACAACGACGATCCCGACAGCAGCGACTACTACCGCGCGCTGCGCGGCAGCGATCGCAGCCTCGCCCACCAGCTCGGCGCCGCCGAATAGCGGCCGCCAAGTCGGCGCCCTCGCGACATTGATCCCCTGCTGCCCTGTCTGTAGTAATGAACAGACACCGCTCCCGCGCATCCCCTCCCAGCAAAACGGAATCGCTCAATGTCCGGCGACCTCACTATCCGCTTCGTCACCCGTCAGGACTACGCGCAATGGCTTCCGCTGTGGGATGGCTACAACGCCTTCTACGGCCGCTCGGGCCCGACCGCGCTGGCGCCCGAGATCACCGCGATGACATGGGCGCGCTTCTTCGATGGCTACGAGCCGGTGCATGCGCTGGTCGCCGAGCGCGGCGGCGAACTGCTCGGGCTGACGCATTATCTGTTTCACCGCTCGACGACCATGATCGAGCCGAATTGCTATTTGCAGGATCTGTTCACGAGTGCCACCGCGCGCGTCAAGGGCGTCGGCCGCGCCTTGATCAACGGCGTGTACGAACAGGCCAAGCGTGCCGGCGCATCGCGCGTCTATTGGCAGACCCATGAGACCAACCACACCGCGATGCAGCTTTACGACAAGGTGGCGGAGCGTTCCGGCTTCGTCGTTTACCGCAAGACGTTCTGACACGGTATCGTGAAGGCGGCCCCGCCGGGCTGCCTGTGGATAAGTCCTGATGTCACCGCCGCGTAACAAAGCACGGATAGGTTGCGCCTGCGCCTGATCAGGCCCCCCGTCTCAGATCACGCGCGCCCCCAAGCGGCCCCCGTCAGTCGCCGCGTCTGACCGGGGCCGCATCTTTTTGTGCCGCATGGCTGCCACGCGCGGCGGCCAGCGCTGCCGCTTCTTGCGGCGCGAAGTGGCGCAGGCCACAATGCGCCCTCCTCCCGCGACCATCCCACAGGATCGATCATGCAAATTCGCAACCTCGGCGGCTCCGGCCTGCGCGTTTCCGCCGTCGGCCTCGGCTGCAACAACTTTGGCCAGCGCACCGATCTGGAAACCTCGCGCAAGGTGATCCACAAGGCGATCGACCTCGGCATCACCCTGTTCGACACCGCCGACATCTATGCCGGCATGGGCGGCTCCGAGACGGTGCTCGGCACCGTGCTCGGCGACCGCCGCAAGGACATCGTGCTGGCGACGAAATATTCGAAACCCATGAGCAACGACGGCACCAAGCAGGGCGCCTCGCGCCGCTACATCATGTCCGCCGTCGAAGCCAGCCTGACGCGGCTGAAGACCGACTACATCGATCTCTACCAGCAGCATGATTACGATCCGCTGACGCCGATGGAAGAGACGCTGCGCGCGCTCGACGACCTCGTCCGCCAGGGCAAGGTCCGCTATATCGGCAATTCGAATTTTCCGGCCTGGCGCATTGCCGAAGCCGAACTGATGGCGCGGCAGATGAATGTCAGCCGCTTCGTCTCCTGCCAGGACGAATACAGCCTCGTGGTGCGCGGCATCGAAAACGATCTGTTGCCGGCCGCAACGGAATACAAGCTCGGCCTGCTGCCGTTCTTCCCGCTGGCGAGCGGCCTCCTCACCGGCAAATACAAGCGCGGCGCCGACGTGCCCTCCGACACCCGCTTCGCCAAGGCGCCGGCGCTGAAAGATCGCTACGTCACGGCGCGTAACGAAGACATCGTCGAAAAGCTGCAGGCGTTCGCGCAAGCGCGCGGCCACACCATGCTCGAACTCGCCTTCTCCTGGCTCGCCTCCCGCCCGCAAGTCTCCAGCGTCATCGCCGGCGCCACCCGCGTCGAACAGGTCGAGCAGAACGTGAAGGCCATCGGCTGGACGCTGAGCGCGGAGGAACTGGCGGAAGTAGATCAGATTACGAAGTAGAGGCGGCAGCGCTCTCTCCACTCCCTCTCCCCGTCCCTTCACGGGGAGAGGGTCGGGGTGAGGGGCTCTCTCCACGAGCTCCGAATGCCGTGAGACCTGTACCCCCTCACCCGGATTGCTTCGCAATCCGACCTCTCCCCGCAAGCGGGGCGAGGTTAAGAGAAGCCAGCGGCTCGATCCGAGAGTTCTGCTTGTAGGCTCGTCAGAACGCCTTCGATATTGCCGAGCACATCATTATTCCAGAACCGGAGAACTCTGTAGCCTAGCCGCTGATCGGAGCTTGCCTGACAAACTTGTTTCCATCGATCTGCCGATTGCGAATACGATTCCAGAGAACCGTCTCTGCGTCCGTTTGATTGACCCCGCAATCGCCTTGCGATTCGGGTGGTCTTTTCACTGCGGCCACGCATTGCCTTGCCCCTCACCCGGATCGCAAGAGCGATCCGACCTCTCCCCGCTAAAGGGCGGGGAGAGGTTAAGAACTCACCCCACCAGCCCCTGCATCGGCTTCACGGGCGCACTGTCCGGAAACACACTCTCCGCCAGCACCTTGTCCGCCAGCCCGAACTGATCCTTCAGCACGCCCTTCATCACCGCACGCAGATCGGTGGTCGGCGCGAGGTCGCGGCCCTGATACAAATTCACCGGCTTCAGCCCCGGCCAGTCCGCGATCACGCGGCCGCCTTTCACCGCGCCGCCGGCGAGCAAGGCAATCGTGCCGGTGCCGTGGTCGGTCCCCTGCGTGCCGTTGATGCGCGCGGTGCGGCCGAATTCGGTGGCGACCACGATTACGGTATCGCGCCAGCGTGCGCCCAGCCCGGTTTCGAATTCCGCCAGCGCGCCGTCGAGGCCGCCGAGCAGTTGCGCCAGCCGCCCGACCGGTCCGCCCTCATTGGCATGGGTGTCCCAGCCGTCAAAGGCGAGCGCGGCGATCCGGGGGCCGTCATCGGCGGCCATCAGTTTGGCGGCGCCGCGCGCCACCAGCCGCATCGCGCCGGCGCCATTGGTGCCGGGTTTTGGCCTCATGTCGTCCCCTTGCGCGGCCTTGTCGAGCGCGAGGCCTTGCTTCAAGGCGCTGGCCAACGCGGGATCGCGGTGTTGATAGAGCTCGACGAGCCGCATCGCGGTATCTTCCGCGGCCTGCGGCAATGCGACCGGCGCCCAGCCGACGGTTGGCGCCGCGCCACGCAGCACCAGCGGCGTGGTCGGGCCGACCGCCAGCGCGCTCGTCACCCGCTCGCTTTTCGGCAGGCCTTCCAGCGCGCGGTTGAGCCAGCCGGACTGCACCCGGCCGGGCCCGGCAAAACCGCTTTCGAGCACGTCCTGCCCGTCGAAATGCGAACGGTCGCGGTAGGACGTCGCCACCGCGTGAATCACCGCCGCCTTCCTCTCGCGGTACATCCGCGCAAATTCCGGCATCGCCGGATGCAGTGCGAAGAACGAGTCCAGCGGCAGGGCCGCGTTCGGCCCGCTTGACGTCAGCGCGATCGACCCGTGCAGTCCGGCGTAATCGGGGTCGCCAATCGGCGCGACGGTGGCGAGCCCATCCAGCGCGCCGCGCAGGATAACGACCACCAACCGCGGATCGCGGCCGTCGGCGGCGCGCGCGAATTTCGGCAAGTAGGCCCACGCCGCAAAGGAGGCGCCGCCGAGCAACACGCCACGCCGCGAAATCGCTGACGATCTGATGCCTTCGCAGCAATCCATTATCGTTTCCATGGACGTCATCTCCTCTGGAATTCCGGCGACATCAGCAACAGCGCCAGCGCCTGCTGCCGCGATTCCGCGCGCTCGATGGTTCGTCGCGTTTCGACTGACGCCGCATCCGCGGCGACGAGTTCGAGCAGGTCGCGCGGATCGACACCGTCGGCGAGCCGGGAGGCGATCTGCGCTGATATATCGAGCCGCAGTTTCATGCCTTCCGGCGCCGCCCAGGCCGCGTTGCTATCGGCAAAACCGTTCGGCCCGGCGGGCGACCATAATGGCTGGCCCAGCGTGTTGAGAGCGCCGAGATAACGGCCGGGATCGTTCGGGATCTGCGCCAGCAGCCGGCCCGACGCGACCAGGAATTCATAAGGCGAACGCATTTTTGCGAGCGGCGCCTTCCAGGCATCCTCGGAATCCACCAGCGCCATCGCCAGCGCCTTGAGGTCGCCGCCGGTTCTCGCAAAGACATCGGCGAGCCGCGCCACCAGTGCCGGCAGCGGATCGTCGGCCACAAAGTGACGCGCGAATTTTCCGGCGACGAATTTCGCCGTCGCCGGATGGCGCGCGAGATCCGCCAGCACTGCCTCGCCCTGCGTTACGTCTGACGCGTCGTAGATTTTTCCCATCACCCGCTGCGCGCCGGGCTGATGCGCATTGGCGTTGAACACGAAGGTGCCCGGCGCACCCAATTGCCCGAGCCTCCCCGCATAGGTCCAGCCCGTGATGATGTTGGCCAGCGACGTCACGTCGTCCTGCGAGTAGCCACCGCCGACGCCGAGCGTATGCAGTTCCATGATTTCGCGGGCGAGGTTTTCGTTCAGTCCGCGGTTGCGGTTTTTCCCGGCACGCGAATCCGGACCCAGCGATTGCTGGTTGTCGAGAAAGAACAGCATCGCCGGATGCTGCTCGACCGCTTTCAGCATGTCGCCGAAACGCCCGAGCACGTGCGGCCGGATCGCCTCGCGCTCGAACGAGCCGGCCCACATCCGCGCCGGCCCGCCCTTGTTGGCGGAGATGCAGAAATGATTGGACCAGAACACCACCAGCCGCTCGGTGAATCCGCAATCGGCAATCATTCCCCGCTGCAGCCGCGCCAGCGCCTCGGCGCGAAAGGTTTTCTGGATGATGTTGAGCGGAGCCGGCGGCGGTTTTGGCGCGTTGGGTCGCATGGTCTCGACGGGCGTCATCGTCGTATCGCGACTTTCCGGCGGCTTCGCCGGCGGTTCCGCCGATGGTTCTTTGGGCGCCATATCCATGGCGATGCGGTTGAGCGAAAGGTTCCGCCGCTGCCCCTTCACATCCGGCGGCGGTTGACCTTCGGTCGCGGGCGAAGGCGCGGCCTTGGCGGCGGCGTCGCGGGCCTGCTGAATCTCGAATTGATAGTCGAACACGGCCTTGCCAAGCGCCGGCGTCGACTGCAGTCCCGGCACTTCGAGCAGCACGCCGTTGGGACGGCTGAGTTCCGCCTTGACGAAGCCGCGCGGATCGGATGCCGCATTGAGAAAATCGCCGGACGCCCCGCCGCGCGCGCCCAGTCCGAAGCGATTGAGCGCAACAAGGGCAGCTTGCGAATCGCGGGCCATCGGATTTCCCTTGGAATTTCACAGGCGTATAGTCGCTTCGAAGTATAACGCGGTTCGATATGAACCCGGGATTAATTCCGCGTCAGGATGTTGCCCCGTTGATGACAAATCGTTTGGAAAATCAGCCTTCGCGCCGCCTCGCCTGCGCCAGATGCGGCACTGAATTCAGTTGCAGCTTGTCGGGGCCGTGCTGGTGTTCCGACGAGGCGTTCCGTCTGCCGACGCCCACCGACGGCAGCGATTGTCTGTGTCCGGACTGCTTGCGCAAGCTGGCGGAACAAGGCATCGGCGCAGGTGCGACGTGACCGGAAGATGGCATGTCAGCGCCGTCCTGCTCGACATGGACGGCACGCTGCTCGACACCGAGCGCGTCTATTTCGACAGCCTGGTCGCGGCGCTGAAGACGCACGGCTACACCGACGACACCATGACGCTGTGCCAGGCGATGGTCGGCCTGCCCGGCCCGGATTGCGAGGCCATGCTGCACGCGCGCTATGGCAAAAACTTTCCGCTTGCGGAAATCAGCCGGGCTTTTGTCAACAACCGCGATGAAATTCTCGGCGCCGGCCTGCCGCTGAAACGCGGCGCGGTCGAGCTCCTCGATGCGCTGCAGGCCGCAAAATGCCCGATGGCGATCGTCACCTCCTCGTCGCTGCGCACGGCGGACGCGCATCTGCAGCTTGCCGGCATTCGCCACCGTTTTGAGACGATCCTGACCCGCGACGACGTCGCGCGCGGCAAGCCCAGTCCCGATCTCTATCTTCTGGCGGCGGCGCGGTTCAGCCTGAAGCCGGAGGTTTGCGTCGCGGTCGAGGATTCCAACCACGGCGTGACCGCTGCCCACGCCGCCGGCGCCATCACCATCATGGTGCCCGATATGGTGACGCCAACGGACGAGTCGCGCGCGCGATGCGCCGCTATCGTGCCGGATCTCAGTGCTGTGCTCGAGGTGCTGCAAACGCGCGGCGGATTTGATCGCCGCTCGTTCTAGCCGTCATTGCGAGCGCCGCTTCCCCCGCACAGGAAGCGCAGCCTCGATCAACGCATGTGCGGCTTCACCTGCCGTCTCCATGTAGCTGGGATCGCGATGCAGCAGCACCACGGCGAATGAGCCGTCGAGCAGCAGCAGGATCTGGCGCGCGAGCTGCGCCGCCTGCGCGATCCCGGCCGAAGCAAACGTCACGCGCAGCCATTCCTCGAACTTCTTCTTGTGCGCGGCGCCGATTTTCATCGCGGGATGGCCGGGCATGTTGGCGAGTTCGGCGGATGTGCGCAGGAATCCGCAGCCCTTCCATTTCGGATGCCGCGCGGAGCGGGCGAGGTTGCGAAAGATGCGCTCGACCTGCGCCGGCAAGCCGTCGTCGGCTTCCGCGAACCATTGCCTGAACAGCGCGAGATTGGGCTGATCGCGGGCGGCAAGATACGCCGCGACGAGATCGTCCTTGCTCCTGAAATGATAATACAGCGTTCGCTTGGTGACGCCGGCCTTTGCCGCCACCGCATCGACGCTGACGCCCCGGATGCCGTCATTGTAAAACAGCGCGCTCGCCGCTGAAACAATGCGCTCACGTGTCGGGATGCCGGATCGTGCCATGACCCTGCATGTATACTAACCAGTGAATATACTCAACGCGAACACGCTCCTAGGGTGACCATAGCCATTGTCACTCGCGGAGCCCTTGATGTCCGATCCCATGCTGTTCGAAATCGACGACGGCATTGCGCTGATCACGTTCAACCGGCCCGACAAGCTCAACGCCCTGAACTACGATCTGATCGACCGCTTGATGGCCGTGCTGGACACGATCGAGACCGACGCCGCCGTGCGCGCCGTGATCCTGACCGGCGCGGGCGAACGCGCGTTCTCCGCGGGCGCCGACATCCACGAATTCGCAGGCAGCGTCCGGTACGGGCGCGATACGGCCGTGCGCGACTTCGTCCGGCGCGGCCAGGCGATGACGGCGCGGCTCGAAGCCTTCAGGAAACCGGTGATCGCAGCCGTCAACGGGCTGGCGTTCGGCGGCGGATGCGAGATCACCGAGGCCGTGCATCTGGCCATCGCCAGCGAGCGTGCGCAATTTGCAAAACCGGAAATCAATCTCGGCATGCCGCCGACCTTCGGCGGAACGCAGCGGCTGCCACGGCTCGCCGGGCGCAAGCGCGCGCTCGAACTGCTGCTGGCGGGCGATCCCTTCTCGCCGCAACGGGCGCTGGAGATCGGGCTGATCAACAGCGTGGTGCCGCACGATGCACTGCTGCCGGCCGCGCGCGAACTGGCAGCACGTATCATCAGGCATTCGCCGCTCGCGGTCGGCGCGATCATCGCCGCGGTCACCCGCGGACTGAACATGACGATCGGCGAAGGGCTCCAGGTCGAGAGCGAGCAATTCGCCGCGCTCGTGCCGATCGGCGATCTCGGCGAAGGCATCAATGCCTGGATCGAGCGCCGGCCGCCGGTCTATGCCGGCCGCTAACGACCCTCCCACCATACGCCTCTTCATGCGAAGCATCGGAGGCGCTATGCTCTCGCCAAGCCGGATACCGGACACGACGGGTCGGGGGTCAATCCATCGAACTAACAATTCGAACGGGCGATTTCAAAATTCGACAAGCCAGCCCGCGATCAATCCGCTAAACTTTCCGATGGCAAGACCGGAGCGAGAGAATGCAGGTGATCAGGATATCGATGTCGGCCCCAGGCCCGTTCGCGGCCCTGGATATGTCGCGCTGCTTACGTCCTCTCTTGTTGTCGCTCAACCTTGTCATGGTCGGTTTGGCGTCATCGGTGCACGCGCAAGGCACGGCGGGCGCGGGGAACAACAGCGCTGCTGCGCCGGGGCCTGCATTTTCGGATACCGGCCCCGACGCTGCCGCCTACGGCGCGGCGGCGGGCTTTCCAGTTGGTACCCGGACGACCTCAAGTCAGCTCGAAAACCTAGTCGGCTCCTACAGCCATTTCGGCGAAATATTTCCCTCGCGTCAGGTCCGGCGCGCAACCACGCCCTGGCTGTTCAAGCGGGCGGTAGAGCCGGCGATCTCCTACAAGTTCGGATCCGAGCAGCGCTCGATCGCAGACTATCTCGGCCACAACCCGACCACCGGTCTCCTGATCGCAAAAGACGACACGATCCTGTATGAGCATTATCAATATGCACGCACCGATCGCGACCGCTTCCTCTCGCAGTCCATGGCGAAAACGATCACGTCGATGCTGATCGGCATTGCTGTCTCCGAGGGCAAGATCAAGTCGATCGACGACCCTGTCTCGACCTATGTTCCCGGCCTTGCGGAGGCCGAATATGGCAAGACCTCAATCCGCGACCTCCTGCACATGTCATCGGGCGTTGCCTTTTCGGAGATCTATGACGGGCAGGACGACATCGCGCGACTCGCGCGCGACCTGTTCATTGAGCCCGGAAAGAACCCCGTCACCAGCGTCGCCCAGTTCAACACGCGCGCTACTCCACCGGGAACCAAATGGCACTACGCCAGCGTCGAGACCGAGATCCTGGGCCTTGTGTTGCGGTCTGCCACGGGTGAGCCGCTTGCGGACTATCTTCATAGCAGGGTCTGGGACGCAATCGGCGCGGAGGCCGACGCGTCCTGGGCCGTCGATAACACCGGCCAGGAGATCGCCTTCTGCTGCTTTAATGCGACCTTGCGCGACTACGCGCGTCTGGGCCGGCTGCTCGCGCATGACGGCGCATGGGAAGGACGCCAACTGATTCCACGGCAGTGGGTGTTGGACGCCACCACGGTGAAGCCAGCCGACGGTCATCTCGCCCCTGGAACGGCAACTTCCTACTTCGGCTATGGATACCAGGTGTGGCTCCTCCCCGGTGAGCAGCGCAGATTTGCGCTGCTCGGCATCCGGGGACAGATCATCCTGGTCGATCCGGCCACCAAGCTCGTCATGGTCCATACCGCCGTTCGCAAGCAACCGTCGGAACCGCGCGCTTATGCCGAGACGCTTGCGTTGTGGTTCGCCGTGCTCGGCCAGCTTGGACGATGACCGCCCGAGCTAGAAGAACGTATTGAGGCCGCAGCGCGGCCAGAAGTCGGCGCGCCTCACCCTGTCAACGGCTGTGACGACGCGCCAATGAGACCACGCGCTAAGCCGCATTTTTGGTCGCTATCACCGTCCGCATGTCATCGGCCAGTTCGCGGTAATGCTGGCCGAGGCGCAGATACAATTCGCGCTTCGCCGCATCCGCCGACAACTTGCCGATCAAATCGCATTCGGCAGCGAGAGTCTCAAACCGCTCCAATTTGGCTTCAAAGTCGGTCATGACGCCCCTCCCCTGATGGCAATCAAGGGAACAAGACTACGCCTTCAATTTACGTCACAGCTAACATCGTTATCGGATAGAACTAATTTACAGCCTCGGCGATACGCCGGACAGTCGCGCAATCACTGCCTGCTGATGCGTCAGCGAACGTCACCATTGCTGCCGTTAATCAACGCGCGATGGTGCCGGCCGACATCGCGCGGTCACTCTGCCGGGCCCGCAAACAGCAAGAGGTTACCGTCGGGATCTCTGACGATGAAATCGCTGGCGCCCCACGGTTCGCGCTTGAGCGTCTGAAAGAACGTCGCGCACGCGGCCTGGAACTCCAGGAAGAGTTGCTCGATCTCTTCCGCGCTCGCGACGGTGAGCGAGGCGGAAAGCAATTCCTCGCGGTCACGCAAAACCGGGTCGATCACGGTTTGCTCGACGCATCGCAAGTTCAGCCGTGCGCCGTCGCGTGCGACCTGCGCGTAGAACGACGGCTCGCCGTAGGTGAACACGATGGTGAAGCCGAGCGTCTTCACGAAGAAATCGCAGGACGCCTTGATGCCGGCGACGAAGAGTTGCGGCTCTGCGGCCGTGATGACGGCCCTGGAGAATTTCGCATCTGCCGAACCCGACATCGGCGAGCCTATCCGTGATAGCTGGGCGACTTCCGCGCCAGCCCGTCGAAGGCATCGAGCAGCCGCTCGCGCCAAGCATAGACCGGATCGTCTTCGACCAGCAGTTTGAACGGGCTGACCACCCGGGCCCACTGGAACGCGCCGAACACGATATAGTCCGCGTAGTTCGCCGCCGTGCCGC
>Ga0307510_10004754_pt1 | contig 16070 bp, 14 predicted proteins | sample 12_EM_MG_FD_207224 | JGI IMG/M metagenome (GOLD analysis project Ga0307510, IMG submission 207224) | Populus trichocarpa ectomycorrhiza microbial communities from riparian zone in the Pacific Northwest, United States - 12_EM | ecosystem: Host-associated > Plants > Roots > Unclassified | place...
ATGATTTGAGATCATAATTTGTTTTGGCCTGTAATGGGCAATGATGGATGAAGGTGATAAGGTTTTATTCTATATTTGCTTTATGTAGGCGGTGATGAAGTTTTTTATGTTTTTGGGTTTTCTAGGTCATACTTTAGGGTGCTTGCTGGGATTTTCCCGTATTTTTACAAATAAATTCAAGGATTTAACAAAAAAAAAAAAAACTCCCACCCGATATGGTTGCTTTCGTAATCCGCCTCACAGGGTCTACAGTACTTGCTGTAGCCAGACCTTTGTTAAGTCCGCTAACCCATGTTGCAGAAAGGTCATAGTGTGTCACTCATCGACTGTTGTCTGAACCAATAATACCTCGACATCTCAACCCCCCCCCCCCATAATCGGCCTGCCCTTATACGCCGATACCTTCTTAAAATAAAAGACATCTACGCCCCGTCCCCTGTTGGTTTGGAGCTAATCGAGATGCTCCACGAGCTGCTATTGTTTTTGTTTCAGAAGTTAATAAATTGTGCTCATCTTTGGTCCTCTTGCAAACCTCTCTGCAGATCCACTTACTGCGCACGTTTGGATTTTTCGGGCAGTAATTCCCTCCTCCCAACTCGGGTCCGTCCCCCCCCTTGCCAAGCGCGGTCGGCTACCTGGGGGGATCAAAGGTCTTCATCTGAGTTGAGAGAATTGTGAGTCCCCGGGCGGGACTGAATGTTCTACATAAGAATGGAGCTCCTTAACAAACTGTTATCATGCTAACAAGAAACTAGGAAACCACCTCGATATTCCTCCACCAAGCTCAGAGTTAATGAGCCAAGATGGGAGATACAAGCAAGAACTCTGCTTTTCCGCTAAGCCCTAGTGCCACCATGGAACCCGCGTTGGGATCCGCTCACCAATTATCGCAGGCATCACCACCACCTCCTACCCTCGCTCAGGATCCGCCGCACCACTTTGATGGTTGAAGACCTATCGGCCAACAACAGGAGTTTTACGATGACGAGGGCTTCCTGTGCCTGAGCCGCAACCTCACGAGCGAAAAACTAACGGATAGGAAAGAAGATGATGTCGTCATTTTTGACTATTCGCTGAGTCGAGAGGATGGAAATCCTCTAGTTGGGGGAAGCGGTCCTTCCTCAGGAGGCTCTAGTGAAGATGACGATAGATTCTTTCAAGTATCCAAGGATAGGCTCATAGAGTCGGAACAATTTAGCCAGGTAATAAACCCTCGATTAATGCAGTCGCGGGCAAGGTTGGCTATCGTGTAGGTATACCCCCCATGAATGAACTTTCTCATGACCTATTTGTGCCCCGAGAAATGCCCCACTGCACCTAGCCGGCTTGCCCCCACGAGAGTCGAACCTATCCTCCACATGCTAATACTTGAGGGCTATTTTTAAAGAGATTTTCCCCAATGTTATGATACATCCGTAGGTCACGCCACTCTCCCGTTATGGTTTTATCCCCTAAAGCAAGTGCTTACTGGAAGTAGGATGAGAATCTACTAAATCCAATGGCAAAAGTGCTCCACCTTCCAAATCCAACTACTTTCGGGGAAGCACATTCGAGAAGAGTTCTAGCTCTCCCTGGTCGGGGAAGGTTTAGAACAGGTTTCTCATTACGGGTACCTCCCAAAAATCAATCGGAGTTGGCCAAGCCAGGTCCATCGGGGGATAGAATCACCCTTTTCGTATCACTTCCATATTTCGGGAAATCTAGCAGCAGTATCCCGATGGGTCCGGAAAGCGAGAGCGTTGAACTCTTACATTTCAAAAGCCTGGAAGTTGATGTCTCCGACCGCCGTGCCGTGATGAATACGGAAGGCAAAGATATCGGAGGGATACTAGTTCATCAGGCACGATATATGATATTTGACAACTGTAAACTTTACTTCTTTCCCTACTGTTGACATAATCATCCTTGCTAAGTAATTCCTAAAGACACGATGGCGACATTTAGATCTAAGGAGGACGGTGCCAAAAACCAAGTCCCACTTGACAACCACCAAGAACGTATCGGTGCCTTTCGTGCAATGATCCATATGATTGCCAATCGTATGGACGGGGAGTCATGGATATTTGGGAAACTCCAGGCCTGCTTGTGCAAACTAGTTAGTCTATTCTCTCCTTTGGCCAAATGAATTAATCCTTAATCTGAGGGTGATCAGGAGGAGGATATCGACAAAATGATATCAGACGCAATAATCTACGAAGATAATCAGGGGATGGGAACAATTCCCGAAGATAACCCCCCCGTGCGCCTACAGCCACGAGTGGGGCTTACATGGGGAGAGGAGGAGACATGGCGATGGTATGAGGATCATGAGCTAGTCAGGCAGAATAATGTTCGGAAGAGAAAGCAGAGGAGAATCCGAGACCTCATCGCCTCCCTTAACAGGCTTTCAGCAAGTCTGCTTGCTGCTATTAGTGTGGCTGAACGACAGATTGCCGTTCTTCAGAATCTACACGATCTATTTTTTACAAGCTGTCGAACGGGGGTTGGGGGCTTCGAGAAGGGGTACCCACTCCGTGAAAATCCCTTCTACAAGAATATGGCCCCAATACCTATCCTCTCGGAGGGCTCCAACCAGATATGGCCGAATACCTTGGACGCTATTGACGAAGTCGTTCGAGAGAGGAAATGTTTCATTAAGGTCAAGGAGCTAGTAGAGAATATGGATATACGAAGAAAAATTGTATAATTTCCAGACCTCAGCCCATAACAAGAATACTAACGACTGGGCAGCTTTCTGCATTCTTGAAGTCTGATCAGGCCAAAGCGGCCTCATCTGAGAGAACAGCTCGGGAAGCGACAGACACAATGAAGCGCACCGAGGGCACTGTCAAGAAGACTTTTTCCGAAATTGTGAAGCAAAAGGGTACGGTAGATGGTTTCACCTTCATAACAATAGTGTTCCTTCCTCTCAACTTTTGTACTTCGGTATTTTCCCTCCTATCCTCGACATGAGTGCCTCCTGACAAGCAACCCTATCAGTATTTCGGCATGCAGACCGTAAAAGAATTCGGCGGTAGCGCCCCCCAAATGTCGGTTCGCAGATTCTGGCAGATCGCAATTCCCCTATTTGTTGGAATACTGCTATTGACAACAATTGTCATCGTCTGGAACCGCGAAGGGGTCATAAGCTACAGAAAACACCTCAGAAAAACCTTGTGGTCTTCTTCCCATGCATTCATAATGGTAAGTGATCCCGAGACGCGTAGCCTTCAAGGACAAGCCACAACTCGGCCTAACTCGCAAGAACAGCTAATGGCCCGTCTACCCCTCCCTCGCCGAGGCAGGGGAAACAAAACATGGAAAATTTGATTTTCAAAATTAACTCTATCGTCCAAGGAGAGGCCGCCGTGACCACCACTTCTAGGAATAAAAGCATTCGGGAGGCCGAGAGCTGGACAAACCTTAATCGCCAAACTAATGCTGTATAGGCAGCAGTGGAAATATCACGGTTGGAGGATACGGGGGCTAGGGGAAGGAGAGATTTGCCTCTTTAACGCTTATTTTTATACCTCAGTTTTTAACGCTGCTTGGTGAGACAAAAATGTGATAACTTATGGGGATGTATCTTCTATTCCCACAAATTGGATAGAGATGTGTACGAATGTTATCCAAAGATGTTGGCCAGGACCGACTTTGTATTCTACAGCCACGGGTCTTTTTTATAGAGAATGTTACCACCAGCCGCTACGATAGCCGTGCAGCGGATTGTAAGGCCAAACTTTTAGCACCATCGGTAAGTTACTCCCATAAGAACAAAGTTTTACCTCGGTAGCATATAACCAACGGGTTTGGTGACGATGCTCGCCACCAACGAAACCATTTCCTAACCAACCAACCCCCTACCAACCCCCACCGCTGTTGACACACCTTAAGGCACCCCACGTGGCAGGTCCCTCCAGATAGGCATCCCAACTAATACGCCGTATCATTCGGTTATCGCCGGATTAGCGCTACAGGAAACTTACCCAGCCCTCTCTGACTTACCTATTTTCTTCAAAGTGTAGCGATCCGGGGGTTTGCTGGTACTTGCCCTCTCGTTCATAGCCCTCCCCTGATTTTACACCGAAAACCAGCACTTTCATCTTATAAAACCTCACCTCCGCTGGCCCGCAAAAAAAACCGCTGGAGGGGATGTGATAGCCGAGCTCTTGTGCCGGAGGTTTGGAGAGCGAGAGATGCTTAAAAACAACTCTATTCCATCCGAAAGAGACCGGAGAGACCCACCGCCCATCCAGTGAAACAGCAACGCGTCGGTATAGTGGTACTGGCGAAGAGATCAAAAGAAAAAATACGGAAGATAGGAGAAAGTGAATGAGAACAGAATTACACACTTATTCAACTAGTCGAGTGATAGTATATGATAAGAAGAAAGAAAGAGTTGAAATAACACAGCTTTAACTTGAGAATGAAGAATGCTGGACCTGCTATATCGCACTCAAGGGGGGTAGAGAGTACAGTACATATCCGAAAGTATAATACCGTGTATCTCAACAAAAATGCTAAAATTCCCATGACATAAGCCCTTCTCTAGAGCCACCTATCAGTAGATACAGACACTAGACAAAGGTTTTGGTTATACCAAGTCATCACTAACCAACGGCACTATGTAATAGACTACATCCTCTGTTTCATGTATCACAGCTACCCCAAACAAAGGTAACATGAAGCAACAGTTTCCCTGAATAAGAATTCTACTCCCACCAATCCATACCACAAGCCTAGAACCAATGATCACAGAACGACCAGTGCGGAAATTTCATCTTGAAAACCACTACCTCTGCACCTCGACCTCAAGCCAATCGAAGACACCCGGTTTGAGCTCAATCAGCTTTCCTAGCTCTAACACCAAACATTCCGGACTTCCGAAGGGGGTTAAAAAAGCTCTATGAACCGCTCCCCTAACAAGACAATACCAGGCAGTTTTTTTCAAGAAACCCCGGCACTCTACTTACTATGCCTTCCAGAGTTACTGGACAAGTTGATTCAAAGGGCTGGGACAGTAATGTACAGTACATAGTGTCAGAAGGACTATCGGTAATTACGCTGCTATAATTTGGATCATCGTATTATATTCTCATCTTATTCCTAATCAATTGTATGGATAAGCTTCATCTAATGCTTCATGCATTAAGTTTTATTCATGAGAGCTGGCAGCGCACGGACAATATGAGCTTGCGCCATCACTAAGGCTTTTGCCCAGCGGCCGCACGATATCAATATCATTAAATCTTGAATGTGGTAAGCCATATCAGTCAATCCCCACAGCGCAATATGAGAAACAACCACAACCTCAAATAACAACCCTCCTCCCACTCCACGCACACCAAAGTGGGAAAATCCCCATACCGCAAGAACTGGAATAACTGCACCTCACGCTAGGACGTTAGGGTTTCCTTCGCCTGTAAATTAAGGTTTGGCTCTTTTTTCCCTTCCTTCCTCCTTAAGCTAGGACTGACGGGGCCAGTTTTTGCGGTATGCTCGCCCCCACCCCCAACTACCCGGAGGAGGGAATTTCTGACATCTTAGCGCGGGGTTCAATTTTTCCGGTTCTTCCAGTGCCCTTGTAACACTAAGGATGCTCGGATAACTGACACACCAATTTCACTATTTCCACATTCCTTTTGTACAATTCGAGTCATGAGTGCCCAAAATCCCCCATTTTTGCTGTAAACTTGGGAGGGCACTAATTTCTAAGCCAGATCGCTGCATAACACCAGCCCAGCCTTTCCCGCTAGAGTTTTCCTATATAAGGGTATATCTACCGAGCTCACCGGGGGTTCCAATTCGACTTTCATGAAATAATATAGTGCGCTGGTACCGGTAGTCTAAGCCCAAACCCCCATTCTTCCACCCCCCAACTAACCACTCGAAATCCGGAACCCTACATACAAAACCTCCCCCCTTCTCCAATTCCACCCAGAAATTCGGATAGGAACAACTAGGCCATAACCTAACCAGATATCACAGCAACACCCTACTGCCCGCCGGCAGCCCCCCCTAATGACTTCACCAGGGCAAAGAATACATACGCGGAAGTCCAGGCGAGGGTAGAAACACACCTTACTCAGCGAGCTCTAAGAAATAGCAGATTCCAGAGGATTCCTGAGGCCGAATAGAAGCCCCTGGCGCGGGATCGGAGAGGAATAACCACCGGTGGGAGTGATGGGTATGAAGGCGATCCTCCAACCAGAGGACCTCTTGGGTCCTTCCGGACAGCGGTCAGGATAGCTACTCCATAGGGGAGGAGCCGCGGGTAAAACAACGATTTACAGGACAAGAATGAAAAGGTTAGCCGAGGCGCTTTGCGCCGAGTCCCCTCCCAGTTTTAACTTAGCAACGGCGTTAGGCTAGGAGAAGCTCTCCCAGTTCCTTCCCGATCATGACTTATTCCTGAGAAACCTGCTCTCGTGTTTCTCACTGTGTTGTCAGAAGCACTACTGGGTGTCCAGGTCCCTGATGGAATGCCTTACTGATCGCCGTGATGTGCGGAAATCAATGAGTTAATCTCTTTGGAGGTTCATGAGGTTGATTTTCTATGAGTGGGTAGAATCAGGCCCTCCGGGAGCTCGGGTCACTATACCATTTCCAACTTGATGGCAACTTATACCACTGCATACCCTGGCCATTCCTTCTCTTGACAAACCACACATAATTGCCAGTCATCCTCCTATTCCATGCATCCTTTTAGACTTCAACGGCGAAAACGATACCATGCGAGTGACGAGGGGTGAAACGAAACGCCAAGAAACTCACAACGAAAACGATCGCACACTCGCGGGCGGGGAAAATCTTTTCACTAACAACAACCTCAGTCTCACGCTCAACGACGGCTCCTTCAATAATTAACTAACTAACGGCGATCACTGGAGTATATATCGATTACAAAGACATCATATCCGTCTATGAGCCATAGTACTACTCCATGTCAGTCCCCCCTTGCCCCATCATGGCTCCCGGGCCGACAAAAGGAAAACAAACTCTCCCACTGTCGCCGGGCTTCCAGCTCTCTCACGCTGACCTTACCGTGCTTCCACTGTTCTCCCGGCCTTTCCCCCGGCTTTCCCGAAAGCTGCGCGATCCCAAAATCATCGCTCATTCCTGCATTGGAAATGCTTTCCACAAACACGCCCGAAGCCGAAACATATGCCCAAATCCTCAGCGTATTTCCGAAGTCAAACAAGTAGGTCCCCGACGGCTATCTAAACAACAGAGGAGGTATCGGGAGAGCATGGCGAGCAGCATCGTTCCCAACATATCTCACAGTCGGGAGAGGCCTGTGGGTGCAAAACCGGGTGTGGGGTTGCGGAAGAGGTGGGGGTGGCAGAGCTATCAATACAATCTACTGTAGTATGATATAATGCTAAATTAACAAATAGATTACCTTATCTCGGATAGGCTTTACGAAATTAGGATTTCTTGCAATCGATCTAATTCACCTGCCAATCCTCTCTCTTACTGCTACTATCACTAACTCCCTCAAGGGTAGTATGCATATCATCTTATTATCCTGTAGTAAAAATCTCTACCCCAGGACTATTCTCAGAATAATACAGTCATTGTCGCGATCTAAGGATTTCTGTTTTTCTTGTGCATAGCCTCATACCACTGTGAGCGACGCAAAATAGGAGGGCGACCGGCTATTAGGGCCGAGGGTGAGAAGCTTCGGGAAAGGAACCTCTTGATAGTTGAAGAAAAAGAGAGGGCTGCCGATGTGGCGGAAGAGTACCGTATCGCATAATTTCGTTTTCACGCTAAGATACAAGTTACAGGGGGTATGTTTTCGCACAATCACCACGTCTCTTACAACCACAGCGATTGAAATTTCAACTTAGTTGACTTGTCATATTTTTGGTTTTGACCAATCCGATTCCTTGGACCCCTCTTCACGACGGCTTCAAGTCTTTAGTTTAAGAGCATCCTACTCTTACTCTAATTTCATCACTGGAAGATAGATTTATCCCTTCCATCTATTATTTTTACTCCCTCATCTTCCGTTGACTACCCAGTATCGGTTAAAATGGTTAAGAGAGGTTCTACAACGTTTTCGGCAACCAAGGTTGCTAAGGCAGGTTTGGTAGCTTCGGCTGCCTTACAAAAAATCATGGACTAGGAGAAAGAAGTATCCAGGTTGCGGCATCATGTTTCTGTCTTATCGAAGAGGAATCATTTGCTGCAGAAAGAGTCGGGAAAGGGGAAGAAAGAGGTGGAGGTGGAAATTTCTAAGGTGGCTTCGGCCGGGAGGGTTGAGGAGCCTGAGCCGCGTTTGGTGGCTGAGCCCTTGGAAAAGATGAGTGGAGTAATAGTGGTGGAGGAAGAGGAGGATGTGTGGGTGGCGGCTGTGGCGAAGCCTGAGGTGGCTGAGTCAAGAGTGGCGGTGGTAGTGGATGAAGAGGGAGGACCTTCGGCTATCGGTGTGCCGGTGTCGGAGGGTAAGAGGAGGAGGATGGATGATTCGAGAGAGGAAGGGGATGTGGAGACGAGTGTTGTGGCACCGGCGGGGCCGAGAGGTGGGGCACCGGAGGGGCCGAGGTTGATGGCGGAGAGGGTAGGTGGGGTAAGGAGAGGGAGTGGAGTGCCGGCGGACTTGTTTGTCAGGAGGGCTTACAGGTTCGTTGATAGGTCAATAATTGGGGTGCGCAATGGGATGGTAGGGGATTCCTATCAGACCAGAGGGAATTTTGCCCGTGCGCCGTTTGTGAGTAGAGGTGGGGGAGGAAGGGGGAGAGGTTATAGGCCGTACTATTGATTGTTGACCGGGGTCAGGAGGGGCTTAGGATTCGCAGCGGGCGGAGACCGTGGGCGCTAAAGACTTACATGAATAGGCTCGGGGCTTGCGTGTATTTCGATGGTCGGTGATGGCGGATGGGAGTGTTGATGGGGCGGATGTGGATTGTTGTTGGATATGTTTGTTTTTCTTTAAATATGTTGTGAAGGGGAATGCGCGAGCAGCAGGTACAGGCCCACCCTACCCGTTAAGCGTACCGGCGCGTATTTGATTGCGGGAAAAGATGGGTTAGGCTCGACGGCCGGGTGTGCGGGTTAATGTATGTTGCCTGCCATTGCACCGCTCGGGAGGATGTGGTTTTGTTTTATGTTTTGTGTTTTGGAATGTGGTTGGTGTTGGCGGAGTCAGGGGGTTATTGGCGGATTTGATTGTCAGGTGCACGACTTGGAAAGTTATCCTTTGTATAGCAGATGTAGGGTCCGCGACCGGTGGTAAGGCTTAGCCATATGCTTTAGAGTAGCCCGGTAGCCGAAAATAAAAAAGTTTATTAAAAAAAAAAGAAAAAATGTTTTCGCACACACCAAAGTGGCTGACCAGCAAAAAACACTAGAAAATTGGTGGGTCACAAAGTGGTGTGTGCAAGAACATTTTTTATTTTATTTTTATAAATGTATATTCTCTTCGGGTTTTATGTGGCTTAATCAGGCTCGTTCACCCATCTGCTCTACGGTTTTCTAGCTACACTAATGCAACTTAAGGATTCCGCATAAGCCCCCAACATGCTGAAATACAAGGTGATCAGGCCCGCCACTTCGCTTACTGCCTTTAGTGACAGCGTTCTCAGCCCACCCGCTAAGCTCCGCGCCTCTTGCCCATCCCCTCCTTGCCTCGTACCAGCAGTATCCCTGTCGACCGTCATCTATCAACCCATCCCTTTACCCTCATCTTTCCTCCCGAGTGATTTCTAGGCAGGAAGCATACACGAACCCGCACACCAGGCCGTCGACCCTAACCCATCTTTCCCTGCAATCAAACTTCTTGCCAACTACCCGAGCCACATGTGCAAGTATAAACTCTGCGACAGCGACAACAAAGGCGAGTGGTAGCAAAAGCGCATAACTCGGTCAGGTGGACCTGTACCCTTTACTCGCCCATACCAAAACATGAACAAAGGAAAAAAACAAAACTCTTCTGAATCACTCGGCCTCTAACTCAAACCAATGAGCGCTCACCAAGTCTGGGCTCGCCAAGCCACACTCAGTCAGGCGCCTTCGAGCGACACCACCTCATCAGCCACCCCTCTTCTTTCCGTCACATGAGCAAAGCCGGCCTCGCCATAGAGCCTCTTTCCCCTTGTTTAGCCTACCTGCTAAGGCCTCATCAGCAAATTTATCACGCTGGACTTCAAAACCAACGGGCAAGGGATATAAAAACAAGGCAAGCTATCCAACCTGACCACCCTAGCCTCATCAATACAAACCTCAAGGATTTTCCGGAAGACAATCCATTGACAGATGCTGTGAACATCGTCCTGGCACCTAATCCTTCAGCCAACTCCTTCCGTCATCAACCAACGCAACTTCTATCCAACCTAACCGAAGCGCTATCAGCAAAAACATCTAGAGAGGAAGCCTCAAGCAAAAGGTTATCATGATGTGCCCAAACCCTCAACACGTAGCCAGCCAACTGCTGTAACATCGCTCCGGTAAAGACATGAAGCCATCGTGAGACGACCACCATGGATCCTGATAGGCCCACCCACCAAATATGACACGTCACAAGAGGTTCGGAGTAGGTTGTAGGAGCAATCGAGGATGTGCGAAAACTTTTTTTTTCTTTTTTCTTTTGTTATAAACTTTTTCCATTTCGGCTACCTGGCTACTCTAAAGCAAACGGCTACACCATACATCTGGTCAGATCCCGGACCCGCCTACCGAGACTCTACTCCCTCACCACCTATAACGCAGCAAAGAAACAACAAACAACCCTTTACACTAAATCAACATCAAAACCACTAATCCGAATTCCCCCCATAGCCAACTGCATCCCGAGCGCGTCACCAATCCGAATGAAGAATCTGTATTATTAGTAAAACAACAATAACAAGGCCAACCTACCCTTCCGAAACCCCAGTGCTCACACACCAGGCGGGCTCCTCGATCAACTGGACAAGGGGTAAAGCAAGCCCTGCCCACGTCGATTTGCTGATCTGCCATAGGCCACGTTAGGTCACCCCTCGCCACTCAAGGTTATCTGTATCCCCCACCACGCCGCACAGGCCATTTTTCGTGATCTCCGGCAAACCGCCGGGCTTGGTTGAAAAACATAGGAAAATTAGGGTTAACCACACCCCGCCCAAAATTCCCTCTCCCTCTCCCTCTTGGCCCAACTGGGGCAACTCCAACCATCGTCATCCCCCTCGGCGCTCTCGGAATCGAGGTCGCCACAATAATCTCTTCCACCACTTCCGCCTCAACCTCCTCCTCGCTCTCCTCCGCCTCACTCCCCTCCTCCACACATGTTCTCCTCCTCTTACCCTTCGGCAGCCTCACCAACGCCACCTCGGGTTCTTCAACCACCAACGCCACCCTCGTCTCAGCCACCTGCTCCGGCACAGGCGCCACCCAAACATCTTCCTCATCCTCCGCCACAATTATTCCACTCATCCGTACCTCGGGCTCAGCCACCACTTGTGGCTCGGGCTCCTGAACCCTCACGGGCGAAGCCACCTCCGTACCTTCACCGCTCCCCCTCTTTTCCGCCTCTTTCTGCAACGCATGATTCCGCTTTGACAAAACAGAAACATGGTGCCTCAACTTCGACACTTCCTTTTCCAACTCCAATATTCTCGTCAACGCGGCCGAAGCCGCCAACCCCGCTTTAGCAACTTTCGTTGCCGAAAAAGTAGTAGAACCTCGCTTAACCATAATGTCCAGATACTGTGGAGTTAATGGAAGATGAGGGAGTAAAAATAATAGATGGAAGAGATAATTCTATCTTCCAGTGATGAAATTAGTGTAAGAGTAGGATGATCTTAAACTAAAGACTTGAAGCCGACGAAAAGAGGGGTCCAAGGAAGCTGATTGGTCAAAAACCGAAATGTGATTGATCACACGGAGGTGCAATTTCAATGACTGTGGTTGTAAGGGACGTGTTGCGAAAACATACCCCCTGTGCCTTGTATCAAAGAAAAAGTGTGGTGAAACATTCCAGCTCCTTTAGGTAGTGAATAGCCCCTATAGGGAAGATTCTCGCAAATATTTAGCGTAGGGCACCGCCCCAGGGACCTGTCCTTTATTTACAAGTAAAGGAAACAACTAAAGTTAAGCGAGAAAGGTTAATTCGAAAATCCTGACTCACACCTTATTCTGACCTCCTCGCAAGAATAACTGGTTTCACCAGATTACTGGTATGCCGTACCGAAACCTCGTGTAGCTAGGGCGAACAGAAGGTATTCGTAGATCAAGACAATGGTTCATTAGAAACTCCTACAGTACGATATTCTGTGACGAAGCGAGACCACTTCAACGAGAACGCCGATACAAGTAATCTCTGTCCTACAAAAGTTCTGTTGACGCCCCCGCTCCCCCGTGCTCCTGCTTCCCCGAGATCAACGACCTAACTGTGACGGCGAATACCGGTAATAAAAGTTTTTATGGTACAAGTATCATACCCGGGTTATAGTTTTCCCTCGCCAAACTCCTCTTCGGGTGCAGGATGCCCTAGTCGCGCACTGTGCCGGCGGCCAAGAATCCATATCACTTCGGTCACGATATCCGTCACGGCTTTTGTCTTGCTCCTGTCTGTCGTCAGTACTCTGAAGCTTTAACTTCAGACTTCTATCGGTGAGCCTTTCTGCTGCCCAGCTATGTGCTCCGTGCTCGAGCATGTCTCCAAATGTTGCCCTCCTCTCTGTCATCCTATCACGCTTTACATAAGAGACAGGACAACGAACGGAGGAGACAGCAAATAAGACATCTAAAAATCTCATGTCGAGCAAAAAACTTAGTCGGGGCCCTTATTGCTCCCCGCAGATTCGCTATCCCATTTATGTTCCTCCGATCCACCGAATAAAGAGAGCTCTGCGAGGTCGCTCGAGTTACATGACAACCCCCCCCAAAAGTACTATTCGTGTACATAAAATTGAGAGGAATACCATGTCTTCCCCCTTCGCTTGTCGATTTGTTTTTCCTGAAAACCCCTAGATTACTAAAATTTGATAAATCCCCCCAAGTCGCCTGCTAATTTAGTATATCACGCGAAGGCTGCTCCCTAGGCCCAAAAAAAGCTTTTTGCTAGCTCAGTCGCCTTGCAGGCTTTGAGCTTGAGCCTGCTAGTCGTTAGGTACAGTACAGCTACCGACATTATACAGTCACACCCCACTCTACTGGATCCCCCGGTTTCCCGGATGAAATTCTCCGAGTTCTAAATTATTTCTCACCAAAACCTAACTCGCTGCTCCAGATAATTCGCTCTCCTGGACAATTCACTGTCCCGAACAGATTCCTTGAATTTTTGCCATCCTGGATAGCGAGGTGAGACTCTACCTGTATGAGGGCTGCTTAGGCTTGCAGTAGTAACAGCTAAGGCGCATAAAACTATCTAGTTTTTTATGTTATTAGCTTTCCCGGGCACCTTACTGTCGATGTATATCCTGGCAAGTGTTTTATTTACCCTTATCAAAAGTTTATCTATGATAGCTTAAATGTTGCGAGTAGATGCCGTAGGTAGCTCTTGTCATAGGAGGTTAATGCTGAATCCCAGCAAAAGGTTAGACTCAATTATTCACGATCCTATTGAGTATGCTGAAATATTATAAGGTGAGGCGTGCCAAAATTAACTGACTTTAAAGCAAAAAGCAAATTAAAACATGGTCTTGGAATATCAAACAGAACCTTAGGCTCACACTTTCCAACCCCATCTCAACAATTCCTCAACAAAAATATCTGTAAATAGAACCATGAGCCTCTTTATTTCCCCAAATTGTCCAACATCTATCCCCAAACGTGATCAATACTGTAAATGACAAAATCTACAGCAATACCACGAAAGTGATATTGCGCGAGAAATTTCGTATTTCCCTCAGCACGCCTCACCGGTATTTTTTAACCTACTGGCGTGAGGTCGAATTGAATGAGTTAATATAGGGGTACTGCACTCCCCTCATCTCGGTTCTATTTATAACTTCAAACTTCTCCAATCGGGTTGATCTTGTCCCTTGACGAGGTTAAATCCGCTACCCAAGTATTAGCCCCTAATCCAATCCAAGACAAAGACACCGTGAGAAGTAATAGTGTCTTCCAGACGGAGTATGGATTAACCCGTATTCGTGGTTCTGTCGACCTGCTCGGTTGAGCTTGTTGGGGTTTACTAGTAGTTTTGCCATTTCAATTACTCAATTCGATCGTGGATTTACAGTACTCCACAGAGAAGCAGGAACACGCCGACGCGGGAACGCGAATAAAACTTTTGCAGTACAGGAATTATTTGTATGGGCATTCTCATTACAGTGGTCTCGCTTTGTCCTGGAATACTGTGCGAGTTTCTACTGGACGCTCGTCTTGATCTATGAATATCTTCTGTTCGCCCCTGGCTACCTGGGTGGCAGGTATACCACCCCATACCAGTAATCTGGCGAAGCTAGTTTTTCTCGCTAAGAGGTCAGAATAAGGTGTGGGTAAGGATTTTCAAATTAACCTTTCTCGCTTAGCTATTCCCTTTAAAACAATGACAAAGGTCTCGAGAGCGATCACCTACGGTAAACATTTAGGACAATCTTCCCCATAGGGGCTATTCGTTACTCAAAGGAGCTCACGTACGGTAGATACTCAATTGCCAATAGTAAAGACAAAGATATATATAAAAAAGTAACAAAAAAGTGTCCTAATTCTGTTATAAATTGCCACACACAATATCCCTATTTTTCTGCATACCTCCCCCATGATAAAGGGGCAATATGACTAAAGTCCCTCCTTCATAAATCACACTAAATTTGCAGAGCATGAAAGTTACGAAACCATAAAGAACACTCCTGAAACATAAGGAAACTTCCAAAATCACGATGGGCATGCCTTCTCCCAACTTCCACTGCTCTCAGCTTTTGTCCCTTCTTCCTTCTACTCGCAAGTGGATAAAGTAGGGGTTCGAATATGATGGTATTTGTGCAGTATTGCTAGAAAGTAGCAAGAAGAGCGAGAAGTAAAATTTTGGCATGAGAGAACGTACAAAAGTTCTTCCCGTAGGCAGGAGAGATAAGTATATAGGAATTAGAGTGAGAGTGAGGGACGTTAGAAGAATAGAGGAAACCATCGGCCAGACCAGGAGAATGAGAAGGAAATGAGCCCTCTGCCGATTCTAATGCATAGGTCCCCAGTCACAGAGACATGGGCAGCCTTCCCGCCCTCTTAACAGTTGATTATTAGAAAGTAATAATGAATTAGTGAGCAGACAAAATAGTGGTGGGCGCATATCCGGAGAGGAGGGGTGGGGAACCTGCAATCAGGAGGAGAAAGAGCTCCGTGTGTAAAGGAAAGAAGGAAACTTTTGTGGCTGGTGGTATATCAACGCAGGCGGATCTTTTTGGGGGGTGGCTCGGGGCACGGAGAGAGGTCAGTTGAGGGCTCAGATAATTCCTCCCCGAGTCTCGATATAGTAAGGTCATCTGCCTCTACTTGCCCCTGGGGAGCTTTCCCACAGCCATCCCCGGTAGCGCATGGAAATGATGCTTGGCCACTCTTGCCTGCTGTGTCGGGATGGGCACCGTTAAGCTGCGATAGCATCCCCACAATCTTCTCATACCCTTTCTTCTCTGCGAATGATAATGGCGTTCGGCCACCCCCGTCAGCACGGTCGGGATTAACATCGCGCTGTTCTAACAGCACCTCGATAATTTTCTCGTACCCACTCTCGGCAGCCCAGGAGAGCGGCGTTCGGCCACTCTTGTCAGCGCTGTCGGGATTGACACTGCTCTGCCCTAACAGCATCTTTACAACCCTCTGATAATTTTCGCTAGAACCCCATGGCGGGATCCCTGGCCCGGCAGCCCATGAAAGTGGGGTTCGCCCGTTCTCATCTGTAGTATCGGGATTGACATCGTTCCGTTCCAATAGTATCCGAACAATTTTCTCACGCCCGTTCCCAGCAGCCCATGAAAGTGGCGTTCGCCCGTTCTCATCTGTAGTATCGGGATTGACATCGTTCCGTTCCAATAGTATCCGAACAATTTTCTCACGCCCGTTCCCAGCAGCCCATGAAAGTGGCGTTCGCCCGTTCTCATCTGTAGTATCGGGATTGACATCGTTCCGTTCCAATAGTATCCGAACAATTTTCTCACGCCCGTTCCTAG
>Ga0307510_10004755_pt1 | contig 16065 bp, 18 predicted proteins | sample 12_EM_MG_FD_207224 | JGI IMG/M metagenome (GOLD analysis project Ga0307510, IMG submission 207224) | Populus trichocarpa ectomycorrhiza microbial communities from riparian zone in the Pacific Northwest, United States - 12_EM | ecosystem: Host-associated > Plants > Roots > Unclassified | place...
CATGGGCCTTTAGAAAAGGACGGAAAAATGAGAGGCATGGGGGGTATAGGGGGAGATGGTATTACCAGGTGATACAGGGAGATATGTATGTAATACATGAGGGAGAATATTTTTTGCTGATGGGAGGTGGTTCTCCCGCGTGGGCATAGAGCTATACCCGACTGATTCGGCATTTCCTAGGCCACGCGAGAAGTAATCTTTCATTTGGGTTTTGGATATGTTTCCATCAATAAACCAGGATGGCAGTTTGAAACCTTCCGCGCTATTGAATGGTGCCCATGGGTCCACGCACCGGTTGCAGTGTTCGTCCTCATATCCGGCAACATCTCCGATTACTTCTCTGGCGCCTTCAAAATGATTGTGTTTCCGAGCACAGGCTGAGGTAGTATGGAAGACTTCAGCATGCGACTGGTATACAATCTGGACAAAGTGCACCAGGTTCCAATCCGGCAGGGCCTGGATCGGATTGATAGTCGGAATCGTGGCGCTCACTCGCGTCTGCGTTGCGCAATTCGCCTGTTTGGATGTTGTTATATTGTACGCTGGACACGAGGACAATGTCCAGAGTCGCATGCGCTGTTCGCAGGTGCTTCTCATATTCACCAGACCTGCTGTATTTTCAGCGGCAGAACGGACATTTGCCACGCATGGTTGGACATTGCTCAGTCCATCGTGGGGCTCCAAGTCTGTGTAGATTCGACGGTAAGGCTATGATATGTCAAGTCTTGACCACAGCCCGTGTGGATCCCATGTAGGGCCAAGGGATGCCATATTCATGATCTAGTTGTGCATAGAGTTTAGCGTGGGTGTCACCTGGTATCAGCTATCTTGTCTTTCAACATCTGAGACGGCAAAGACTATATGTTCCTGCCCCAATGCGTTTATCAGGTTTCATTCCTTCAAGTTGAATCAAACTACAGTAGAGTCCTGTAATAGAGCCTCAGATTTGGGTTTTCTTTTCAAACTACCTAGAGGATCTGGGAGTTCTTTATATAAAGTGATTCGATTGCGAGACTAGAGGGACTTCATACCAAGATTCATCTCACATGCAGAATCTCCTCCGAGTCAACTGTTGAAGAACACCGGCGATCACTCTATGCTGATGTATTTTCCTTTCTCCCAGTTCGCATATTATTTCTTGTGTGTTAGTTTCCATGGTCACTTATTATCAATCAAGACGAGGAGCGGATATACCTTAATAGTATACTAAAGGATGATTCCGATGAATGGCCGGTAATGACGGGACAAGAAACCGGAGACATAAACTGGTGTTGAAGGTCGAGTTGAAGGCGCAGAGCAAACCGGACAGGAAACCGGTGAATAGGCCAGAATGCCTGATGGCAAAGGGACTGGAACTGTATTTGATCTAGGTATTTCCGGATGCATTTCCGGGAGAGAACATGGTAGAAACTTCTCTTTCTATTGTCTATATAAACCCTATACTCCACCATAGTTAGACAAGTAAGCAAGACAGCCACCCCTCCGATCAATATACTCACGCTTCTCTCTTGACTTCTTTGTACTTCTTCATCTTTTCAGCGCTTTCTTCTCCCATCCAGAACTCATAATAATAGGTTATGAGCCCGGTCAGCGCAGCCTAGGCAAATACTCAGCTGACACCAACACTGGTTCCCACTTCTTCTTGTCTTCTCCAATTACCATATACTGAGTTGATCCTTCACAAAACGCGGAACACAATGTCTGCATCTTCCACCACCGTTTCAAATCCCACTAGTACCTCAGGAACAATCTCGCTTACCCATTCAATCGAAAAACTCAATGGGTCCATGGCTTCCGGTAAGAGCAACTACCAAACATGGAGGTTCAGAGTAATCTGTATTCTCTAGGAGAAAGGGTTACTCACCGCCATCGAAAAAAATCTTTACAAGAGCGATGACGAGGCCTTGTCCCGCGCTAATGCAGCATTCACTATTCTTACCCTAAATGTTAAAGACTCACAAATAACACATATTCATGAGTGTACTAGTGCAAAGGACGCCTGGGAAGCGTTACTTACAGTTCACCAAGGGATTGGGGCCAGTGGGCGCATGGTACTCATACAGAGATTGTGGGCATTACGGCTGTTGGAAGGGGAGGATATGGCGGAACATCTCAACAGGTTTCGGGAGTTAGCCAATCAAGTGCAGGGTTTGTCAGGAAATGGAAAAGGCATGGACAAGAACGAATTAGTTACCTTATTGAGCTTGAGTCTTCTAGAATCGTACGAGCTAATTATTATGGCACTTCAATCTCGTACGGAGGATTTGACTTTTGATATCTTCTCTGGTCGCCTATTACAAGAGTCAGCCAGGAGGCAGGTCGCAGAGGGAAGACAAGGAGACCAGCGAGCGAATAATACATCGGGCACAGCTTTCGGTGAAAGGTACCCCATGCGGGGCTGGAATAGTGGTGGATGGTACAAGCTTTGGAGAGGTGGTATTCGAATATCAAATACGTTTGGGGTTGCCAGAGAGGAGGTACAGGGTACCCATCGGAAGGTAGGCGGGGCATCTAAAGCGAAAGGGAAATGCTTTTATTGTCAGAAGGATGGTCGTTGGAAACGGGACTGTTTCAAGAGAAAGGCAGATGAGGGTAAGGAAGTTTGACCCAAGCCGGGGCCAGGCCAAGGGGGTCTGGGATTTACTGTACTCGACAGCGGGTTGCCTGCACAACAGCTCAGAGACTGGATTGATGGATTCAGGAGCTAGTCAGCATCTATGTGGAAGTCAGAGAGCATTTCTAGAGGGAACTTACCAGGAAATTATACCACGAGGAATTGAGATTGCCGACCGGTAAAAGATGCAAGCAGTGGGCCCAGGGGATGTTAGTATAGGGCCACTCCACTTGCCCAATGTGCTTTTGGTTCCCCAGTTATGTGCAAACTTGCTATCAGTTGCCCGAATGATAGATAGCGGGTGGGATGTGCGATTCATATCAGCCAGGTGTACGATAGCAAAGAAGGGAATTGATTTGGAGGGAGAACGCGAAGGAAACCTCTACTACGTACGGATACCTGAAGGCAACATCCATGCCCACCTCGGACTGGCTACCAATAAAGCGAAACCCCAGAAACTTGAAATCTGGCACCCACCGTTAGGCCATAGAAGACTCGACAAGACAGGAGTCGAATACTTATCTAGCAAAGTTAGTGAGTTCAACATCGCGAGAAGCACGGATAATCAGGGAGAGAAAGACCTATGCGGTACATGTGCTGTTGGCCGCCAGCAAAAGGAGGCCTCGACCGCAACAAGGGAGAAGACCAACGTACTACTTCAGGTAGTACACTCCGATATCTGTGGACCGATGCACATTAGTTCCTTAACTTGTGAGAAATACTTTATTACCTTTATGGATGAAAAGAGCGGGCGTATTGCGGTTACTCTCCTACATCGAAAGGATCAGGCACTGGCAGCATTCGAGGTCTATGAAGCACGAGCGGAGAATGAAGCAGGACGCAGGATCGGAGTCCTGAGAACGGATGGTGGAGGAGAGTACAGTGGACAGTATTTTCAACTGTACCTAAAGCAGTGTGGAATCGCCCACTCTGTTAGCCCGCCTTATTCTCCTAAACAAAATGGATTAGCTGAACGAGCAAATAGGACCCTGATGGAAGGAGCACGGTGTATGATTGAAGATTCACCGCTTACGAAACCATTCTGGGGCTATGCACTTACAACTGCGGCTCATATCCACAACCGGCTTCCATCTCGCTCGCACGAAGATAAATCCCCATTGGAGCGTTGGACCGGAGAGACCCCAAGTATACGCCATCTAAGAGTGTTTGGGTCAGTTTCCTATACCCACATACCAGGAGAAACAAGGAGGAAACTTGACCCCCGAACGAGAAAGTGTATACTCGTCGGATACAATGAAAGCTCCAGTAGGAAAGCCTACGGTGTTTATGACCCTGAACAGAAATGGAAAATTAGTTCACGGGACGTTATCATTGATAAGTCTGCAATAGGAAAAGGCACTGGTGAGAGAGGAAAGGGATCGGATGAGATGGCAATTACATTACCAGAAAAGGTGGTTGGAGAAGAACACGAGCTAGAGGAAGAATGGGGAAGAGTTCTTGAACGGATTACTCCCCCTGCGAGTGGTGGCGAGGAATCAGACCACCAAGAGTTTGGTGGGAAAACCATCGTGGTTAGGCCAGCAAATAGTGCGGTGTCAACTATAGACAAAGAGGTTAGTGGCTCTGCACTACGACGTTCCGAACGGCAACGCAACACTGGCGAAAACTTTCCACGTGCAATGATTGCCAATATTGAAGAGCCGCAAACATTCGCGGAGGCTTTTGCCAGAGATGATGGTCCCCAGTGGCGAGAGGCTTGGGTCTCAGAGTTCGACTCACTAGCCAGAAATAATACCTGGAGATTAGAAGAGCTGCCACCCAGCCGGCAAGCGATAGGATGCCGGTGGCTATTTAAGCGTAAAGAAGACGGGCGCTATAAGGCAAGGTTAGTGGGCAAAGGATACAGCCAGAGGGAAGGAGTCGATTATACCGAAACATTTGCCCCGGTAGCAAAGATTAATTCACTTCAATCACTTCTCGCATTGGTATCAGAAAACGACTAGAACTCGAGGGGATGGAGGTCAAGACAGCTTTTCTCAACAGCGAAGTGGAGGAAACTGTATATATGGATATTCCGGAAGGGCTCAATGTCAAGGAACCTACTACACAAGCGGATCAGCGGATTGTCTGCTGGTTAGTGAAATCTATATATGGATTACAACAATCGCCAAGAGCATGGTATGGGAAACTAAATCGGTTCTTTGTTGATCATGGATTTGAAAGAAGGCAGCAGGATCATAACATCTACATCCCTACGATCTTCAAGCTTATCCTTCTCCTATACATGGACGATCAGGTGATTACGGCACCAAGCCTAGAAGACGTCAATTGGATTCGTAGTCTTCTGCATGAGGAATTTGAGATGACTGATCTCGGGCCACTTACCGTGTTTTTAGGAATTGAGATAAGACAAAATCGCCAACTCTGCAGCCTACACATCTCTCAGCAGCAATATATACAGACAATTCTCACGAGATTTGGGATGTCTAACGCGGCCATTATTTCAACCCCAGCCGACCTGCATGTCGACCTCACCACATTACCAGCCGATCACACTGTTGACTCAATCAACCAGGAGAGATACCAGTCAGCCGTTGGTTCTCTCATGTACGCAATGATCGGTACGCGGCCTGATATCTCCTTTGCCGTATCGGCAGTCAGTCAATATAGCACCAATCCAGGGCCCATGTACTGGACAGCGGTGCCGAGAATATTCGGCTATCTGAGGGGAACGCGGACTCTGGGAGTCCATTATGGTGGGGGCTATTGTCGTGGGTACATCGATGCAGACTGGGGATCGGGTGAAGATCGCAAATCGATGGGAGGATATGTGTTTATGGTGAATTGTGCTGCCGTATCTTCGGCCTCAAAGAAGCAAGCCAGTGTGGCACTGTCCTCAACAGAGGCAGAATAAATGTCGTTAACACAAGGAGTTATGGAAGCCCTATGGCTTGGTGCGCTGCTAGCAGATCTAGGAGCATTACGGCACAAGTCAGAAATTCGGCAGGTTTAATGTGATAACCAAGGCGTGATTGCCCTTACAAACAACCCTCAGTATCACGCAAGAACTAAGCACATACACATTCAGTATCACTTCCTTCGACAGCATATTGAATCAGGTTCATTCCAACTCACCTACTGCCCCACGCATGAGAGGGTGGCTGATATTTTTACCAAACCATTTCCCCGTCCACTATTCGAAAAGCATGTTCTGGGGCTTGGCCTAGGCCCGTCAGCCGACCATACAGACAGCAGATTTCGGAAACTCAATGGGCACAAAAGGGACAACTCAACTATGCGAGATGATTACCGGTGAGGGAGAGTGTTGAAGAACACCAGCGATCACTCCATGCTGATGTATTTTCCTTTGTCCCAGTTCGCATATTATTTCTTGTGTGTTAGTTTCCTTGGTCACTTATTATCAATCAAGAGGAGGAGCGGATATACCTTAATGGTATACAAAAGGATGATTCGGAAGAATGGCCGGTAATGACGGGACAAGAAACCGGAAACATTACCTGGAGTTGAAGGCGGAGTTGAAGGGGCAGAGCAAACTGGACAGGAAACCGGTGAATAGGTCAGCATGCCTGATGGCAAAGGGACCGGAACTGTATTTGCCCTAAGTATCTCCGGATGCATTTCCGGGAGAGAACATGGTAGAAACTTCTCTTTCTATTGTCTATATAAACCCTATACTCCACCATAGTTAGACAAGTAAGCAAGATAGCCACCCCTCCGATGAATATACTTACACTTCTCTCTTGACCTATTTGTACTTCTTCATCTTTCCAGCGCTTTCTTCTCCCATCCAGAACTCATAATAATATCAACAGCGACCATCATCACATCACGAGTATCCCTAAATACTGCGATCAATATAGATAAGGAATCTAGCTATATGGCGCAGAATAACAACATTGTAGTGTACAGCCTCTTGCCCGCCGGAGGTGAGCAGCAGCCGCCGCTTGGCTGGTCAGACCTATCATCTTCCGCCTTTAACTCTCGTTGGAGACTATTCTTATCGACGCCCCGTATTTTCGTCAATCAAGTAGCGCTCATAAGATGGCTATAGGCATCCCCCATCACTCCATTCACAAGCCCCCCCCTGAATGCCTGTGTTGGCGGGATGCTGTGAAAGATCAGATGTTAGCCAGGGGCTATATTTCAGATAATTGGCACTTCCCAGATGCCGAATTCCAGCCAATCGTCGAAGGCATGAGGAGATTGAAACCTGCGTGTGATGAACTCGCCATTGCGTCAGCAGCCAATAACATGGCTAGTAGGCAGGAGATTGAGGAGGCAGTTCTTCAATTGGTTAAGGACTGTGGAAAGAAGCTGGCAAATACCATTGGGACCAATAACCACGTACATCCACCCGGCCCAGGCGTCCCCCCTGCCCAAGTTATTTTGAGGCCGATGTTACTACCTCTCAACTCACCACCTTAGTGCCAGTGGAGTATTGCCACGGCTGTAGTACCGAATGCTGGCCCAGTTGGCCAAAATGTTCCGCTGGCCAATGCTCCTGGGCCAGCCCAAAACGTACCTGCTCACCCGGCGGGTGCCCAAGCCGTAGATGCTCCCCCGGCGAATCCCCAAGCCCAGAACATTGCTGCACCCCCAGGCCCGGCCGATCCCGAAGCCCAGAACAATCCTCCATCCCCCGGCCCGGCCAATCCTCAAGATCAGAACACTTCTCCACCCCCAGGCCTGGCTAATCCCCAAGGTAGGATTGGTCTCCGTTTGGGCAATCTCTAACGGTGGAAAAATGCCTACCAACTAGCAAATATTCCTCGGCAGATCCAATTGGGTCCTTCAATTCGCATTCTGGGTACGCCACTGGGTATCAAACATGCTCCAGGGAATCCCCCAGGTCTGATCAATCTACTCGGCCAAGAAGAAATACCTGTGCAAATCCAAGCGGATCCCCCAATCGGGTTTCGCGGGAGGCCAATGGGGATGCCATATTCTCCTGGTACGGATATCCCCGAAGTCGCGGCACCGAACGTGGAGTATCTGTTGATTCAATACTTTGATGTGGCGCAGAGGGTGGGTCGCGCAGTGTCAGCGCTGTCCCAAATTAGTGAGTTTTTTTGGCAATAATCCTGATGTGTTTTTTTGAACTTACAGACTTAGGAGTTATAGATTGGAGAGGTGTGCTTGAACATCCACGTGCAGTATGTATTGTCTGTGTTAGCCAACACGCCCATAGCAGCGCACCAGGACCAAATTATCACCTTCTGCATTGGTGTAATCCTCATATCAATGGGGTATGTTTTGCTAAGTTAAATTCCTTTGACATATGCTATTTGTCAGCCATTATTTCGAGAACTATGCCACACAATGTGATCCACTACATACTTGGCGGCACTGGTGAAGCCCGGCAACAGCTGCGTCGGCATCCCGGCGCCCAATTATCCTATTTAGAGTACGTCTTCATCGAGAATGACGAGGACGTAAGGGCCTGGCGGCTGTGGAATCTGGTTCTCGACGATCCGTTGGATCTGTTGGTCTATGGCGATCGCCCAGAATCTCGTGGCAGGTTGCCCACTCCCCCCTTGACGAGGCACAATTACCGTCGCGACAATGCCATCGCCAATTGGGCTAGTACCGGGGCGCCAGGTAATCGCATCCAGGCAGTGCGATCGCACGCGAGAACTGACCCTTGACCGTCCAATGCCGGAGGTGACCCTGGGGCGTCCAATGCTGGAGGTGAACAGGAACAGCGAGATGACGCTCCCTTGTTTCTTCCCTGATTGGGTAGTTCATCATCTGATGTTTCTGACGCCGAAGAGGGATACCAAGCAAGCATCGGAGCATCACCCTCCCCTGTTGCAGATCGCAGTAAAACACAAACACAATCCAAAATAAATATTCAGAAGGTGTCGAAACATAGTGCACGTGGGGGTGATACTGAGTACCATAATGTACGGAAGCGTGGAGCGCCATCCCATCAGGAAGATTCGGAGCATTTGTCCAAGAAAGCCCGCCAGGCTTCCTATGCCCTTGCGTGGTTGAAAGGTAAGGCGGACGGTACCATTCGGGCAGAACTCGAAGAGGAAAAGGGTCATGAGGAAGAGAGAGGGATTGAGATTGTCGGAGGAGTTTGATCAATTTGACAGCGCATTGAACGGCTGAGTCTGCCAAGATCTATTAGTGATTTAGGTTCTTAGAGTATTAGAATAGATTTCTTATAGACTGCAGATTCGCTCATGGGGCTAGGCGTTCGGGGTTAGGTCGTATTGAGGATACTAGTCTGATAGTAGGCTGAGGCTGACGCCGGGAGATATTGCAGTACACAATGTCTCTTGGCGCATGCTTAAAAGCGAGGCTTAAAACAATATTTTAGGGGGTGCACACATCACCTGTGATAATCATGACTTTTCACAATCTTTCAATTGTCTTTGTTTTATCTAAGTGCTACCTCATTATCCACCGCCATTTGGCGAATTGCCTTCGTTATCCATCCCAAGATACTGCGACATCGCGCACTACATCACGACATTAGGGTACACCCTAAGTCGCATTCCCTGCTTGTACTGCGCGTAGGACTCACAGTCGTCGAAATGTACAGCGTCGGCAAAATCTATATAAGAACCCCTCCGACCCCTCCGCCCCCTCCATCTTTCTTACCTCCCGCCTGAGACGACCCCCACCTGCATTCCTGCTCTCCCGCATCCGAACATCTGGCATCTTGAGTCATACGAACGTCAACCGGCATCCAAGTGGGTATCAAGAGACCTCTGCGATTTTATTTTGATCACCCTTGATATTAGATTCCAAAATCGCCGACGAACCAATGGCCCCTCCAGGCATAGCGAGACGTCACTTGCGGAAGGGAAAGTAAGCAAACTAAATCACCCAGTACTTGTAAAAGCTGCTAATAGTTCTCTGCCACTTAGACTCCCCGCCGGGCAACCTCCCCGCCAGAATTTCGGGGCGGCATGCGAAGAAGAACTCTTACACGTTCCGCCGCCCGTTGCCTGGCGGAAGAGCCAGCGTAAGCAATGCTGGAATTCTCTGTATATGGAATCTTAGGATATCAAACACACTACCCTTTCTTAATGAACAGAGGAGCCGAGCCTGAAGAGCGCGCTCACTTGCAACCTGCCGCAGGAGATTCGGTGTATAAAGCCAAACCATGGGACAATAATCGGAATCTGGTATGCTGACAATCTAAGAAACAGGACTGTGTATGGGGACATTGCGTACGCCAAATCGTGGTGTGGATTCAAGCATCCGTGTGGCCAATCTTCTATCTATACAACATGGCGCGAGCAAATAACTGCCTAGATGATTGCTCGCCACCTGGACCCCGCTCGCCTAACCGAAACGCAAGTGGATTCAATGTTATTGTTCGCCAGTGGCCTATCACCAGTCAAGGAGCGAATTGTGCTCATCAAACACCAGCACCCTGGTAACAACCTTTTGGAACTAAACCAGCATCTGAAGATCCTCGTCAGGGATTCTGGAAAGAAACTGTAAGCGACCAAGGAGCGTCAAAGGGCTGGTGGTTATGGTCGCGAGGACGTTACAGAACCCCCTAGTAAGTGCTAGCCATCTTGATTCGGTCAGCCCCACCCTAACATCTACTGCTAGTCGCTCTTGCAGATTGGCAGTCGCCATTCTCACCGCGAGCTGTCAGATTCCATATTGTTCGTCGATCTGGAGCACCAGGGGCCCCGCATCCCTTCCTCAGCCACCCCTGGTGTGAAAGAGATTCAGACCGCGGAATCGTGTGGGGGCTCCTCGCTACACCAAGCATCACACATCTGCTACGGCTCGTCAGAGAGCAAGACGTCGAAGACGAAATCCGATGTCCCCGGTATCTCATCGTTGCCACAGCTGAGACTGCTGCCAGACTACGTCAGGACCCTGAAGATCGTCTCCCCCGACGCCAACTTATATTCCTGAACCATGATGACGACATTCGTTTCTGGTTTCTCCCCAACAGTGGCCTGGATCTGCTGGACCCCATGGTTATCCAGTCACGACCCAAAGAAGGCGAGGCCCTGGATGAGACCCCCGAGCCTCCCAATGGGAGGTACCAGTGGTTCCACCGTGCCATCTGGGAAGAGTCGGCCGGCGTAGAAGATGCGGCACGGGCAATGGAGGAGGAGGAGGAGTGGTTTGCTGAAGACGAATAGCTCGAGGCCAAGGCAGAGGGGGCGCCTTGGGCGCCTCCTGGTGCTGGCGTTATCGTTGCAGACGACGGCGGCGTATGTATCTAGACTGAACAGGGACTTAGATCAAAATTGGATAGCTAATGGCTGATGTAGGACCAGTCACCGAGAGTTCCGGGCCCCTCAAGACGCCGGAGGAATATTCCATCCCAGATGGAGGTGCCCGCGCGCTCTCAACGATTAGTGCCGGTGTCGAGGGTGCCCTCCTCTCGCCCCTCTAGGCCTTCTGAGTCTGAGATGCTCCTTAAACTCCGCGAATTTGCCCAGGAGAAACCCTAGACAAACCGATTGTTGGCGAATCCCGAGCTCGTAGCAGAGAGGCTTCAAGGGTATGATAGCGCGGAGACACACCACCTACCCCACTTATAAATCGCGATGAATACTCTGTCTCAGCTCCTCCTGCTTCAGCTGCCGGCCGCCATCTCTCGCGTCCGAAGAGAACGATAGAACATCCTCTTCCTATAACTGATCTCCCGCTATCTACTCCTAATGTGGCCCCGACCCAGCCACCAGCATCCATGACACCCCTGCCACGCCGATCTTCAGTTCACATTTCTGAGCAGGCCTCAGAAAGCTCCCCATCTCTACCCGAAATACGCCGTTCTGGAAGACGTCAATCGGGTCGAAAATGACATTTCTAGATTTCGGGATGAATTACCTTTTTTCATTTTTGCCCCTACTACTGCCTTACACGCGCTGTGCGATTTCCTTTGAGACACGGTGTCATGTAATTTATTTTCTCCTTCTTATTCCTAGCTAGTATTGTAATGATACGATTGGGCGCCTTTGCTTCAGTTTCTCTCCTCCTTACATCCCCTTATACTGATATCTGATAACCTTTTCCGCTTTGGGCTGGACTCGCATTCGCTGTCTATAACTAGACTGGCGTTAGTCAAAAGGACTGGGGTATGCACTATGTAAAAACTGAGATCTAGAGATTTAGTGGTGTTGATTCGAGGTCGGGAGAGGAGGTTTGAGATATCGCATCCTCATTGGTCGTGGCGTGTGTCTTGCCAGAACTAGTGTCGCTAACGAATACAGGTTGTGGCTGGTTTTTGCATAGCCACTACTGACATTACCGACGCCTGCTACTTTACTGACACGACAAACCTTTTCTTACCAGAGCGTAAATGAACTTCATACCTGAGCTTGTCCAGAGTACGAACATAATGTTGAACAAGCCGAAAACACCTTTTTGCAGTTGAATAGATTCCTTCAATACCGAGTGATAGTAGGTGAATCTCACCCCCTCGCCCCCCCTAAAAGGCGTAGGCTATAAGACCTGACGTGTTCCATTGCACAACAACTACAAACTACAAATATCCACATGGCGTGCGATACATTACACTCACGCATTCTAATGTGTATTCTCTCTGAAAACCTTTGATCAGTCTCCGCTATTCTACGATATCTAGACAACCTCAAGGCAAATCACTCAGTCAGCCAACTTCACGAGTCGGCAGTCTGGAGCGGTGTAGACGCGACGAGATACTCGCGCAGAGGGGATCTGGATCAGGAACACAGCGGACCGAATCAGGCAGCTCCCATAGTACAAGAACACTGGCTGCTGAATCAAGCAGCTCCCACACGACAGAGTCGTCCCGTCACAGGTCTTCCCACCACAAACCACAAGACGCCCTACATCACGACCGGTCAAGGGTGCCCGAAGGAAGACCTTACAGACCACGGTGTATAGTGAACCTGAGGGGGAACCAGATGCACAACAACAAATAGCGACATTTCGTCTGAACGATGAGAGCAGCGATGAGTACCAGAACTCCCGCAGATCTGAAGAAACTGAATCGGACAGCGAACCAGACGCAGGCGACAATGATGTCCCAGATGACGACACTGGATCAGGGTCTCTTCACAGATCACGAACTCCAGACAGATGACAACCAAATACCTGTGCTTCAACTGTGCGAGTTTCGACCACCACCGGATCTCAAGGAGCGGCGCAGGTCGTGCGCACCCAAGCTGCTCGAGCTCTTATAATTCAGGGTGGTGCGTATACTCCACCAGCGTTCATATCTTCCAGTGTAGCACCGTATTCGTCGCCGCTGGCAACCCATAGTGGGACTACGTCAGGAGTCCGGAGCTCGAGTCCTCCCAGCCATCTAGAGTTCATTATGGGGCGGACTGGGCCCTGAAAAACCCGGCCCCCCGGCCCTTTTCCCCGCCCTGTGCCACTCAACCGCCTGGTGAGGGGCGTCTGTTTTGCCATTCCCTGGCCCTGTCCCCGCTCAGGCCCCGGCCCCACCCAAACCCCAGACGGGTCCCCGTTCCAAATACGTGGTAACAACGCGGGCCGCCTCCAGGAACTGAGTGCGGGTGGGCCCCTGACGGGGGCAGGGCCAGGATCACACGAAACATACCCTCCCCCAGCCCCGTGTAAGGGTGGGGTCTGCGGAGTGAAAACCCGCCCCACCCCGCCCTGTAACGAACACTACAGCCATCCCAATGATCAACAACACGAGCATCACATCCGGCCGGATACTAACTCACGGCGAAATACAGCCACCAAGGCCGAGGCTGCTGCACTAGTGGGGGCCAAGACTCTTATTCTATGTTACACCCGGTTTGTAAATGCTCTCCCAGCACCCGCTGTATTAATGTCCGAGGACCACCGTGTTACTTCAAGGCTCTCGAGGACATACCCGACGCAGGAAATATTGAACCATCGCTGGCAAGCATAAATATAGTAAGTGTGCGCTGATACTCAAAGTTGACGCACTCGTCGTGGGTTCTTACTAAATGTGACAGATACCCACCGGACACTCCGCAGTAAGATACCAGTTTCTGTTCCACGTAAAGGAACGCGTTGGAAGATATTACGATCTCCCCCGAGACCCGACGGCGATGGCGCGTAGGGTGGACTGCCTCCACGAGAGGTATAGATTCATGTGTTCCCCAAGGGGGTATAAGGTAAGTGTGCGCTTTGTGATATAGCCCGGCAACAACCAATGCGTATGGACTTGACCCAGCAAGTAACGAATCGCTTCCACGCGCCCCAGATAGCGTTCGTTACGGGGCGGGGCGGGGCTGGTTTTCACTCGTCAGGCCCCGCCCTTACACTGAACCGCTGGTGGTATTTTTCGGCTAATCCCTGCCCCGCCCACGTCCGGGGCCCACCCATACTCATTCCCTGGACGGGGCCCCTGTTTGTTACCACCTATTTTTAACGGGGACCTGTCTGGGGTATGAGTGGGGCGGGGGCCTGAGCGGGGACAGGGGCTGGGAATGCCGAAAAGGACACCCGCCCCAGGGCGTTGAGGGGAGTAGGGCGGGGAAAAGGGTCGGGGCCCGCGTTTTTCGGGGCCCGTCCGCCCCTTAACGAAATCTAGCCCCAGATCTCCGAGGCAATATGGGGAAAGTACTTTAAGGGCAGGAAAATGCGTGGGATTGGCGAAAGTGATTTTCTTGGTCACATCAATGGCACCATGGTATGTTCAACCTGTTCCATATTCTGCCATACTCTGCGAGCATGGCAAACCGGAATCTATCTTGAAACATGCGTCGTCAAGCCAGACGCAGTAGCAGGTGAGCCTGACCCTGAACCTGGTGTTCTCTAGTTCCGCCCAACATGCTAACCTCATAATGAGCTCGGAATACCTTTTTGCCCCCCAGTGCCAGACGTGGGCCACGTGCCTACACTGGGTACAGACAATAATCCTCAAGAACATTCACAAGACCATCAAAGCGAAAATGGAGAAGGAGCATGGGATACAGGAAGATTGCTGTGAAGTCTTTACTGACGATTGGGAAGCAGTGGTGGCAGAGGTGCAGAGTCAGATGTCTAGACAGCCCCCCCACGGGCAAGTCCTCGGATTCCGACACGCCCAACTCCATGCATTCAGACATGTCCAACTTCACAGATTGACAGTCAAACTCCCAGCAACCTGCGTATTGGAGCTCTGCCTGGAGCCCCGGATAACCGAAACGATTCAAAGGAAACTGTCAAGTCTCTCGATTTCAGCCCAGTGTCGGCAACCCGGCTACCCAACTTCCTCGATTCGGACCTACAGACTGTGGACGGCTCACAGGAGGTGGCAGGGGGGCTAACTTTGGACAATACTGTGACTCCCACTAGATTGCGACAGCTCGCGCTGAGCCTTGATGATCTAGAGCCGGCGGAGGAGACTACTGATCCGTGGGATATGGAGCAGGGGGAAAGTGCAAGCATAGATGCGGGTAGTTAGAATGCTGAGCTTGTGTAGTGTAGTGGTTTTGGGATGTGTTCTCAGATATAGGAAAGTGTGCGAGGAGCATAGTCGGATCAAGATGAGGGCGTCTAGCCAAGGAATTCAGAATAGAATTAATAGAAGCAACACTTAACAGGTGCATCTTGGCGATCAGGATAGTAAAACACATCGTGACAGCGTTTGAAAGAAGAGAAGTGCCTAGGCATAGGATCAGGATGGCATTAGACTAAGTACACGATGCGTCCGGATGCAGACGCGGCGTCAGATAGAGTCACGATCGGATCAGGACGCGGCATATATAGAGCGTAAGATCAGGAAGAAGTGAGCAGGCATCAGGAAGGGAGAGATGAGGATCGTGGGATGCAAACAAGGTCTGCAGGGTGTGAAAACATTATGACGCGAGATCTGAAGATGAGCAAAGCCCTGATGTCACTGAGAAGGATCGCGGATCAGGGCAGGCGAGTCATAGATCCGACGCAGGCAGAACGCAATAGCGGAGGACCCGAAGCAGTAGGAACGGAAGAGTCAGGAGGTAATAGAGGACCACCAGACACAGTCAAGACGCACAGGACGTAGGGGTCCGTGTTGGGCTGGCGTCAGGACGGATGGCGCTAGGTAACGCAAAGTCAGGATGTGACGTCGATCCGACATTATGTCCTGATTCGTGATGAGTATTCCGACGTCCCGGGCGTCAGACCCACGGGGCGCCCAGGACTCAAGGTATTACTTTTGCTGATGAGGCCAATGAGTCATTATATTCATCAATTCGGAAATGATTCGTTTGTTGCCCGAACTATTGTGAAAGTCTTGACAGGTGGAAGTGTGGAAAACAGGAATTCGGAGGGCCTACTGGGTGATAGCCTGTCTTTTTAACATCCTCCAAAGTGATGTTAGTTGCAAATTCAAAGTAAGGCGAGTGGAACCGCACCTAAATAGGCAGGAAATGGTTTCTGAAATAACCTCCCACTTTGTAAAAGGAACACAATTCTGGTCCAACAGGATTGGCGCTCCAACATTCCTTGGGCTGGGTTTGGGACTGTGGAGGGGTTGGCCAGGACAGGTTAAGACAATGTTCCTTACAATCATTAATGGAGGTCTTCTGGTAGGC
>Ga0307510_10004756_pt1 | contig 16064 bp, 20 predicted proteins | sample 12_EM_MG_FD_207224 | JGI IMG/M metagenome (GOLD analysis project Ga0307510, IMG submission 207224) | Populus trichocarpa ectomycorrhiza microbial communities from riparian zone in the Pacific Northwest, United States - 12_EM | ecosystem: Host-associated > Plants > Roots > Unclassified | place...
AGAGGGGGACGGCGGACGATAACACTAAAAATCTAGTGTGCCCCTCCTGTTTGTTGTCCCTCATTATTCCTATGTTCCCCAACCAACAAACTGAGCTCCGAGTTTGCAGGAATCCCCAATATTAACACTTCGGGCAAACCACGCAAGCGAATCCCCTAATCCACACAATACCCTATCAATAACCCTCGTATGATACGATAATCCTTCACCAAAACGAGAATGGCGCCATCCGCCTCCCGCCCGCCAAGAGGTACCCCATTTAGCCTGAATGCAGGTACCAAGTTGCGGTGGAGTAGCTCGCCGCTTGGGCAATTCCGAGTGGTTGAAGTCCGACAACAGTGATTAAAATAGAATGGCACCGGCTGAGGGGGTTCGGGATACCGGCAGATTTGGATGAAATACCGGTGATGTGGAAACTAGACTTCACCGAAGCGGCCGCGTTTTTTTGTTTTTTTACCTAGTCTTCTCTTTCCCCCTCCCTCCGCAAACAATAAGAGTGTAGTTAATATCCTTTTTCGTGCTTGCTTCCCTCTTTCCACAAAAGTGATGCCGCCAAGTGATGTTTTTTAGAACCGGAAATCGAGAATAGATTTAATATACCCCGGTCAATTGATTAAGGGATATGATGGAAAAGGGACCGGAGAAAAGGGAAAAACTATTTGTCAATTGAACATATTGTCCGTTAACAATCCCTACCGAGTGTAAGGCTCTGGGGGAATCGAGTGAGAGTGGATGGCATTGTAGGAAAGCAAGAGAGAAAAAAGGGGGGGGGACAATAAGGAAGGCAGGAAGGTCACCCCCTCCCCTCCCCTCCCCTCCCCTCCCCTCCCCTCCCCTTCGGGCACGGTAAACCACCTTCTCTTCCCTCTTTACTTGTACTTCCCCCAGGAAGGGATTCTGGCCGTGCGGGCATATATGTACGAGTGCCGTGCAAGTGACCCGGAGGGAGGGATTCACCCACTCCCGCCCCTGTTGTCATTGCAATTCCCCAATTTTCTGAGGCTCATTTTGATTTCTCCGCGTGAACGTGCCTGTGCCGCAGCGATGCGATGCGTGACCCTTTGTGAATCGTGAGTCGAGTTGAGTTTGTGTTGTACCGGTATTGAGTTGGGAAGTAACTTAGGTGAAAGAGGAGTGTCCTGCTTTTTTTAAAAAATAAATATAAAAAAAGGCACCACTCGCCAAAAGCGTTAGTGCGGTGGCACAGGCATAAGGGAATGAGATGGATGTATCCTAGGTTGTGCTACTTATGATGCCAGATAAAGAAGCTTGTCTGTCTGGTTGCCCATTGACAAGAAAAGGCAACGAAACAGTGAAACAAATTCATCAAATTTTCATGAGTAATGAAAACGGAACGAACAAACGTGCTCGGATTCATGAATAAACACAAAACAAGAGAGGAGAGGAGATAGGATCTCGAGGCGGGACGAATTTATTCCGACAAGACGCCAACTTCAGACTCGTATTGATCATACACGTAAAAATCAATAAATCAATAAAAAATAAAAAATAAAAAAAGGACAAATTATATACACGCAAATAAGCCCTTTTTAAAATAAACAATAGTCAAAAAAAAACGGTAACGTTAGGAGGTGAAGAGAAAAGAAAAAAAAGAGGACAGGCGATCCACCTATCCACATAAGTAGAAACAGCAGGTATTTTCCCATTTCACAAGAAAGAAATAAAATAGATGGAAAGAACAGGAAAAAAGAACAGAGTTTAAACTTTAAACCCCCCACCGTTCAGCGAAAAATGTAGAAAGCAAAGCAAGACAACTCTTAGCACTCCAACAGGTTAAGGGTTGTCCTTATACCCCCCACCCCTCGACGACATCGGAGTATGTAATTCGTCCTCCTCCTCCAGGAGCCTTGCGAGGACCGAGTAACCGCCCTCTTCCCGTGTGAGCAAAGAGTCCCTATCTATGTTCGTAGGTAAAGCCTGATCCACGCTGGTGGCGGGATTGAAGATGGTGAATGTGCTGGGCGCGTTATCTGACCTTGGAGCTCTGGGGGGGGGAAAGAAATGAGCGGATTCTGAAAATGCAAGAGATGGGAAGGGGCTGGGGAGGGGTTTGGTCGTGAGGATTGAAACAGCAAAAACGAAAACGAAAATCAATGACTCCTCCCGACGATAATAAATGAGTAGTGCTTAGGAATTAAGGAAGGAATGAAGGACAATAAAACGTATTTGGTAAGATAAGAAAGAAAGAGACATGATAACTTGGTATGGCATGAAATAATTTTTAAGGAAATAATGAATAAAAAATAAACTTCATAGATTATGTTTTTTTGTTTCGCTCTTCTCTCCTTTTTCTGCGAGGGTAAAAGGGGGGCGTAGGTGGACGGATGTATATGGATGGATTTCGGGTATTCCTTACTCGTTCGCGGTGGATCTCCTGTTTTGTGGGTCCTCACGGATCTCCGTTACTTGCTCACTTATCGTGACTCGGCGTTGGGGAACGGGTCCCGAACACAGTTCTCCCGCGAGGCTGGTGTCTGTTCGGGTTTGTTATGTTAGCCTTGTCCAGGAAATATAGCACTGTGATGCTCCACGTGACAGGAGATAAGGGGAAGAACAAACCCGGCATCTCATATAGTGGCCTTCCTGCCGTCTCAATGGGATTGATCTGCTCTTCTGTCATAGGGCTAGCGACCCCCGAGGCATCGAACGGATTTGGAGGCTCGGTAGAGGGCGTCGGGTCCACCCATCCATGGCCACGCTTCTCGTCGCCGTAGACACCGAGGAGCCACGACCATGTCTGGCGGTTTTTGCGCACTGTGCTAGCTGCCGAGTCGCTCTGCAGGCGCTTCTGTTGCGCTCTCTTGCGGCGGAGGCAGAAGAGGACTGCGCAGAGGACTGTTATCAATACAAGCAGACCGAGGATCGCGCCGAGGAGTGGTGGCAGGTAGGATGGCACGCCGCCACCGGACTTTTCGGGCCCGGGAACGACATTTCCAGTGACCGTGGGGAGAGTTGTGACAGTGCCAGAGATGGATGGGTAGGGCCAGTAGTTCTTGACTGTCTTGGTGTATTTGATGCCGAAGAGGGCTTGAATTTCACTACTATTCCATGATGCGGGAGCTACGTTTGCCCCGCCCTTTTCACTACATTGCCCCTAAGTTAGCCTATGCCCTTCAATGGCAGAAGGTTGGGCACCAGGAGCTATTGCAGGGTGCAGCCCATTTCCCGGATAGGATTAATGACAGTATATGTTGGAAAATTCCCAAACTTACGTTCCGCCAATGGCTTTGTAAACCACCTCTGGGACCTTATAGGCGTCGTGAACTGCTGGGTCATATTTGCCCTCCCATTTCAAGGTATTCAAGTTGAACATTTTGACAATTCCCCCGCTGATACAGCTACCAGTAGACTCAAGTGCTCCTCCAACGACCATCATCAAATTATCAGCAACTTTATGACACCTATGTCCCCTCCGCCCATGAGTGGTATCCTTATCATCGTAGACCTTTATCCACTTGAATGCGGGAAGCGAAAGAACATAGACATTCGCCGATGGCGGACTGACATCAGTAGGCGGCGTGCCGCCGAAATCCTCCCAGCCGCCGTAAGCGTAGATCTAGAATAAATGAGGTAAGCGAGCAATTCACGCAAGCAAAGATCCGGTGGTGGAAACCGCTCGCCGGATCAGGGGGGGCCTAGGTTAAAGCACCTCCTCTATCCGATGGGGAAATGGGACTATTAGAAACTAACCTGAAATGACTTTCCATCTTGAGATGCGGCATAACTTGTGCAAAACTCTGATGTTGCTGGTGGTCTGTTGTCCCCATCCCCACTAGTTTGCTGTGTGTACCACTTGTCGTTCGCGATGTCATATAGATGGACATTATCGACGAAAGATTGCCCCATCGTCCTCTGCTCGTTGGTGATGTTGGACCCAAAGCCCATGAGCTCGTGATTCAAAGCGCCCCCAATAATCACCAACGTTCCCAGTAACCCAATGGGTAGCCACACAACCTCTGCACTCTTACGCGCGGGAATACTCGACGGGAATGTTTTGTTATCCCACTTCTCGCTACTCATCGTCGACATATCCACTGATATCAGGTTGCTGCTGTTCCATGTCGCACGGCCATCCACGGGCCCTCCCGCTGTCGTAAAAAATTCACCCCAATCCTTACCCTAATTTGAATATCAGTAAACGAATGCCGAATAAGCACAGGGAGGGGAAGAAACGGTCAAAGGAGGGGAAAAAAATCCAAGTAGTTTCTAAATATAGAACCTTTTTCTAGGTGAGTTTCTTGACTTACAGTTTCTCCACTGAATACATATGCTTTATTCTCGGATGGCACGCTGACGGAGCCCCCGGCAGCAATGTATCGAGTGACTCCGTCAAGAGCGAATGTTCGATATTTTGGGGGGTTCGGTAATGGTACCTCCCCGTGCCGTACCATATCCCTCGCCTGCGACCACGTTGGCCCAATTAATGGGTCCTTGTTCGCATAGTCCATGAAACCCCCGTAGACGATGAACTGGTAGTCATTCGCCAGCATGAACCCGTCCTTAAAGTTGATTCCCACGTTTCCGTCAAGCTTAGGGGTTGACTGGATGGCCGTCTTCCCATCGTCTGCTAATGAGAATGCGCTCGTGAGGTTTAGGTAGTACAGTCGTTGTCTCGGGGCTGCGTGGTGGCAGTCAGTTTGTTTCGAATACTTGGTGGTTCATGGTATGGCTAGCCAGTGTAGAAGTGAAGGTACATACCGGAGGCTGTTACTGTTTTTCCATCCTCGCCAGTGGTTTGCCAGGTTAAGGTGCCACCGTCGATGAATATAGTGTCGCGAAAGAGAGCGCCTAATTATTGTTTTCGCGCCGTATTATGAACATGTCAGATAAGATTGTTTTCTCTTCTTTTCTGATTTTTTTTTTCGACTTTTTTCAAGGACAAAAGAAAGCTCACAAAGCTCACGCAGAGCCGAGAATGGGTTGTTGGAACAAACTCACTTTGGGGCCGATTCCAGGCACACATAACTTCTCTGGCAGTGGCTCGACGTCCGAGGTTCAACCCCGAACTATAACCAGTTGTTGGAGCGCTATAAGAACATGAATGCAGAGGGAACAGGAAAGCAATTAGAGCAGAAACCTCCAGGGCGGAGTGCCGCGACCAGGGAGAAAATCTCATTGTGGCTGGAAGCGGAAGGAAGGGCCACGATGGTGGTTGGAATTCGTCGGAGATTTATTGAGAATTTTTCCGGTGAATAGTGAATAATACTATCGCTGAGTCCGCAAAAGGGGCTAGAGGGAAAGAAGAAGGGAGAGTGTGTAGGAGAAGAGGAAGATGCAGACAGCCAGCCCCGGTGGACCTCTCTACAAGCAGGAGCCAGAGGGCTCCTTCTCGCTCCTGCGGCAGACAAGAGTACCGTACTCGAGTACTACAAAACACTTGAATCTCACACACCCACAAAATGGAATGGATGGAAGGGTGGTACCAATATGGAATGGATGATTGGGAAGGCAAATGGTAAAGCAGCCAAGAAAGTGGAGGGAGTGTGAAAGGGCAAAAGTTAGGGAGAAGGTAGAGGGAAAGTGAAGGGAAGGGGAGGGGAACGAAGGCAAAGTGGAAAGGTGTGGGTCTTCCAGTATGATACAACACGTTGATTCTGGGCGAGATGGACCAAATGGAGGAGAAATATTATGGAGGAATGCGTGAGAGTGAGCACCTGGATCATAGACCTACGATTTGGAAAGAGCCATCGAGGGAGTGGCCGTGGGGGAAGCATAAAGGCACAATAAGGTGGCAGCTACAAAAGCCTTTTTATTTATTTACTTTTTCAGCAATTCGGCCGTATCACCGATGCTAGTATGACAATAAAATCTACAGTATGAAGAGTGGTTGAGTACCGGCAGCAGCAGTCCAGGCACGACTACGAGTGATGAATGAGAATGATAGCTCGAGTGCTAGGGCATTGCAGTAAAAAGTATTAAACTCTACTAGATACGGTGAGGGCGACAGTTAGAAAAGTCCATAGGCAAGTGTGCGGGGAAACCCTCCAGCCAGGTGCTGAAATGGATAAAAAAATGAATAAAAAACCCCATTTCAAGGCAATTAATCTACCGCACTCCCGCCAACGTGAGGGAGATGGAAGCGAAGTGAAAATCGGACAGAAAAGACAAAGGAAGAAGAAAAAGTGCGGCCATTCACTTGGGGTGTTCTGCGATCTCTGTCAAGGTGCCGTAGCCTACCGGCACGGTATCCACCCTGCGCAACCGGGTAGCTCCAGCAGACTAAGTTTACTGTGACCGCGCGGTACTAGTACCACATCCAGGAAATCCTTAGTAACAGCACGCCAAGGGGGTGCCGGTAGCCTTCAAGACTGCTTCGTTGATGTTTGTGCTAATGACGGTGATGATAATAATGATAATGATAACGACGCCAATGACTCCAGCGAACCGAGTCTCCGAGACGCCCCCTTTACCTTTATCACTTCCCATACCTATCCTCCTAGGCGTCAAAGGGTTGTCATTGTGATAACCTGAGCATAAACAGCACCGGTACTACCGTAGTATGCTGATACGGTACGAGTACCGTGCAGTACAAGCCACAAAGTTAGTCAGCTTGCTTTCACCCTCAGACTACGAGTAAAGTGCCCCGCCATTGCCCTTCTTTGTGCGCCGCTGTGTCTGCTCCTCCGACCCCCGCCTCATGATCCTGGTAGTTTAACAACAGCAATGAAATGGTCACCGGGTCACAGCAACAACAGAAGAAGCACACATCCTTGGCAACAGGGGGGACAAAAACCTTGCCATCAAGGGCTCATGTCTTTGTTTAGCTCAGTCTTTTGCGACCAGAGGGACGGGGCGACAGGATCCAGCATGGGCATTATTATGATATGCGAGTCTGCGTGAGTCAGCGGTCTTGAGTCGCCTGCAGCTTTCCTCTTGCTGGTCACCAACAGGTGTGGGGGCTATCCCGCATAGGACAGATGGATGGAATCCGATAGACGGACAACCGATGCAAGCAACCGGTCCCTTAGACAAAAAATGACAGCGGGCAATGGCGGGCACAAGAAAATAGGTATGGGGCAAAAAGAGGGAATCTTTCTAATGAGCGGAGGGCCAGAACCACTGTGAATTACGCTGTGCGTGAGAAAAATCACCTGTGGGACCAGTCAATGTAATCCCCCGGTACCTATGCCGCGAGTACTTCTACTTGTACTCGAGCGTAATAGTACAGGCACAGCATGGAAAAAATCAGATCGATTGGAGGCTGCAGTGCTGTGCATGATTTCCGGAGAGAGCTTTCCTTTCCTTGGACTGGGATACCGGTGGTTCTGCCATCTTCTTTGTGGGTTTAGGTGAGGGGAGCGAGAGTGAGAGCTCATGAGGCTCTGTTCGCTTATGATAGCGTGCCTTTCGCTACTATCCGTAAACTACCGGTAAGCTTCGATGGGCCCGGGCTGGATGCCGGAAGTGGGAATCTTACCTTGAGTGTAACTTGCCACAATGCATGGGTTTATCCCGCACCTCTCTTTGTCAAAGGATGGGCTTGTCCCGGGATTTCCATCCTAACCTAATGATTAGCCTTGCCTGACAAAAGTCACAGTTTGTAATAACGCAACGATCCATCATACGGGCATACCGTACCCGTGCGGCACACTTGCACAACTGTTTGCGTTATGCTTGAGGACAATTCAGGGAATACGCATACCCCTTGCTGAATACAATTGGGTACGATACGATATTGGTGCATTCGTGCGATGGACAGTACAAATCTTTAGTCCGGGGCATTTACGGTACTGGGATACTCCTACTTTCTTTATTTCTCTAGTTTATATATATATTTTTTGCAGCGCCGGTTCCTTTGCCCTTCTTTCGACATATGAACTGATGAGTTGTCTGTCAGATTTCCAAACCTTTCCTATCGAAGTTCTTCTCTTTGGTGTGCTGGTACAAGTACTTGTACTACTACAATATCCGTAATACGCTACTGTGCCCATGAGAGCGGGGAGGAGTTGTCTGCAGCTTACTTTGGCGTCCCCTTCTTAGTGGCGCAATTGTGCGAGGAAGGAAGGAGCCGCAATTTGTTGGTGGAAATCGCTAGAAAAGTTTGCCCAAGCCTTGTCGGTTAGGGTCAACTTGAAGGCTGGTATTCTTAGTATTTTTTTCTTGCTGGGATTGGGCAAGCGTGGACCAACTTGCATCCGTCCAAGAGGGAGGCTGTTGCCGGTGCCGGTACCATACCCACTCCGCCCGCCAGCAATTGTACGCTACCCTGCCGTACTCGAGCACGGTACTCGCTCTCGAGGAGCGGTAGGTCCCACTACCTGTGGCTACTACGGGCCCGCAAGGATGATACTACCTTAGCTGTGAGCCTGCTTTATTGTTCTACTTTACGCTACGGTGGAGTGAGGAAGGGAAGGGAGAGAGGGAAAGAAAGAAGAAAAGAAAAAGAGAAAAAAAAGAGACACTCTCTTCTTCTCTTGTCCTCCACTTTGTCCGCTACGCTAGACTTTTGCTTTTCCAATTGGGTCCGGTTTTCGCTCATTTAGTTTGTCTGGGCTTGGGCTGGTCGATCTAAGTGAGAAACCGAATTCACAAATACCGGTAGAGAGGTCGATACTCGAGTAGGAGAGGCCATACGCAGGAAGAGATAGAAGGAGAGGGGGCGGGAATAAGGAAAATAGGGGGTGTAAGGTGGGATGGGAAAAGAGTTAGGGCAAGAAAGAGACAGATTTTGAACTCACTTTGGACCCAGCAGTCCATTCGAGTCATTCACTTGGGTGTGTGCGAGGAAGAAAGTACCCGTCGTGTGAGTTTGTGCTCCCAGACTACGCAAGACACACCATCCTGGCCACATTCACCCGACCTGAACTGTTGCAGGGAAGCTGCTTGAACGCTGTACTCGAGTATTGAACTGCACTTTCGCTGTTGTCTCTTTCGGGATCAGCCTATCGGGGGCCCGACGGGGGTGGGGAAGAGCAACCTACTGCCAAGTGAGGGTACGGTAGCCTGCCAGCGCAAGTACCACCCACCCCCACTCCGGCTTTCCCTGACTCGTGTTTACTTTTGTTTTATGCCAATTGTGCTAGAGGTGCTGGACATATTAAGCGGCTCCATGTCCCCCTCCTCTGCCTCCCCATCCCCAGGCTGCCCTCATTCCTGCCCCAGCTCCTAGGGCCTCTCAGTCGCTATCCCACTCCGAAGGTGTTTGCGCAGTGGAATAAGGACATCGTTCGCTCGTCCAAATTCTGCTACGAGAATACAGTGGGTCGCTCGTTCCTCAATTCGGCCATTCGTTAATTCATTTTTTCGACGGCTGTTTTCCTGGTTACGCTCGTTCAGACGACTCCAGTTTTCATTTCATCAATTGCGCATTATCGTGAGATAGCAAGACAGAGGCGGAAAGGATGCTTATAGGAAGGAAAGGTGGTGGGGTGGTCAGCAGGCTAGCAACAGCTTTTGGGCTGGCCTTGGTTTTTGCCAACCATGCAAGGGCGGCCACAAATGTCACCGTTACTAAAGAAGCTGCGGCGTATGATAAACCCGCATGCCCGACTGTGACGGTAACTACTATTCAAACCAAAGGATGCGGTGGAAAGGACGAACCTGCCTGCCCGACTGTGACGATTACCGCAACCAAAGGATGTGGTGGAAAGGACGAACCTGCCTGCCCGACTGTGACGGTTACTGCGACTAAAGGATGTGGTGGAAAGGACGAACCTGCCTGCCCGCAGGTTACTGTGACTCAAACCAAGGGATGCGGTGGAAAGGACGAACCTGCCTGCCCGACTGTGACGGTTACTGCAACCAAAGGATGTGGTGGAAAGGACGAACCTGCCTGCCCGCAGGTTACTGTGACTCAAACCAAAGGATGCGGTGGAAAGGACGAACCTGCCTGCCCGACTACGACGGTTACTGCGACCAAAGGATGTAGTAGTGGTTACGGTGACTCTTGCCCGCAGGTTACTGTGACTCAAACCAAAGGATGCGGCGGAAAGGACGAACCTGCCTGCCCGACTGCGACGGTTACTGCGACCAAAGGATGTGGTGGTGGTTACGGCGACTCTTGTCCGCAGGTTACTGTGACTCAAACCAAAGGATGCGGTGGAAAGGGTGAACCCGCCTGCCCGACTGTCACGGTTACTGCAACCAAGGGATGTGGCGGTCATGGAGAACCATCTTGCCCAGTGGTCACAACCACAGCTACAGCAACAGTTACCACTACGAAAGGATGTGGTGGTCATGGAGAACCAACTTGCCCGGTGGTCACGACCACAGCTACAGCGACAGTTACCACTACGAAAGGATGTGGTGGTCATGGAGAACCAACTTGCCCAGTGGTCACGACCACAGCTACAGCAACAGTTACCACCACGAAAGGATGCGGGGGCCATGGAGAACCAACTTGCCCGGTGGTCACAACCACAGCTACAGCGACAGTTACCACTACGAGAGGATGTGGCGGCGAGGATGAGCCATCTTGCCCGGTGGTTACTAAAACAACCACCCAAACCGTTGTGATCAGTTCAACATTCACTTCAACTCTTGCTGTCCCAACTACTAGTACGGAGAAGACTACTGCCACCGCTACTGCTACCTCCACGCGCTCTCTCACAACTACGGCATCGTACACCACCACTTCAATAGTTACGACCACTTATACCCTGCCCGCCTCAACCATCACCAAGAATGGTACAACCGTCACCCTCCCAGGGACGACCGTAGTCTCCTCTTTTACAACCACATACACGACTACCGCCACCGCGACGACTACACAGAAGACTACGGAGAAGACTACTGAGAAGACCACGGAGAAGACCACAGAGAAGACTACCGAGAAGACTACTGCAACTGCCACCTCCACGCGCTCTCTCACGACTACGGCATCGTACACCACCACTTCAATAGTTACGACCACTTATACCCTGCCCGCCTCAACCGTCACCAAGAATGGTACAACTGTCACCCTCCCAGGGACGACCGTAGTCTCCTCTTTTACAACCACATACACGACCACCGCGACAACGTTGACTACCGCTACTTTCACTCGCAATGTTACTGTAATTAGCCCCACAACTATCGTCTCCGAGACAACCAGAGTGGTCCCCACTACGATTACGCAACCCGGGACAACCATCATTAGCAGCGCTACTATCACAGACAGTATAAGCATTACCGCTACGGTTACAACTAGCTTTATTACTACCATTCTGTCCGCCATCACAAACACTGCTACCGCCACAACCACCCTACCAGGGACCACTGTCGTTCAAACTCTCCCACCGGTGACGACTGTATTGACTCTCCCTGGAGTTGTGACCACGATCACTGCTCCCGGCACAACCATCATCAGCACTCTTCCCGGAGTTGTGACTACTACTACTCTTCCCGGGGTTGTTACCACCATCACAAACACTGCTACCGCCACAACCACCCTGCCAGGGACCACTGTCGTTCAAACTCTCCCACCGGTGACGACTGTATTGACTCTCCCTGGAGTTGTGACCACGATCACTGCTCTCGGCACAACCATCATCAGCACTCTTCCCGGAGTTGTGACTACTACTACTCTTCCCGGGGTTGTTACCACCATCACAAACATAGCTACCGCCACAGTCTCGTCGTTCTTCACCACCACCCTGCCAGGGACCACTGTTGTTCAAACTCTTCCACCAGTGACGACTGTATTGACTCTCCCTGGTGTTGTGACCACGATCACTGCTCCCGGTACAACCGTGATCAGCACCCTCCCCGGAGTTGTGACTACCACTACTCTTCCCGGGGTTGTCACCACCATCACTTCTCCTCCGATCGCCACAACTGTCCGGCTTCCTGGAAGTTCCGTTACTCTTACTAATACTCTACCCTGCACTGCTCGTGCCGCACCTACAGGACCGAGCAGAAGTGTTCCCAAGGATTATACATGGGGTTGTGCACCCGGCTACGTCTGTAGCCCTAAGGACCGTTGTGATATCGAACCTCCCCCAGATGCCGGGTATCTCTGTCACCCCGATGAGTGTGTGGCTGCCCCACCACTTTGCAAGCAACCCGACGATTGGGGCAGTAACTACACTTCCACCAAGATTGGAACTTGGCGGATTCAGCCACCCTACTATCCTCTTGACCCAGCAATGTTTGGTTTGGACCCTTCCATCTTCTCGATCTTGGAGCGCAGAGGTATTGAAGATGGTGTTACCATGATTAAAAGGCAGAGCGGTTCCCCGCTCCCTTACTGCTATGATAATTGCGGTATGATATTCAATTCCTTATTCATTGTCCGAGCTTGAGCTAACTGCAATCTTTTAGACCCCGCCATGAGCATTGCCCAGAACACCGGAAAGGTCCCGAAACTTTGCGAAACTAATGGACCGTTTATGACGGCCGTCCGCGATTGCAAGGCGTGCTACGACTATCATGCCAAGACCGGATCACAAGCGGCGCTTGCTGCCACTGTTGAACCTAACTACAAACAGTTTATCGACTACTGCAGCGCACTCTCCCCGGCAACTGCCTTAGGTGCTGCTTCTTCCCCGACAAGTGTGCTAGCAGAATCGGCGGCTGCCCCGCCTCCGGGCACTTCTTCCACCCTAATTAACAATGTACGTTATTACCGCCTTTTTTAGTCATTGGAGAAAACACTAACCCGAGTTTTCACAATAGCCTCCAGGCTCTACTATAGCTTCTGCATCCGCTTCTGCATCCGCTTCTGCATCCCCAAGTAGCCCTCCAAGCTCATCTTCGGGATCAGCTCCTGCAGTAGCGCCAACCTCCCCAGCTGCGACAACCGCCACTATTGCCCCGACCGCATCTATCCCGTCTTCACTATCAACAGTACTAGGTGCCACAAACGCGGGTAGCTCTACTTTAGGGGCTTCCTCCAGTCCGTCTCCCTCTTCTCCTTCGCCAACGGGGGTCGTCTCTGTTTCTTCGAGTAGAAGAGAGACCACCTCCGTTATACCGAGCTCTAGATCAGAGTCAACCTCTTCTACCACATCAGAGGCTGTCTCTAATCGAGAGACATCTAGTTCGTCTTCCCGAGTGCTAACATCATCCTCCTCCTCAGCCGTCGCACCAGGCTCTGGCACTGCATCCGTCTCCGCCTCATCGCCACCGTCCCCATCATCCCCCCCAGTCGGTGGTTTGAGCCCATCCGGGTCATTGCCGACCGGGTCATTGCCGACTGGAAGCGCTAGCACTGGATCTTCTGGAATGGTGGCCCCGACGGGCTCTGCAGCTAGCTCGGTGGGTATTCATCTTGTATATTTGTCAAGCTATGATCGCTAACTCTCCTTGCAGACCGTGCCGACAATCCCAGGGGGCGGAGACGCTTCTTTAACAGCCAACGCGCCACCCATTAATACTGGCGGTGCCTCATCGGTTTCTCCAATGAGCTTTTGGGCACTAGCCTCGATTCTGCTCATGAGTACATGGGTCCTCTTCTAATCTTCCCCAGCTTAATCTTTGAGCCTTCCGTATATCATTATTATCATTATTATTTAGGGAATTGGACTTGGATGTGGGAAATGGCATAGAAACGTGAGTTTTCTTTTTTTCCTTTTTTTTTCCGGTTATGGTTATATTTTTCCTTTCTCGTTTTAGCATCATGGTGCTTCGTGTTGGGATTGATTAATGTCCGGTGGGATGTGTGTGTGTGTGTGTGGGGGGGGGGGGGGCGTGGCGGTGGATTTCATTTGTCCGAATTCCCTTGGATCCTTATGTGGAGGAAGAAGAAGATACGAAGCCTTCATATTTTACAGTAACCATGGAGGCGCGATGGCGGTATGATATGATACGATACCTCTTAATGTCTTTTTTCTTTGTCAGCTTACGGCTACGTTACGATCTTTCACACGATGTATGTAATGGCACTTTATGGCGGTTATGCGAGGACGCGGTACTTGGAAAAAAGTGAAAAAAGGAGTGTTTTTTTTTGTTGGAAAGCGAAAAGAGAGAAAAACAAAAGGGAAGGAATGTCGAATTGAATTGTGTGGCTTGAGATAGTTTTATTAAGGTTGGAGGAATGCGATAGTCTACTCGTACATGCCCCATTTTGAGAAGGCTCAAAGTGCTCAACGAAGTGAAGAGCAAATCAACAGCCCACCCCACCTGCATATTAGTGGGGCCCTCGCTTGCATTGTCGGGTATCCTATCATTGATGCAGCACTCCAACTTTCAGCTTCCCGCCACCCACAATGTCCAGCGATCGAGTTGTTGAGAAAAAGAAAATACTAAAGGATGGGGAAAAAAAGAAATATTCCTCCTGTGGAACCACGTATTATTTGTGATTTTTTCTCTCTCTTTCTTTTCAATGGCGACAGTTGTTGCCCTACGGGTATTGTACCAGTACGGTACTCGAGTGCGACCACTGTAGGCGGCTGCAGAGGGCTGCACTTCCTCTCGCTCGGTTCCCGGGTTAGACTACGGGTATTGGGTAGTGCAGTACTGTACGTGTATAGTACGTGTACTTGTAGTTTTGACACAAATTCTAAAAGGAAAGCCGCAGATCCATGATGATGGAGTACCGTACGGTAACTGACCGACTGAAATACCGGTAGTATGATACCGGTATGAAGAGAGAGCGCAGTGCGGCCTTCTCTGCCACGCGCCAAGTCTTTTAGTCAACCTCCATACGCATGCAGGGTATCGGGGTGTACCGTATGATCGATATCCGTGCTGTTCGGCACGGTGCCGCTGTCCGGGCAAGTCACTACACCTCTTCCCGAGTACCGGTACATCCCAACCTCCTCGAATCCGTTGATCTACGTTGACAAAAAAAAGAAAGGAAGAAAAAGGAAAGAGAGAAGAAAGAAAAAGAAAGAAAGAAAAGAGAGAAGAAAGAAAGAAAGAAAGAAAAGGCTGGCGCTTGAATCGATGTCTTTGATAAAAGTGAATGATACCCCCTCCATTTCCTTCCCTTCCATCCCTCCCATCTGCCCTTTCTCAGAATAAATTCCCATTCGCTGGTAAGCGGGGTCACGTCTCGACCACCCCAGCCATCCACGTGAGCTTGCCGGGATACTTGGTGTGACTGGTCTCGAGCAAGCCACGAGGTGAGTGGATGAAAAAGGTCACTGCTTGAGCAATCATACCGTATTCGCCCCAGACAGAGCAGGGTTTGTTGTGCAGTGCAGTGCAGGGTCTTGACCCACGGTCCTCGTGAAAGTATGATATCAGACTCGTAATGTGCTAGTACCGACTGGGCTTGGGGCTGAAGTCTCCCCCATCAATCGCGACATCCACTCGGACGGAATTCCCCCCTCGGCTGGGATCTCTCTTTCTTCCTTTCTTTTCCTTTGCTTTCTTTTCCCTTCCTTTTCTTTTTGGTTTTGCAATGTGCGATATTACACGTGCAAGATAGAGCAGCACCATTTGCGGCTCTGTCGAGCAGAGCGGGGACTACAGACTTGGTTTGAGCCTCCGCCAAGATCGAGTACTCCTAATGTACCGGCAATTTTCGGAGGCGGGGTTTTTGGTCACCGATTGGCAGGAGGGAGTGGAAAGGAAGGCGGAAAGGTGGAGCGGAGCGGATGGATTTGGGTTCAGCTATTTGGGGTATATCATACTCGAGTAGATTTTTTTGCTCAAGGTTTCTTTGACTTTGTTATTTTTATTTTATTTTTAGGTTGTGGATGGGGGGAAGTTAATCAATTAACGTAATGTGAGCCTGTCCTTCTTTGTCTCGGCTCGCACAAGAGATAAGTTCGGATCTGCCATGTTGAATTTGGGCAGCGGGGGAGGTGGACAGGGGGAGAGGATTAGGATTTGGTTGCATGGAGGTGTGTGTGGAATCATCTGGTGCGGTACCCTGGTGGTTGTGGAACCTTGCTCTGCCAGTATTTCCGAGTGATTTTTTGTGAAATCCTCGCTGTCGCTTGAGCTGTGGCTATGACTGGTCTGTGGCGGTGGCAGTGTCTGGACAATGCCTGCCACAACAAGTCAAACACGGTGACGTATTCCGGCGCCTACCAACCAGTCCAAGTTTCTTGTCTCCCGTGAATAGGACTCGCGGCTCAGACTTAGTCCAGCCCGTCAATGAAAAGGGGTTTGCCAACTCGCATCGTGGCATTCTCGAACACGTTCATTATCTACCTTGCGAGTGCTTGTATTCA
>Ga0307510_10004757_pt1 | contig 16063 bp, 20 predicted proteins | sample 12_EM_MG_FD_207224 | JGI IMG/M metagenome (GOLD analysis project Ga0307510, IMG submission 207224) | Populus trichocarpa ectomycorrhiza microbial communities from riparian zone in the Pacific Northwest, United States - 12_EM | ecosystem: Host-associated > Plants > Roots > Unclassified | place...
GCGCCGCCCCGACCCGACCTGCGCACCGTTCGAGCCGGTCGCGTGCGATGTGTTCGTCACCGAGGCGACCTTTGGCCTGCCGGTGTTCCGCCATCCCGATACCGGGGACGAGATCGACAAGCTGCTTGCCGCATTGCACGCCAATCCCGAGCGCTGCGTGCTGGTCGGCGCCTATGCTTTGGGCAAGGCACAGCGCGTCATCGCCGAGTTACGCGCGCGCGGCCATGCCGCGCCCATTTACCTCCACGGCGCCCTCCAGCGGCTGTGCGATCTCTACACCGAACTCGGCGTCGAACTGGGCGAGCTGATCCCCGCCACTGGCGCGCCCAAGGCGGCGATCGCCGGCCATATCGTGATGTGCCCGCCTTCCGCGCTCAACGATCGCTGGTCACGGCGCCTGCCCGACCCGATTACCGCCATGGCGTCAGGCTGGATGCGCATCAGGCAACGTGCGCGCCAGAAGCTGGTCGAGCTGCCGCTGATCCTCAGCGACCATGCCGACTGGGACGAATTGACCGACACACTGACCGAGATCGCGCCGAAAGAGGTCTGGGTTACCCATGGCCGCGAGGAAGCGCTGATCCACTGGTGCATGACGCGCCAGATCAAGGCGCGCGCGCTGGCGCTGGTCGGTTATGAGGATGAAGACGACTGAAGGAACACGCCTACGTTGCATGTTCCCCGGCGAAGGCCGGGGAACAAATGAAACCAAGCCGCCATTGGGAATGAGGAGAGATATGATGACCGAGCTTGCTCCCGCCGAGCAACTCGCCGCCAAGGCGCACCGGCCCTATCCCGGCGAAAGCGCCGCCTATGCCAAGGCGCGCACCGCGCTACTCGCCAGCGAAGTCGAGCTGCGACGACAGATCGAGGCGGTCGCCGCCGAACGCCGAGCGCTGCCCGAGGCCCCGGTGGTGACGAAGGATTACACCTTCGAAGGACCGCGCGGCACCGTCACGCTCGCCGACCTGTTCGACGGCCACGATACTTTGGTCACCTATTGCTGGATGTTCGGCCCGGAGCGCGAGCGGCCCTGCCCGATGTGCACCGCGTTCCTCGGCCCGCTCGCCGCCAACGCCGCCGATATTCGCCAGAAGATCGGTCTCGCGGTGATCGCGCGCTCGCCGGTCGCGCGGATGCAGGCCTTCGCCGACGAGCGCGGCTGGCGCAACCTGCCGCTCTACAGCGACGCCGGCGAGGCGTTCGGTCGCGACCATAATGCCTGGCACGATGACGGCGACTGGCCATCGTACGACGTGTTCACCAAAGATGCGGACGGCACGATCCGCCACTTCTGGAGCGGCGAACTGGGCGGCACGCAGGATCCGGGTCAGGACCCGCGCGGCGCACCCGATATGACGGTGCTGTGGAACGTGCTCGATACGATCCCGGCCGGGCGTGGAACGGACTGGTACCCCAAGCTCGATTATTGATCAGGCGCCGGCGACGGTCGCATCGTATATGCTGATGTTCTCGCTCGACGCAGCAAACGCGCGAACGGCCTGCATCAACTCGTGCGAGCCGGGCTTGCCGAAATGCGTTTTGAGCGCCGCCATGTCGCGCCACTGCTCGTAGAAGAACAGCCGAAACGGATTCTCGCAATCGACCTGCACCGAATGGAGCAGACACCCGTCCTCGGTGCGCGAGCGATGGACATGGGCGAGGCTCGCTTCGCGCAACGCCTCGAAACTATCTTCGCGCGCAGTGACGCTGCCGGTCACGATGATCATTGATTGACTTCCTGCCGAGCGGCACCGGTGGCGGGCGGACAAATGTGCGCCCATCCTTCGATAGTCTCGATGCGCCCGCCTTCGCCGTTTGCGGTCCAAGCCACCGTAGCGTGGCTGGCACAAGAATCTCCGTCCTGACGCCAGTTGCCGGCGCCTCGCCATTTGCGCTCATCATCGCGCCCCATAGGTCCAAAGCCCTCCGTCACAAGCTCATCAACCAGAGCCGCTTCGCTGGACCCGATTGGGAAACGCCGCAACAGGAGCGCCTTAAACTTCTGATTCTGTGTGGGCGCATCAAAATTTTCCAGCCCGGTGGTGAGCAGGGGCCGGGGTGGTTGCCAGTCTCGTAAGGTGATTAGCAACCAAGTACCCCCAAGCAGCAGCAATAGCGTCGTCAGCAGCATGAGCAGCAACCCTCTGCGCCCCATCACTAAGCCCCCTCCAGCGCCCGCGCCCGGCGGCGCTGGACCGAGCTGCCGATGCCGATCGCTTCGCGATATTTGGCCACCGTGCGCCGCGCCAAACCAAAGCCCTTGGCGTTGAGCAGGTCGACCAAAGTATCGTCGCTGAGGATATTGGCGCCCTCGTTTGCGATCAGCGCGCGGATCGCGCTCTTGACCGCCTCGGCCGACACCGCGTCGCCGCCTTCCGACGACGACACGCCCGAGGTGAAGAAATATTTCAGTTCGAAGGTGCCGCGCGCGCAGCTGAGATATTTGTTGCTGGTCACCCGGCTGACGGTCGATTCGTGCATCTCGATCACATCGGCGACCTGGCGCAGCGTCATCGGCTTGAGATGCGCGACGCCCTTCAGGAAGAACGCCTCCTGCTGCTTAACGATCTCGGTCGCGACCTTGATGATGGTGCGCTGGCGCTGGTCGAGCGCCTTGACCAGCCAGTTGGCGCTGGCGAGGCATTCGCTGAGCCATGCCTTCGATGCCTTGTCCTGCGGGCCGGCCGACAGCTCGGTATAATAGCTGCGGTTGACAAGCACGCGCGGCAGGGTGGCGGCATTGATCTCGATCGCCCAGCCGGTCTTGCGCTGCGCGACGAAGATGTCGGGCACCACGCTTTGCGCCGGCTCGCCGCCATAGCGACAGCCCGGCTTGGGGTCGTAACCGCGCAGCTCGCGGATCATGTCCGCCATATCTTCGTCGTCGACGCCGCAGATCCGCTTGAGCCGGCCGAGATCGCCCCGCGCGAGCAGGTCGAGATTGTCGATCAGCCGCGCCATGCACGGATCGTAGCGGTCGGCCTCCTTCGCCTGTATGACGAGGCATTCCGCGAGATCGCGCGCGCCGACCCCTGTCGGGTCGAAGGTCTGAATCACACCGAGCACCGCCTCGACCCGCGCCAGCGGCACGCCGAGCCGGTTGGCGACATCGAGCAGCGAAACAGTGAGATAACCGGTCTCGTCGATCTGATCGATCAGATGCGCGGCGATGAACGCGTCGGCGCCGTCAACCGCGGTGCCGGCCTGGGCGAGCAGGTGATCGGCAAGGCTGAGCGAGACGTCGGCGAAACCGTCGAGGTCGGGCCCATCCTCGCTCGCACCGCCCCCGCCGCTCGCGCCGTTGAGGCCGAGCGAGCCATCGAGGCCGCCGCCGCCTGAATCCATCGCATCGGCGGCGCTGTCGTGATGGAAGGTCTCGGCATCGAAATCCACGTCGAGCGACGCTTCTCCGGTGCCAGCGCCGATCATGATCAGCTCGTCGGCGCTGGCCGGCTCGTCACGCGGTTCCGCCAAATCCCGGTCGCTGGCTTCGCGTTCGGCGACCGGTCCATCATCGTCGGGCGCACCGCCGTCGAGCAGCGGGTTCTTTTCGATCTCCTCTGCGAGGAAACCCTCGACCTCGAGATTCGACAGCGCGAGCAGGCGGATCGCCTGCTGCAGCTGCGGCGTCATCACCAGCGATTGGGATTGCCGTAAGTCGAGGCGCGGGCCGAGGGCCATGATCTACAGCGAGAAGCCCTCGCCGAGATACAGCCGGCGGACATTGGCATCGGCGACCAGTTCCTCGGGCGAGCCGGTGAACAGCACGCGGCCGTCATAGATGATGTACGCACGGTCGACGATTTCGAGCGTCTCGCGGACATTATGATCGGTGATCAGCACGCCGATATTGCGCTTGCGCAGATCCTTCACCAGATCGCGGATGTCGGCGATCGAGATCGGGTCGATGCCAGCGAACGGCTCGTCGAGCAGCATGATCGATGGGTTGGCGGCGAGCGCGCGGGCGATCTCGGCGCGGCGCCGTTCGCCGCCCGACAGCGCCATCGCCGGGGCATCGCGCAGCCGCGCCAGGCCGAATTCGTCGAGCAATTGCTCGAGCCGCGCCGCGCGCGCGACGGGATCGGTCTCGGACAGTTCGAGCACCGTGCTGATATTCTTTTCGACCGACAGGCCGCGAAAGATCGAGGTCTCCTGCGGCAGATACCCCAGGCCGAGGATCGCGCGGCGATACATGGGCAGGCCGGTGATATCCTCGCCATCGAGCATGATGCGGCCCGAATCGGGCTTCACCAGCCCCATCACCGAATAGAAGCAGGTCGTCTTGCCCGCGCCGTTGGGCCCGAGCAGGCCGATCACCTCGCCGCGCCCGACCGACACCGACACGTCGGTCAGCACGGCGCGCTTGTCATAGGATTTGGCGATCGAGACGACCGACAGGCCGTGCGCCACCGGCGCTTCGGTAATCGGCTCGATCTTGTCGAGGGTAGCGGATTCGGTCATCGCAGGTCCCGTGGTCGCATTTCGAGGTTACCGAAAGCTTACCACGCGGCCGCTTGGCAAGATTCGTGCATGGCTTCCTGCACCGGACGCGGCGAGAAGGAAAGCGTGACCTGACGAGACGAACGAAAAGAGCGGTTTAGTGCGCGTTTACTGCGTACGCTTGGGCACCGAGAAGGTACCGGTCACGCGCCCGCCGCTGGCCGTCGTGCCGGCGGCGCCGGGCGCGCTGCCACGCACGCCCGAGCCATCGATCACCGCGCGGCCCGTATCGAGGTTGATCGTCAGGCGCGAGCCATTGACGGTATTGCCGGCCTGGATCAGCGTAACCCCGCCGAGCATCGTCACCACGCGCTTGTTGAGATCATAAACGGCATATTGCCCGCGCGCGCTCTGGTCGGGGCGCGTCACGATCACGCCGCCCGAGGCATCGAGCCGCGACACCTGCGGCGAGCCATTCACCACCTGGCCGGTATAGGCGACCGTCATGCGCGCCGCGTTGAGCGTCATCTCGGCCTGCTTGACCGAGACATTGCCCGTCAGGATCGCGCGATTGGCCTTGTCCTGCAGCTCGATATGATCGGCACCGAAATTGATCGGCGCCGACGAATCGTGGCGCGTCTGCGCGGTGGCGACGGACGCGGCGGCGATGGCCGCCGTGGCGAGCAGCAGGGAAAGGCGGGTCATGGGCGCCTATTTCGTCCTTCGCGGCACGATCCGCAAGCGCGCGTTGCCGTCAAGCGTCACGATATGGTTGTCGAGATCGGCGCTGAGCCGGTTGCCGCTGAACTGGCCCTGCGGCACCGTGCCGGTCACCGCGCTCGTGCTGCGCAGGTGACGCGTCTTGAGGTCGAGCGTCGCGTCGTTGGTGTCGAGCGTGTAGCCGCCGGTGGAGACGACCTTGACCGGGCCATTAATGCGGACCTGCTCGCCCTTCATGTCATAGGCGCCGTGCGGTGCCGTGACATCGGCCGGGCCGTCCTGCAGCTGCAGCCGGGCGGCGAGATCGGTCAGGCGCACGATCGGCTCGGACGAACTCTTCTGCACCGCCGAGCCTGCGGTCATGATGAAAGGCTGGCCCTTGCCGTCCTCGCCGCGATAGGTCGCGGTCTGCAGCCGCAGTCGTTCCTTGGCGACCTCGACCTTGTTCTTGTCGAGCACGAACGACACGTCGCCACCGCTGAACAGCGGCATGAACACGACGAAGGCGGTGAGCATGCCGATCAGCATCGGCAGCCCGATGCGCAGCGCGCCGATCAGCCGGTCATGGCTGCTGCCCGGCGCGGCCCAGATCTGCCGCGCGGTACGGTTGAGGGCGATCGCCTCAGACATGCGAGTCCTTTATGGGAAGACGGTACCAGCCCGCTCCCCCACCCGGCCTCCCACAGAATATACTGGATGGGAGGCCGGGTGGGGGCGCATTGGGTCGGCCATGCCCCCGGCATGGCCTGAACAGCGCGGGGCGCTGTTCACCCAGTGCGGGCTGGTACCGCACATCGTGTGAAACACGATCAAACATGCGCGAAGATATCGACCTCCGGCCAGCCGGCGAGATCGAGCCGGGCGCGGTGCGGCAGGAAATCGAAGCAACCCTGTGCCAATGCCGTGCGACCCTCGCGGGCAAGCCGCTTGTCCAGCTCATCGCGCATCGCGTGAAGGTACCGCACGTCCGAAGCGGCATAGTCCTTCTGCGCCTCGCTCAGCACCGGGCCGCCCCAGTCGGACGATTGCTGCGCCTTGGAGATATCCTGGCCGAGCAGTTCGCGGACCAGCTCCTTCAGGCCATGCCGGTCGGTATAGGTGCGCACCAGCCGCGACGCGATCTTGGTGCAATAGACCGGGCCGGCCTCGACGCCGAGATAATGCTCGATCGCGGCGAGATCGAAGCGTGCGAAATGATAGAGTTTCACACGGGCGCGATCGGCGAGCAGCGCCTTGAGGTTGGGCGCGGCATAATCGCTGCCCGGCGAAAAGCGCACCAGATGCTCGTCGGGTCCGCCATCGGAGAGCTGCACCACGCACAGCCGGTCGCGCGGGGTGAGCAGGCCCATCGTCTCGGTATCGACGGCGATGTCGGCGCCATCGGCGAACAGGCCGGCGGGAATGTCTTCTTCGTGGAGATATACGGTCATCGCGCGGGCCTAGCGATGAAAGGCCCCGCGCTCAACTGCCAACGCCGCACCGGTAAAGGCGGCATCGCCCGTTACTTCCGTGCCGATCCAGTCCGGCAACACGATCCCATCGAGCTCAGCTTGCGATTCTGCCTCGACCTCGCAGAGCAACAGGCCGGCATGAGGATTTTCGAACAGATCGACGCCGAATCGGATAGCGCCGACATCGAGCAGAAAGCGTCGTTTGACGAGATTCCGGCCGGGCAAGGCCGCGAGCAAGGCATATTCCGCTTCGCTCAGATAGATGTTGACGATTGGCTCACCGGGCACGCCGCCGCCATATTTCTTGCAGAACTTATGAACGGTCGCGGTACCCCCGCCTGACATCCGCCGCAGGCGCAGGCGACTGCCATCGATATAACGATCCTCGATCAGCCGCGCGGTCGCCGGGTCCAGCGGCGGCAGTCGCCCGGCGACGACGCGGAAGCGGCGTTCATATTCCGGCCGCGAATATTTCGGCGGCGCATCCATCGTCAGGCGCCGCGTTTGCGGTCCCGGGCACGGCGCGAGACCAGATTGAGCGTCTCGACCGCGCCGGCAAAGGCCATCGCGCTGTAGACATAGCCCTTGGGCACATGGACGCCGAAGCCATCGGCGATCAGCACGAAGCCGATCATCAGCAGAAAACCCAGCGCCAGCATCACCACGCTGGGGTTGCGGGCGATGAAGTCGGCCAGCGGCGTGGCAGCGAACAGCATCACCCCGACCGCGACGACGACTGCGACGATCATCACCGGCAGATCGTCGGTCATGCCGATCGCGGTGAGGATCGAATCGATCGAGAACACCATGTCGAGCGCTAGAATCTGAATGATCGCCGACCCGACGCCGATCAGCGCGCCGCCCTTGGCATCTTCCGCCTTTTCGGCCGGATCGAGACTGTGATGGATCTCGCTGGTCGCCTTGTAGAGCAGGAACACACCACCCGCGATCAGGATCAGGTCGCGAATCGACAGCGCGGTTTCGAAGGTCGCATGGCCGTCGTCACCGATATGATGCAGGCCGAGGTCGATCACCGGCGCGGTCATTCCGGCGATCCAGGCGATGGTCGACAGCAAGGCGAGTCGCAGAACCAGCGCCAGACCGATGCCAAGCTTGCGCACCCTGGCGCGTTGCTCAAGGGGCAGCTTGTTCGACAGGATCGAGATGAAGATCAGATTGTCGATGCCGAGCACGATCTCCATCACGATCAGCGTGGCGAGGGCCGCCCAGGCGGCGGGATCGGTGATGAGTGTCAGGATTGGCATGACCCAAGCTGTGGCCCGGCTGCATCGCTGACGCAAGTTCCGGTCGAACGCTGCCGTATTTTCGACGAATTTGTTCGCAGACCTGTGGATAATAGGCTAGACCGACTCGGTGGCGTGATCGGTTTGGCGTCCGAATCCGTGCGTTCTTCGTCCAACGCGCGGGTTGTCGACAGGTGACATGTGGACGAGCCGGGAAGACGAACAGGGCATGAGTTTCGATAAAGGTGGCCGCGGCAATCGTGGCGGACGTGGCCGCGACAAGCGCGATGGTTTCGGCGGCGACGATTTCGGTGGCGGCGGCGGCTTCGGCGGCGGTGATCGCGGCGGCTTCGGCGGCGGCGGCGACCGATTCGGTGGCGGCAGCAGCTATGGCGGCGGCGGTGGCAGCAGCTACGGTGGCGGCGGCGGTGGCGGTGGCTATCGCGGCGGCGGCGGTGGTGGCGGCTTCGGTGGCGGTGGCGGTGGCGGCGGAAGCCGCGGCATGCCCCCCCAGGTCGTCGGCGAAGGCACGGGCGTCGTCAAATTCTTCAACGGACAGAAGGGCTTTGGCTTTGTCGTTCGTGACGATGGCGGCGAAGACGTGTTCGTTCATATCAGCGCGGTCGAGCAGGCCGGCCTGACCGGCCTCGCCGAAGGCCAGCCGCTCGGCTTCACGCTGGTCGATCGTGGCGGGCGTATCTCTGCGACCGACCTCAAGATCGATGGCGAGCCGATGGCAGTGGAAGATCGCGGCCCTCGGCCCGAGCGCGCCGCTGGCGGCCCGGGCGGCGATCGCGGCGGTGCGCCGCAGCGTCAGCTAACCGGCGAGAAGGCGACCGGCACGGTCAAGTTCTTCAACGCGATGAAGGGCTTCGGCTTCATCCAGCGCGATGATGGGCAGCCCGATGCGTTCGTGCACATCTCCGCGGTCGAGCGCGCCGGCATGCCGACGCTCAACGAGGGCGACAAGCTCGAGTTCGAGCTTGAGGTCGATCGTCGCGGCAAATACGCAGCGGTGAACCTCACCCCGATGAGCTGAGCCGGCCCGCAAAGGCTGACAGAAAAACCCGGTGCGCTTTAGGCGCGCCGGGTTTTTCTTTGTCACCAGCGGCTTGGCGTGCACCTATATCGAGCGCAAGCCTTTCGATCGTCATTGCCGGAGTGAAGCCATGCGTTTCCTGATCACCGCCGCCCTCGCCGTTTCGCTCGCCGCACCTGTCAGTGCCGCGACCGCCCCGCGCATGCCGATCACCAGCTTCGAGCAACTCGCCCAGCCTTTGCCGCTGCCCTATGACGAAGCCGGCAATGCCAAGGCGGCGGTCGCCGCGGCGCGGGCGCGCGCGAAGAAGGCCCACAAGCTGCTGCTGATCGACCTCGGCGGCAATTGGTGCCTCGACTGCCGCATCCTTACCGCGACCATCGAGGTGCCCGCGCTCAAGGCGTTCGTCGATCGGCATTATGAGATCGTGACGGTCAATATCGGCCGCTACGACGCCAATATGGATATCCCCGTCGCTTATGGCGTGACCGACAAGCTGAAAGGCGGCGTGCCGGCACTGCTGGTGGTCGATCCGCGCAGCGGCAAGCTGCTCGACGGCGGCCATATCTCGGCACTGGAAGATGCCCGCCACATGAGCCCGCAGGGCCTCGCCGACTGGCTGGCGCAATGGACGCGCTGATTCGCGACGTCACCATCGACGCGGCACGGCCCGACGATCTCGCACCGCTGCACGCGCTCATCGAAGGCGCCTATCGCGGCGATGGCGCGCGGCGCGGATGGACCCATGAGGCCGATATGGTCGACGGGCAGCGCACCACGATCGACGTGCTGGCCGCCGAGCTGGATAATCCGGCCCAGCGAATCCTCGTCGCGCGCGACGGCGCGGCGATCATCGGCTGCGTCGCGCTGACCGATCAGGGCAATGGCAGCTGTTACCTCGGCATGCTCTCGGTCGACCCCGGACTCCAGGCCGCCGGCCTGGGCAGGCGCCTGATCGATGCGGCCGAACAGGCCGCGCAAGACGTTTTCGATGTGCGGCGAATCGAGATGACGGTGGTGGCGCAGCGCGACACGCTGATCGCGTGGTATGAACGTCGCGGTTATCGTCGCACCGGCGAACAGCGCCCCTTTCCCTATGGCGATGCGCGTTTCGGCGCACCCCGCCGCGACGACCTGTTCTTTGTCGTCCTCGCACGCGACCTCGACTAGCCAGCGAGGATCAGCGCCGCGCCGGCAAGGATCGCGAACACCGCGGTGATTCGCCCAAGCGTGGCGCGCTCGCCCATCACCAGGATCGAGATACCCAGTGCGGTGACCATGCCGGTCTCGCGCAAGGCGGCGAGCGGCGCGGTCGGCCCGAGCGAGAGCGCGGTCAGCGCAAGGCCGTAGGTAATGATCGACAGGGCGCCCGCGATCACGCCAGGCCGCCATTGCTGCCGCGCCGCCGCGATCATCTCGCCGCGCCCGATCGCGCCGAACATCGTCGTCACCACCGCGCCCATGATGACGAATACCCAGACGATATAGCTGGTCGGCGTCGGTGCCGCGCGAACCCCCGCGGCATCGACCACGGTATAGGCGGCGATACTCACCCCGGTCAGCACCGACCAGCCGAGCGCCGAGCGTCCGAGATGCCGCCCGGCGACGAGCAGGAACATCGCCCCGCCGATCACCGCGATGCCGGCAATCTGATACGGCGTGCCCGGCTGGCCGAGCATGCCCAGCGTGACCAGCGCCGTGACCAGCGGGGCGGTCCCGCGCAGCACCGGATAGGCAGCGGAGAAATCGGCGACCTTATAGGCGCGGATCAGCGAATAGAGGTAGAGCGCATGGATCGCGGCGCTCGCCGCCAGCCAGCCCCAGGCGCCGGTCGGCAGGGCAACGAACAGGGTCGCCGGCAACAGGATGATCGCGCTCGACCCGTCGGTGATGGCGCGCGCCGCCATCTTGTCCTTGCCGCCCTTGACGATGGCGTTGACCACCGCATGGATCGAGCCCGAGGCGATCATCATCAGCGCGGGCAAAGCGAAGGTCACGGGCCGGCTATAGCCGTGTGACATAATTATCCAACGCGCATCGCACGCAAAGCCGCGCATTTCCGTGGGGCACCGCCACCGGACTGCGGCGAATTATGTCAGGGGTGTCAGGTGATCATGCGCCGCAGCGTTTCGATCAGGTCGGCCTCGGCCGCCGGCTTGTCGGTCCTGATCCGCGCGATGCGGGGGAAGCGCATCGCGACGCCCGATTTGTGACGCTTCGACTGGTGGATCGAATCGAAGGCGATCTCCAGTACCAGTGTCTTCTCGACCTCGCGCACCGGACCGAAGCGGTTGAGGGTGTGACGGCGGACGAAGCTGTCGAGCATCTTCAGTTCATCATCGGTGATGCCCGAATAGGCCTTGCCGACCGGCAGCAATTCTCCTTCGGCTGTCCAGCAGCCGAAGGTATAATCGGAATAGAAGGACGAACGGCGGCCGCTGCCACGTTGCGCGTACATCATCACGCAATCGGCGGTCAGCGGGTCGCGTTTCCATTTGTACCACAGGCCGGTCCGCCTGCCGGCGACATAGGGAGAATCGCGACGCTTGAGCATGACACCCTCGATCGCCGCGTCGCGCGCGCCGGCGCGGATCGCCTCGAGCGCGGTGAAATCCTCCGCCTCGATCAGGGCGCTGACATCGAAGCGATCGGCGTCGAGACCGGTAGCGAAGCTTTCGAGCCGCTTGCGGCGCCCGGTCCAGGGCAGCGCGCGTAAATCCTCGGCACCGTCGAACAGGATATCGTAAAGCCGGACGAAGGCGGGGTAATCGGCCAGCATCTTCGTCGAGACGACCTTCCGGCCGAGCCTTTGTTGCAGGGCATTGAAGCTCGCGGCACCAGCGCCGTCATCGAGTGCTGCACCCTGTGCGTCGCCCTTCACCATCAGCTCGCCGTCGAGCACGCCGGGAGAGGTGAAGTCTCGCGCCACCTCGGGGAAACTGGCGGTGATGTCGTCGCCTGCCCGGCTGTAGAGCCGCGTCTCGCCGGCGACATGGACGATCTGGACGCGGATGCCGTCCCATTTCCATTCCGCCGCATAATCGGCGAGATCGACCCGGCCATCCTCGAGCGGATGGGCCAGCATGAAGGGGCGGAACACCGGCACATCGGCGGCGGTCGGCTGGGCACCGCGCCGCTCGGCCCAGGCGAACAGGCTGTCATAGGGCGCATCGATGCCATGCCAGATCTCCTCGACCGCCTCGACGGGGATGGCGAAGGCCTGGGCCAATGCGGTCTTGGCCAGCCGGGCCGAGACGCCGATGCGCAACGCGCCGGTCGCCATCTTGAGCAGCGCGAAACGCTCGTCCGCGTCTAGCCGGTCGAGCATCGCGGCCATCGCGCCCGGCGCATCGGCGCGCGACAAGGCGGCGAGGCGGTCGACCACCGACGCCAGCGTGAGCGGCTCGCCTGTCACCGTGCCGGCAGGCGGTGTCGGCCAGAGCAGCGCGATGGTCTCCGCCGTGTCGCCGACATAGTCACGGCTCATGCGGAACAGCACCGGGTCGACACGCTCCTCGATCAGGCCGCGCAGCACCGCCGGCTTGACCCCGGTCAGGTCGAGATCGCCGGTCAGCGCGGCCATCGCCCAGCCGCGATCGGGATCGGGCGTGACGCGAAGATAGTCGCCGATCAGCTTGAGCTTGGCGTTGCGCGAGCGCGTGTAGATCAGGGCATCGAGAAGATCGGCGAAGGCGCGCATCGTTGGAGAACATGGCCACGCGCGAAGTGTTCCGCCAGCGCCTCTTTCCCACACGCGCCTGCCGTGCTTAGGACAGCGACGATGCGCCTGTTGCCCCGCCTGTTGCTGATCGTCGCCCTGGCGGGCGCCGCGCTGTTCGCCTGGATGCACCATGAGGCACGCGCCGACCCGATCGTGCGACGCGCGGCGATCGGTTTGCCGGGCTGGCCGGCCGGACAGAAGCCGGTCACCGTGCTGCTGCTGAGCGATGTGCATATCGGCAGCGCGGCGATGGACGTAGCGCGGCTGACCCGCATCGTGGCGCAGATCAACGCGCTGAAACCCGACCTGGTGCTGATGGCCGGCGACTTCGTGTTCGGCCATGACCCGCTGGCGGGGGAGCGCTATGCGGCCCAGCTGGTCAGACCACTCAGTGGGTTGCGCGCGCCGCTCGGCGTCATCGCGGTGCCCGGCAATCACGATTACTGGGCGGGCGAGGTCAGCGTGCCGCGCGCGCTGTGGCAGGCCAATGTCGCGATGCTGGTCAACAGCGCGACGGCGCGCGGGCCGCTGGCGATCGGCGGGGTGGCCGACATCTACACCCACCATGCCCAGGTGCGCACGACGATGCATGTGCTCGACCGGCTGCCCGGCGCGAAGATCGTCGTGACGCATTCGCCCGATGTCACCACGAAGATGCCGGACGAGATCGAACTGGTGCTCGCCGGGCATACGCATTGCGGGCAGATCGTCGCGCCTTTTTACGGCCCATTGTCGTCGGTCGCGCGCGAGCGGTATCGCTGCGGCATCGTCCGCGACGGCAACCGGCTGACCGTGGTGACCGCCGGGCTGGGCACGAGCAGCGTGCCCTTCCGCTTCGGCGCGCCGCCCGACATGTGGTTGCTGACCCTGGGGCCGCGTTAGGGTCCGCCGGATGCGCCTGTTACTTCGCCTCTTGCTGATCCTCGCTCTGGCGGGCGTCGCGCTGTTCGCCTGGATGCACCATGAGGCGCGGCGCGATCCGGTCGTGCGGCGCGCGATGGTGCACCTGCCCGATTGGCCCGCGGGAAAGCCACCGCTGCGGGTGCTGCTGCTCAGCGACGTGCATATGGGCAGCGCGGTGATGGACCCGGCGCGGCTCGACCGGATCGTCGACCAGGCCAATGCGCTGACGCCCGACCTGGTGCTGATCGCCGGCGATTTCGTCTACGGCAATGATGAGGTGGAGGGCGCACGGTCCGCGCAGCAACTGGTCGCGCCCTTATCCCGGCTGCGCGCACCGCTTGGCGTCGTGGCGGTATCGGGCAATCATGATTACTGGGCCGGCGGCGACAGCTTGCCACCAGCACTCAAGCGGGCGGGTGTGACGCTGCTGGACAATGAAGCGATCGTGCGTGGTCCGCTGGCGATCGGCGGCCTGGCCGATGGCTATACGCGCCACGCCAACATTCCGATGACGATGGCCGCACTCTACAAGCTGCCCGGCGCCAAGCTGGTGCTGACCCATGCACCCGACGTTACACCCTATCTGCCCGGCAAGGTGCATCTGGTGCTCGCCGGGCACACCCATTGCGGCCAGGTGCTGATACCATATGTCACCGCGCTGCCGCGCGTCGGGCGCGGGCGCTACGCGTGCGGCTGGACGCGCGACCCCGGCCGCCTCAACCTGGTCACCGCCGGGATCGGGACCAGCATCCTGCCGTTCAGGCTGGGCGCCGATCCCGATATGTGGCTGCTGACGTTGGGGCCGAACTAGCCAGCCCGGCCGGCCTCGAACAGGAACCAGGCGCGCCGTTCCGCGAGGTCGGTCCAGTCGTCGATCATGCCTGAGCTGGCATTGTCCTTGGCGCCATCGGCGAGATCCTTGGCCTCACGCAAGTTTTCGACCAGCTTGAGATTATCGTCGCGCAGCTCGCTCAGCATGTCGGCCGGCACGACGAAGTCGGCGTCATTGTCCTTCACCGTCTGGCGGCGGGCAATGTCGCCGATCGAACGCAGCGTGGTGTTGCCGGTTTTGCGCACGCGCTCGGCGATGGCGTCAGTCGAGGCGAAGATTTCGGCGGCCTGCTCGTCGAGCATCAGGTGATAGTCGCGGAAATGCGGGCCCGAGACGTGCCAGTGAAAATTCTTGGTCTTGAGGTACAGCGCGAAGCTGTCGGCGAGGATGATGTTGAGCGCCTCGGCAACCGATTTGGCGGCATTGGACTTGAGATCGGTCGGCGTCTTGAGCGGGGCGGCGGGGGAAGCCATGGATCGTTCCTCGATTATCTGTTGGAGTCGCCCCCGCCAACGATCCGATAGCGCAAACGCTCCCGCGCCGCGGCGCGGGAATCACGATCTCAGCCATCGACTGGCTAGATCACTCGTAGCGCCCCGAGCGCAAGAAAGGTGCCCATCACCGTCAGCACGAGCCCGGTTGCGATGCGCAAGGCGGTGATCGGCAAGGCGCGCCGCGCGGCCTCGCCCGAAAGCGCCGCCAGCATGACTACGGCGATCGCGCCGAGCGTCGCGCCGATCGCGGCGAGCGCAGGCTCGGCGCCACGCTCGGCCAGCGCCATGACGATGAACTGGGTGCGGCCGCCAAGAGCAAGGATGAACACCCCGAAAAAGCTCGTCGCGGCGGCGCCGATGCGCCAGCCGGTCAGCCGGTCGGGCGCCTTGATCGGGAAGAAGGCCGTGATGCCGGCATTGAGCAGCGCCACGGCGAGGAACAGCTGGCGCGCCTCGGGAATCAGGCGTGCGCCGATCAATGCGCCGCCGATCGCAACCATGGTGAAACCGACCGCGAGCGCGAACAGAGCGGCAATGATGACGGTGACGCGCTTTTCGAAGCGGTCGGCGAGAATGGCGATGAGCCACGGCGTGCGATCGGTCGCCTCGACGACCAAAGCCGCGACCAGCGCAGCCATCAGGGCGTCCATCGTGGTTTCGTCAGGCTGACAGGCGGACCGAGCACGCCGCGGCGAAGGTCTCACAGGCGGCGGCATCGTGGCGTTCGCAGCCGACCGCGTCGCGCAGGATCGCCAGCCAGCCGTCAATCAATGGCCCACGCTCGCCGCGCCCCAACGCCGCTTCGAGCGCCTGGGCCACCGCGGCGGCCGGATAGAGCCCGTTGGCGCGGGCGATGCGACGGATCGCGTCGATCTCGGTGGCGATGGTCCCGGCCGGATCGCGGTGCGTGCGCGCGCCGATCGCGAACACCCGCTGCGCCAGTTCGGCCTGTATTTGTACCGTCGGTTGCACCTGCGTCATGCCCCAGCTCCCGCCTTTGGGAGGATGCTGGGCGCAACAGGGTAAAGAACCGGTTAATCTTGTGGTGTGGATTCCACTTCCGTCATGCCGGACTTGTGTGGCGCTGACCTGGTATGGCGTGTGCGCCGGTCGAGGTGCGCACCTCGACCGGCGCGGGCAGGAGGCCGCATGCCGGACTGGTTGAGACAGCCGCGAACAAGCACAGGCCCTGTCCGCTCCCTTTGACCCCGAACGG
>Ga0307510_10004758_pt1 | contig 16059 bp, 19 predicted proteins | sample 12_EM_MG_FD_207224 | JGI IMG/M metagenome (GOLD analysis project Ga0307510, IMG submission 207224) | Populus trichocarpa ectomycorrhiza microbial communities from riparian zone in the Pacific Northwest, United States - 12_EM | ecosystem: Host-associated > Plants > Roots > Unclassified | place...
TAGTGACCACGGACGAGTCTGAGGAAGGCTGTGGGGTCGACGGGGGACTAGTGACCACGGGCGAGTCTGAGGAAGGCTGTGGGGTCGACGGGGGACTAGTGATCACGGGCGAGTCTAAGGGTTTGGCGGGGTCTGAGGAAGGCGGAGAGGAAGAGGATGGGCCGCTCGTCGGTGAGGTGGAGGGCGGGTCGGTTGCGGAGACTGGATCAGAATGAGCAGAGGAAGGAGCAGACGACTGCTGCGGGGGGTCGCTCGTCTGTGAGGTAGATGGCGGGTCGGTTGTGGAGTTTGGATCAGAAGGAGCAGAGGAAGAAGACCCCTGCGGAGGGTGGCTCGTCGGTGAGGTCGGGTCGGTTGTGGTGTCTGGATTAGAAGGAGCAGAGGAAGGAGCAGAAGACCTCTGCGGGGAGTCGGGTGTCGATGGGGGGTCAGTAGTCGAGGGGTCAGTGGAGGCAGGCTGAGGGGAGGGTTTACTACCCGAGGCGCCACCAGGGTCTGGAGAAAAGACAACAAAAGGTACTGTTTAGAGAAAGGAAGATTGTAGTACTACGATGACTTACCTAGTAAGTCATTGAGTGAAGCAGAAAGACCACCAGCTGACACGTCGAGGTTGTCGAGCCGGCGATGAATCCCTTTCTTGAGAGCGAGGGAACGACGGCGGTGGGGGGGTTGACCGTGGACAGCACCGACCGAGACAAGAAATAACAAGAAAAGAAGGGCGACGAAAGAAAACTTGCGGTCTGGAGACATGGTTATACGTGTGGCGAGTAAGAATTAGCCACGAAAGTAAAGGGATATGGGGAAAGGGGTGACCAAAGGAGTGTGGGAGCACGATGAGTGCAGGGGAGGAAGAGGAAGAGAGAAATAGAAAGGAAACCAGACGAGGGAGGCAAGCGAAGGGGGGGCGACGGAAAAGTGACAGAAGTGCGACAGGGCGGGACCAGCGACCTTGGCGCTCCACGGTTTACACAACGATACTATCTTTATAAACCGTGTGACAGTGCCCCAATTCCTTCCTTCAAAAAAATTTAAATTACCTCCCCTCCACTCTCTCATCTCATATCACCGCAATTTCGTACTCGGCACTCAGCTTGTCACGATCATTCCTTCCTATTTCCTCATCTTGGCACATCATCCATCTCATCATAACAAACTTGTCATTACAGAAAGAAAAAAAAAGAAACACTCTTTTGCGTCCGAGACATGAGAACGGAAAATGCTAGACACCATTGTATACGGAACGATGCCATGCCAACTTAAATGCCTAAATAAACCCAATCTACTCCAGGAGCACACCAGTCAGGTCATCTTAATCGCCAGTAAAACCAATCCCCGCACACACCTTATTGGCGACGTCCAGCGCGTCGTGATCCGACGTTAACCGCACGTATGCTTTCTTCTTTCCGTCAGGTCTGTGCAACAGTGTCGTTGCATCAGCGTCTCATCCAACACATCTCAACGCACTAACCGGATCAACGTGTTCACTCTGGCCGCTTGCACATCCCACAACTTTTTCACCGCATCCTTGATCTGTCGTTTGTTTGCTTTGATGTCAACAAGGAATACAAGTGTATTGTGTTCTTCGATCTTCTTCATCGCGGATTCAGTGTTCAGAGGACTGGCAGTGAAGCGTAGTATAAGCATCCGGCATTCAAGGATAGCGATGTCCGCGAGTGATCACGCACGAAACAATGATGCGGTATTCATCCATACGAGGCGCATGCAGAACACTCTTGCGCTGGTACTTAGGTTCCCGTGGCAGGCGTTGGGTCTTCGGTCGGTGGAAAGACACACTCGTCCGCGGCTTGCGGGAAGAGTGTGAGTGCACGCCCTGCAGCGCAGCCTTCTTTGCGGTCTTGGCTTTAGTTACTTCCTTTGTCGCTGTGCAATGATCACTCAATTTTTATCCAGCCCGCTGTACCAACGGTAGCACGACGTACTTTTTGCGGCCGCAGCCTTGGTCTTCGCGGTCTTTGCAGTAGCCATTTTTTAATATATCTGAGAACGCAACAAGCCGGGGTTAGCAGTCCTTCGAGCAAAGTATGAGATATCAACCAGATTCTCCGAAGACCAAAATGTGGCACGCAGAAGTATGCACCCGTCATTGACTTGCCAGACAAAGTCAGCCCATCCAAACGCCATCCGTACTCTCGTTATTCCATCCACCCCTCGTTCTCATCACGGTAGCAAAATATTGCCTCCAGCTTCTTAAAATACCCAACATGGGGCCAGGAAATCATATAGAGGGCTCACCTTCAGACTCTTGGGGGCCGGGATGGTTGTGTCCGTCGAAGTGAGAGGCGGCGAAGAGAATAAGGTTTGTGGCGCAGTCTGCCGAATTTGGCACAATCCCCTATATATATATATATACAGTATATGGAACTGGACAACCACTCTACGACCACCCAACCACCGTCCGCGGCATGCGGACGTGCGTCTAACGTACACTATTACGGTTTTTCCCCCGCCCAATCAGTACTGGGTACATAGCACACACTCTTGGCTGTATGCGTACTCCTTCTCACATGTGCACCTGATGGTGACTGGTAATCGAATTACCTACAAACTGACACCATCACCCGGCGACATGCCAAGATGGAGCGTCCTGCTTCCTTCGCCTTGTGCCATTTATTTGGGCCACAACAACCACTTGACAAATCTCTTGACCTTTCGTTTATAGTACCCTTGTTCATTCGTTCTACTTCCCGTCAGTATCCATTTGTAACCCATCTTGGCAGGAAATGTGGCCTGGACAGTTGGCTGAGTGCCTTGGAATACAAATCAGATTCAAAAAGATAACGCACAAGAATTCCTGGAATATTCTCTTTGTTGAGGGTGATGGATAGGCTAAGAAGATAACGGCACCACTCGCTTCAAGCCGTTCTTTCTGTATTCTCCGAACATCGGGCCACTTACTTCAGGTTCAACGTTCACCACTCAATCCTGTGGCTCCAGAACCAACCACGTGCATTTACAGCCCACCATACCCCCACTACCGTATCATACTGAATGTCCCTGGTGCTTCCAGACCCCGCCCAGATTTCCCACAGCGTTCGGCTATCTTGCGGCTGATATTTCAAGGTTTGTTTCCCATCCGCTCGAATTCCGGCCACGGTGTTGCCCCTTGAAAATGGATGATCGATGATCATGATACCATGAAAGACATTGGAGGATCATACTGTACAATACGGAATTCGGTAGCAAACACATCTCAGAAACCTGCGTGACCGCCAGCGCCACACTTGCTCATACCTCCGACCTAAATGGCCTCTCCTCGTCCAACCCCGCACTGCGGAGCACCACCTTCTGAGTCCAGCGCTGGACTCTGGCCCCACTATTACCCAAGCCCTTCGCTGCGTACGTAGATACATAGTCAGACCGCAGCTTGTCGCCAGACTCAGCGATACCGTGACATAGAAAATGGATTAAAAAAAACGATCGTGATCGGAACGGTAACGCCAGGTTACAAACATGTGAGGTAGAAGTCACGGTACAGTAATAATATGATGCAGGCAAAAGACTTGGTTTGCACCAACGGATGGCTAAAAAAAATTGCGTTCGAGAAAAAAAGAGCTGGCCCGGTTTACTGTAATCGGGACCGTTTCTCGAATGCCCTCAATGTAACAGTTAACAGCATCGTTGTTCCTCCAGGGCTCAGAGCGTCGTCATTAAATAAAGTGATCATGTCATAGCAACATTGCACGTGGTATTACTCTGTACTTGAATCGTCCTAGCAGGTTTGGTTTCCTTGGCCTCTCTGCGACCTCTCCCAGTTCTGGCGGGTCTCCGACGGGCGCATGCAAGCCAACTTCACTCATCCCTGTTTACCTGTAGAATGTGATTTCACGGGTTGTTCAATAGCACTCACGTGGTTCATGTGCCTCAAATCGGCTTATTGGCGATGATCTCGCACAGAGTTGTCGGTATGGGGATGCGGGTTGACTTGACAGCTGCTTTCCTCTTCGATTCGTCGTCGATCTAGTCCTCTGTTATGGTACTTTCATGATATTGATTCATTCGAGTGCTCGTAAATTGTCTGATTTTGGTCTGACACCGTGTCTGGGTCAGTGGCCGTACTTTGTGAACCGCTCATCCTATGAGGGTATGCAGTACCCCCAAAACGGCACAGTAGTCTGCCATCGAGGACCACGAGTGCGAGCGCACACACAGTGACACGCTGCAGATGGAGATACGGTTCGGTTTAGGCAGTCGAGACAAAGCGGCAGAACTTCCGATCCCGATAACACCAACTGGGAGTCCGCGCTGGAAGTAACTGAAGCTCCTCTTGTCGCATCAAGTAGCCAAAGTAGTGATCGAGGACTGGTTGACAGCCAGGCAAACCTCCAAACACTTACCACATTTTTTTGCCATCAAATATTTCGATATTCAATCAGTGATAGAACAGTCTTCTGTGCCAACATCGAACGCCAAATTATAAGAGAGCCAATGACTATGAAAGCAGGTCACAAACAGAACCGTGGATGATGTGGATGTGTGTGTGATGTGTGACACCCAGAGCACGAGCTGACAAGCGCCGGCCCGGGTAACTCTTCACAGTCGGGCTCAGGCACAGGCAGTACTCGGACTCTCGAAGTGCGCCTGCCTTTGCGGCGTGCCTGCTTGCGCTCGACGTTAACGATCGATACAAGATGCAGAATCCCAACAATTGGTACAGTTCGCAGCGTTCGAATACCGACCAGCATACGTACCCTATACAGGATCCCGCATCAAATACACCTACTACGCTAACCCCCACTGGCGCTCACAACACCCAAGCTCTCCCAGCTGTCTACTCTTTCGCGACTGCCGCCCGAACGACGCACGGTGAAGATTTTTGCCACAGCTTCGATACAATCACTCATTATTTGTACCACAGTGGCCCGTCACTATTCTCATCCGTCCGTGGGTGGGCACACACTTTCTTATGCACAGCCACAGTATTACAACGCGAATGGCTATCACTGTCCTTCTCCTAACCCTCCCCCATACACGGAGTATGCAACCGAGTCGAATCGACCACAATCCCTACGGCACTCAGAGGGCGAATCAAGTTACTGGACTACCGTCGGAGGTGACACGTCGAGGTATCATGTGGGCCAGTCTGACAGGCACGTACACCCTCCTACGTCTTCCATGGATGACTATATGCGTTTGCTTTTTTTTTAGTCAGTACCAAGAGTATCCCCATCATATGCAATACGCGTCTTACCATACCTACCCATCCTATCCCTCCAATGTGCAGACCGTCTTTCCACAGAGTATGCCACCCTTCTCCTATCCCGCTCCACCTCCCCCTGGCATACATTCCTCCTCTTCCTCCCTTGCCCTTGCACTTGACGACCGTGCGATCCCCCCAAAAAAGCAATACCCTCAACAGGAGTCCACTGCTTTTTTCAACAACTTTCTCGACAAGTCTAGCCGTGAGCTCGAGCGTGCGCAGGTGGCCAAGTACACCAACCCGTCCACCCCGTCGCGACATGATAGGAGCTTCAGTATACCGCGATATCTCAGCCCCGATCCACTCGAACTTCCGCTGAGTCAGTCTGGCACACCGCAGAAGCGCAAATCGTTAGAGCTACTACAGTCTCCGTCTGTAAAGCGAGCACAAACACTACACAGAACCTCGTCTTCTTCATCGCCTTCGGGTCCGCCGACTACACCTGCTTCGTCATCCCAGGGCTCCATATCTACCCGAGCAACACCTGTATCATCGCAAAACGTTTCTTCCTCCCGACCTGTACCATCCCACAAGCCCAAGATGCGGGCATACATCGAAGTACCCCCTGCGCCCAAGTTTCTTTCGGCTCAACAACCCTCTCAACATGTAAAGAAGGTGAAATCAAAACCCCCAGTTGTATCGCACGGAAGCAAGGGTAGAACAGAAATATATGAAGAGTATGACCTTGGGGGATTCGGTCCTGAAGAGGACTCACCTCAAAAGCTAAGGAAGACAAGTCTTAGCATGACCGAGGCCGGGAGATCCTCCACCAAACGCACAGGGGATCGAGATGACCGAGGTGATACACCCCTTATACCTGGGTATCGCTGCAGCAATAACCCTCCGTTTACAGCTCCCTTAGAGAAACTAATCACTCTACTGGAAGACATATTCGAGGCCGAGGACAACCTTCCCGCCGATGCGAGCCAAGAATCTCTTCCAGCTGACTTTTTTTCTCCTCTTACCCCTGATCCCTCTCGGCCGCAGCTGCACCCGAATCTGATTCGGAAGTTGTCCAAGCTCATCTCTCATATTGCCCGCCCCATGAAGCGTCTCCGTTCCTCGACTGCGGCTACGCTTTCGCCAAATGCGTCGGGTCCCAACAGCATAGCAGATGTTGAGACGACAATCCATTCTCGTATTCTGAAGATGCTCGAACGGAGCGTGCGCGCAGGTGAAGACCTTGACCCGTTTAAAGCTGATAAAGCTCCAGAGATACGCAGCTCTGTTTCGCCAAATAAGAAGAGCAAAGTCTCCAAGAAGCCGACATCTGACTCGCGATTGCAGTCTCAGCCACCTGACGAACCTCAAGTGGATGCGAATGCGGACACTGCTGAGCCTCCTTCAGTGACCGATGCAGACCTTGATACTCTCGCTCATACCCTCGAACTTGCACGAGATAGTATCCTTGCTGCGGATTGTTGCCTGGCGTTGCTGGGCGCCGATCGTTTGCCAAAGCAAGTATACTCAGAAGAGCTCATCACGGCCTGCCTTGGTGCTGTCAAAAATCAGCTTGAGCGTATTGTGTACCCTTTCGTTGAGAATTTGGACACCTCTGCACTGTTGCTACACGTGTCTAGACATGAAAAAGCACACCGTGCGCAAATTGCGGAAGTGTTCCAGGCCCTGACTTCTGTGCTCCCGAGAGTTAACAATCTGGTCTGCGCCGACACCGTCGCTATGTCGGATTCTATCATCATTCAAGGAGTTTACATCGCGATCGGCCCGTTCTTCGTAACAGAGGCTGGAGCGAATGATAGCAAGGGAAAGAGAGAGAGCTTCGTGGTGAACACCCTCGGCCAAACTGCCATGCGCGGCCTGCGGCTGGAGGCACTATCACTCATTCGCAGTGTAAGTCTCGTCAATATCGTTGACATCGCCTTTTCAGACCTGATATTGTTGCAGATATTCGCGAACCACGAGGATCAACGCTCATGGATCATCGAGGAGATCCTCAGCTCATTGATCAAGCTATCTGATACCAAGCAGAAAGCGGGACAGTTTCGGTACGTATAGTGACAACTCCGTAATACACCTCTTGACGATCAATCTCAGACTTCGAGACGGGAGGTCAATACGTACCGTGTCTGCGCTCCTTCTTCAACTCGTTCAGACATCCGCCCATGGCGTGCGAATCCAAGCAAAACGGCTTGCCAAGGCCCGACAGCAGGCCATTGCTATGCGCCGACAGGAAAGCATGGCGGAGACACCGACAGAAAAGTCTCCAGGACCTTTTCTGGATGAGAAGGACAGCGAGGTATGGCTCTCCCACCAAATTGTAAACCACGCAGCGCGTGATATTTCTCTCAGGAAATTCAACTTTACATGTCCGGTCTTGAATCGGCGACAAAAGCCGCGAAGACAATTGTCTTGTTCCTCACACAAAGATCCGGCAAGGGGAAAGCGACCAAAAATTCGAATGAGGCCGAGTATCGAGCAATTTTTGACAATCTCGTTTCTGATCTCCTTGTTGTCCTCTTCTGGCCCGAATGGCCCGCTGCGAGTCTTTTGTTAGGTATCATAAGCAAGTTCATGGTAAGTATTGTACTCATCCTCCCTGGTACCCGGATATCTACATGCACCGTATCTTGGCTAGGTCTCGTCACTTGACGACGTGAAATCATCGAACCAGACTGACAACAATGCTGCAAAGACCATAGCACTAGATCATCTGGGTGTCATTGCTGCCCGAATACGTTCGAGCATGTTGAAAGTAAAGCAGGGTGCCGACGGTGATGGGTTTTATGGCTTAAAACCTCTAGACGAAGTACTTCCTCCACCATAGCGTCCATTTATGTTCTTATTTTTTATAGGTTCTGTCTCGCGTGAGCCTTAAATATTTGGAGCGACTGGCAGCTGCACACCAAGATCTAGCAACACACCTGGCAAAGCGGTCGGCTCAAGATCAGGCTTACGACGTAAGTATATATTTATTATATGACTTGATAGCAATTGAAATTAGCGTAGAGCGCACGCGAGCTAACTGCTGTAACATGGGGCCAAGAGCTCGCCATTGCCCTTAGGCAATGTAATGCCTCTCTCCGCCACCGCGATGATTCAGAGGGCGGACAACCGTCTCTGCTCCCGTTTGGACGCAAGGTCAAGTCAGCCCTACGAGATGTATGGAAGGAAGCAGCCGCAGACGTCTTCGATATTGGGTACACACTTTCTTTTCGTATGAGTATTACCTTCTCATCAAGCGTGCTTATAGATCTCCTGAAGAGGTTGCGCGTATTGACCGACTCGCAGAAGAGATAGGCATAGTCCAGGACCTGAGAAATTCCTACCAACCGATTCTCAATGTTACGTTACTTGCCCTCGATGCCCCGCCTGTTTTTGTGCGCACGAAGGCTTTGCGAGCGTTGGGTCAAATTGTCACGAGTGACCCGACGATTTTGACTTCTGTTCGTCCTTTTCATCTTTGAATACGCACGACGTTTGAACTGATTGTCGTTAGGCCAACGTGCGCCGTGGAATTGAGAGTCACCTCCTCGATAGCTCGCCCGCAGTTCGCGACGCTGCTGTGGAACTCATTGGCAAGTACATGATCGAATCTCCTGAGGTGGCGGGCGATTACTATCAAAAGATTGCTGAACGCATTGCCGTATGTCGAATTATCTTTCCAGTACCAAATTTCTAAGTATTCGCAGGACACCGGATTGGGCGTTCGCAAGCGTGTGATCAAGCTCTTACGAGCCTTCTATGGTATTACTGACGACATCAAGCGCCGCACTGATATTTGTACAAAGCTTGTACTGAGGATGTTCGACGAAGATGACACAGTCAAAGACCTATCGATCAAGACTCTTGAGGAGTTGTGGTTCCTGAGCACAGTATCTCAGCCAGCTCTGCAAAAGCTCCGAAGCGGTAACCAAGGGTCAGATCAGCACGATAAGACACAGCTTCTGAATAAGGTGTGCGTTATCATGGGCGTTGCGGCTAGCTTCAGGGATCGGCAATCACCTCTGGAAGATGTACTCCATAAGATAATGGTATCTAAGGACGATGCGGATGCGGGTCAACTCCATGCGCGTTACAGCGAGATTTGCGAGGTATTAATCGATGGCCTCGTGGATGCATCTGAACTCCCAGGTTTTGTACGAGGGTCTTCAATATTCTTTGGTGTCGTGTATCTTAATAGTTGGATTTTAGACGGTCATCAACTGCGTTCGGACCATCTACCTACTCAGCTCCGCCTATCCAGCAATTCTCTCCGGTTATAATGCGTCCACCTTGCTCCCATACCTCAAGAATGCCACGTCGGTAAGCCCCCCCCCAATTACAGTGTGTCTTCATCTCCATCTTCCATCCAGACAGAAGAGCAAGTGACATCTGAGTACCTGCTCAAAATCTTCCGAGTATCACTTCCACACATGCCCAAGACCGCCGCAAAGTTTGGTAGTGAGCTACAACTGGCATTACAGCCCATGATCTTGAAACCATCAACGGCGGGCGGTGTTCAGGTAGGCGATTGCAGTCGTGGGTTGATTTTGTGAATCACGCCAAGAATCTAGGCGTTGCAAGAAACTGTTGCGTGCTTATGTGCTGTTGTCCAACACCTGACACACGATTTCACTCGTCTCGTGGGCCTGTTGAAGTCTTGCAACGGTATACCCGACTCAACCTTTTACCGCGTTATGCTCATCGTTTCCCCTAGCTCGTCTTCAATCCGCGGCCCGAAAAACGCAGATGACCCCTCCTGATTTGCGCACTCTGTCCATCCTGATCTTCATCATCTCACTTCTCGTCGAGCACTGTAACTTTGATCACCTGAGAACTGAGCAATCAGGTACGTGATTGTTGGTCGATGGCCCTCGATCTACACGGTTTCTAAGCTGGCTCTAGAACTCTCGGCGGATCTTGACACTGTCTCCAAGGTGAGCTTAGGTTCCCCGCGTCTTCTCACAGCTAAAAGTTTTTCCTAGGGCTCAATCATTGAGCACGTTTATAATAGCCTCTTAAATCTTTACCAACAGCACTCTGAACCAGGACTCCGAGGACGCACGTTGCAATGTCTCGGTACGTGTCGCAGCTTTTCCGCATACCGCTTTATGTAACAGGGTGCATCAGGTTTTCTATTCCGTGCGCAACCTACATTGATGACATTGGAGTCATCCAATATGATTATGGACGCAACGTTTGCGTCCCAGGAGGAGGAGGGCCGTGCCCACTTGTTAAAGATCATGCAAGGGTTTCTTGCGTCTGAGGCAGCCAAACATGCCCAAAAGGAAAAGAGCAAGGCAAATACGAAAGCCAAGCAAGCTCCAACGGACGTCAACATGGAAGAACTCGTTGGCAACACCGATGGATTCGCGGACTCTGGGTAAGCATGATGGCAGAGATGGCGGAATGTCGTGCTCAATGACCTGCTCAGTGTCAGTTCTGCCATTGTGCAACGTTACTTGGGTCAAATCTTAGACGCAGCGCTGTCACAACACCCGCAGATCCAGGGTACAGCCGTTGACATCCTGAGTTTTACAATCAAGCAAGGTTTGGCACATCCGGTCCAGTCTTTCCCGGTCATCGTCGCCCTAGAAACAAGCCCAAATACGGCTCTGAGCGCCCGTGCGAGCGCCCTGCATTCCATGTTACACAGCAGGCACGCTTCGCTGCTCAACTCTCGATTTATACTCAGCGCACGGGCGTCCTTCTCCTACCAGGCTGAACTCGCGCAGGGGCGTGGGGGTTCTGGTGCTGTCGAAGGTGTGCGCGGCGGCACGGCGTTATTGCATCGCTGGTTCGCTCTTGTGCGTGAGAAGCGTGCACCGAAACTAGATTTTCTCAAGGCACTACTGCGCGCGTTCGACGTGGGCACCTCGCTCTCCGCTGCACAAGAAGACATAGACTTTGCGCGATACATGGCAGAAAACTTTGCTGCGTTCGACTACAAGACGCAGGAGGAGGTGCTTCTGGTAGTCAAGAGTCTCACCAACATATTGTCAACTGCTGGCATGCAGTGCGTCGAGGCGTTGTCTCCCGGACACCTGCGTGCACAGCTGCAAGCGCCGACTGCCCCGCCGCCGCCGAGCCAAGCAGAGGGCTCGGATGCATGTATGCCAGATGCTACGGCGACGGCCGACCCAGCTGAGCAAGGTAAGGGCTCATCCTGTGGCCTACTACTTTGGGTGGTCGTCTTGGCTTACAACGGTAAATGCAGGCCCCCTAAAGCCGGCGTGGCAGACGCTCGAAAAGTTGCCCCTGCTGCGCACTTCCGTCCTGATCGCGTTGATCATGCTTCTCAAAACGCATTTGAAGAACCTCTATGGCCTGACTGAAGAGTGCGTACTGGATCCCTTGAACCGTTGACTTGTTGTGACGTGGGAAAATAGGAAATGCCTCAAGTGGGTGATGGGCAAGAAGAACGCACTGGGTGACAAGCCCGCAACTCGTCGTTCAGGTGCAGCTGCTGCGCCCCTTAAGTGGACGCGGTTACCGTTCGCGACGCGGCCGCTGCTCACGACGGATGATATGGCCGCTCAGCGGGACACGGTGCGCTGATCTCATTTGTGACTGCAGGTCTGTACTCACTATCAACTGTCCCAGTTCTTGGAAATTTGGAACGAAGACGGTATCACTGCCGAGCCCGAAGACGATTTTGCATGAGAACGACCCATGCAACAGACATATGACGGCTTCTTGAAGTTGGAATGTAGAACCTCCAGATCCCTGAGAAAGAGGAAACAACGTTGTACAATATACCCGTCATCCGCAACCTTGTACATTTGTGCATATCATTATCCAGCCAACTTCTTACAATCCAACTGTATTTATTAAACTCTCCTTGTTGTCCTCTTCCATGGTTTGAACTTGCTAGGCTAGTAGTAATGATAATGCTTTGTGCGTGCTTCTATGTCTATCCTATGTGCTTGCTTCTACGTTCCCATTCAGCAAATGTGGTGGCTCGGTGACGCCGTCGGATAGGATGACTTTGCCGTCGACAAAGCTAATAGGCCCACGTGGAATCTTGTCGGAGCCGAGGAGTTCGCGCGCAGGGTCGTCAAGGATTGGGTCGTCCTCGAAGGCAAAGGGGAGAGCGCCTCCGTAGGCTTGGGGAAGAGTGTCTGCGTCCATGAGCTGGAGGAGAGCAGGGCCAGGATCGGTGCCAAGGACGTGGACCTTATTGCGGGTACCCTCGTCGAACCAGACCTAAAAGCACGCCAATGACATGGCGGGACAGGAAAGGATGTGTGCCCTGCCGTTATCTGAAGAAAACAGGGCGGCGCACCTTGATCCAACTCCAGATGGTGGGGAAGAAGGCGGGGGCGTTGACGATGGCGATTTGGTGAATGGTCTCTGGATAGTGGGCAGTGGCGAGCTCAGAGGCTTGCTGTAGATGGCGACGGAGAGACCACATCAAGCTGAGGGAGACACCACCAAGGTCAACAATCGACGTCGACGATGTGATAGGCGGTGGCGGCTGCGGTTCGGTGGGCGCGGGCTCACCCGACGTTGGCGAAGCTGGGGAAGAAGGCCGGGGGAGGGCGGAACAGAAGGGGAGGGTGAAGCGTAGCGTGAGCTCGTGGAGGGCGACTCTGTTAGTTGCGTTGACTTCGGCATGAGGAGAGAAATCAAGAAACGAAGGAGGGAGGATGCACGTACATGTACTGATAGCGGCGGTCCTCTGGGATGGCGTTGAGTTCCTTTAGGAGGGGCCCTGTGAGGGAGGCGAGGCGGAAGACGAACACGGGTATGCCTTGCTACGTGCCATCGCATTGGTCGGGGGAGGAACGCAAGGCGTAGGTTTCACATTACGATGTCAGGTGTGATGTGAGACAGGCGGACAGATTATCGCTTGCCTCACCTTGTCCCGCCGCCCCGTCCAACGCGGGTAGAAGCGCTTGGAGGATTCGAGCTCGTCTGGGTCGACCGTGGCGTAGAGACCGTGCACGTTATGTTCGCGCCTCCAGGCTTCACTGGCGGCGAATTGCTTGTGCGCCTTTGCGACATCAAACTTGCGAGCACGAAGGAAGCGGCTGGTGGGCTTTTCGTTTTAGGAATCGTCTGAATGAAAAAAAAAAAAAGGAGACAGACAGGAGAGTGGCATCGTCGTGAGATGCTGGTCTGTCTGCCGTGGACGGCGTGTAGAGATGTTCAGCCTCGAGGGAGCGTTTCAAATGGTCGAGTGCGATCATATGTCGTGACACCCCGATTTGGATGGCTGAATCCCGCTTTTGTCTTTGTCTGTCAAGGCCGAGATGGCCGAGGTGCACCTTCCTTTTTTCCAATTTCCTTCGTTTTTAAAATCGAGTGGGCAGGCAACCACTCACCAAACTCTCATGTCATTCTCGTTGTCCTTCCTCCTCCCCTTACTCCCCTCTTTCCTCCTCCTCTCCTCCATCTTGATCCTTTACCTCTTGAGGCCCTTATTCTTCATCTTCGTCGCCCGTGTCTGCTCGCCACTCCGTCTCCTCCCATCACCGCCCTCCCCCTCATTCTTTGTCGGGAATTTGGCCCAATTAGCCGACCAGGAAAACAATTACATCCTGCACTCCTGGACGGAGAAGTACGGCAACACCTTTACCTACCGTGGCTTCCTGAATGCCCCTCGGTTGTTTACCATCGACCCTCTCGCGCTTTCCTACATTCTTGGGCACGCTGATGACTTTCCAAAACCCGATTTCATCACCGATGCCCTCGCAGAAATGGGCGCAGGTCACGATGGCCTCATCACTGCTCATGGAGACGTACACAGGCGGCAGGTCTGTCTTTCACCTTCCCAATTAGTGTTGCATTGCCACTCGTCTCATAGTGACCTCTTTAGCGCCGCATCATGGTACCGCACATTTCCATTGGGTGATGTCATCTGTCTGTTTTCCTGATTCTATGCCTATTATTACAGAACCAAGCTTTCTTTCCCTCTCACATCAAATCTATCATGCCTATTTTTCGCGAAAAGGCCGAGCGCGTGTGCATTCCTCGCATTGCTCTCAGGCGCGGTTCTCACTCATTCTCTCCATTAGCTACGCGACATACTCGCACAACTCGCAGATGCTCCATCGCCTCAAGGTATCACTGACTCGCAACCCACTTCCCCACGCCCAGTCCTGTGTTCTACCTCTCAAGTGCCGTGCGAAACGGTAAACGGCAATAATTCGCTGTCGACACATCAAATCCCCCAATCGCCGAAATCCGCAACTACTGTCGATGTTCTTGCCTGGCTCTGTCGTGCGACTCTCGATGTCATTGGAGAAGCCGGTACGTCTCTACTCTTGCTACTCTCTCATACCTCATTTCTGTCTCAGGTTTCGGCTACTCCTTCCACTCCCTCCCAACACCAGGAACAGACCCTAGCAACGCAGACAAGACCGATAACGAGCTTGCGCGCGCCTTTGCTACCATGTTTTCCCCCCGGCATCAATTTAGCACATGGAGCATTCTCGCTATCTGGTTCCCTTTTTTAAGGAAACTTGTACGTCGCACTTTTGAATCGCAGTCTTTCTTGAATCCTCATGCATTAGTCCAGCGCCCTGAATCATGTGCTATTCAAGATGCTAAAGCCACCATGCAGCGCATCGGCACGCAGCTCATCAATGAATGCAAAGCTGCACATTCAGGGGACATACCTAAATGCGACACCCCAATCTCTCGCGATATCCTCTCCGTCCTTGGTATGGCATTCATTTTTGCTTTCGTTTCTCGTTCTACTCCCTCTTACCCAAGATATTCCTGTCTCAGTCCGCGCCAACGTGGCCACCTCACCCTCCCATGCCCTTACCCACTCCGAAATGCTTTCTCAGATCTCTACTTTTCTTGCTGCGGGTCACGAAACAACTGCATCAGCACTCACATGGACGCTTTATGCTCTCGCGCGTGCCCCGGCTGCACAGACACGATTGCGTGCTGCACTCCGTACCTGCGACATGACAAATTTTCATGCCATGCTTGATTTGCCAGTCCTAGAACATACCGTGCGCGAGGCCCTCCGTTTACACGCGCCTGTTGGTGGCACAATGCGTATCTATTCTGGCACGGCATCCGAATGTTTCGTCCCCCTCCGGCACCCTGTACGGGTGCGAGAACCGACCTGGCGTCGCCTCTCCCGCTGGCTCCAATACTTTTCCCACTGCCCCGCAGATAAGACAAAAGAGAGCGGCCAATGGAACTTACAATGTGGTATCCAACTCCGTCATGGCGACATCATCACCATCCCCATTCAGACCATCAACCGTGCAACCGAATTCTGGGGCGCCGACGCGCGGGACTTCCGACCAGAGCGATGGGCTAACTTACCGCCGGCTGTGAATGCGATCCCAGGCTTGTACGCTCATACACTCACCTTTCTAAATGGAAATGGTGGCGCCGCAGGCAACCGTTCCTGCATTGGTTACCGATTCGCGCTCGCGGAGATCAAGATTTTCCTAGCATGTTTATTGCGTGACCTGGAGTTTTCGATCGACGATGACATTGTGATAGAAAAGCGCGTCAAGTGCGTCTCCTCCCTGCCCGTTGTTGCGCGGGTTTACTGACGAAATTATATCCGTAGCATTGTGACGCGTCCCTTTGTTGCATCAGACCCGGAGATGGGGAGCCAGATGCCGCTGCGAGTGCGGCGCGTACCTCTAGATGAGGTCGCCAAGGCTGACGCTACGTAACGGCAACAGACTTATTTTATCTTATTTAATTTGTCGTAATTTGTACTTGATATGGCAGCCCTGGTGCTGGACATCAGAATGGGAATACGTACTACAGTCGAAGCCCTCTTAACCCATACCCCTTGGGAGAGATCTAGGTGTCTCAGGTTTGAACTTATAGGACATATGGGTTCTGAGGGTCACTAACAAGAGGCCAACTAAGTTTCAGATTGGAAAGTCCAATGAATTGTCAAGAAATATGGGTTTTTG
>Ga0307510_10004759_pt1 | contig 16058 bp, 12 predicted proteins | sample 12_EM_MG_FD_207224 | JGI IMG/M metagenome (GOLD analysis project Ga0307510, IMG submission 207224) | Populus trichocarpa ectomycorrhiza microbial communities from riparian zone in the Pacific Northwest, United States - 12_EM | ecosystem: Host-associated > Plants > Roots > Unclassified | place...
CATATATTGTAAACCCAGTAATTCATTTAAACGAGAGAGAACGACATGTTTGAAATCAAGACTCAAATCCGCCAAGATATATGCAAAAATTGGAGATTCATATTACATGGAAGAATTTTAACATGAAGACTTTTTTATTATTTTATTTTATTTATTTAATTAATTTTAAATAATTATTTTTAATTTAAATTTTGCCTACCGCATTAAACATTGTTTAAGGGTTTATTATATTATTGAATTTATATTAGTTAATTACCAATTTAGACTCATTAACTTTTAACCTGAAAGGGATCCATTATGACTTATTGTGATGGAAACAACCAAGATATCACTAGATCAATGTGTACTTCTTATTATTCAGTAATTTTTTTGTATTGAGAAGTTTTATTCTGAAACATTTTATCTCTCCATGTCACTAATTTATTGATACATACTATCTATCTCTCCCTTATTTTATTTAGATCACTCATTAATTATAATATTATTGACATGTAATTTAATTTCATAGTTAAAATTATCAATATATAATTAGTTAAACAAATTACTTTTAATTTTACTATCCAAATTTATATTGTATTTTTCGTGTCTTTCTAAAACAACATTTATGAGAACCTTGCTCTCTCCTATTCATAATCTTCCCTAAACTTTTGGTAAGAGGGAGACAAAATACACAGATGAACTGTTCGTACAAAAAAATGAAGAGATCATCTTTTCAGCCACACAAATAGTGTTTGGAGAAAACAGTGCTCCAAATAATAGAAATAAATACATGACTGTCCACCAATAAACAAATCAGGTGAATACTACCAGTAAATGCGCATCAAGCTTGTTGGCAAACAAAATCCAGCGTATTGTTTTGACAACGTAGATATGACAGCTACAAAAGGAGTTTATTTGACATGTTTGAATGATGCCTTGACATGTAACCGCCATTTTTTCACACTGATATATCCAAATACATCCTACCTAAAATTTATACAACGTTACAGGAAAATGGTGCAGCATCTTGTGTAGCATTAAGGACATACACGAATACAACGGATAATGGATGCTGCCTCCCATGCACATATGAAAAGAAAAGAAATTTCTGACTCAATAAGTAGGTGATTTGGAACACTCCTGAGCAAAAGCCGGGAGAAAGACAACATCTAGCAGTGAAACATGTTCTTAAAATGAAATTTAAGGATCCTTGTTAAATTCAGGCAATCATCAGGGCAGCCAGCATACAAGTTGACATCAGATTTCATCATCCAATGCCATGGAGATTAGCGACGGACAGTTCGATATTTTGGTCTTGATGGTTTCTGTAAGACAGAAGCAAAGGAACGTGGAATTGAGATTTAGTAGATAGACAGTGGAAACATAGACATCAAGTGGGTGACATTAGACATTATGGCTTCAAAAATAACAATGACTGAGGGATTTTTAAATCCCATGTTTGTTGCTCTTGCAGCCATTCTAAAATAAGAACAATGTCTAAATGAGGATTGAGAACACATCATGGATATTGGTACCAAATTAACTGAATTTGTTCCATATTAATAATAATAAAGCTTCAGAAGGAAAATATATACTCACAGATGTAGGTCCGAAGCTAGCGCCAGATCCTGCCACCGTACCTAGCAGGAAAATTAAAGATTTTTTTCAGAAACAACTCTTTACTCACTGAAATTTAAGCTCTTTCGTTTATGTAGGCAATGATTTGCACATACTGTAGAAAAAATTTATGAAATAATAGAGGTTGCACAACTTTAAACTTCCTTCAAGTTATTAAGTTCATTGTACGACAATCCACCTATGGATGTTTCAAGAAAATAGTGAACCTCCAGCAGAAATAGTACCGAAAGCTGGAGTGGTACTGCCAAACAAAGAGGGAGTTGAAGCAGAGCCAAGAGCTGGTGCTGATGAAGAAGCGCCAAAAGCTTGAGTAGCACTGCCAAATAAAGAGGGAGTTGCAGCTGACCCAAACAAAGTGGATACTGGAGCAGAGGTTGTCGGTGTTGCGAACAAAGAAGATGACATGGAGGAAGATGGCACAGAAGGTGTGTTAAAAAGAGAGAAAGCATTTCCTGAAGATGCTGGTGCTGGTGCTGTTGCTGTAGATGCCTGGGGAGCAGTTGATGCTGAAGAAGTTGCCGAGCTTGCAAACAAACCAGCACCTTGTGTGGAAGGCTGTGAATTTGCAGGCAAATGCAAAGTTGGATGCGCCCTTTTAGCAGCAGCTTCTTTTCTTGCTCTTTCACGTCGATCAGCCTCAAGGAATGGATCATTCCCATCCCCTCGACGACGCTGGTCAACAAGATAGGCTGTTTTCATGGATTCGATGTATTGATGAATGCTCTCCACCTAAAGGACATTAAAAGAAACAATTGAAATATGTTCTAACCTTTAGCGCGCGCACATGCTTACACTTTTAAGGAAAGCCCACATGTATGTTGAATCAAATCTGAACCTTGACTATGTGAGAATTCTTACACAAGCAATATAAGCAGCCTGTATCATCAATAAACTAGCATGGTATAGTTTTTATGTGCATGTATCATGGATTGAAATACTATAATACTTCACTCAGGAAAAAATAATAAAAAGGGAGCATCCCAGATTTGTGAAAACTTTTAACTGAATTCGAATAAAAAAAATAAATCATAAACCCAACTGTTGGCTGTCAGATAAGAATATATTTTCATGGGTCCATCCTCGTTAACATGGAAAAGAGAGTTTTCTCAGATCACATGTCCATCCGCCTAGAAATATACTATATGTAGAAAAATATGGGCTGTCATAAGATATTCCAGCACAAGGCAATGACATATAACAAGATATTGAGGGTTGCAACCATATCTATCTTTATTTACCTTAGCAGCCACATGAACAAAAAAATCATGCACATTTGACATGACTTTTGGCAGAGACTGCAATAATGAGGATCCAGGGTGGGAAGAGTTCCTCTCAGAATCTAAGAGGAGCAGTTGCTCTAATTCTTCAATCCACTGGCTGCATTCACCCAAATACTTTTCAAATCTAGCAACTGTCTGCTGTAAAAAGGGAGATGGTTTCTTCGGAAGGCCACTGTAAAAATCAAACACTGGAACTATAGAGGAAGATGCTGGCTGACTAGTGGAACCAGGTATTCCTGTTGTTCCAGGAGGCTGGGATGGTGCTGTGGCATTTGAAGCACCACCTCCTGCATTAGAATGAAGGAATCTAGGATGTAACATCATGAAAGAACGAACAGCCATCTCTGTGTTCCGTAACATGTCTTTAACATTAGTCATAAGTTCTTGTAAAAGAGCTTTCTGTCTCTCCATGGAAGTACTGATTCCCCCAAGTTCCTGCAAATATGCCTTAAAGTATTCATTATCATCCCATGAGCAAAACTAAAGATAAAGGAAGTCGCAATATTAGCTACAAAAGGTGACTAACTAGCAAACATGACTGGATATAGGAAAATCTTTCATCCCTGAAGAAAAAAAAAATCTTGAAAATAAGGAGACTAAATCTTTATCTTGTGGTCACATATTATGCATTAGCAGCCTAAAACTTTATGTTCTCCCTGAATACTCCAACAATTAACATTTCCATAGATATTTCAACCCCAGACAGCACATTCAAGTTCATACAACACATCTGTTTAAAAAGATGCAACATACATGTCATAGAGAATCATCCGAGAGATGGACTGGACAAACCATTCTCTGCCACTAGCAGACTATAATTTCTAAATTACTAAAACTCATAAGTGGTTTGAGTTACATTAGGAAAATAACATGCTGTCAGGCATCAACCAGGTTTCTGCCCACATAACTCTATAGGAATCTACAAATCCCCATCAATGTGCAATCCAAATAACATCAGTAAAGTAACTAAAAGAAAGATTTTTACACACACAAACAATGCCGTTCACTTATTTTGATGCACCAAACAACAATAATTGGCAACACAAAAACAGAAGTAAACAACCTGAATAATTTGGCTCGCATCAAGCTCAAATCCTTCATTGGAAACTGAAGAGTCGTAAAGGCGACTACACTGATCTAGCCTCTTACTCTCATCCCTATACTCCAATATCCGCTCCCTGCATAAAAAAATGCACTTGAGCACCTCAAAAACCACATAGTTCGTAACAAATATCACATAAAGTTTTACATTTCAACACAAACTCAACCATTTACCAAACAAGAAAAGAAATTCATTACCACTGGTTCAACCCAAAGAACCATCAAAATAATTCAACTGCATAATCCTCAATTTAACCCTTTGTGGGTCAGTATTGAAACGTGAATCTTTTTGAAGGCCCAAATTCTGATATTGTTCAGCAGCTAAACAAACCCCAACTCCCTTTATTGCTAATTATAGGATAACTAAACCAAACTGTCAAACCTTAAGCACTTCTTACCTCAACAAAACATTGAAATCAAAGAACTTCTACTTTCATCAAACCTAGCAAAGCATTTTATATATATATATATATATATCTTATTTTCTGGCAACAGATTAAACATAATAAACAGAACACATACCTCAAAAGGCCCTACAATGTATGTATACTTTTTAGGCAATTATAAATCTTAGTAGCCAATAAAAATATATTTCAATGCTATTTCTTTCATCTTTTCTTTTCCTTTTGTTTTCACATTTTCTCAGCAACCAAAAACCAAAACATAAAACACAGAATTAACAAAGAAAACATACTCAATCTGAAGCAAAGTTTTCTGGGAATCTGGGTGAAGATCTTCCCATTTAGTACTATAACTTGCAGGAGCCTTGTCATTAGTAAAAAGATACAATTGCTGCTGTTGCTGCTGTTGAAATTGTTGTTGCTGTTGCTGTTGCTGTTGCTGTTGCTGCTGTTGCTGAAACTGCTGCTGCTGTTGCTGAAACTGCTGCTGTGGCTGTTGTTGCTGCTGCTGCTGTGGAAAAAGAGGGCTGCTTTGTTGAAAAGGCTGAGGCTGAGGCTGAGGCTGAAACAGAGATGGGATTTGCTGTGGTGGAGTTGAAAAAGAAAATGCCATCTGGGTTTTTGATTTTGATGTCAAAGTTTGTGTCTTTGATTGTGATTTTGTTGTATTCTTGGTATTAGAAAGGTTTTTGGTGAAAAACCCTAATTTGAAAACCCTGGAGAGGGAAATTGGGCGAAAGAAAATCGCGAGAAAGACCCGCCTCGGTGTCTGTTGATTGTTTGGGAAATTTATTTAAAAGGAGTGGTACAGTACCAGTGGGTATTCAGGGTATTTTTTAGAAAATATTTTCAGTAGTTTTCCGATCAGATTTTTGTTAATAAATATTTGGGATTTAAAGTGAGTCTACGTGGTGGTGGAGTTGAACTGTATTTTATTTTAGTTATAATTTTAAAAATATTTAATTAATTAATATGTATTATAATTTTATATGGGTTTTATTGAAAATTCTCAATTAAAATTTTAATTAAAAAAATATAATTTGTAGTTATTATGTTAAGAAAAAATTGTAATTTATAAAAAACGTATAAGAAAAAATTATCATAAATTAAACTTATATTTATTATGTGTTTGATATTGTGGTATAGAATATTTTTAATTAAAATAATATTTTTTTATTTTTAATATTAGTACATCAAAATTATTTAATAATACCTAAAAATATCTTAATGTAATATTTTTTAAGTGAAAATACTAAATTGTAATATAAAAAAGATTAAGGCTATTTTGGGCGTGTGCCTTAATATCTTGGGTTGTTGCAACATGTAGGATATTTTTAGTTTTTTCTTTTACACAAAACTAATTAATTGGCTTGATTTGAATAACAAATTGTAGACTACTGGCTGCATTTTGGCTAGATTTAAAAATATGTATAATGATGAAGTTTAATAAATTTTAAAACAAAATTTAAATTAAAGTAAATGGTGGATCTAATGTTTTAAAGAAAAGAGAGCGAAAATGAATGAGAAATTAAAAAATAAGAGATAAAAAGAGAGCATAAATCCCAAAATTGTCCCTTACAATTTATTACTCTACCCTTTCACGGTTAACATTTAATTTCAATCCTCTATATTTTGAAACTTCGCAATCAAACTCTCAATTGGTCTTAATTCTTGAAAATCCTCTTAATTATGACCTTACACTTTGATGTTTGGTTTCGCAATTCCTTAATTTTGTACTTAATTGACACTCCAAACTTTAATTCTTGCAATTTCACCCCTAATTAAATCAATTAGACCCTTGTAATTTTGGCACCCTTTCATCTTGGTCCCTAGGCTTTTAATTCTTGCAATTTTGGTTCTAATTAACTTCTAAACTTTGATTTTCTTTAATTAAATCCCTAATTGCATTAATTAAGTCATACCAAAGTTAATTGGTTCTCGAACTCCAATTTTGGTAAAATTGAATTCCAAACTTGATTTTTATTCCAATTAAATCTTTGATTAAGCTAATTAGACATATCAAAAGTTCAATTAAATCCCTAAACTTCCAAGTTTTATAGATTCATTCCGATCTTCAATATTTTTCTACAACTAAGCCCCAATCTTCAATGTTTTTCTTTAGTTAGGCCTTTTATTGGTACAACTGAATTCTCAAACTTCTCCATTTTATCCACTTTGGTCGTACAACTTTCAATTTGTGTAACCAAATCTAATTCAGTCTATTTTCTTTAGTATGACCCCAAATTATTTGTTCACCAGGTGTTTTGACTAGGTGTGACTCAAAAGCCTATAAATGTGTGTGTGTGTGTGTGTGAATTTTTGTAGGATTTTTAAATATTTCTTGAAAAAAAAATATTTTATATATAAAAAAATAAGAAATTTTTCGGGAGCCAAAATTGAGTTGTGATAATTTTAACAATATTGTAACAGAAAACCTAAAAAAGCAAAGCGAGAAAAAAGATTGCTTTCAATGGCAAATGCATGAAGAAAATAATTAAACAAGGGTAACTCAAAAGAAGTAAACAAAGCCTGCATCCCTCCTCATTCAAACAAATCGCAAGTAATAATCCAAATGTAATAGAGAACTCAAACAAACTTGAGTCAAAACAAAAATTGTTTAAGTTGGTTGTCGCACGTGTGCAGCGTCACGACAATCATCTTCTTGGATCAGGAATGGTTAGGAATGGTATGGGTGGAAAGGAAAAGGGATTCTTGTCCTTTATCAGTAGAAAAAAGGAATGAGAGTCGCCACCTAGTATTTTGATCACTAGGAACCCTAACTAGTTCTAGAGTTTGAGAAAGGGAACTAATTGTGTAAAGGAAAGATATTAGCATCTCTAATACGTCTTACCTGAGGTAAGTTGTATTGTTTATATGTCTAATATAAACTAAGGTATTGTTATGTTTTCTAATCGTTGATCTGTCTAAAGTTTAAGAAAAGTTCTCATAAGTAAGGATATCTTTATCTTATCAGGTTAAGAACTTAATTGTTGTAATGTCAAAGAAAAGTTCTCATAAGTAAGGATATCTTTATCTTATCAGGTTAAGAACTTAACTGTTGTAATGTCAAAACAAAAATAAAAGAAACTATCTTTTTATTTAATATCAAGAATATATCTTACGTATAAGTTCATAATCCTGGATACTAATAGAAAACAAAATAATTTTTTTGGAATTTTTTAAATATAATTCCAGTTCTCATGACTTTAATAAACTGGTTATTAAATCCAAAAATGCATGCAAATACATATTATTATTTTTTAAATTTTGTATGGAAATACGATATAATTTTTTATATTTTTGAGAGACTTTATTGTATGCACACCTATAAAAACATATTTTTTGTATTTGTTTTTTGAAATGAGAATTTTTAGAGAATGTTTTTTGAATTTCTTGAAATTTCAGCGAAAAACGAGTACTTTGATATTGGATCAGTTTCTTACAGTATAAGTCCATAACCCCAATATGAAGTGAAAAAATTAAGGAAAACATGCAAAGGGCTCACAAATAAATTCAAAAAGGACCATGAATTTTTTTGGAATTTTCTGAGGGTTTTTAAGGGCCTGTTTGGTTGGATCTTAAGGTAAAGGCAAGTTTAAAACTAAAGGAAAGATATAAGGGTATGTTTTCCAAACACACCCTTAACCTAGGGGTTGGGTTGATTGGGCCTAAAGCCCAAACTTGGCCCAGTTGGTTGGGTCGGCTGAAGGCCCATCAAAATGTTTTTTTATGAAAAGGTAAGGTTGGACCCAGCCTAGCTGTATGGGATAAGCTGAAGGTCCCGCCCGAAACCACCAACCTGATTACTGGGTTGAACCTAGTAACTAAGTTAGTTATTTGGCTTGCTGCTGAACATGAATTAATTCATGTTCTGCATGCAAGTGAGGCGAAGAAGAAGACGTATAGAAAAGAGAAGAAGGTTACCTAGAATGAAGAGTTGTTGGTCATTGATGCTAGTGGTGGCTCATGGTGGTGTTGCCTATAATGGCAATTAGGAGAAAAAGTCGTTGTTATCAGTGAAAGTAAACTGGTATTGGTGGTCGTTGAGGGGTCTTTGATGTAGCCAAAATAATAAGGGAGAGAGGTTGGTTTTATAGCTGGAGGGAGGGCACTCTTCTTCTCTAGGCAGAGCCAAAGCGTTCTCTTTGCCTTTTTCTTCTTTTTTTTCTCTCATTTTTTTTTCTCTTTGCCTTTTTCTTTTTTCTTTTTGTTTTTTGATCCTCTTTTCCACATCTTGGTGAAGTGGTATTTATAGGGGCAAAGAGGAGCTGGACCACCCTATTCTTGTCTAAACGCATGCCAAAGAATAGGCTGGCTTGGCAGCCACTTTGCAACTACTCTAGAGGCGCCCAAAGGACTTGTTTCTCTACTCATTTCGGGCATAATGGCAGGCCATGAAATGGACGTGTGTTGTGTCGTGGTGTAGGGGGACGTGGAGGGGAGAAAGAAAAACCAAAAATATGGTGTAAATGAGGGGGGAAACCCTCTTTTGATGTAATTTATGCTAATGTGTGTTAATTTAATTTCATACAATGTTAGGGTTTTGAACTAGAGATTATGTTAATTAAATATAATTTGAGTTGATAATTAGGTTATTTTGTAAAATAATCTATGGTTTTTGGGTTGTTGTTGATTGTGAATTAATAAAATAATAATAATAGCATATATGAATTTTATCACTAATTTTGTTATGTTAATGAAATTTGATGAAAGTAGGTGTTCACAGATTAATTTCATGAATTTAGGTTTTAGCCGATTATATTACCATTATGGTTTTGTTGATAAATTATGCACTTTTATTAACCCTAAAATATTAATAAATTAGAATTGTGTTTTGTTGTATTGTTTGATAAAATGTCTGGTAATTTAGGAATATTATGTTTTCATAGTGGTATCACTGTTAATACCGACATTTATATCACTTATAATGGAGGGAGCCATAAATTCCTAACTGCTACATTAAACATATCCCTTAACAAGTTATCTAGAATGTTATGTGATCAACTTGGCTAGAATATGTTTAAAATAGAAGTTGAAATTACTTGGAGGATGTTGCAAACCAGGGTCAGTCAAACTTGTTATATCGGTGTACCAATACATGACGAAAATGTGAATTCAATGTTTGAGTTTATGAGGATTAATGAGATTAATATGCAAGAGATCTATTTGCATGGTAGACCTAGACAAAGAAACTCTTCTAGTATGGAATTGACTCGCGTTCTAAATAACTCTTAGAGAACCACACAAGCATCGCGAGTAGCTGGTCCATCTAGGTTAGGTGGTAATGCAAGAAAACAAATATTGGTGCATGAAATTGTTAATATAGAACCTTACTTGGGAATGACATCTACTTCATATTATTATGGATAATCTGAACTAAGTGATGATGAAGATAACTATCACATTGATAGAGTGAGGTTGAGGAGGAAGATGAGGAAGATGGAGATGTTGAGTTAATTGAGCTTGTTATTTAATACATGACTCCTTCTACTCCTGAGTTTGAGGTTGTGAATGCATATGACCAATACAGATACAATGATTGGGCTAATAGTCGTAGGCATTCGGGCTTATCAGTTGATGAATTGGAGGTTAGAAAAAAAATTATGAGACAAGTTTGAACGTATCAATGAAGTAAAACGGTGTCATATAAAGAATTCATTTTTGTATAAGGTTTATCATTCAACTAAAACTTATATTAAGTTTCAATGTGTTCAGGAACTAGTTTTTAGATGGTACTTGAATGAGGGATATCACTATAGATATAATCTATGGGAAATTTCAAAATTGAAAAATTGAAAGGGTCACGCACATGTCATAACCCTTTTATTTTGCAACGCCATCGTCAAATTGACTTAGATCTAATTGCTGAGGTGATGTTGACAATTGTGAAGATGGATTTAAGTACGAGTGTTACAATGATTTAAGGTACTGTGAAGAGGGATTATGAGCATGAAGTCTCTTATTAGAAGACATGGATGGCTAAAAAAAAATATTGGAATTGTTATTTGATACAAACGAAGAGTCATTTCAAAACCTACCTAGAATACTACTGGCCATTAGAGATTTAAATTTAATATCAATTGTTATTTGGGATCATAAAATGGTTGATGACAATAAAGTAACATTCGAGAGAGCTTTTTTTGCATTTGATGCTTCAATTGATGGGTTTCAATATTGTCATCCTCTAATTAGTATTAACGATACTCACCTTTATGGTAAATACAAGGCAAAGTTGTTGGTTGTTGCTGCTTATAATATGCATAATAGAGTTTATCCATTGCGTTTTGATATTATCAAAGAAGAGACAAACAATAATTGGAGTTGGTTTTTAGATTTGCTACATCAATATGTGATTGGAGATTATACTAGATTGTGTATAATATCTGGTAGAAATGTGGCAATTACAGCTTTTATAGCACATATTTTTCCCGAGCGTATTGGATATCATCAATATTGTTCATGATATTTTATGGGTAACTTCAACACTAAGTTGAAAAATGTTATCTTGAAAAATATATTGCATAGGATGTGTACAAATCCTTCTAAATAAGAGTTTGACATTTTATATAAGGATTGGTAGAGGCCGATGATGCGATCAGAGTATGGTTAACAGTTGAACTTAAATAAAAATAGGCATTATCATATGATTCTGGCAGTTATCGTAATGACAATATGACCATGAATTTTTGAGAGGTTTTTAATAATGTTTTAAAAATTATATGTGGCTTGTCTGTATGTATCGACTATAATGCATATAATTTTTTTAATGTGTAATAAATATTTTGAAGATTTTTTTAGTCATGATGTATTGTAGCCTCCAAAGGTCCTAGCTGAAATACTTGCTAATACGGTAACTTGTAGATCACACTTGATATTTCTATTTGATCTTAGAGGCAAGATATTTCAGTCTAAGACACCTCTAACAACTGGTGTTCCAAGAGAAATGCGGGAAACAATTAGCATCAATGAAGCAATTTGTGCTTATGGCAAATGACAACTATATCATCAACCTTGTTCACACCTAATTGCGTGCTGCACTTTATGAAATATAGACTATGTGTAATTTGTTGATAATTTCTACTCCAACTTGTCGTACAAAATGCATACAATCCTTGTTTTTAACCCTTGCCCAATACACCATTATGGCCTGCATATACCGTTCTAGATGTGTATGGATATCCAACTAGATGGTGAATAGATAAAGGTCGAAGGAAATCCACTCGTCTACATAATGAGATGGATGCTAAAGAGAGGCACTCACTGAATAGATGTGGCATATGCGGTCAAAGGAATCATAACAGAAAAACTTGTGAAACTAGACAATATATGTTATTTCTTTTTGTTTATATATTTGTTTTAAATTATTTAAACTTCAAGTATTTTTTTTAATCCAAATATATGGATGTTCAATTGTATTGCAAAGACTAACAATTTATTGATATAAGACCTCGAGGGAGACATGATTCAGACTAGAGGAGGTTTTATTGCTTCTAGGAGTGCTGATAGGCAAGACCACCTGGTTGTTGAGGCAGGTCCTGATGTTAGAGGTTGTTAAGGCAGGTCCTAATGTTAGATCGGTTATATATATATATAAGATCAACATCATTCTAATGATATTTGGAGTAAAGAGGTCAAATCTTTAGATTAGTAGCATTTTTAAATAACTATTTAAATTAAGCATGGTAAATTATTAAAATTTTAACGATTTTATATATAAGATCAATATCGTTCCGATGATATTTGGAGTGGAGAGGTCATATCTTTAGATTAATGACATTTTTAAATAACTATTTAAATTAAGCATTATAAATTATTAAAATTTGAATGATTTTAATTGTTTAAATAACTAAATTGCTTGATTTTTAGGGTAGTGATCCTATAACACCTTGACTACATACCTTGATGAAGTTGCATAAACGTGTCTGCCTATTTGTTATCAACGCTAATTTTTATTAGATCAGCCAGCTGTATGACATACATCCTTATTACATATTGATTGCAACTTTGGTTTAGCGATGAAGGCGCAAGACACACTTTTCATTTACGCGTAGGTGAGATGATACCCACAATCCAAGATATTGTCATGTTGATCGGTCTTCCGATAGATAGAACCCCTGTGATAAGACATGAAGGATCGATTAATTGAGATGCTTTACGTGATTATTTATTAGGACTGGTGCCTCGCGTCAGTGTTTATAGGAGCAATTGCATCAAATTAACATGGTTAGATATAAATTTTAAAACTCCCTCAACATATGCGATATAGGACCAGTTAATTATGTATGCTGACGCATATACATGCAATCTTGTTTTTCCTTTTTTTTTTTTTTTATCTCTTCTATCTCTTGTTTATTTAATATTTTTTATGGATATCACTATTTTGACTATTTTCAACAGCAACAAGCTATAAATATTCTGTTTCTGAATCATGATACCGATTCTTCTTTCAACGCTGTCATTTAACCAATATTTAAAAAGAAATGGTAATAAGCAAAAATAGCTGATTACGACTTGCAGAATTTGAAGCCGATCGCACACGGCTGAACTCTAATAACAGGCAATTCCATAGGGTGAACAAAGGTTGAGGACAAAAACCCAATCTGCAGAAGCAAGCCACATTCAGAATTAACCACTAGAATCGTCGATCAAAATTAGCAACTCAAAACTCACGCGAGAGCAAAGACATTAACAACCCAAGGGCTATAGGATCAGGAGATCATAACCAACGAAGGAATAGACGTCAAATAAAATTTCTCAGCTGCAAACGTTACAGTGCAGCCATCACCTTCCTAAAGCAAGTGTGAAACAGCCAACCACAAATTCCGAAGAACCAGCCACCAATCCAACGCTGCTCAGCCAAACCAGAGCAAGAAGTAACCAACAGAGACTTTTAATCCATAGTGCAATTCTCTCTGCGTGAACAGCAGATGCAACATCATGACACTTAGGCCCTTATGTTTAAATTACCATTACGATTACCATATAATCACCAATGGATTTTTCCTGTTCTGACCGTCGACATACTGTTGCTATGTGGGGGCTTTGGCCAGCCAAAGCAAACAGGAAAGTCATCAAAATAAAAAGCTCATCATCAAAACAAAAGAATAGAAAGAATAGCTTTTGCTTTGAAAATTGACTTTATTATAATATATATATATATATATATATATATATAGACTACCATGATGTAACATTCCAGTTCACCTCGCCAGGTTTTACCCTCAGAATCATCATCACATGCGTCACAATATCCCTCTATAAATAAGCGACTCAATCTCTTTTACTCCTTTAAGCGTCAATTGTTCTCTTTAGCCACAAAGTTTAAGCAATGGCAGATAAAAGCAAGATTCTACTCATTGGAGGCACAGGATACATAGGAAAATTCATTGTAGAAGCAAGTATCAAGGAAGGCCACCCAACTTTTGTTCTTGTCAGAGAGTCCACTCTCTCTCTCTCTAGCCCTGCAAAATCCATTGTCATTAACAACTTCAATAATCTTGGTGTCAATTTCCTAATTGTAAGTGTTCCGTTACAAACTAAAATCATATGAAGATTCTGTACGAACTGATGTAGCAAATGTTAAGTGGTGAAACGTTAGTTACTGTCACATTGGTGTGTAAGAATATTTTGTATGATTTGTTTATTCGTGTGGTATTTATTTATGTTTGTTTTTTGTTTTGTAGGGAGACTTGTTGGATCATGAGAGTTTGGTGAAGGCAATAAAGCAAGTGGATGTTGTGATATCTTCCATTGCTCATGATCAGGTAGATAATCAAGTCAACATCATTGCTGCCATTAAAGAATCTGGAAATATCAAGGTAGGTAGTTAAATTTGTTTGAGTGGAAGAATTGGCATGTTTTCACTCTGGCCTCATACCGGACCCAGGTTTTATGTCCTTGTAATTCCAAAAGAAATGAAAAGAAAACTGCTTGGTATATTCAAATTTATTTATTCTTGAATGAATCAGGGTAGCTAATGAGAATTGTTTTTATTGCAGAGATTTATCCCATCAGAGTTTACAAATGATGTGGATAGAGCGCATATTGTTGAACCAGCAACAGGATTGGCTGCTTCAAAGGCTAAAATTCGACGAGCTATTGAGGCTGAAGGAATTCCTTACACATGTGTGGCATCTAATTCTTTCGCTGGTTTCTTTCTTCCAGCTTTGAACCAACGTAGTTCTGGGGGTTTGGGGTCGTTTCTCCAATCACATGTTCAGGCTTCAAGCATTAGGAGCACTGCCGTAACAACAACTTCGAACCAACCTGGAGCTACTGCTTCCCATGGAGATAGACTTGTCATTTTAGGTGATGGAAATGTAAAAGGTAATAGCATCTTTTAGTATTCAATTACAGTGTTTTACTAAAGGATTCTTCTTGCTTGAGTGTCGTCCGTATGGAATTAATTAAACCCTTGGAGACTAACCTACCGACTCTGGGTTGTTTCCTGCACTGTGGTTTAGTTGATAGTCTAAACATTTAGCAACTTTTTCAAAGTATATGGTGGATTGCAACATGCAGGTCCATGCTTAACAAAATCTTACAGTTTCATCTGTTGATCTACAGTGGTTTTCAACAAGGAAGAGGACATTGCCACATACACTATCAAAGCAGTGGATGATCCAAGAACAGTGAACAAAATCCTCTACATTAAACCCCCAGCCAACATTATCTCATCCAATGAACTTGTTTCTTTGTGGGAGAAGAAGATAGGGAAAACAATTGAAAGGGTCTATGTTCCAGAGGAGCAAATTTTGAAGAATATTCAAGGTATGAATATCATCTCATTGACTTGGAATGTAAAATGTCATACCCTGGCAGAGGAAAATCTATTCATTTCAATAGCATCCTTCAGCGCTCTGTCAGCTTGAGTTGGATAATTTTTAGAAATACTGTTGTTCTTAGTTTCAGTTGTTCAAAGTTAACATGGTGAAGACAGCTTGACATTGCTTCTCCTCTCTTCGCAGAAACTTCAGACTTTCTACGCAAACTGACTTTAGCAATTTGCCACTCTTGGTTTGTGAATGGAGATCAGACAAACTTTGAGATTGAGCCATCATTTGGTGTAGAGGCTTCTGAGCTATACCCTGATGTCAAATACACTACTGTGGATGAATACCTTAACCAGTTTGTTTGAGTATCGGCATTAATTAAGCAGCATTACCTCAATCAATAGTGGGCCTCATAGTGTAGGGGGGTAAAGGTGGCTGCAATGCTTGCGTTTGTATTATTCATCATGGTGCTTGTGTTATACATATCTTATGGACCCGTTGAGATCTCTTTGATTTATCATGTTAAATTTCAGGATGGCATCTGCTTGACTCCAAGCATTACATTGTTGCTTCACCTCTGATAATTAGATTATGGTTGTAGCTATTGCACATTTTGCCTAATATGATGAAACTCGTGGAATTTTTGCAGCAAGTACCCTTGTTTCTTTGTCTGATACATTGAAAGTATCCATGCTAACTTGTGGAAGAGCTAAAAGAAACATAAAGGGATATGAAATTGGGTAAAAGCCAGAAAAGCACAACCAATTTGCAATGCTCAAGTACTTTATATGTATAAAGACAAGATGAGTGTCCTCGAAAGAAGTTGATCCTAGATCCTCCATAGCAGACTCTATACATGTTTCAAGCAGAAAGGGAACATGTGTGAA
>Ga0307510_10004760_pt1 | contig 16057 bp, 21 predicted proteins | sample 12_EM_MG_FD_207224 | JGI IMG/M metagenome (GOLD analysis project Ga0307510, IMG submission 207224) | Populus trichocarpa ectomycorrhiza microbial communities from riparian zone in the Pacific Northwest, United States - 12_EM | ecosystem: Host-associated > Plants > Roots > Unclassified | place...
AGCTCTGGATGAATTGCCGGTCACTCTTGATGAGACATACGAACGGATTTTGCAAGGCATCCCTAAACAAAAGTTGCATCACGCCCGTCGGCTTTTCCAGTGCATGGTTGCGGCTATTCGACCACTTCGTGTAGAAGAGCTGGCGGAGATATTCGCAATCGACTTTGGCCCGGATGTAGAGGCTAGCCTCATTGAAGACTGGCGCCCCGCAAATCCGGACGAGGCTGTTCTCTCCACATGTTCCACACTTATTGCCATCATCGAGGACCAGGGTTCGAAAATCGTACAATTTTCTCATTTCTCGGTCAAGGAGTTCTTGACCTCCGATCGCCTGCAATTGTCGGATGTTGGGAATATCCGCGAGTTCTACGTTCCCTTAGAGCCAGCTCATACGATTCTCGCTCTGGCCTGCCTGTCGGTGCTACTTCAGTTGGACATAAATGTGGACAAGTCGACATTCCCTCTTGCGTTCTATGCTGCCCAGCACTGGTTCGATCACGCCAAGTTCGAGGAAGTGGCGTCGGGAATCCAAGCTCCCATGGAACGACTGTTCAACCCTAAAAAGCCATTCTTTCGGGCATGGATTTGCTTACAGGGCGTGCTTCGCAGAAATCAGACTCTCGACCATCTCATTCGATATTCGCCATCACCACGGGAAACCCCTTTGTATTATGCGGTCGTTCATGATTTTAGTCGGCTTGCTGAGCACTTAATCGTTACGCATGGGCAAGATGTCAATGTCAGCCATGACTTCATGCGGCGGGGTTTGTTGCATGTGGCATCTTTGTATGGAAATTTTCAAGCTGCGCATGTGCTACTCGATCACGGCGCTCGCGTGAACACGCGAGATTTGAGGCGCTGGACACCATTGCATTCTGCGTCGCACCGGGGGCATGCCAAGATTGTGCAGCTCCTTCTCGAACACGGGGGTTACCTGAACGCACAAGCCCAGTTCCGACAAACTGCCCTGTTTCTGGCTTCTCGCAGTGGACATCTCGAGGTAGTGCGGTTATTGCTTGTTCGCGGAGCGGATATGAAAATCAAGGGAGAGCGCGATTTGTTACCATCCCAAGTAGCTGCTAGGCACAGACATCATGACATTGTGCAACTGCTCCTGGAACATGGCTCCGAAAGAGAATAGAAGCATGTGGTAAGTATGGCTTGAAAATGCTCATACGTCGACGGTTGTTTATCGATTGATAGATATGACAGACATTGCGACCGAGCCCAGGAGTGCCATCTCTTATACCACCCATGGTTGTCGAGAACCTACAAACTCTAGCATTATACGGGTGAACCTTGTCCTGGTATCACCCATCTTCAGGGAGAGTTTCTTGATCAGCGTGGCATACCATCCCCATTTCCTCACGACGCATTATCACCACCTATCACCAATGATCCAGGCGAGTCCGCAAGATGCCAGCGAGGATGGTCACGAACAACATCGACCTCTCCTTGGAAGACGACGCCCTAAAATATGTAGCCGGGAGGAGATGTTTCCGGGGCAGACCAGGGTATTGGAGATAGCCGGTTTGGACCGGATTAGGATTTCGGAAGACAAGTCTGAGATAAAGACTCACTTTTTCCCTTTGTCTGATCGTCGCTGTCTGACTATTTTCTATTTGCTTCCCAAAGTACTTTCTTGAGTCTCTTCTCACTCAGATTGCCTGTCGCTTATTATTACCTACGTACTTAAGCTACGTAAGTCGGATGTTCCTCCACCGTAGAACCTCAGTCGTCTTTCCCATCAGACTGAGGTTAGTATCACTTGCGTTTATTTCTCCGTCCCTATAGTAGGCTTATGTTGTGTCTAGTCTTTCTCCGTGCGCTGTCGCATCAGGTTAGATACCTACCCAATTTAGTCTTCTTTCCCATCAGACTGAATCTTGCTCCGTGCGTTGTCGCATCACAGGCATCCACTCTGGTTGATTGATGTTCGCAGACGGGATATGCACCTGATTCGGTCTTGGACCTGGATGAAAGGTTGGCGACGCCGGAACAGTTTATGCGCTCGTTCTACGCATATCTTTACCACAGGCAGACTCGGCCCATTATTCTTCACTCTACCAGGATCGTGAGACAAGCATGGGAACTGAGTAGCAGCGGTGGACGAAGGATGTGAGGATGAGGATGACATCTTTTCACGTCGCCGCGCCGTCACGCCGTTTTTCAAATTAGTTTTCGTGTACATCCATAAATTCTTACACGGCTTTGCTTCAGCGCATGCATGGCTCAGCGCCGCAAGGCTGAGGTGCGGCCCATGAAGAGTCTGAAGAAATTCAAAAGATATGATAGTGGCATATCATTGGTGGGTTCCGATGAATAGAATCCCAGATCCCAGAGCCTGAAGACAGAAGACGTCCTGGACCACAACAACGATCGACGTGGGCGTACGTCATGTCCGGAAAGAAGTGAAGGCTGTCGGGGCGATGTCCATTGAGAGACGGTATCAATGAGCTATGGCATCAAGGCTCTGAGACAGTGATGCAGGAATCAATCGGCGGTGCTCAGGACAGGACAGTCACGCCGGATGGCACGGAAACTGACAGAATGCTCAACATGACCAGCCGAAACACACAGGAAAGTCACGGATAGAGCCTATCCCTTCAAGTAAGGAACGGAGGATCCTAGCTGTGAAAATGTACCAAATTAAGGTCGAACCGAAACTAAATGTATGCGCGCTCCGTACCATCCGTTACTGTACTATGCTTCCCGAATGTGGACGCTATCCCCGGATCCACCCGGGGGCACTCGTGCGCCAGAGTTGTACAAAGCGCTGCCCGTGATTGTCGGAACTCGAAACATGCCGTATGCCGTGCTGTCACGGTGGGCGCCAAATATACGTCCCAGTCCAGTCAACGTTCCCAACAGGTCATTGGACCCACGGCGACGAGGATTCGCGACTGTTCGGCCGCTTACAAATCCAAAGCAGTACGTGCCAATCACTCTAATTTTAGACTGAGAACGAACTTTGAAATACTTTACAAGCAAGAAAACAGCAACGCATTTGCTAATCATCATGATCAGGCAGGAGGTTTGTGAAACGGGCTGCGCACCTACTAATTAGGCATGATGTTACTTCGCCGCCGCCGAGTCTTGCTTTACCTTGTCATCTCCCTCTTGCGATAACGAGCCCGTTGAATCCGTTCCTCGATGGCTCAAGCCCAGCACGAAACGTTCCGCGAAGAGCTTGCAATCAAGTATCCTGCTTTCGGCTATGCCCTATGGGAGCCAGGCTCTAGGGCTCGATATCACACCGTGGAAGTGGGAGACGTTGGTTTTATTCGAGAAGGCTATTTCCATCGTCTCTTCAACGTTCTACACCCTGCCAGTGGTGATGATTCATCTGACCCCAGCCGTGGAGTTCCTGGACGTGATGAGCTACTTCGGATCAAAATGGACAACCACATTGGCAGGAGTATAGAAGGGTACAAAGAGTTCCTCTCGAGGAGTATCAGGGTGGAGTCTCGGGGGCGTCAATGCGATGCTTCTCGGTGAGTAAGCTTCAATTTTTGCAGTGTCATCTATTCTCACGGTCTCATACGAAGAAATTAGGCCCGAAGACGACGTTCAGGTCACATTTTCATGCACCGGGAAGCGAGGCGCTCTGTTATCTCTTCCTTTCCCAGCCCAACGCGAGGACACCGCCGCTCTTCGTGACTTTGGCAAATGTATCGTCAGGAATATTGATGCCTGGTTTGCTTACGCTGAAGATCTTGGCCTGGGAATCGACCGTATGGAAGACATCATCCTGGTCACTGGGTGTCACCGCGCGCGATCATGGGTCATTGCCACATTCTCCGAGAGCCAGGCGGGTGCACAGGTGTCATTTGGAGCTGAAGTGCTTGGTAATTCTGGAGTTGGCCTCGAATGGCGGGATGCGCGTGGAGGGGATCTGAAGCTTGGCCCAAGGGGTAGGGTGCGCATTTACATAGTTTTGTGCCTTCAACACAACCTGAGAGATCTCGGATTTTCTGACACTAGAACTTACCAGAGGATCAATGCTTGTTTGTCAGAGGGTTCCGCGTCGTCCGCTTTCTGAATTTTTGGCCAAGACTTCGGGGACAGGCAACACCTAGCCCGGATGTTGACGATCGTGGACCTCAACCTGGAGCTGACAGACGACTTTCAGCCATAAGTGGAGAAGCTGGTGAGAAGGTAAACAATTCCGATCATAACCTCCTCATTCTTGTTGATGTCTTGCAGTATCAGGATCCGCTCCACGTTCTATTACAATATATCGCCGAAGTGAGCAACCTTTTAGTCATCGCGTGTGAACCGGATGATAATATATTCTACAGCAGGCACCTGAGTGTGAGATGGCTCTTGTCCACGATGACGACCTCACATTCATCGACGGTGCTGTATGCCCACCTATTTATTTACCAATCATGCACTAACTCCCTCACTTTGTTTAGATGCTGGAAACCCTCGAGCCAGATGAGCTGATTGGGTATCTTCGGAACGTCGCACCGGAGATTCAACAGATTCAGTACGGTATGTATTGGACGTCATGATGCTATGGGTTTTCACGTTGACACGATGTGCCAAGACGGCTTATCTGGAGACACGAGGACATCAGGAGCTGAGGTCACAAAAGCTAAAGTAGCGACCCTGTCTCAGAACGCATTCAAAGCGGCGATGAAAAACAGATCCATCTCTAACTCCAACCTCGACATACATCCACTTCGAGACAATTCGGATTCTGCCCAAACCCTTGACACAGTCCCTGCCCCTTCGCCGCCGAAACGGTGTAAATATCAGCACCAATCAACTGACGAGGTGCAGCGCACGGCCTGGGCTATTCCTACCATAGATCTCAACCAAGAACAGGCGCTTTCCACGCATATTCGGAGAGGCGTTCCCTTTCAGGGAGATGTGAGTGTCCAGCATGAGCGGTACGGTCCCTGAACAATCCTTACTTCTTGAGCGCCTTTTCATTATTCCCCAATTGCTTTTATAGTCCCATAGCCACAGTCACCACAGACAGTGGACCACTGGAAGCCTTGCTCATCGAGGGGTATATAGCCCGGTGTTTCGGTCCCCGGCAGGCTGGCAAGTACTTCGCTTGTCTTCTGAGGAGGGACCTTGAGAGGGACCTCATCGCCTTCACACCTAATCCTCCCGGGAAGGAAAGCGCTTCATTCGTTGTCCCACGTATTCCTCGACATACCACATCACCATCTCTCAACCAATCCAGTTCGGTGCTTGATCGCACTGTTGTAGCTAAAGGACCTGTGGTTCCTCAGGCGTTGTGGGAACCTGATACGGTTGGCAAGGAAGGATTGCCAGCTGGAGAGGCAGGAGTGCAGATGCCTATCTTTTTTGAATGCACGGACGGAAGACTTGGCATTCCTCTTGAGGATGCTACTGCTGGTCAATACGACAGTCTCCTCGATGCGCAGGCTTTCGCACCACTTGGTTCCGTGCCATCAACGCTTATTCGCATTCTCGTCGGTGACTTTTTCGGGCTAATAAAGTTTTATTCACTGAATATGTCCCCATTTTAGTGGCCTGGTTACGTCGAGTTCCAGCGCGAGATTCAAATCCGTGACGAAACGTTTGAGCGCCATTCCATCACGTACTCTATGTTTGCGCACCTCATAAGGCAATCCGTGGATGCCTTTCTCAAGGTCAGGTATTACCAGCCTCTACTAAGACCCATGCACTGAAATCCATGTTTAAAGAATTGCCAACTGGACCCCGCGTACCCAAATCAGGGTTTGCGCATTGGTCAAGGCGGCATCCAGCCTGGTGATATTATGATCATTGGTGCGGTCCACATATCCCCTGGAAGTTGGATGCCAATCTTGCAGCTTAAACGTTATATTTCTGACATCCAAGCCCTAATCTCCCTCTCTTCACTTCCAGCTGCAGCGTAGAGATTTGCCCCATACGCCTCGTCATTATTTCTTTACCTTTGTCTGCATTGGGCGCGCCATACAGTAGCAATCATTCTCAGGATAGCTTTAATTACTACAGTGGTAGCAAGATTTAGGCTGAGGATTGAAATGCTACCGGAATAAAATCTGAATCTACTACCGATCTGATCACGTTTGGTTAACAAGCTGCGCCCACATGTAACGCTACTGTCGAGGCTTGCCTTGCCGGGTTTGCCCTTTGCCCTGTTACCTTCCTTTCCGTGATTACGCAGTCCGTTCCTCGATGTCTCAAGCTCAGCACGAGACATTCCGCGAAGAGCTTGCAATCAAGTATCCCGCTTTCGGCTATGCCTTATGGGACCCAGGCTCAAGGGGACGATACCATGCCGTGCAAGTGGGAGACGTCGGTTTCATTCGAGAAGGCTATTTCCATCGACTCTTCAATGTTCTACACCCTGACAGTGCCGGTGGTGCTGCCGGTGATGACCCATCTGATCCCAGCTGCAGAGGGCCTGGAAGTGATGACTCGGAGCTACTGCAGATCAAAATGGACAACCATATTGGAAGGAGTACAGAAGGGCTCAAAGAATTCCTCTCGAAGAGCATTAGAGTGGAGTCTCGGGGACATCGATTTGATGCCTCGCGGTACTTCGGCTTGTTTTAGTGCCATGGTTCTGAACTAATACGAATAACTTAGGCCCGAAGACGACGCGCAGGTCACATTTTCATGTTCCAGGAAGCAAGGCGCCTTGTTATCTCTTCCTTTCCCAGCGCAACGCGAGGACACAGCCGCCCTTCGTGATTTTGGCAAATTTATTGTCAAGAATATCGATTCCTGGTTTGCTTACGCCGAGGATCTTGGACTGGGAATAGAACGTATGGAAGATATCATCCTAGTCACTGGGTGTCATCGCGCGCGATCATGGGTCATTGCCACATTCTCCGAGAGCCAGGCGGGTGCACAGGTGTCATTTGGAGCTGAAGTGGTTGGTGATTCCAGGGTTGACCTCGAATGGCGAGATGCGCGTGGAGGGGATCTAAAGCTTGGTCCGAGTGGTAGGGTACGGCTTTAGACATTTTGAAGCTTCGACGCAACCTGATAGATCTGGTGTCACTAGAACCTACCAGAGGATCAATGCTTATTCATACGAGGGTTCCGCGTCGTCCGCTTCTTGAAATTTTGGCCAAGGCTTCGGGGACGAGCAACACGTTCCCCGGATATCGGTGGTCATGGACCTGGCCCAGGGACCGATCTGCGACTCCCACTCACAACAATTGCGGAGGATATTGGGGTGAACGAGCCCAGTTCAAGTTATCATTTCCCAAACGTTGTTAGTGTGTTGCAGCACCAGGATCCCCTTTATGTCCTGTTACGATACATTGCTGAGGTGAGCACTCTCAGCCTTTCTGGTCGTCACCTCCGCGCTGGATTATAAGGGAGTCTGTAGCGGGCGCCTGATTGCGATATGGCTCTTGTCCATGATGACGATCTCGCATTCATCGATGGTGCTGTATGTCTGCCTATTTACTTATCAATCACTGGCACGCCGTAACACCCTCGCCTGTCAGATGCTAGAAACTCTGGGGCCAGACGGGTTGATTGGGTATCTTAGGAGTGCTACACCCGAGATACAGCAGGTTCAGTATGGTATATATTGAGCCACCATGTGGCTATGGGCTTTCGCGCTGATATTCTACCTGGAGACAGGGGCGAGTCAGGAACTGTGAGAGAAGTCAAAGTTGCGACTCTATCGCACAACGCACTCCAAGCAGCAACAGCAACCAAAAACCAATCCATCTCTGATCCCAACCTCAGCACACCTCTGAACCAACCACATGACAAGGTGCAGCACGGCGTTACCGTGACGGTGGACTCCAATCCCGAGAAGGCTCTTAATAGACTGGGACATCTTGGCATTCAGTGGGACTCTCCGAGTCATACGAGGCGAGATGTGTACGTCTAGCATAAGAGATTCTCTACCTTAACAATTCTCACTTTCTTCGATTACATTTCTACTAGGACCATGGCCCCTGTCACCACAACCAGTGCATCTTCTAACAGCGTGCTTGTTGATGGGTATATTGCCCATTGTTTCACTCAGCAAGCTGAGCAATGCTTCTTTCACTTTCTGAAGAGTGACATTGCCACTGCCAGGGTCGATTCCGTCCCGAGTGCCCCTGGGTCCGAAGGCACCTTCTTCTTCGTCTCCTCTGTTCCTAAGCACATATCATCTCAATTTCCTGGCCAATCCCGTTGGGTACTTGACCGTGGCGTCGTGGATAGGGGAGCTGTGGTGCCTCAGACACTGTGGGCTCCACATACCATTGCCGATAGAAGACACCACTTCGAAGAAGCAAAATTGCAATTTCCCATCTTCTTCCAATGCTTAGACGGGCAACTTGGACTTACTCTTGAGGCCGCTGCTTCTGGTCGATGCCACGGTCTCGTCGGTGCCGAAGATTTCGCACCACTTGGTCACAAATCGACGACGCATATTCGCATCATGGTCAGTGACGTTCTCGTTCTGTAGTGGGATTCCCGTTCACTGAATCCGCCCTACATTCCAGTGGCCAGGTTACGGCGAGTTCAAACGCCAAGTCCAAATTCGCGATGAAACGAGTCAGCGCAATCCTATCAGTAACTTCAGGTTTGCACACCACGTAGGGCGATCTGTGGATGCCTTTATCAGGGTCAAATCTTCCTGGTAGCTTACCGGAGACTCCTTTACTGAACTACATGTTTACAGAGTCGCCAACCGGACTCCGGGCACCCAGATCCGCGGTGGCGCATTGGGGAAGGTGGCATCCAGCCCAGTGAGATTGTCATTATTGGCGCCGTCCACGTATCCGCTGGAAGTTGGATGCCGATCTTGCAACTCAATCGTTATATTTCCTGAAGTCCATCCAGCCCCAGTCTCTGCCATTTCTCCACTTATGGAGTGAAGCATAGGGAGCGAATTGTGATCGATACTTGGTCTTTGTTAGCCACACCACTTACGACGTAGATGTACACCCAGTTAGATGCGTACCCAGGTTCTTGACAGCTTGCGTCTTGTATATGGTCTCAGAACCAAATGGCTAGAGTTCTGAGCAGACGCTCGACCTAACGGCATCGAGCACGGCGCCGACGTGGCAGCCCGGATAGCAAGCAAGGATACCATGTCGGTGGCCCCCACCTTTATTCCACCCATCGAAATGTCCCCGAAAACAAAACAACATCTATTTCCTCGATCAATTGGTACAAACGAGAGACACCGACATAGTCCAAACTGTCCAAAATGCCAAGGAACGGCATGATGGGTCGAAGAGACGCACGTGAGAAGGAAAAAACGAGATGGGGGTTCTACATGCGCGCCAGGACCTTCGGCCACGCCCGCTCGTACTGTACCGCCGGCTTCACAGCGACGCCGAGTTCGTTCGCGGCGCGCAGGACAAAGTGCGGATCGCGCAGGAACTCGCGAGCGAGAAAGATGACGTCCGCCTTGCCCTCTGCCAGGACGTCGTTCGCCTGTCGTGGCGTCGTGATCATGCCGACCGCACCCACTGCAACATCGGGGTGTGCCTTCTTGACCGCCTCCGCAAACGGAACCTATAGAAACGAAAGAGAGAGGGCGCGCCACGAACCCCACATCGCCTCCTTTTTCTCCGAGAGAGGGATAGAGAGAGGGAGAGAGGGGCGTACCTGGTAACCCGGCACGACGGGAATCTTCTGCGCAGCCCAGTTGCCCCCGGAGCTGACGTCGACCAGGTCGACGCCGAGCTTCTTCAGCTCGCCCGCTAGCAAGACGGTCTGCTCGATGCCCCACTGCAGCCACTTCCCGTCCGCGTCCTTTTCCGGACCCACCGCCCAATCCGTAGCGCTGAGCCGCACGAAGAGCGGTCGTTCGGCCCACGCCGCCCGGACGGCCTTGACGACGCGGAGAAGGAAGCGCGTACGGTTCTCGAAGGGTTGACCGCCGTAGCGATCCGAGCGCGTGTTTGTGAGCGGCGAGAGGAAGGAGTGGAGGAGGTAGCCGTGCGCTCCGTGGATCTCTATGAAGTCGACTGTGTGTGCTCTCTGGTTAGCGCGGATGAGCCGCTTTACACAACATGGTACAGGTGCTGACATCCGGCCAACGCAGATCGCTTTGTCGCTGCTACGAATGCGTCTTCGACGCGCTGCAAATCGTCTTCGGTCATTTCCTTGGGCGTCGGGTAGTCCTTCGCCCACGGTACATTCGTCGGCCCATACACTACACGCGACGATGAAGCGTTCAGTAGGTAGAAGGGTGGAACCGAAAAAAAAAAACAAGGTACCGTCGTCTGGCCATCCATTTCCGTTGGCAAACGCGATCGACGTGTCCGCACGACGCGTGCGATCTGCGCTCTTCTGGACCCACGGCGCGAGCGTAGACGCCTTGCGGCCGGCATGCGCGAGCTGAATGCCGACTTTGGCGGCCTGCGTGTGCGCAAAGTCGACTGCTCGCTTGAGCGGCGCGATCTGCGAGTCCGTCCAAAGCCCCGCGTCCTCGGGCGAGATGCGGCCCTCGGGAACAACCGCGGTCGCTTCCATGACGATGCCCCCCGCGCCGCGCGTCGCGAAGCCCTACAGCACCCGGGGGAACGTCTGTCAGATCGCGATGATGGTCGTCGGGACCGACTACAGTACTACTGTAGCACCGTTGTACGCACGCCGATATGCACCAGATGCCAGTCCGTCGCGTGGCCGTTGTCCGAACTGTACTGGCACATCGGCGACTAAACATGGTCGCGGGTACGCACAATTGGAAAATCACGTTGGTCAGCAGAGCGCTTCGGCGCAGTTTCTTCTATCGAAGGTGTTACGCACGACAAAGATTCGATTCGGGAATGTCACCCCACGAATTGTCAATGACTCGAACAGTCGTGGGAGAGTTTTGTTCCGCGGGAAGGTTTCCTACCAAACAAGGATGGTCAGTTATCTGAGAGTGACGAGCCCCGCGATCCCAACGACGGATGCGAATGCCCCTCCGTGTCATTTCATGGCATGCCAATGTACGTACTGGAGACAGTGTAGTGCCTATGCTGGGCTCGTTGAGGGGGTAGAATTCGTTTGCACCAGGGACGGGCTTGTTCACGTTGGGTTTCATGGCGGCCGTGAGGGACTGGGCTGCGCTGTATGACTGCCTATAATGGGGAGATGGGGGAAACCGGGCCCGATCGTAATTGGTTGATTGTTGATTGCTGCGCACATGATCGGTCCCCTACGCCGTGCGGTGATTTGAACCCTAAATGCGCTATAAAATGTCGCCCATGCCGTTATGGCCTTGCAATTGGCGCCAGCATGCATACAAGTTATTCGAGTTCGTACCCGGTACATTAACGACTGAGGCTCCAAAGGAACGTCGTATATGATGACTGTTTGTCGATTCTCACCAGATGTCGCTGTCTTGTTCTGAGGAAATGAGTTGTGAGCTGCCGTTTCCAACATAACCGCTCAGATGGCATCAAATCGAAGTTCGGCGCTATCATGTTGTCCACGTTGCGAATGCGCAGCATGTCACCATTAGCCCCCATCGATTTAAATCGTCGCAGTTATCGACACAACCGTTTCATCGCCCTTCTCTTCCCTTTTTCCCTCCTGCTACGTCTTGTTTCAACACCTTCTAGTACCCTCCTCGCTCCGCAGTCACAATCAACTACCTATAACTATGTCAACTGAAGCAGACCTCTGGCCTCTCTACACCGAAGCCACCGAAGCCAGCAAACAAGACCTATCCTTCGAATCTTTCGAGAAGGACATTGGCGACATCATAGAATTTGATCCGTCCTTTTTTCAGTTCCCGGAGAACCTCCCCATTTTCCCTAGCACGACTCCCGTCATTACGAGTCCATCATCGTTGACATACTCGACGGAGTCAGACTCTCCCTCACAATATTCATACGGCTTTAGTCTTTCGGACTGTTCAACCCCTTCAGACGTGGTCACTCCAGGCCCAGTGGAGCAAGATGTTTACGCCAACCACGACTCCGTTTATTCAGAAATCTTCTCCCATGACCTGACGTCCTTTGGGTCGTTGCCACCCTCTCCGCCCCTCCTTCCAATCAAGGCTCAGTCGGACTACGGGACCTCACTCCCGTATCAGTCCTTCTTCGGAATTTATCCAGAGGAACCGTCTGTTGATCTCCAACAACCTGCCACGTCCCCCGCGTTTCTCCATATGCAGGTGACGCCAGGTACTCGAACAAATACGGCATCGGCCAAACCTTTCAAATGCCCACACTGCCCGTTCGGTAAGGCAAACTCCCTGAGGATTTACGATGAGCTCACTCTTCTTGCTAGCCTCGAAGCGCAAATATAACCTCAGGACCCACATCGGCACTCACGATAAAAAGAATTCAAAGCGATTCATATGTGACAGCTGTTTCAGCGGCTTCACCCGCAAGCATGATCTCCACCGCCATCTCCGCACCCATCACACCATGCATGGCGGCCTCAACTCGTCCTCATCGGCCTACTCGGGCTCAGCGGTAGATTTCGGGCTTACCGCCGGCGTCACCGAAGACATCATGGCTTACCTCCAAGTAGAGTGAGAAGTATCGCGAAGGATTCTTGTACCTTGGACAACAATGAAGATAGTCGCAAGCTGATTGCTACTATGATGCCGTGGCATGTCTCCATTTTCGTACGTCCTGGTACACCTTCCGCGTGGAACTCTTAATCACGACCTGCTCTCAGCGTATGACGCAACCTCATCTTCCCTCCCCAACCCCGCGGCATGGCACGTCCTGCCGCCAGAAGATGGTTGCCTATGTTAAACTGGAGAATAGCAACATCGACGAAGGCTGACCCCTTGTTCACTTTAGTGATGTTTTACGGCAAAGTCATTTTGTTCCTGTGTTCACATTGTATGATATTTTAACGTCCGTACTTGTGTTTCCGCGTTTGGACCCCGTATCGTCTGTGCGTTTCTTGACACCCCAGTTCTTGTCCAGTATGCGAAAAATGAAATTTGCTCAGTATTTAAGGTCAGCGCAGAGCGTGAAGAGGCAGAAGCGGTGGCACGTGACGTTGTTTAAGCTTGAAAAATGAGCGAACGCGAACGCATCGCCGGACTCGCGGCCGGAGAACTGCATTGTGCATGGGCGTATCTACAACGTATCTTCGAAATTCACTGACCGCTCAAGCAACCTGTTCAGAGGGACAGCACCACAAATGATAGCATGACGACATGGGAAGTACTGTATGTGTTAGATTGCGGCGTATGGAGGGCGGTAAGTGATGGTGTAGGTGAGGGTGTCCGCACGCAGCGCCGCTCTGCGGTGCGACCTGCATATTTTCTGTTTCAACCGTGCAGGTGGCATACTAGAGTTAATTGATATGGAGTTCAGGTTTCATCACCTGGCATTTCGGGCACGTCACTGGCAGAAAAGTTCACCGACTAGTTTCGCCTCGACCTCCGCTTATCCGCAAGGCTGAATCCCTCGTCGCGCAATCGTAAACCTGCGAAGAAAATCGACGATGTGATAAAACGAGCCGTTGGCGGGTTCACGAGGGCGAGGAGACCAACCCGTATTTGATGAGATGTTGATAATAGGCGAAAGCCATTACAATTGCAGAGCCATTGAGCCAGATTCTAACGTATATCGAACTGGAGATTGAGAAAATATCGGTCTCTTCCTGTGTCGTCGCTGCGTGAACACGGACTTTGTTTGTCACGTCACGGTCGTCCCTGACTTCCATATCGCGTTTAATCAAGCCACCGTTCACACGGGGTTGAGGGCTGTGCTTGTCAAACTCGTGCCCCGGACCCAACTTCACTGCACCCACGACCTCCAACTGAGATCTACCAGAACACGATTCTTTCCACCCAAATGTCCACAAGTAACCAGACAACCGATCTTTCTACCTCCAACTTTGCTGCAATATTTGATGCCGCATCACGGGAATACAAGACCCTTACCAAGCACGACCTGGCAACCCATCCACTCGCTGCTGCAATCGAGAGTTATAACTCTCCCGATTCCATCTTGAACGTATTTCGAAGACAAGCATCGGCTTTCGACAAATTTCGAGAGGGCGATGACAAATTGATGGAATGGTTGACCCCGATCGTGAATATCCTCTTCACATTTTCAGAAACCCTAGGAGAGGGCGTCGGTCTGGTAACCCTTCATTCCGTTATATATTACAGTCCTGTAACGTCTTCTCCGTAGGTGTTCTCACCCGCGAAGACGATTTTCACCGGAATCAGTATCCTTCTCGGGGTATGTCCACTCTCGTGTCACTTGACGTGTGCGCGCATAATGCTCTGCTCAGGCAGTGAAAAATGTTATCGCGAGCTATGAAACACTCATCCACCTCTTCGAGCGCATCCATTTTTTCCTCCAACGTCTCAATCGATACACCGCGATCCCCCTTACACCGGAGATGACCTTATTGCTTGGGAAGATCATGGCCCAGGTTCTCTCTGTACTGGCGCTTTCGACAAAGGAAATGAAGGAAAAGCGAATAAGTGGGTCTATCCTTTCGACATTCTCTTTCATGGCTGACTATGAGACAGAAAAGTTTATGAAGAGAATAGCGGGGAGGACGGACGTGGAGGATGGGCTTCAACGATTAGATGTGCTCACGAAAGAAGAGAATCTAATGACGGCAGTGAGAAACTTAGAGATCACACACCGGGTGGATGCCAATGTAATGACGACCCAAGAACTCACGCATCGTGTCGATGATAAGGTGACGACGATTGAAGAAGTTATCCACGATGTTTGTGACAACGTGATTACGATTGACGATAATGTCAAAGTGACTAGACATGGTGCGCAAATTCCTTTTCGAGATTTTCGTACATTTCACCCACCCATGCCTGTCATTCGTGGAAACAGCAATCAATGAACAACAGCGTTCGTTACACCTGGTGGCTTCATCGCCGATTGTCATCGCTGAGGCATACTCACAGGGAATCAGCTACGAGACAAGCTTCGAGAATGGCTCTCTCCTCCGAATCCCTCCATCAATCATAATACCGCGTGCGACATCCAGCACGAAGGAACCGCAATGTGGTTCATCCAGGGTGACAAATTCAATGAGTGGAAGAAGAACGGTTCATATTGTGGATCCGTGGCAATCGTAAGCTTCTCCCTTGTCAGAGTCTCATGACCGTTGAAGTTTTTCCTGGTTTTCCAGCGGGCTCTGGCAAGAGTGTACTTTGGTGCGCAGTTTCCTAATGATTCCAGTAATAGGAAGCTAATCGTGTTATTAAGCTCGGCGGTCATTGAGGACATCAAGCATCTGCAAGAATCGAGTTCAGCCCTGGTCGCATATTATTACTTTGATTTCAAAGATGTTGCCAAACGCGATGTCCGAGGCTTGCTGGCTTCCCTCCTATTGCAACTGGTTGACGACTCTGACAGTTGCTGGGATACCCTTCATCAGCTGTACAAAGCACGTCGCGATGGCTCAGAACAGCCCAGTGAGCTCGCGCTCGTCAAATGTCTCGGGAGCATGATCGATCTCCCACGGCAAGTCCCGATCTACGTTCTTCTCGATGCATTGGATGAATGTCCAAATACCATGGGAACCCCATCTGCTCGCGAAAAGGTCCTCAACTTCATCCAGGACCTTCTCCGGTCGAACCACCCCAACCTATTCGTCTGTATCACTAGTCGGCCCGAGCAAGACATCAGTGCTACTCTCAACCCGTTGACATCCCCATCGAGTCGAATGTCTCTCCATGAAGAAGGCGGTCAAAGGCAGGACATTGATAGTTATGTCCGCTTCTTCGTTCAGACGGATGCCTCCATGCGGAGATGGAGAGCCGAAGATAAGGAACATGTAATAAATGTACTCTCGGAACGGGCAGCTGGCATGTGAGGCGCCTCATTCACTGTGCTTCACGGACATTATTCATCGTATTGGACAGGTTTCGGTGGGTGTATTGCCAGTTAGACACCCTTCGTCGGTGCATGCCATCGAGTATTCGGAAAGCCCTGAATGAGTTGCCAATCACTCTGGATGACACGTACGAACGGATGTTGCAAGGGATCCCCAAAGAGAAATTCGAGCATGCCAGCCGGCTTTTTCAGTGTATGGTGGCAGCGCTTCGACCACTTCGTGTTGAAGAGCTGGCGGAGCTATTTGCAATCGAGTTTGGCCCCAACAACGCTCCTAATCTCGTTGCGGGCTGGCGACCGGAAAATCCAGAAGAGGCAGT
>Ga0307510_10004761_pt1 | contig 16056 bp, 9 predicted proteins | sample 12_EM_MG_FD_207224 | JGI IMG/M metagenome (GOLD analysis project Ga0307510, IMG submission 207224) | Populus trichocarpa ectomycorrhiza microbial communities from riparian zone in the Pacific Northwest, United States - 12_EM | ecosystem: Host-associated > Plants > Roots > Unclassified | place...
TCCGAAAGCCAAGATGATGTAATATAACATACATTATTTTCACAATATTTGATAATTTATTTGATTTATTCCAAGTCACTCTTTCCAAAATGGCAAAACATTGGGACGGTTTTTTGAGCGACTGTATGTTGACTTCACATCTGCACCTGGCTTTGTCTTGTGCACAGGGCACCGATGCCTCAGACTTAGTGGTAATGGCTTTTTTAGCCTTGCTAGTGGGTTTGATGCTGGTGGTGCTCTTGGTCGGGGCTGGTGCAGCACCTGCAACTGGCAATGCTCCCCCTCATTCATGCACGTTGGTGCATGGGGGTTTGACTTCCTTTGCATCCATATCTACAACCATGAATGCAAACCCAAGACTATCAGGGTCTCCAGGGCTGCCAAAGGGGACAGGTGAGTCATCTGATGGTGACACTCCCCCTGATTTTGTCAGGTCTTCAATACATGAATTTGGTGGCTTCAAACAGTTTGGGCCAAGATCTTCAGTGGCACACAGCTCAGTGGCAGTGCCCTCTCCCAGCGGATTCTCATGTGTGAGGGTGTCAGGTGGTGGAAAGGATAAGGGTGAAGACAAGGAAATTTGAGGGGTACATGGGGAGGCATACTGCTTGCTCCCCACACATGGTGAGAATATGTTTTGCTCTCCCTTGAGCAGTGATGCTGACCCTGAACAGGTGTCTAGATTGACAATGATGATGCCCAAGTTGGGCCATAGATCTGGGTGTGAATAGGCACCCTTGTCAAGAATGGGCCTCCATGCCCTATATACACAGACATGGGCCATTGGAATGATAGATGCTGGCTCCCAAATGATGGAGCTGTGCCCTTGTGGGTTGGGGAAGTCAGGAGGGCGGCCATGCACCTCTCCAATGGGCATCTTGCCCTCAAGTGCTTGTGCCCATATTGGGACCATCTGGCCCATTGCATGCTACAATGCCTTGCCTGGGAGCGACTCCAATGGCCCTCCAACTTTAGTGGGGGCTTGGCTCTGCTTGGATGGATAGTGATCAGGGGATTCTGCACCCTTGTTTGGCACTGGCATGTTATGCAGTGGTGGTTCCAAAACCACACCCTGGTCTAGGATTGGTGTTAAGGTCCAAGGGCCTTAAAGATGCGATGTGTCACTGCCATGAACACTAGACTCAGAACGATGTTTATAGCAATGAGAAAACTTAGACAGGAGATTCGACTTGCTCTTACAACTACTACAGGTTGCTCCTTTTATCCTACACTTGCATTCCAGGTGGGGCTACTCCACTCCCAAGTCCTGTACTCATACCCCAAAACTCTCACACTTCTATGGCCCAGTTGCCGAACTTACCCTGGTCCTACTTTCGACTCCAGGTGCCGGTTACATCACTCTGCCACTTAGCCAGATCGTCCTCGATCTTGGGCAGCCTGGGGTGCTTTCTTACAGCTGCCATGACAAAAGGAGACACTACACCCCAACGCCATGGCTTCAAGGTGGGGGACATGTGTGGTGGCCTGGGCCATCTCAAGGTGCAACCAAGCAAGGGATTGAGCAAGCTGGGTGTCTTCGAGGCTGGCTTTGAGATGATGGAGTTGGGCGTGGATGATGGCAATCTGGTCATGGTAGTCATGGAATCGGACCGTGTTGGCATGGAGTCCCCACTGGGGGACATCAGAGAAGGAGCGGAGGAGGGCATGGAAGGATGGTCCAGGGCCTACGAGGAGATTGCGGAACCAAGCAGGCAGAGGCTCAGTGGGAGTGTTGTACTGGATGAGGGGCTTGGTGTAAATGTTGCTGAAAAGGGGGCTGACAGAGGGTCCTTCTCCATCAGCGAGCATGGCAACCTGCCCCTGCCCAATCTTCTTGATCCACTTGGCGGGCTGAAAAAGTCCTCCTGGCCCCGGAATGATGAGTAAGGGAAAGTACCCATTGTTCTTGACATATCCCTCCAGCAGAGTGTCGAAGGTTTTCTTGTAGTGTTCGACCCTATCCTCCAGACCGAGGATATGGCTATTGAGGTGATCTTCCTCAAGTTGCCATTCTTCTTCCCGTTTTTCGACGGTGGCTGCCAGCCCTCGCACGATGTTAGTAGTGAGGGTGTAGTTTGGGTGCTCGATGAGGTTGAGGGTGGTAAGAGTGGTGCAAGGAGAAAGGGGATGTGGGACCCAGTCTGGGTTATGGAACATATCCACCATAGTAGGCGGTTCAGGGATGGGGAGTGGTGACTCTGAGGTAGCAGGGGATGATGCTTGCAGAGGAGTGACAACCATGGTTTCAGAAACGTTGAAGGACATAGTGGCCATGTTGGAGACGATATATTGGATGACAGGGATGATTGGAGGGGGTTGCAGTCTCCAGATACAAAATGTGTTGCTTTTATAGAGGACAATGGTCTCTTTTTGTGATAAAGTCGCAAGAGGTCTGGGGCGTGCATATGTTTGGAGTATACCCATTCGTTGTCGCTATCCAGGAACCCCTTCCATTTGATGAGATATTGTACCTTCCATTGTCGTCCGAAAGTCCAATGGTCCAGGATCCGTTCGATCTCTTGTTCTTCTTCTCCGTCGATCAAATTGGGAGGAGGTCGTGAAAAGTTTGGGCCGTGTTCAGGGCTCTTGTGATAGGGCGATAAGAGGGAAGCATGGAACATATTGTGGATCCTCCAGGTAACTGGGAGGTCAAGCCGATATGCCACTGGTGAAATTACCTCTTGTATCCTGAAGGGTCCATATCTTTTGGGGTTCAACTTCAACGTCTGGAAAGGAAGACAGAGATGAGTAGCCTCTAACCAGACTTGGTCTCCCATCCGGAATTGGGCTGAGTTTGCAGGGAGTTCTTTAGCTGTTCTATTGAGGGCCTGAATCACTTCCTGTCTTCTTTTGATTATTGTTTCGACCCGAAGTTCTGCAGTTTCGTTAGAAGTGACTGTTCAGTCCAATGGAATCAGAGTGGGTTTGTATCCCAATAATACCTGGTTTGGCGATAAACCAATGGTACTATTGCATCGATTATTATGTACTGCAGATGCGATGGAAATCCAGGCAGTCCAATCTTCTGGATGGAGGGAAGTCACTATTTGGAGATATTGTTCAACCCACTGATTCTTTCGTTTGGATAATCCATCAGTCTGCAGATGGAACGTGGATGACAGATTCTGTTGAATCCCAAGTTTCTTGGTAAGCGCCGTTCCGAAGTGCGATGTGAAGTGAGGGTCTCGATTGGAAATGATTTTGACTGGAAGTCCAAACCATCAATATATGTGATCTAAGTAGAGTTGGGCAATTTGAGGTCCTGTGATGGTAGTCAAGCATGGTAGGAATATTGCCGCTCAAGAGCATCCTTGATCTACAATTGTTAAGATGGCGTCTTTGTCTCCTTTCTTGGGTAATCCAGTGATGAGATCCATGGCTATTCTTTCGAATGGTCGGGTGTCAGGGGTTGTAGGAATATGGTATAGGGGATTCTTTGCTTGATGAGTGAGGATCTTGTTTCATTGACAGATAGCGCATCCTTTTACGTAATCCTTGATCCATTGTCGCATATGAGGCCATGAGTATTTTTCCTGTACTTTGCGGAGGGTTTCATCTCTCCCAGGGTGTCCGGCTAGTGGATGATTATGATATAGATTCATCAGACCTCTCTTTACCTCAAGTATTGGTGGGACTTGGATTTTTCCTTTTGTGGAGATGACCCTACAGCGTTCTGGGGGAATCACTACAACGTTTTGGTTATCGTCCTTCCCTTGGTCAGCGTCAGGTGGCCATGACAGGAAGTCTGAGGTAACGTTTGCCTTTCCTGGGATGTACTTGATTTCGTAGTCGTATTCTTGCAGATCTGCGTGCCAGCGCGCGGTTCTTCTATTAAGATTTTGTGGGGCTTTCCAATATTGAAGGTTGGTGTGGTCCATGCGAATCGTGAATGGGACTTTAGTCCAACCCAAATAGGGTCTCCAATGCAACAAGGACTTCATCACAGCTAGCAATTCTTGTTCATAGATATTGTAGTTTCGTTCTGTTGGCGTAAAAGTAGCCAAGTAGTAGGCGACAGGGTGTAGAGTAGGTTTGATTTTCTTTGTTGTTGTTGTCTTACCCACTTCTTGGGACCGTACTGCCCCTACGCCATATGCCAAGGCATCAGTTTGCAAGTAGAACTTTTTGTTGAAGTTGGGTTGAGAGAGAACTGGCTTTTGACACATTATCCTTTTGAGTTTCTGGAATGCTTGTTCCTGTGGTTCTCCCCAATGCCATTCTACAGCCTTCTTGGTAAGATTGAGCAACGGTCGTGCGATTGATGAGTAATCTTTGATGAAGTAGCGATAGTACCCGGTGAAACCCAAGAATGCCCTAACTTCTGTGGGGTTTTTGGGAGTTGGCCAGTTTTCGACAGTTTTGATTTTTGATGGGTCCATCTGTATTTGGCCATCTCTGACAATCACTCCTAGGAAGTCAATTTTTGTTTGCTCAAAGGAGCATTTTTCTGGTTTTAAGTATAGATTGAATTTCTTGAGTTTGTCAAAGATTTTGTGAATGTATCCTCGATGTTGGGCTAGATGTTGTTTGTGGGTTTCATCGGGGAGTGGCTTTGTATGAATAGCCCTATCATCCATGTAGATGGTGAAATATCCTGCTTTTACGTCGTCGTAGAACATCGTGTTGACCATGGTTTGAAAGGTGGCTGGAGAGTTGGTTAGTCTGAAGAACATTACTTGTGGTTGGAATAGTCCTTGAGGGGTGAGAAAGGCTGCTTTCCATTCGTCTTCTTTGATGCAGATGTTGTTATAACCCCATCGTACATCGAACTTCGTAAAAAGGGTGCATCCACTTAGACAGTTGATAGATTGAGGAATGAGAGGTGACACATTCCTATTCTGAATAGTCCACTTATTCAGGGGTCGATAGTCTTGTATGGGTCTGAGTTTCCCATCTTTCTTTTTTACGAAGAAGAAGTTTGCTGCATAAGGGCTTTTTGACCTGGTGATAGTTCCCCTCTGGAGGTGTTCCTGTACGAATTTGTGACATTTGCGGATTTCTTCCTGTGTTAAGGGAAGCAGCCTTCCCAGGAGGGTTGATGGAGCATTAGGGAGAAGTTCTATTGCATGATCCCAGATAGAGTGTCTGGGTAGTCTTTGCGATTCTGCTTCACTGAATATTTGAGAATGTCTCTGATACTCCTGTGGTATTGACAAGGTGTTTGTAGTGCCTTCTCCAATAGTAACCTTCCCAATGAAGTATCATTCTGTTTTGATAGGTCTAGGGTGATTTTGGGTTTGGAGTCCAAATACTGCTTTCCATGCATCTGGTGCTTGGAGTATAATTGGAAGTTGAGTGTGATCTATCCAACCACATTTCCAGTCTATCTTGGGTTGGGTTGCCGTGAACCATGGGTATCCCAGAATAGCTTTATGTTCACCTAGGTCTGTGAGAAAGAATCGTAGTATTTGTCGAATGTTTCCAGTTTGGATGGAGAAGTCAGTATAGAATCAGAGATTACCACTTTTGTTTTCTGTTCTATTGACATTATACAATTTTTGGGGTTGTTGTAGTCGCTTGATGGGTAGCTTTAGCCATCGGGCATAGGATAGGTTTAGGAAGTTCTCAGTTGCACCAGAATTGACCAGTGCTAGGGCTTCGGCTCTTTTTGCAATCGAGTGTGTATAAAATCGGATGGTCATGGATTTCCTTGCAGACATATACACTCCTTTATCACTATTCTGCCTAATCAGTGCTGATCTGATCAGGCATTGGGAAAATCCACAGCTACTCCCATTCCTTGTGCCAGCTTAACCCTTTCGTCTACGGTCATAGCATCTATTTCGGCTGATAGTTGTGCAATACGGTCTTCTGTTGGAGCAAGCGTGATGTCAGACTGAGTGTCGTCAAAGTTGATTAGGTTGACCTTTGTTATGATCCTGAACCCTCACCCCAATTTTCTGCCATTTATTTTGCGCTCTCAGTCACTCGTCCCTCACTCATTCCCTCATGCGCCACTCGGACCGTCACCAAATCACCTGACAAGTCACCTGATGGACCACATGACTAATCCGCAGTCAACTATCACATGCCATCACTCCGCAGTCCGCAGCATCATGATGTGTCCTCATTTAACCATTTTCGACTTGCCAGCTCATGATGGGCTATTCTTAGACCGCCAGCTCATGATGGAGCTATACTTAGAACCGCCACGTCATGATTCCACCTTAGTAATATTTCCATATTTCTTTGTGACCTCTGTGACCCATTACTTCTCAAATGTATATAAGCGCTCATACTTTTAGCAGTTGGGCCTTAAGCCTAACTTGGTTTTCAATCCAAGACTTGTAGCTTCCACCTAGGACTCTCAGAGTCTCTCACCTGATCAACTCAATCGCTTCAAAGCCTTGAAGCTCTCCCTCTCATCTCTATTATCTACTTCACAAGTCACCCTTATCATCGGGGACTTACTCGTATAACTGTGTAGCCAATCGGTACCGTGCTACTCACGTGACCCATTGCCTCAGGAGGAGACCCCACTAAGCCAACCTAGTCGTCGCCAAACCAACCCACGCATGTCACGTCTTTAAGGCCCTTGGACCTTAACACAAGTTAGGCTTTCCTACGAGTTCTTGAAACACAGAACTGTTACCATTATGGCGACCCAAACATACGGAACTCTCAGTAATGAGTTCATACAAATCTTCAGGAGACAACAGGACGATCTCCCAGCACACGTAACAAAAGACATATACTTTGAAGATCAAGGACTAGGACACCCCGACACCGGGTATTACCTTGACACTCCAAACGGAAAGCAACCACTTGAATTCATCAAAACTAACGACACCTACATCTGGGTCAAACTTATCAGAAGACAAGACCAGTGGCAAACCAACGAAAAAGGCATATACAACGGACCACTCGTCGGCTGGTGGCTCATCATCGACCCTCAGCATCCCAACTATATCGGACAAGAAGCCAGCACCTCCCATACTATTACAGCAGTTACCACCGCACTTCAGCAGCTTCCTACCCGCCCCAACACCCCAAATCATCCAACCATCATGGAAGGACAACAGGAGGACATTAACGTCACTACTGGCCAAGCACAGGACGAAATGCAGAGGATTAACATCATCACTCCCTCTAACGGCGCACTCAAAGGAAACCCTCCTTTCATATTTACTGGAGACAGGAATACAAGCCGGAAGTTTATAAACAACTTCGACCTCTGGCGACTACTCAATCAGCATAACGACACTATGAAGAAACCCCTATCCCGCGTCGTCACCCTTCTCAGCTACATGGACGGTGACAAAGTGGATGCCTGGAAGGAAGAACAAATGCATATCCTCGAAAAGGCAGCCAACGATGGAGTTCTAGAAACAGATGAAGACCTCTGGAAAGACTTCATCGAAAGGTTTAGGAACACCTTTACCAATCAAAACCAGAGAGAAGAATCCTACCAGAAGTTATGCAAACTCAAGCAGGAAGATAGTCTCGACGACTTCTTCACCAAATTCAAGCAACTGGCATTTGAGGCTGGAGTTCCCCTAGACGACAAGGGAACTATTGAAACCCTCAAACGTGCCATGAACAAAGGACTCACTAGCGCCATCATAAATTCCCCCAACTTCGACCCTACTGCAGATATCCCTTGGACGTTCAAACAGTGGGAAGAACAGGCTCGCCAATCTCACCTTAAATGGAAGGCGGCAGCTGAGTTCACCCAACGACGTCAAGGACTCTTCCAAGCATTCAAACTCTCTCCTAGGCAGACCAACAACCCTGGACGAGGCGGTTTCGGAAGAAACAACAACTGGAGGAATAGGAATGACCGACGCACCACCTCTCAAGGAGGATATCACATGGACGTCGACGCTATGGTCACCTCAGATATTAACGCCACCACTAGTGGAAGACAACAACATTCCAAAGCTAAAAAGACGGAGCTCATCAAAAACAATTCGTGTTTCTATTGCGAGAAACCAGGACACCGAGCTAACGTCTGTCACAAGAAACAAGCCGACCGTGGCAATCACAATGGACAAACCGTCCGACTGGGCAATACGCCCGTCATGCCAAATTTCCAGGATTCGGATAGCATCACTGAATTCCTACAAGATAACATGGACTCGCTTGATGAAAATACCAAGCTGAGCATAATCGAAACTCTCATGCCAAAGGATTTTACCGAAGCCCGAAACTAGCTGCCTTAGTTAGGGCGTTCCAACTCGATAGTGTATTTGTAAACAAATCAAATTCAATACAATTACAAGTTCCAATTTCACACTATCGAGGGACGGCAGAAGAAACAATTCTACTCGACATGGGAGCAACAGAAAACTTCATTGACCCCAGTACTATCGCCAAACTCTGGCTAGGAACACAACGAGTTCCTCAACGACCAGTCTACAACGTCGATGGAACCCTCAATCGAAATGGAACCATTACCCAGGCGTGCGACCTCCTTGTCACCCAAGGAAACAAGAAAGAATGAATTAGGTTCTTCGTCACCAATCTAGGTCGCGATTGAATGCTCTTTGGTTACCCATGGTTCAGGAAATTCAAACCAGATATTGATTGGGAGAAAAGCAAACTTAAAGGACCCAAAGTCAAAATTGAAACCCTATTTCATGGCACCCTTCAACAAGCAAAAACCTGGCTCAAACAGAAAAATCAAGAAAATGAAGACCTTATCCTTGAGGTGCAACAGTGCGATCTACGGTTGGGAGTAACTCCTTCAGAAATGAAGGAAGGCCCGGTAGAAATCAACCGCACCCACACATCAGTCAAAATGGCCCATAAGTACACATCGGAACATGGGACGGAGGAAGTCACCCTCCCAGAAGAATTCAAACGTCACACAGCATTATTTTCGGACAAAGAGGCAAACAAATTCCCACCAACTTGTGGAGACGGAGATCACAAAATTACCCTCATGGATACCGCCCCTACCCGCTTCAACTGTAAAGTCTACCCGCTCTCAAAAGACGAGCAGGAAGCGGAAAACAAATTCATCGACGAAAACTTGGAAAAAGGCTACATCGCACCCTCGGACTCCCCCTACGGCTTTTCCACCTTCATGGTCCCTAAAAAGGATTCGAAGGAGAAAAGATACATTATCGACTATCGCCCCCTCAACGCAGTCACCCGAAAGGACGTCACCCCACTCCCCAACCTCAAACAGTGTATTGAAAACTTGCAAGGAATGGAACTATTCAGCAAGTTCGACATCCACTGGGGATACAACAACATCTGCATACGGGAAGGCGATCAATGGAAGGCCGCATTTAAAACACGTCAGGGACTATTCGAGCCCAAAGTAATGTTCTTTGGGATGAGTAACTCACCAGCTAGCTTCCAACGGTTCATGAACAGTATTCTTGAAGAACTATACGAACACTTCAAGAAGAAAGGCATACACGACATACGGCACATCCTCCAGAACTACATGGACGACTGTGGTATAGGCACCCTCCTCAAGGACTTCAAATTACATGTCGAAATCATTCACTTCCTATTCGACTTACTTGCACGACATGGCCTACACCTCAAACTGTCAAAATCCGTCTTCATACAGCCACAAATGGACTTCTTAGGCGTCCGGATCTCAAAAGAAGGAGCAACTATCGACCCAGCCAAAGTTGCCGGACTCAGAGACTACCCACGTATACTCAAGGACAAACGACAAGTCCGCGGATTCCTAGGAGTAGCCGGATACCATTGCATGTTCTGCCCTAACTTCAGTATCATCGCCGCACCTCTTACAGCACTTACCGGGAAAGACGTACCATTCGAATGGGGACCCAAGCAAATCGAGGCCCAAGACAAACTTATCACCCTAATTACCAGCGCACCCATCCTCGCCAGACCAGACCCAGATAGACAATTCGAACTCGAAACTGACACTTCACAGGTCGGAACAGGAGCAATACTTTATCAACGAGATCCCCCTATCACCAAACCTGACGGCACTCAGAAACCAGGACCACGACGACCGGTGGGATTCCATTCCCAAAAATTCACGCAAACCAAGCAAAATTACCCCATCTACGACTGCGAGTTCCTCGGCGTTATGAGAGGACTTCGCTGCTGGTCCCACTTGCTCAAAGGAACAACAATCCCCGTCATGGTGTATACTGATCATGCGAATCTTAGGTACTATAGAGAGCCCCGCAAAATTGGGCCACATGTTGCTGGTTACTTACCAGAACGCGAGCAATATAATATCCTACTGGAGTACAAACCTGGGGCTACTAATCGAGCAGACGCACTATCTAGACAACCTGACTACGAAGGACCAAACGAAATTAACGAAGACGTCACTGTATGGCCAGACCAATATTTCTGTGACCAGCACACTTCAATCCGTGTATTCAACATGGACAGCATAGCAGACAATCTGGACTCAAAAATCAAGCTAGCGCAATATCAAAATCAAAGCATTCTCAAGAAATGGGCACCAGCTCACAATCTATCCTTACTGGACGGCACTCACTGGTACCACGGAACGGCACTTGTTGTCGTGGCAGACAATGACCTTAGGAGGGGAGTAACATCCCTTTTTCACGACCACGAAGCTGCTGGACATGCCGGAATCACCAAAACCCTCCAACTGATCTCACCTTACTACTGGTGGCCCGGAATGAAAATCTTCGTAACTGAGTACATCAAAGGTTGCGCTACTTGCCAAATGACTAAAGTCAACACTCATCCTACTCATCCCCCTATCTTCCCTATCACTCCAACTGAAAACGCTCGACCTTTCGAAACTGTCGCTATGGACTTTATTACCAAACTACCGCTCTCAGGAGAATATGACACTATCCTGACGATCACTGATACAGATTGTTCAAAAGCATCTATCTTCATCCCTTGTAACGAAACAATTGACTCTGAAGGCGTCGCTCTACTCTATCTGAACAACGTTATTCCCCACTACGGCATACCTCACAAAATAATCTCAGACCGCGATGTCCGCTTCGTCTCTAAATTCTCGACAGAACTCTGCCGCATCCTGAACATCCACCAAAACATCAGCACAGCCTATCACCCTCAGACAGATGGAGCCAGTGAACGAACCAACCAAACCCTTGAACAATACTTACGCGTATTCTGTGGCACTCAGCAAAACAACTGGCACGCTTGGTTACCACTCGCTCAATATACCAAGAACTCCTGGCCCTCCGCTACAACAAAGAAAACACCATTCGACTTACTTATCAGCTATACCCCGCAAATTCACCAACCAACTAGAAAAACAGACATCCCATCCCTTGAACAACGACTCTCAGCTATTGAAGAAGCCAGGAAAGCCGCCCAAGAGGCACAACGTAAAGCGCAAGAATCCTGGATCAAAGAGCGACCATGCCATTCACCATTCCCCATCAAATCCAAAGTCTGGCTAGAAGGGACAAACCTACGACTCCCAAGTAATATCACACCCAAGTTATCACCAAGGAGATACGGACCTTTCAAGGTAGTCTCCCAAATATCAAAAGTCGCATACAAAATCAAATTACCCCCTAATTGGAAAATCCACGATGTCTTCCACGCCTCCCTACTCACGCCATACAAAGAAACCAATCAACATGGACCCAATTTCCTGGAACCGCCACCCGACATCCTGGAAGGCGAACCGGAATGGGAAGTCGAACAGATTCTCAAAGAACGACTATTCGGTCGTTGGAAGAAGAAGCAATACCTCATACGCTGGAAAGGGTACTCACCAGCTCATGACTCCTGGGTTAACTCCGAGGATCTCCATGCTTCAGATCTACTAGTGGACTTTGAAAGTCAACCAAGCAGTATAAGAACCCTTGGAATCTCAGATGACCTTCCCTATCCCCAACCACCATGTCCTCAATCCACCATGAACTCCCCAACTCAGGATTTGCCACCTCTACCATCTTTACCCTTGGCACCTACGATGGGATTATTCTCATTCATATGCACACCGACAACAATCATCTCTACTTCTTCGGAACATTTATCCGACGTGGACACTTCGACGTCATGTACCACTGGACTACTTGGAGACCAAGAGAAACCCTCGACGCCATTGACGTCGACCACGAAGCCATCATGGTCCCAGTCGACAACGATGATCCTGTCCTCAGAACCCACGTCAACTACAAGAGACTCCCATTCGCACCCCATCCCCCTCGTTACCAACCCAGACCAGCAACTCCATTCAACATCATCCCCGTTAGTGCTACTAGCAACAGTAGCAGCACTCCCCAGGAAACAGAAGACATTCCACTCCACATTACCAACCCAGATCCCCTCACTCCCACAGAAGAAGTTGAAGACAATCAGTCCGAAACCTACACCGACGCTGGACTTATCCCCCCAGACCACCTCCTCCACATCACTCAAGAAGAAGCGTGAGGAATGCATCAAAGACATGATCCGACTCAATAACAAATGGACCTACCTCAATAACAGATTCAAGGACATCACCGTCACAAAAATCTTCAGAAAGAAAGACAGTACTACCACCCTCTATCTCTACCATTTCCACCAACGACTCTACGACCTGGTTACCAAAGAAATCCTCTTAGTCATCGCGAAAGAAAGAAACCTCCAAAAATGCACAATCCTCCCCTTTGGCACATTATCCCCTCACTACCACACACTCAAGGATCAGAAATTCCTTGAAGGACTTCAACACTTCCTCAAAAGACAAACCACAAGAAGTAGCAAGTCGCCATCACCCATATTCATACCCAACCCAGGCCCCTCAGGAGCAGGAGGAGGATTGATTACCATTCATATCCCAAAGTCACCACCATCTATCCCAGTTACCACGTCATTACCCCCAGTCATACCAAAGCCGACCACACCACCCCTCGTAGACCCATCACCGTTCGCTCCCCCATTCATTCCTACCCCTCCCAGTCCCCCACCTGAACAACCACTACAAGTTACGTCACCACCACTCCCTCTCGTACCATGGGGATCACATCGAAGAGAATACTCGTCAATGGAACGCTACGAACCACCAGTACCAATGGACGAAACACCAGATCCAACCCATATACTCTTACCTCCGTCACTCACTCCATCCCCACCGCAAAGGGAAGCAACACCAATTATCCCAGCCCCTTGGAATAGGTCACCAACACCAGAAGAAATCCTATTACCGCCAATTAGGAAGGTAACCGGTCCATCCTCACTCGACCTCATTCCTCTCCCATGGGACATACCCCCATTTCCAAGAGATACTCCGCAACCATCGCCCCCAGTCAAACCAACGTCCCCTCTCCCCCTCATTGTTTCAATGACACCCAGCCGTACCACCTCCTTATTATCCCGTCACCCGGATTCGAGAACGTTACCAAGAAGTCAACCTACCCCACCAGAATGGGAAGAGTTCCAATCACCATCAAAGCTAGGAAAGCGAAAAGAACTCTCACCACCACCGGAACCCTTACCTCCAAAAGCGTCTTCATCTCAATTACCGCGACCCGCACCTATCCGCATTACCCCTTTAGTCAAGAAGCATGAAGAGTCCGCTCGTAAAGAGGAACCATCATGGATAAAAGAACAACCCTCACCCAGTACTGGGAAACGACGAGAATCACCACGACATGTTACAATGCCACTCAAACGAGAATGCAGTGATCCAAACCTGGAACGATCTATGAGTCCAGAAGAACAACCTACCCCTCCTGACTCTCCCAAACGAATCCCCACTCCTCCTTACTACCCAGAAGGAAGTTCACCATCACGACCTGTCGCTATGTTAAAGCGATCACCAATACCCTCTACGTTATCAACACCTTCGAGTTTTGGACTTGGCGATCTCTATAGAACTCCAGTTCAAACCATCATCGAACTTGAAGATGAACAAATGGAAGAAGGAGAAACAACCGACTCTGACTCGTCAATGGAGGAAGGACAAATCGTGGACACAAGACAATTAACCCCGGATAGCATGGACATTGGAATACCCCATGTCCCCTCCGACTGGTTGCAACCTGATTCACCCTAGGTCGTGTGGTAACGACCACTCTAGGAAGGGCGTCATGTTACGATCCTGAACCCTCACCCCAATTTTCCGCCATTTATTTTGCGCTCTCAGTCACTCGTCCCTCACTCATTCCCTCATGCGCCACTCAGACCGTCACCAAATCACCTGACAAGTCACCTGATGGACCACATGACTAATCCGCAGTCAACTATCACATGCCATCACTCCGCAGTCCGCAGCATCATGACGTGTCCTCATTTAACCATTTTCGACTTGCCAGCTCATGATGGGCTATTCTTAGACCGCCAGCTCATGATGGAGCTATACTTAGAACCGCCACGTCATGATTCCACCTTAGTAATATTTCCATATTTCTTTGTGACCTCTGTGACCCATTACTTCTCAAATGTATATAAGCGCTCATACTTTTAGCAGTTGGGCCTTAAGCCTAACTTGGTTTTCAATCCAAGACTTGTAGCTTCCACCTAGGACTCTCAGAGTCTCTCACCTGATCAACTCAATCGCTTCAAAGCCTTGAAGCTCTCCCTCTCATCTCTATTATCTACTTCACAAGTCACCCTTATCATCGGGGACTTACTTGTATAACTGTGTAGCCAATCGGTACCGCGCTACTTATGTGACCCATTGCCTCAGGAGGAGACCCCACTGAGCCAACCTAGTCGTCGCCAAACCAACCCACGCACGTCGCGTCTTTAAGGCCCTTGGACCTTAACAACCTTGCTTCATTGTCCTTGGCAACAATTTCATGCAAAGTGGCCTTCCTTTCCGCAATTAAAGCATTGGAGAGGGGGTCTATTTGTTTGAGTGACTCATCCTTGTATTCCTTGGTTATTGTACCACCAATTTGGGGTTCTGGCTCGGCTCAAGTCCATAGGTACCGGCATGTTGTTCATCCACCAAGGGGCATTGGTGGAGTTATAACTCTGAGTGTTTGTTGCACTATTTTGTGGTGGTGTGGGATTGTTTTGACTGAAGAACAGCCTAGGGGGTCCTCATGGAGTAAAGAATGGTTGAAAGGCCCCACCCCGAAAACTGCAGAATGGTCCCTGGGATGTGTTAGAACCTGATCCTCTCCCCCTGGGCCCTAGTAGACTTTCGATTAACATCCTTGATCTGGTGCTTTCGATAGCTCGTTCTTTGATAGCGGCATATCCTTGAACATTCGGGGGTTTTAGGACATTGAGGAGAACTCCTGGCATAAGTCCTTTGAGGAAATAGTGGTTAGTTGCCTTGTCGCCTTGGGTGTATCCTGCTTGTCTAGCCGTGTCTTCAAACTTGGCGATATATTCGTCAATGAGAGGGTGTACCATTTTGAGGTTTTCTAGTTGGAGGCGGGTGTGTTGGCCTCTCTGAGAGTCCTGGTATTGTTGAGCAAATTCCACCAGGAACTGGTCCCAAACCGTGGGTACATTATCAACTGCTGGGTTTAGTCCTTCTAGCCAGGTTCGAATATCTCTGGTCCATCCAGTGGTGTCGATTCCTTTAATAAGAGTGAGGGTGAAGGCGACCTTTTTGATGGGTGAATTGAACCCATTAATGTCTTGGTTGAGTAGGAGATATCCTTTGACTTCATCTATAAAGTCGTCTGCCTTGGTTTGGTCTCTGTCAAATACAAATGGGAGTTGCCCCATATTCTTGACATCTCCTGCAATTTGGATTGGTCCTGGTGGTGCTGCAGCTGGTGCTCTGGCTGGTCTGGCCGGCGGTCTGGCTGGTGGTCCCCTGCCGCCGCCTCCTCTGCTGCTACCACCCGAAGGGGGTCCTCCTGGTGGTCCTCGTCATAATGCATTTTGGAGGCTGTTACAGATGTCGTTTGGGGAAGGATGACTGGGTGCAGAGCTTTGTGCAGTACCAATGGGGGCAGAAGTCCCCTGAGTTGTCGTGGGTGCTTGAGTTACTACTTGTGTTGCCATTTGTACCATGAAATGTTGGGGAGCAGTTCCGTGAGTGGGTGGAGGTATTTGTGAGTAAGCTGGTGTATCTAGTGGTGTTAAGGTTTCAACGGGCCTTGATAGTACGACTTGTACTAAGAGTGAACTGGTGGCGAGTACTTGAAGGAGTAGAGGAGTCTCTAGCTTTACTAGAGACGACTTAGAGTGAAGTGGGTAAAAGGG